>Ga0105044_10013716_pt1 | contig 10988 bp, 10 predicted proteins | sample MAT01_FD_78092 | JGI IMG/M metagenome (GOLD analysis project Ga0105044, IMG submission 78092) | Freshwater microbial communities from Lake Fryxell liftoff mats and glacier meltwater in Antarctica - MAT-01 | ecosystem: Environmental > Aquatic > Freshwater > Ice > Liftoff microbial mat | place... | reverse complement strand
GGGGTTCTATGCACAGCCCCCGCCAATGTTCCCAGCGTATAAAATAAGAACACAATGGATCTTTATCAGAGCATGCGCTTTATAATTAAAGCGAATTGTTACTATAATATCATGTTTATACGCAACTTTTTTATTAAAAATCGACTATAAAATCATCTTGATGAATAATCCAAACCCATAAGTGATCGTATTTTATACGCTGGGAACATTGGCGGGGGCTGTGCATAGAACCCCACATTGAGTCCTTGTTAGGGGATTTAACTGAAAATCAGCAACAAGTAATTGCCCGACGTTTTGGCTTGCGTGGATTTGAAAAAGCGACCCTGGAGGAAGTAGGTAAAGAAATTAATCTTACCCGTGAACGCGTACGCCAGATTCAGGTAGAGGCATTAAAAACCCTGCGCGGCCTGCTTGAAAAACTAGGTTTGACTCAAGAAGATTTATTTTAAATCTATAATTTGTTGAGAGATGAGTTTGGGTTTAGTTTGTGCGTGCCGGCTACCGAGTAATTGCTCTTTAGGGAGTTGGTGGACGTCAGGTTCTTTGACACTATCCAAGCTTACCCCGTAAGCATAGGTTTCACTTAGTTTGATAAGTTGCTCATGCATTTTTCCTAATATTTCTTCTGGAAGTTGGTTTTCAATATCGATGACTAGAATTAACTTATTGCCAGAAGTGTTACGAGCGAAGTACCAATAGGGTTCCATTTTAAAATTTAGTGCAGCCAGCATTTTTTGAATTTCTTGCTCTGAGATAGAGCAAGCATCTAAGCGTATTTGTGAGGACTTACAACAAAACTCAAGTCTAGGGGCTCGATTAAAATAACCTGTGCACAACACAATATCTTTTAATTGGTAACGTACAAAGCCCATTGCAGTAGTTAGGAAAACCTCATACCGCTCACCTTCTTTTAATTGCCAACTTTGTAATATATTTTCTTTGTGAATTTCGTTGCCTTCTTTAATAAATTCTACGATATGCGCGCCAGGATGCAGCACACCGCCACGATGACCGCTGTCTATAGGAACAGTCATCCAGCCTTCTGTTGCCGAATAAGTGCCATCTACCAATGCAATTTCAGGTCCCATAGCGAGTGATAATTGTTGGGCGTATTGTTCACAAAGACCAGAGATCCAGCATCCTGAAAGCGTTAATGACGGCCATAGTGTGCTATAAGAATGAATTTCATTTTTATCCAATGCATGTAAATATTTTTGTCGTTCTTTGCTTATGTTTAACGGAGGTAAAGGTGAAGGCACTGTTTTAAGACCCAACAAATACGGATGATACATTGCGAAATTTTCGGCACATAGTTTGTAGAACGAATCGATAGCCATTGGGGTAATAGCAAAAATAGCGCTTAAATCATGGGTTAGCGCATAAAGAGGAGCCCATTGATAGAACATAGTGCCGCTAGAAAAAACTTCAATCGGTAATGCATAAAATGATTTGATTAATGACGGCAAATTGCGGTAATTAAAATGGCTAATAAGGCCCATTGGTATGCCTGCTGCTGACTCCTGGTCGACATTATAAGCTGCTAAATAGAGTATTTTTTTTTGTAAAAACGCCGGATATCGAAACATTAAGCTGTAAAAATAGGGTGCCATTGTACGTTGAAACTGAGTTTGAAAGGATTTAGTAATAGGAAAGTATTTACGTTTGCCAGAGGTTGCAGAGGTCTCGGACCAAAAAATTATTTGCTCCAGATTAAACGGTTGCGTATGCGAGTTTAATGCTTCAGTAAGTAGCGGTTCGTAGGTCTCATAGGTGCTAATCTCGACGTTATCTAATAATGGCACCTCATCGAAATTAATTATTTTTTGCCAATAGGCAGAGCGTTTTATAAGCGGCACAATTTCTTTATTCCATAAGCGTGCACGTGCGTCTTCAGGAGCCTGAGTATCGGCGAGAAAAGTTTGGTATTTTTTCCACGTAACAACAGCAAGTAAGGTGCGTTTCCAATTCATAGTTTAATCCTGTATTGATATTGGTAAAGGTGAAAACATCTGCTTGTTGTCAAGGAAGTGCTTAAGGCATTCGCTTTGGTGACTATATAACGCAATCGGGATAGACGGGATTTGACGGTTGATGTTGCTCAAAATCAATTGCACAGCCATAGTTACCCATTTGCTATCTTTGAGTTCAGGGTGCAACAGGTCCTGGTTGTAAATCCAAAAATAAATCGTGCAACAAGCTGCGAAAAGCCAACTGTAATTTTCTGCCAAACGAAACTCGTTTAATCCCCTCTCGTCAAATTTATTATGTTGCGCTTGTCGTAAAATCTGATCTTGCAATGCAGTAATCTCAAATTGAACTTGTTGAATGGAGTCATGTATCGCTGCTGATTCTAGATGTTTGAAGCCATTTATAATCTCATCAACACCTTGATTAAAAATATGTAAACCCTGGCCACTAAAAGCCGGGACGTCTTTTTCCAAATTGAAAAGATCCCCTAAAATGGGCGATAGAGGTTGCGACTCCTTTTGTAATTTTACTTGCGGAAGTAGGTTACTGGCGATAATGAATAAATTAACCTGGCTGCTGCCGTCAAATAAACCGACAATTTGATTATCCCGACGAATTTTTTGAAATATTGCCCACTCTGTGGTGCGTAAAAAAGCTCGCGCTCCCATGACTAGCGCGCATTCATTAACAATTTTTTCAGAAATTTTCGGAATTAAAAATTTTCCAATAGAAGACCAAAAACTCATACGCTGCGGTAATAGAGTGCCTGCACGTAAACCAATTATTGCCGTACATTCCGCTATTAAGATGTAAGTAAAACATTCAGCCAAGCGATGTTTTACCGCTGGAATGTTAAATGCTGGCTGGCCATATAATTGTCGTTGCAAGCTAAATAATAACGTTAATCGCAGCGCCGTATCGGCAGAGCCTATCGACAGATTGGTGCATAATGCTCTCGATATTTGCAGTGTTTTATAAGTAATTTCTAAACCTTTATTTTTCTCGCCAATCAAGGCTTCGGGAGGTAATGTCACCTGGCTTAAGGAAAATCCACTAATATCTAATCCTCGTACCCCATGAGTTGGTAATTTTTCAGATGTAGTTATACCCGATTGAATTTTCATTTTGTCTAAAAAGAATAAAGAAAATCCGAGCGGGCCTCCTGATGGGTGGGTGCGGCAAAGAATGGTCGCTGTTGTTCCTAGCGTTGCGTAATTAACACACCATTTACTACCATTTAATTTCCAACCCTTGCCTTCTATAAAAACGGCCTGCATTTCGTTGGCTGATAAATCAGTACCGTGATTTTCTTCGGTTAATGCCAATGCCCCAATATGGCCTGCTTGAATATGCGCAGCTAATTTAATTTGTTGTTCTTTTTTTCCGCCAATCCAGATAGGTAAGGAAGCAAGAAACGTTAATCCTAGAGCAATGGACGTCGTGAGATCGCGTCGTGATATCGCTCTATTAATAAAATATAACGTTAAAAGAGAATCTAGTTTACCACCCAACTGAGAGGGAATTAGGTAATTCATATAGCCCCATTTTTGGATTTTTGAAATTTCCTCTTGCGGTAACTCCTCACGTTCATCCAGATATAAGCTATGGTTAAAATTCATCAAGCTACCTTCCTTCCATGGCGATCCTAGATGGGCTTCAAAGGACTCTACCAATTTTTTTAAGTGGCTTATTTTCATGCTCATCTCTTGTCTATGGGTCGATAATAGGGTTCTTCTGTGGCCTTGGTATATCTTGTTTTTTATATAATAACGTTAAGTGATGGCCCAATCGTGGCCGTACCTGTTCAGGTTTCACAATTTCATCGATTAAACCGAGATCGTAAGCATTCTTTAACGAGCTCATTGCAAGAACATCTGAATTCTTATCATTTGTTAATTGATCAATCTTCTTAACCTTAGCTGTGGTTGCTTCTCCCATCACGCCAATATCAGCTGATTCCAAGGCAAGAACCAAGTCACCGCCTTGTGCCCGGGTTTGCATTAATAAATAAGCCGCAGCACCATAGCATTTACGAATTATCACACTCAATCGAGGAACCGTTGTTTGCATAGCAGCACAAAATCGTGCACCACTTCGTAGTAACCCTTTTTGTTCTTCCCGCTTTCCTGGCATAAAACCAGGGACATCAATTAAGGTCAGTATAGGAATGTTATAAGCATCACAAATTCGGATAAATCGTGCTGATTTTTGCGAAACATCACAATCGATTGCCCCACTAAGACGTGTGCTTTGATTGGCTAAAATCCCAACAGGATACCCTTCGATATAAGCAAAAGCGCAGATCATGGCTCGTCCATATCCCTTTTTGTACTCAATCCATTCTGAGTTATCGACAATGCTGGCTATAACTGTATTTATGTTCAACGGTTGTTTAGGATTATTAGGTATTTCTGGCCAGGGTTTTGTGGAAGGTACAGGATTAGAACGTGCTGGATGTTCTTGATTATTGGGCGGTAGAAAATTGATAAGCTTTTGTACCTGCTGAATTTGTAGTGCAGTCGTGTCTTCCAGAAAATCAGCTAAACCAGTTACGCTGGCATGCATACTAGCCCCACCGAGTTCGCTCATCGTAACTTTTTCATTAATGGCATGTTGTACCACGGTAGGGCTGGTCACCATCAAAAAGCTGCGATTTTTATTGAAAAAAATAAAATCCATCAGTGCCGACGAATAGGCGGGGGCGCCTAATGTAGGAGCAACAATGACCGCAAACTGAGGGATAATGCCTGATAAAGAAATGTTTTTGCTCATGACTCTGGTGTATTCATGACCGCTTGCTAAGCCTTCTTCAATCGAGATGCCAGGGGATGCCATGAAGGCGACAATAGGAATTCTTAACTCACAGGCTTTATCCATTAATTGACAAATTTTTATGGCTGCCTGACTGCTAATGTAACCGCGATTTTCATCGGTATTGTGAGCATATAAAGCAATTGGACGTTGATTAACACTAGCCAAACCAGTAATGACTTCTGGACCGTAATCCAATGAAAGTGGAAGAAAACTGTCTTGGTCCACTAAACTTTCAATCCACTGCAACACCGCAGGCGCAGATACTGACATGTGAAATCTCCCTGTCGTACTATAATCCTAGTACATTCCTACAAATTAATGCTGGTATGCAAATCTTAAAGCCAGGAATTCAATTTAATATTAAAGCTGCAGCACGCGCGTGGCCAGATGGCATGCCTATTAGCAATCTTGAAATTTTACAACATTATCCAAGAACGGCTGAATATTCGCTTGCTGTGCAGCAAACGATTGCAAAAAAAGTTTATGAAGACTTAGGCTTTAATACTCGGTACTGGGCTCATAAACCCTGGCAAGAATTAAGCCACGCGGTCGAAACGTCAGAATCGTTAGCCGTCAAAGTGCTGGAGAAAATTTTTACTATTATGAATCCAGAAACGGTAGACGCTTTTTTATTAGGTTCGACAACAAATCAGCGCTATACCGGATCGCAAGCTTGTGGCGCGTTAGGGGCGTTTAATTTGTCGGCACCTGCCTATGATTTAAAAGCTGGGTGTTCAACTTCATTGGCAACCTTGCATTTAGCTTATGGATTGATGTTTTTGGGGTATAAAAATATTCTGGTAAGTTGTGCGGAAACCATGTCTAAAGTCATTGATCCAGATAATGAAAAAACCTGGCTGGGAGTAGCCGATGGGGCTGCGGGACTATGGATTGAAAAAACTGAAAACGGACATTTTAAGGTGGAAAAGAGTTTTTTTTCTACGGATGGGGCGTATGTGGATGCATTTACGACTCGCGGTATTTTGCCGCCCACTCCGAATGAACTTGAAACAGCTGGATACTACCTTCAAGGTGATGAAACCTTACTAAAAGAGTTAGCATTGTCTCGCTATGAATTGATGTTGAAGCATCTCTTACCCACTGAAAAAGACAAAGCAGAGATAACCTGGATTATACCGCATCAGGTTAATCGAAATTTAATTGATGGTTTGATTGAAAAGCATGGCCTACAAGACAGTACTTTGCTTTGGGATGCTGATAAAATGGGTAATATTGGCGGTGCTTCAATTTTATTCACGCTGGCTCGTGCAGTGGAAGAGAATTTATTTAATAAGCCGGGTAAAATTTTGCTTATGAGTGTTGGGGGTGGTTTATCTTATGCTGCTCAAATCATTTCTGTCATGTCTTGATCTAATCAGCTTATTCATTAGGTCTAATACTCTTTAATTTTGTATTTTTCTCAATTTCTTGATTTATTAAGGCATTACCATAGCCTATCCATGCCCCTTCTCGAATAGTGCTTCCCGGTCCGATGATATTATTCATCCCTATAAAAACATTATCCTCGATAGTAACAGGTGCTAAATATAAATAATTCCCAATGTCAGAATGACAACTAATACAAGTTTGGCTACCAATAGTTACGCCTTTTCCAATAGTAATGAGCGGACTATCAACAAAATCAATATCAAATGAATTGGTGATGTGGAAGGAAACTTTAGCTCCCAAAGCACGCCAGTATAGGAATTTAGTAATACTAAAGGATTGCAATAAGGGCGTGAGCCCCGTAATTTTAGCCGCTCTGGATAAGGCTAGATGGCAATACCAGAAAAATACGTGCCGATTCAGTTCACGTTTATAACGCCCCGCCTTAAGCGTCGGCAAGCAGAGTCTTAACAGCGTAATAGTTGCAATAAAGCTAATAAATAATACAAAAGGCGACAAGGGTAATACTAGCCAGGTTGTTGCATAGCCATAGTATATAAAAAGACCTGTTAGGCTATAAGCACAGACAGCAGGCATCAAACTAAAAATGATAGCGACTAAATCAATTAAAATTAGGGTTGAGGTGGTCAATTCCGATTTTTTTGGTGGAGCACGTTTGCTTGGTTGTCCTTTAATCGTCTTTGTCATTATGCTCTCGATATATTTTTTAACTTAAGAGTAGCTTGGAATATTAAAAAATACAAAATGTCCGTTAATTAGTCTTGATGCGCATAAAAAGTAAACTACAATAAATATACAGACCCGTAAAGGAAGCGAACTTGTGTCTCATTGGAATTCGTTAGTCGACCTTCTGCAAGGACGGGCGCTGCAAACACCACAAAGTTTGGCTTTTACTTTTATCATTAAAAATGAGGAAAATAAGTTAACGTATCAATCGTTGCATGAAGAGGCTTGCGCCATTGCTGTTGCAATAAGAAATCAGGGTCTAAGGAAAGGGGATAGAGCGCTATTGATTTATCCACCTGGCGTCGACCTCATTAAAGCATTATTTGGTTGTTTTTACGCAGGTGTTATCGCTGTCCCAGTTTTTCCTCCTGTCAATAAGAGCTTAGTCGATAAAACCCATCGCATCCTCCAAAATGCGAAGCCAAAGCTCACGTTAATGATGCACGAGAACAGGGAGAAATTTGGTATTGCATATGAGAAAACCCCAACTCTTGCTACTGATATAGTGGATCTTGGGCGCGCAAATGAATGGGAAAATGACTCCTTGGCGCAGGATTTAGCATTTCTTCAATACACATCAGGTTCAACCTCATATCCGAAAGGTGTGATGATTAGTCATGGTAATTTATTAGACAATTTGCAACGTATTTATGATGCTTTTGGTATGAATGACAAAAGTATTATGGTGGGTTGGTTGCCTCCGTATCATGATATGGGCTTGATTGGAAATATTTTATCACCGCTTTATGGTGGTTATCCTGTGGTTTTAATGACGCCATTTTCCTTTTTACAAAACCCGCTCGCCTGGTTACAAATTATCGGCAAATATAAAGCGACTATCAGTGGTAGTCCAAATTTTGCTTATGATTATTGTGTGCGCAGGATAAAAGAAGAAAAAAAGGAAGGCCTGAATTTAAGCTCTTGGGAGGTTGCATTTAATGGTGCTGAGCCGCTTCATGAGGGGACTATGGAACGTTTTTATCAGGCCTTCAAGGATTATGGATTCCGTAAAGAGTCTTTCTATCCCTGTTATGGATTAGCAGAGGCAACCCTATTGGTATCTAGTGGAATACCTAATACTCCTTATCAAAAAGTCAGGGTTGCCAAAGAGCATTTTCAAAATCACCGCGTCCATTTTTTAAAGACAGCTTCACCCAAAAGCCATGTTCTGATAAGTAGTGGAACGCTGCGACAAAAAGTAAAAATTGTTGACCCAGATACGTTGCACGCTTGTGCACCTGATGTGGTGGGCGAAATATGGGTAAATAGTCCAAGTGTGGCCAGTGGCTATTGGCATCTGCGAGAAGAAACAGAACAAATCTTTAAAGGTAGAATTCATGAGCCCACTAACCCTGATAATTTTTTACGAACGGGTGACTTAGGGTTTATTCATGAAGACGATTTATATGTTACTGGTCGAATTAAAGATTTAATTATTCTTTACGGAAAAAATCATTATCCGCAAGATATTGAATACACTATCAACCACTCACCTGTGCATGCGCAGTTAGGAAGTTGTGCAGCCTATGTGAATTCTGTTGATGGTGAATACAGGCTTACTGTCGTTTGTGAACTGAAGAATCGCGATCTAGAGGACAGCGACAACGTATTCACTTCAATTTTTGAGCTCGTTTATCAAGAGCACCAGCTTGAAATACACCATATCGTGTTGGTGCCACTAAAAAGCATTCCTAAAACGACCAGTGGAAAAGTATGTCGGAATTTCTGTAAGGCACATTTAGCAGATAATACTATGACGGTTATTGATCGCTGGGATTTAACCGACAATAAGGATTCTTGAGGTGATTAATGGAGTTTTTAGCAACCGATTTGCAGCATAAGATAGCACTTCGCCATAACCAGGATGAAATTTCATTCCTTGAGCTTCAGCGTGAAGTTAACGTTGCAGCTGCAAAGCTGCGGTCGACATCATCAAAACTGCTTGAATTACAAGCGGAAAATACCATTCAATTTATTATTCAATTACTGGCTGCTTTATCTAATCAACAACCCGTTGCCGTTGTATCAAAAATGGGCATTGTAAATCATCAAACGAGTTATGATCCCAACGCGGCACTTATCTTATTTACCTCGGCTAGCACCGGAAAAGCAAAAGCAGTGCAATTATCACAGCAGAATATTATGGCAAATTGTAATGCAGTCATTAAGTCGCTCAATTTTACTGCCGCTCGCGATCAATTTCTCTTTTTGCCTTTATCATATTCGTTTGGACTATTGGGGCAATTATTACCGGGTTTAATGGCAGGTCTAACCACCCATCTAACTGAAAATTTTATCGATATAAAAACCATATTGGAAGCTGATTCTGTGCCACAAATGTGGAGCGGTGTTCCCAGCCATTGGCATGCGATTTTGCGAATTGCCCAACTGTACCCTTTAGCAGCACAGCAACTAACGCATGTTATTTCGGCAGGGGCTTCATTAACGATTGAACTTCGGACCCAACTCATTAAAACCTTTCCAAACGCGGTTATTTACAATAATTATGGTTTAACAGAAGCCTCTCCTAGAGTCCTTAGCCTTTCCAGCAACTCCCCATTATTTGTATCGAATCATGTTGGTTACCCAGTTGGTGACTGGGAATTGAAATTATCCAGAGAGCAAGAGCTTTATATTCGAGGTAGCCAAGTTATGCTAGGGTATGGCGCTGGTGAACAATCTCCTGTTAAAAATGGTTGGTTACATACTGGTGATATTGCCGAGATAACCGAGGAAGGCTTGGTTTCAATTCTGGGACGATTAGATCATAGTGTTAAAGTGGGCGGTGAAAAAGTAAATCTCGATGAATTGGAGCAAGCAGTAAATCGTATTCCTGGTGTAGGAAAAGTGGCATTGGTTGCGATCCCTGATTCTGTCTATGAAATGCGTCTCTTATTTTTTTTCGAAAAAACTACCATGCCCCACCCGCTGAGTATCGAACAGATATATGAAAAATTAGAGGAAAGCATTGTTCTACCAAAATCTGCTACGTTTATTCAGATATTGGAAACACTGCCTCTAAATCAAAATGGCAAATTAGACAGAGCTTCATTAAGAAAAATGACCGAACCTATTCGTTAAGGAAAATATGATGCTGACGGAACGTATTCTAAAGATTCTTGAAAATGCAGGATTGTTTGCTTTGTCGCCGGATAAAAATACTAAATTAGTAAACTCTGGGTTAGATAGCTTAACCTTAGCATTACTGATTGTGGAATTGGAGCGAGAGTTTCAAATTAAAATCCCCGTAATTCCTTTAAAAAAAGAGAAGTTTGAATCCGTCGCCAGCATTGAGAGCTACTTGCTTGAGCTGGGGGTAAAATGAATATTTTAATTACAGGCGGCTCTTCTGAAATCGCTCAAGCCATTGCTACAAGACGTATAGCACTGGGTGATAAAATTTTTATTACTTGTTCTACATTAGAAAGTTTGCAGGCTTCGTTAAAAAACTATCAAGCGAGTAATTTATCTATCCAGGGTTTTGTTTATAATTTTTCGCATCCCGAGCAATCTCAATCCGAGTTAAGCCAATATTCTTTCGATGCTGTAATTCTAAATGCATTCAGTCGCTTAACCAAATTGCGAAAATTACACGAAGTCCCTTTTGCCGATATAAAGGATTACATTAACACCAATCTCCAGGGAAATATCTGGCTGCTGCAGCAATTGTTACCCAGTATGTTAGCCAAACAATTTGGACGTTTGGTATTTATTTCGAGCCTATCTGCCATTACGGGGACTAGTCATTACAGCGCTTATTGTGCAGCTAAAGCTGCCCTGGAGGCTCTATTTTTTAATTTAGCGGTAGATTACAGCAGCGAAAATATCTTAGCCAACATTGTACGTGCTGGTTTGTTTAAAACAAATCGAACTAAAAAGTTCTGGGCTAGAGAAGGTTACCAGGAAAAATTGAGTAAAATAATCCCTCAAGGACATATGGGGGAAGTGTTCCAAATAGCAGAAGCAATTGATCCGCTACTGTCTCCTACTGCATATATAACCGGTTCCATCCTTACTGTGAGCGGTGGTTTACCACTTTTTCGCGCTGGAGGAGTTTTATAAATTATGAATTT
>Ga0105044_10013715_pt1 | contig 10988 bp, 7 predicted proteins | sample MAT01_FD_78092 | JGI IMG/M metagenome (GOLD analysis project Ga0105044, IMG submission 78092) | Freshwater microbial communities from Lake Fryxell liftoff mats and glacier meltwater in Antarctica - MAT-01 | ecosystem: Environmental > Aquatic > Freshwater > Ice > Liftoff microbial mat | place... | reverse complement strand
CGGCCTCGAGGCCTGCCTCGTCGCGGCTCCTTGGCCGCGCGTGGCTCGCTTCGCGAAAGGCGCCGCAAACGCGCACGTGGCCGACCGACCGAACTCGTCCACCCAACTCAGATTCAGGTGAGATGAAACACCTCGCGCATCTCGCTGCGCAGTATCTGCATCTTCTGGTCGAGGTCGGGATGATTGATGTCGTTCGGATCGAGCAGGTACGTCTCGGGCCCGACGTTGCCGACCATCAGCTTGGTCTGCCAGATGTTGTCGTTCGCGAGGTTCACGTCCTGGCGATAGACATACCGGGACAACACCTCACGCGGGATGAAGTCCTGGATCGAATTGAAGGAATGGTCGTTGTAGATTTTCTTGCCGCTCTCGAGCCGGGTGTACCCGCGCACCACGTAGTCGATGTAGACCACGTCGCACTCGAACGCGTTGAACATGTACTCCAGCGCCTTCAACGGAATGATCTCGCCGCAGGTCGCGACATCGATGTCGACCCGGAACGTGCAGATCCCATCCGGCCCACTCGCGTCGGGGTAGGTGTGGGTCGTGATGTGGCTCTTGTCGAGGTGCATCGCTACAGCGGTCCCACCGACGGCGGCTCCGCCAACATCGGTCGTCTCCCACTTGCCGCCCTTGACGTCGCTCATCAGCGTCATCGTCGAGGCACCGACCGGATCGTAGTCCTGCACGCACTCGGTCAGGATGTTCGCCTCGATGATGCGGCACACCTCGCGTGCGATGTCCCTGATGCGCTCGGCCGAGTAGCGTTCGTCGATGTACGCGATGTACTGCTGGCGCTGCTCCTCGTTCATGGCGATGGCGAAGTCATAGAGATTGAAGCTCAGGATCTTCGTGAGGTTGTTGAACCCCGAGAGCTTCACCTTCTCCTGCATCGTCACCATCGTCACACCCCCGTAAGCCGTCTGCCTGGACAGTCAGAGCCCAGCGAGCGAGCCTCTTATAGGCACGACCCCTCGAACGCAAGCACGGGTCCAACCCCCCAGATACCGATCAGAAACCGATCGGATACCGATCAGACCCCGATCCGAACGAGTGCTATCATCGGGCCTTCCGGCGCCGTGTCCTCCCTCAGATCGATGCGCCCCTCGATCATCCATGCGTCGGCCTCGTCCCCCGCCTCGTCGCCGCCCTCCGTGCTCTGCTCGTCCGCGCGCCGATCATATGGCGCCACCAGCACCTGGCGCACGACGAACTCGTGGCGTCCCTCGGCCGTGACCTGCGTCTTGTCCGCGAGCCGCGCCGTGTGATCGAACACCACCCGCCCATGCTCGGCGACGAACGCCGCCAGCGCCGCCTCGATGCGCGCCGCCGGCCACGGGTCCTCCTCGGATTGGCGCACGAGCGCGGCCGCCTCCTCGTAGTCGCCCAACGCCAGCGCCTTCACGAGCGCGTGGAGCTCCGATCGGATCCGCGCCTTGAACGTGCGCTTGTCCTTCGTGATGTCGAGCGGCGCCGCGAGCTCCGGCAGGGCGGTCTGCTCCTCGCCGTACATGAGCCGCTCCCACTCCTGGATGAGGCTCGAGTCCACCCGCGCCAACACCGTGCGATAGAACGCAATGAGGTCGATGAGCTCATCGGTTCGTGCCTGCACAGGCACCGTGTGCACGAGCGTCTTGAACCCCTCCGACAGGTATCGCAGCAGCATGCCCTCGATCTTCTCGAGGCCCAGCTCGCGCACATACTCGTTGAACGACATGTAGCGCTCGGCCATGTCTCGCATCACCGACTTCGGCCGCACGTTCATCGACGCCACCCACGGGTGCGCCTCCGAGAACCGGTCGAACAGCTCATACAGGAGGTCCGCCTTGGGCTTGTCCCAGGTGACCTCCTCCAACCGCCGCATGCGCTCGTCGTACTCGACGCCTTCGGCTTTCCACTCCGCGATGAGGTCACCCTTCTTCTTGTCGAGCTGCCGTATCAGGATCGACGTCGGCTCCTCGATGATCGCCTCGACGAAGCTCACCACGTCGAGCGCGTACTCCGGGCTCTCGGGCGACAGCGTCTCGATCGCCGCAACCAGGAACAACCCGAGCGCGTGCATCAACGAGAAGTCGGTCTGCAGGTTCTCGGCGACGAAGACCTCCCTGCCACGGAAGTACTCCGCCGGCCGCAGCTGCAGGATGTCCGCCTTGCGCAAGCCCTGGAACAGCTCCCGCACCTTCCTCCGCAGCATCTTCTTGCCGTGCGCCGACTCGTGGCTGAGCCCCACGATCTCTATCAAACGCCGCACGCCGCCACCTTTGACATAGGCGTTGTCGCGCCGCTGCATCAGCTCTATCAGCATGCCGTGCGTCACCTGGAAGCTCGATTCCAACGGCTCGGGCGTGCCGTCGACGAGGCCCCTGAACGTCTCCTCCGACCACGGCACGTAGCCCTTGTTCGGCGGCTGCTTCTTGACGACCTTCTTCTTCTTTCCCTCGTTCGCCGCCGCCTGCACCGACTGTTCGAGCCGCTTGTTCTCGATCACGTGCTCGGGCGCCTGCGCCACGACAAAGCCACGCACATCGAAGCCCTTGCGCCCCGCGCGCCCGGAGATCTGCTTGAAGTCGCGCACCGACAGGAGCCGCGTCTTGTCCCCGTCGAACTTGCAGAGCTTCGAAAACAACACGGTCCGGATCGGGATGTTCACCCCGACGCCGAGCGTGTCCGTGCCGCTGATGACCCGCAGCAACCCGGCCCGCGCGAGCTTCTCGACCAATAGCCGATACTTCGGCAGGAGCCCGCCGTGATGCAGCCCGACGCCATGTCGCAGATAGCGCTGCATCTCCTTGCCGTACGGCGTATCAAAAAGCTTACCCGGCAGCTGCTCGGCGATCTTCTTTTTGTCCTCCTTGGGCGTGAAGTCCTGGCTCATCAGGTTCTGGGCCTCGTCGGCCGCCTCGCGCTGCGTAAAATTGACGAGGTAAATCGGCGCCTTGCCTGACTTCGACCGCGTCGCCACGGCGTCGTGCAGCGGCTCCTCGGAGTACTCGAAGTCCAGCGGCACCGGCCGTTGGTTCGACACGACCGACACCGCCGACTTGCCTGTCAGCGCTTCCAGCCGCTTCTCGATCTCGGTCGTGTCGCCAAGCGTCGCCGACATCAGCAGGAACGTCGCCTTCTCGAGCAACAACAGCGGCACCTGCCACGCCCAGCCGCGCTCGCGGTCGGCGTAGTAGTGGAACTCGTCCATCACGACGTAGTGCGCGTTGGCCCGCTTGCCCTCGCGCAGTGCCATATTCGCCAGGATTTCTGCCGTGCAGCAGATGACTGGCGCATCGCGATTGACGCTCGTATCGCCGGTCATCATGCCGACCTGGGCCGGCCCGAACACGTCGCACAGGTCCAGGAACTTCTCGTTGACGAGCGCCTTGATGGGCGACGTGTAGACCGCGCGTTGCCCGCGCGACAGCGCCAGCGCATGCAGCGCCACCGCGACCAGCGACTTGCCCGACCCGGTCGGCGTCTTCAAGAGCACGTGGTGGTCGGTCAGGATCTCGAGGATCGCCTCTTCCTGCGCTGGATAGAGCTCGAACCCGCGCTCGGACACCCACTCGACGAACACCTCGAAGAGGCTCTCGGTCGAGTGCACCCGCCCGGCAATTCTCTCGAAAAGGTTGCGACTGTTCGCCTCAACCACCGAAGAACCGATCCCAGTTGGGCGGCAGCGGTCCCTGCAGGACCTCCTGCATCTTCGCCACGTCGGCCATCGCGAAGCTCGCACGCACCATGCACCCCTTGCGCTCGCCCTGCGTGAGCCACACCGTCACGGTCGCCACCCCTTCGCCTTGGGACGTGATGCGCCCCTCGGCGACGATCTCTTCGCCAAGCCGCAAGCTCTGGATGTAGCGCACCTGCATCGACGTCGTGAGCCCGATACGCCCCTTCAGGCCAAGCAGCGTCCAGCCCGCGACCTCGTCAGCGACCATCGCTTGTAGGCCACCGTGGAGAATCCCCGGCGGCCCGTCGTAGCCCGCGCCGAGCGTGAAGCGTGTGCGCACGACCTCACCCTCGCGCTCGAACTTGAGCTGCAGTCCGTGTGGGTTGTGTGGCCCACAGCCAAAGCAGGTCTGCGTCTCGCCGAACGTATACGGGTCGAGCGCGACGATCCCCACAGGTTCGCCCGTCACGCCCGTCTCGCCCGTCCCGCTCGCCGCATGTGTGTGTGGCGCATGATCGCAATCGGGTCCATGCGTGTGGGTCATGACACGTCCTTTAGCCAGACCGACACCGGCGCATGGTCGGAGGGCGCCAACGCGTCCTTCTTCTTGCGCCAGTCGCGTTGGATCTGTGCCCGCTCGACCCGGTCCGCGACCGACTTCGTCGCGAAGATGTGGTCGATGCGCAGGCCCTTGCCCTTGTGGAAGTCGCCCGCGCGGTAGTCCCAGAAGCTGAACGTGCCCGGCGTGATGTGCGGCTTCACCACATCAATGAGACCCCAGCTCATGAGGCGTTTCAGCTTTTCGTGCTCGAGCGGATGAAAGCTCGGCACGCCCGCAAGACCCACCGGGTCGTAGATGTCCTCCGCCTCCGGCGCGACGTTCAGGTCCCCCATCACGATGAGCGGCAGACCCGGATCCGACGCCGTGATGTAGTCCCCGAGCGCATCATAGAACCCGAGCTTGTACGGGAACTTCTCGGACGTGACCGACTGCCCCTGGGGGCAGTACACGTTGACGATACGCATCCCTCCGACGGTCGCAGCGATGAGCCGGGACTCGCCCGCATCGCCCGCCGGCAGCCCCGTGTGCACGTCGCTGATGGGCAGCTTCGCCGCGATGAGCACGCCGTTCCAGCTCTTCTGGCCGAACACGGCGACCTCGTAGCCGCGGCTCGTGAAGAGCTCGCGCGGGACCTTGTCGGTCTCGAGCTTCAGCTCCTGGAGGCCGATGATGTCCGGCTGCTCCTCGTCGAGGAAGCGCGCCGCGAAGTCCTTACGCGCGCTGAGCGAGTTGATGTTCCAGGTGACGATGCGCATGGCGGCCGAGACTACGCCGATCCCGCCGCTTCGCGGAATCGGAAACTTGCCGGCCGCGCGCCACCACCCGATCATCCCGACTTTGAATCACCCCAGAGGTCCCGATGCTCGGTCTGCTCCTGACGCTCCTCTCGACCCTGGACGTACCGACCCCCGCCGCCGCAGCGACGCTGGCGCCTCCGACCTGGATATCAGCGTTGCCACCGGCCTATCTCGGTAACGCGACCACTCCGGGTGCATGCACCGGCCCCCTGCCGGTCGACGGCTGGGGTGTCGTCGCGCGCACCTCGGAACCTCCTACCCTCATCGTGCGCCTCACCGACGACCCCAGAGCCGGCCGGGTAGGGGGCTGCGGCACGCCTTGGACCACCGCTCTGCACAAGCTCAGTGCGCCCCCGGATCTCCGCCTCATCGCGACCTTGACCCCGCTCACCGCTTCATCAATCGCGGGCGCGGAGCCCGTCACCGATCTCACGACGCATCGCTGCGTGACCCGCAAGACCCTGCGTCCGTACGCCTCGCTCACACTCCTTGGCGGTCGCTTGGACGGCTTCGCCATCGAGCTCTCTCCAAGCCGCAGCATCGTCACCGCCCGCCTCATCGACGCCCGTAAGTCCTCGGCCAAGGCAGCCCCTGCCGTCGTACATCCACTCGGCAAGGTCGGCGTGCGCACCCTAGAGTGGTGCGACCGCACCGACGTCGCCGAAGGCCACTGCCCAAACCCGGCCCACGGCGAAATCCGTCAGGCGGTCCTCGTCGGCGACCAGCTCGTGCTCACGCTGGCGCTCGGCTTCGCCGATATCTGCGGCCAGGATGACCTCATCATCCGCGCCTTCGCCCTCCCGCCCGCGGTCGTGCGCTCACTCCCGGCACCCTGAGCGACCGTCCTGGGTCAAGGCGCCTTCAACCACCCGACATCGAGCTCGTTGCACACAGCGTCCGGCCCTTCACCGCACTGCAGCTCGAGGTAGATCGTGAGCGGTCCCTCCTCGACGGTCCACGACACGAACCCGTCCCCGATCTTGCTGGGCCTCCCGATCGCCGCCGCGATCTCCTTTAGCGGGCGCCCGATGTGCACCAGCAGCGGGTCGTCCAGTTGCTTGGACTTCAATGCATCACGCCCCGCTGCCCCGACGACCCACACCTCGATCACATGACCGCTCGCCGCCTCGACGAGCGCCCCAAGGTTCGGACCGAACGCGTACGACTCGATGCCGCCCGCCGCCACGGTCACCTCGGTCGGCCTGCCGAACGCCTTCGAAAGCGCCGCCTTTCCCGTCTCGGGCCCGATCCCGATAAACGTCGCAAGCCGCGAGATCATCTCGGCATCGAACGGCCGCAGCAGGTTCGGATCGAACCCCAGGCGCGCGATCATCGCCGGATCTGCCGCCACCCGCGTCCACTTCACGACAAACGTCGTGCACCGCGCACCCGCGCCCACGCCCTCGCCCCCGCCCCCGCCCTCGTCCCCGACCTCCGCCTCCACCGTCAGCCTCCACGCCCCGGCATCGATCGTCCACCCCACCACCAGCGCGTCGCTGTCCTCGAACGTGCTCGGCCGCCCAAGCACGCTCACGAGCCCGCCGAGATCCAGCCCGATCAACCCCGGCACCCCGCTCGCGTGCCGCAGCGCCGTCGCCGCATCGACCCCGCTAAACGTCATGCTCGCGATCCGCCCACCCTCAAGCACCACGGCCAGCCCACCCGGCCACTGTGCCATCACACGCTCACCGTTGGCTCCCGGATCGAGCGCCGTGCGCGTGACCGCCTCCCCGATCAGCGCCAGCAGGTCCCGCTCGCGACTGTTCGGATCGAGCGCCGCGACCCGCCAGAACGCATGTACCGCGGCCCGGTTCGGCCCGATGACCCCACTCGCCTCCGCGCCTCCCTGACGCCTCAGCTCCGCCGCGAGCCGCTCGACCGCCTTACCACCGAGCGGCACCAGCACTTCGTTCGTCGCGTCAGGCTCGACCCACGCCCCCGGCTTGGCGCGCGCGAGCACCTCGAGCACGCCCGCGATGATCTGCTCGGCACTCGGATAACGCACCGCCGCCACTTCGCCACACGCCGCGACCGCCGCCGGCCAGTGCCGCTCTCCCAGCACCTTGCCGGTCCGCCGCTCGATCAAGCTCAGCGCGATCGGCCGGCTCGCCCTCACTTCGGTCGCGCCCTCACAGGGCGGCAACGTCGTCGCCTCGCCCCTATCGATCGCGACCACATCGACGGCGCCGAGCGGCACCCGCGGCACGGCCCTGACGCTTGCCCCGCCCGGCCCGAGGACCAGCACCGTCGGCACCTCCGGCAACGCCTTCACCCCCTCCCCAGGGAACACGAGCGGCGTCTTCTCCACGTCTTTGATGAGCTCTATCACCCGCGGCGTCTCGAGCCCGATCACCCCGACGACGTCGCTCACGCCAGCGGCACCGCGGATCCGCACTCGCACGTCGAGCTTGGTCTCGGCCGCCACCTCATCCGCCGGAGACCCCGCCATCAAGGCCCGCAGGTCCACCTCGATGCGTGCCTTCCCATCGACGAATCGCTGCTTCTTGCCCTCGACTTCGATCTCCTCGGCATGCGCCGCCGTTGCCACCAGCGTGACGCGATCGGCCGCGACGTCCACCCAGGTCTGCGACCGTTCTAGACACGCGTCGAAGCGCCGCTCGCCAGCATCGAGCACACCCCCCGCGCAGCGCACCCACATCCCCGGCAACGCGTCCCGCGCGGGGACCTCGTCGAGCTCGATCGTACGCAGATCGACCTCTTCTGGAGCCACCACCGCCACCTGCCCGTCCTCCGCCGCAAGCGCAGGCGTCGCCGGCGCGTCCTTCGTACAGCCCACGATCAAGCTCGCGACGACCGCCCACGCGACACATCCCAGCGCCAATGATCGCGACGTCATCATCATCCTCATCGACTCGATCATCGAAGGTGCTCCCTACCCCAGAAAGACCAAAGGCCCACCCCTTGCGAGGCAGGCCCTTGGTACCCTCACGTGCGTCGCGCCATCATGGCCGCGACACGGACGTGAGCCTCATCACTTCGCGCGGATCTTGAACTCGGTGCGGCGATTCTTCGCGCGTCCGTTGCCCGTGGTGTTCGGCGCGATCGGCTCGCTCTCACCGAACCCACGCGCGGTGAGGCGCGACGGGTCGATGCCCTTGTCCACGAGGTACTGGCGCACCGAGTTGGCGCGGTCGTCCGACAGCTTCATGTTGTAGTCGTCCGTACCCTGGTTGTCGGTGTGGCCGTGAATGTCGATCTGGATCGTCGGGTACTGCACGAGAAGCTTGACGGCCTCATCGAGGATGCCGAACGACTTGGGCTTCAGCGTCGACCTGTTGGTGTCGAAGTTGATGTCCTCGACCGCGCCCGCGAACTTGTCGAACTCGGTCGGGAGGCAGCCCTGGGCTTCCTTGACGCCCTTGATCGTCGGACACCTGTCTTCCGAGTCGGGGATGCCGTCGCCATCCGAGTCCTGGACCGGGGCGGGGCAGCCCTGGTGCTCGGGCACGCCCGGAACCGTCGGGCACTGGTCGACGTCGTCGAACACGCCGTCACCGTCGGTGTCGGGGCAGCCCCGGTTGATCGGCAGGCCCGGCACGGTCGGGCAGCGGTCTTCCGAGTCACGCACGCCGTCGCCGTCCGAGTCCGGGCAGCCACGGGTCCTCGCCGGGCCGGCGACCATCGGGCAGTCGTCGTCCTTGCCGACGAGGCCGTCACCGTCATAGTCCTGCTCCTTTGGCTCCTCAGTGAAGGCCCACGGGAACACGTCCACGCCGATCGTGAAGGCGACGTTGCTCGCCGACCCTATCGTGTAGCTGTCGGTGACGATGTGGCGCCCTTCGATGCGCAGCGCCATCCAGTCCGACATCATCGCGCGCAGACCGAAGCCGTAGTGGAACTCCCAGTCCGCGTCGTGACCGAGGTCTCCGTACGCCGAGTGGTACATGCCGAACCCGATCATGGCGTAGGGCGAGAACTTGTGGTCGATCGGCGAGAACAGCATGCTCCCGGTCCAGTTCATCGCCAGGCCACCACCGTCGACCGGCAGCACGAACGGGACGAAGCCGAGCTCAGCCTCGATGGCGAACCAACTCGTGGCCTGGAGGCCAAGGCGCGCACCGAACACCACCGAGCTCTCGGGCGAGATTCCCTCGTCCGCGAAGTAGCTCAGGTCCCATTCGCCGAGCACCATGTGCAGGCCGCCGAATGCGCCGAAATAGACGTCGGAGTTCGGTAGGCCCTCGTTGCCATCTTCGGCCCGCGCCTGTCCCGAGCCGAGTGCCGCCGTGGCTGCGAGCAGCGCGCAGCAGGCGCCTCCGAGCCGTCCCAAGGTGATCTTCATCAGTGTCTCCTGGCTTGTCGCGTGTAAGTGACGGCCGCCCATGTGTGCGACCCTCTGCGGCCGAGTCTGGCTCGCCCATCGCCGGTCGTCAAAGTCACTCCGAGCGGCGCGCGCAGTGTAGCGAAGGTCGCCACGCCTGTCCTGATTCTTGTTGTGGGTCGCGCGTCCCGGGGTCATTTTGCTCCAGTCCGGCTTCTCAGGCGGACTGGCCAAGCGACGTATCACAGCATCGCGAGCTGTTCCAGAGGCACGAATGCCTATGTGTTCGCGACGCTACCCAGGCTCGTCACGGAGCCGCGAGCGAGTTCGCACTCTGGGCTATCTCACGATATCCACGAGATACCGCCGCCTCGTCACGAGCACGCATTCTCGATGTATGCGGATGCTGGTGGGCCTCGACCCTCGCGTGTGAAGTGATCCTACTACCTGCTCCAACGAGCTCCCCGCCGGCCGGACCACGCTACCCTTTAATAGGGGCCAGGGCCCCAGTGCGAACCTCACTCGTTCCGTAGCTCGACTTAGTGTTCGAGTTCGTTCTTCCACCGGGGCGGGTTTGCCGAGCCTGGGGTCCGAGACCGAGGGCCGCCCCCGGCTGTTCGTTTCGTGTGCGTTTCCGATCTCCTCAGCACTTCACGCGAGCGCGAACGACCTCATCCGAGTGCGCACCCGAGTCTTCTCGGTGACCACGGCTGACTTGCGTTGGGCTCGCGGGCGCTTCCAGCAACATCCTCATGAACCTGTGGTCAATGTCGATATCTCGTCGCGAGACTCTCGACCTTCGGACCACGAAGACCCTGCCAGGGGGTCAACCCACCCTTCGTCAACGTCTCCGGGGGAGCCCTCCTCGCTCTCTTTTCGGGTCCGGGCACGGGCCCGCAGGAAGTCCCTCGCAGCCGCTCTGCAGGCGGTTCCGACGCGTGCGCCTTGCATCGTCTCGAAGGGCCCCGCGATACTCTCCCAAGCACCGTCGGATTTCGTACGCGGCTCAACTTGCGTACCCAGCTAGAAATGATATCACCGTCTCCATGGTGGCATCTATCCTCCCGCAAGCGCTTGACCCGGTCGGTGCTTTACCCTAAAAGTCCCCCGGACTTTGAGGTGTGATATGTCCATCATCTCAAATGAGGCTCGATCAGTTAACGGTGGCTGAACCACCAAGGAGAGACAAGAGATGCGTCCCAACGTCCTTATACAACGCCTGCCGTCCCTGGTGGCGCTTGTCGCCCTAGCCAGCGCGACAGGCTGTGCCGATGAACGCTCGGGTCCAGCCACGGGGAGCCTCGATGGAAAGTGCTACCCCAATGGGACCTGCAACCCCGGACTAGCCTGCCAGAGCGTCGATACGTCGAACATCTGTGTTGAGGCTGAATCCGTGGGCTCCCTTGGCGGTATGTGCTACGACAACGGCACGTGCAACCCGGGCCTCGTGTGCGATGGCACCGTCTGCGCAGCTGATACTTCTGAAGACCGCGGTTCCCTGGGTGGCGCGTGCTATGGAAACGGCTCGTGCAACCCCGACCTCACCTGCAACGGCACGATCTGCGAGGTGAACAACACCCCGCACTCGGGTCTGCTCGGTGGCGCCTGCTACGACAACGGCACCTGCAATCCGGGTCTTGCTTGCGACGGCGCGCTCTGTATCGCCGACGCGACGATTCCCTCGGG
>Ga0105044_10013714_pt1 | contig 10989 bp, 6 predicted proteins | sample MAT01_FD_78092 | JGI IMG/M metagenome (GOLD analysis project Ga0105044, IMG submission 78092) | Freshwater microbial communities from Lake Fryxell liftoff mats and glacier meltwater in Antarctica - MAT-01 | ecosystem: Environmental > Aquatic > Freshwater > Ice > Liftoff microbial mat | place... | reverse complement strand
GCACCCGATGTGCTGGTTGCCCAATTTCGCCAACAATTTCTCGGGTTGTTGAATATCGCACCAGACCAAAAGGGCGAGCCACTGCTCCCCGCATAAGGCTTGCTACCCTGTACCACGCCAGACAACCAGTTGCCCAGCGCGGTACAGTGTGCATTCATTGTCGTCTATTGCGCGCCCTGTACGACAAGCGCCAAGAAGTTACGATTGTTACTTGCTGTCCCGTTCTCCCCGTATTCTCTTCGGTTTCTTCTTCGTTGATATCCAGATCGTCACTGTCTGCCTCGGTTACTGCTTGCATGTTTTCATCGTGGCAGAAGAGCTTGTCTACGCAGCGACTGCTGTACGAACTGACAAAGCGTAGGCAAACCTTGATAAGCACCACATCTTGCTGATATTTCTGTCAGCGTTTAGCAAGCTTTTGTTAACATGTTCATTAACATAGCCCTCTATCTTATGGCAGTACGACGTATGATGTAGAAAATGGCTTGTGCTTTATGCACAAAATAGTAGCTGAAAGTTATTTGACTTACATTTTCCAAATATTTTTGTCGTATAAATGGATGTATCTATCGGGATAATACAACTGGGCGGACATTGTTGAACCCATACCCTGCTGCCGCTGTTCGATTACCAGTAATGCCGTATAGTTACCATAAATTTTATAATTTGTTGGATATTACAGTCTGTGTAATGAATGTAGAGGAGTTTTGATTATGTCGAATATCTTAGTGGTGGGCGCAGGGGTTGTGGGGCAGGCGACAGGAAAAGGCTTTGCCAAACATGGCCATCAGATTACCTATGTGGACGTTGATACAACCAAGGTTAATCAACTTGTTGCACAAGGCTTTCTGGCAACTACGCCCTCACAAGTAGACTGGAACGCGCAAGATATTATTATGCTCGCTGTTTCTACCCCCACCAAGCAGGAACGGATTGTCTTAGATTATCTTAAATCTGCCGCCGAAAACATTGGTCGCGGCCTCAAGACGACAGATAAATATATTACTGTGGTTGTGCGCAGCACCGTACCCCCCACTACGACCGAAAAGGTGCTGCTGCCGATCATTGAACAGGCTTCGGGCAAAATTGCCGGCGTCGATTTTGGTATCGCCTTTAACCCCGAATTTCTCCGCCAACGCACCAGCGAACAAGATTTTGATCGTCCCTGGATTACAGTGATCGGTGCCGCAGATCGCCTGACGCTGGATGTGCTGAACACGCTCTATACGCCCTTTGGCGGCTTGATGATCCACTGTCAGCCAACCGAGGCAGAGATGATTAAGTATGTGAACAATGTATATAACGCCGTAAAAATCAGCTATTTCAACGAAGTCCACCAGATCTGTGAGAATTTGGGGATCGATGGTCGCTTGGTGGGTGCAGTGGTGGCGCGCAGTGCCGAAAGTATGTGGAATCCCCTCTATGGTACACGTGGCGGTGTGCCGTATGGTGGGGCTTGTCTGCCCAAGGATACGCTGGCGTTTATGGAATTTTGTGCCGACAACGGTTTTGAACATCTGATGCTCCAGGCCACGATTGCCGTCAACGAGCGCCTGGAACGCCAAATCCCCGCCGTTGAATCGCCCGAAGCTATCGATCAGATTATTAAATTGCATCGCGCGCCTGTTGAGCAAATGGCCTATGCGGCATAGGCTACCCTAGCATCGCTCATCCAGCGTCGGTTGTCTATCATACGTATGCTGGCGCGCCTGTGGCTCTCTGGCTGGGTTAGGAAATACGAAATTTCCCTTTGTGTACCCCTACCGCTAAGCGGTTGAAATGAGTGATTTATGCCCAAACTTCTACCCTATCAAAAAATAGTTATTCCCGCTTGTTTTCTTTTCATGGCCCTTACCCTCTTCGGGCTGACGCGTCTACCAGCCTATGCCGCGCCGGGGGCGACCCCAGCCGTGAGCTATGTTGTTGCCACCAACACCATTCTGATTGGCAGTAGCAGCGGCACACCCGCCAGCGAAGTGATCACGCTGCCCGAGTTGGCCGCGTTGCTGGTGACACAAGGCTATCCCAATTTGTTGCTCGACCAAGGAAGTGGCACCTGGCTACTCAAGGCCAGTATTGTCGTCGGTGCTACGGCAAAACTCGACATAACCAGCGCCACGGTTGCTTGGCTACGCATGGAAAGCCCGCCCATTCACGCGATCAAAATCATGCCGCGGCGCGGTGGTCATCTATTGATCGATGGTATCAAGTTGACCTCTTGGGACAGCACAATCAACGCGGTGGATGAAAATATTACCAATGGGCGCGCCTATTTGCTGGCCTTTGAAGGCGGGCGCATGGATATTTTGCGTAGCGAAGTTGCCTACCTTGGGTGGGAGACCGGCGAACCCAGTGGCCTTTCCTGGCGCAAACGGCTGAATTCGGCTGACCCGACCACGGGCGCAACTGGTCGGCTGGAAGATAGTCTGATCCATCATAACTTCTACGGCATGTACTCCTATGAAGCCTATGGCATTACCATTTTGCGCAACCAGGTCTACGAAAATCTGGGCTATGGGATTGATCCTCATGATGACTCGCGCGGCCTGGAAATAGCCTATAACCGCGTCTATAAAAATGGCAACCACGGCATTATTTTATCGCGTTTGTGCCAGGATAACACGATCCATCACAATGAAGTCTATGACAACGCGCTGCACGGCATTATGTTGGATCGTGGCAGCAACAACAACACGGTCAGCGACAATGTGGTTTACAACAATAATGACGGTATCGCCATCTTTCAATCCTCGGATAATCTGATCCAGAATAACTATGTCCATCACAACCGGCGTGGGATGCGGATTAACGCCACCTACGATCTGGGCGATCCGTATGATGGCTTGAGCAATAACAACCAAATTGTAAACAATCGCATTGAAGATAGCCTAGAGCATGGTCTCTACTTCTATGCGCGCGCCGACCGCAACATTATCACCGGCAATACAATTCTGCGCAGCGGTGTTAACGGTGTTTACATCAAGTCGGGTGGCAATCGCCTAGAGAATAATCTCATTCAGGATGGTGTCACCGGTATTACTATCTTGGGCGGCGAGTATTTGAATGATCCGCCCCAAGCCCTGCCTGCGGTGGATCTGCCGGGCAGCAACAATGTGGTGATCAGCACCACCGTGACGGCCAATAGCAATGTGGGGATTCGCATTTTGGGCGGTAGCAACAACCGTATTGGCCCAAATCAGCCCACTGAACTGGGCAATCGGATTGAAAATAGCGGTGTCGATGGAATCTCAATTGGCGATGCCACCAATGGCGCAATCGCTACCGATAACCAGATCCTAAAAAATACAATTCACAACAATCTGCGCCACGGTATTTTGATCAAAGATGTGACCAGTGCGCGCAATCGCATCAGCCAAAACAGCATTACCAACAATGGTCAGCGTGGGATCAAAGTCGATACCGGCGCGCAACAGGGCATCCTGCCGCCAGTCATGACGGGGGTGTTGGCCGATGGGCAATTGCATGGTACTGCCCAGCCTAATGCGCTGGTTGAGCTCTACAGCGATCCTGGTGATTCGGCCCAGCGCGCCCTGGAAACCGTAACTACGCTGACCAACGAAGATGCCGTTTCGGCGGCTAGTGCCAGTGCGGTGGCTGTGGTCTACGCTGCCGGCGATCTAGAAGGAAAGACCTATCTCGGTACAGTTTCGGCGAATGGCAGTGGCGCATGGAGTTTTGTTTTGCCCGCCGGCCAAGATTTCAAACTGGTCACCGCGCTCACTACTGATACCAGCGGCAACAGCTCGGCCTTTAGTTCCAGCGTCAGCGGCACCGGCCCCTTCTTTACGCTGGCTGTCGACGATAACGGCCAGACCACCATCCAGGTGACCGGCTCGGCGATCGTGGTGACGCTGGCGACTGTGCAAACGGGTCTAGGCGCAGGCAATGAGATGTTGTTGCAAAATTTGGGCAATGGTATTTGGCTGCTCAATGCTAATCTCTTTATCGGCCCCGGTGTTACGCTGGATCTATCGCCACAAACGGGCGTCAACGAGTTGCGTCTGCGCAGCCAACCTAGCGTCGTGAGTGCTGGCGCGTCGGCTGTCAGCCTGATTGACTACGCTAGCTTTGTCTACTTGCGCACCCACAGCGGTGTTATGAATCTGGACGGTGTCAAAGTCAATTCGTGGGATGCCCAAGCCAACACCTTTGATCTGGATGTCAACAACGGTCGCGCCTATGTGATTGCCAAGTATGCCGCTGCGCTCAATATCTATAATTCGGAATTGAGCTATCTCGGCGCGGCAGATGGCGAAAGTTACGGTGTCTCTTGGCGCGATACCAACGCAACTGCTACGCCCACCCAGTTGCGCGCGCGCGTGACTGGTGATGTGATCAACAGCCAATTTCATCACAACTACTATGGTATCTATACATACCAGGCCAGCGATATGCTCTTCCGCGGCAATCAGTTCCGCGACAATCTTCGCTATGGCTTTGACCCGCACGATTTTACGCACGATGTGTTGGTAGAGAATAACGTAGCGTTCAATAATGGTAGCCACGGCTTTATTATCTCGCGTGGGTGCAACAACTTTGTCTTTCGCGGCAATACCGCCTACAGCAACAACGATCCCAGCCCTACCAGCTTGGCCCACGGCTTTATGCTCGACCCTGGATCGCCCAGTTCCGAATATCCGCAGGCGGCGTCGACGAACAATCTGCTCGAAAACAACGTAGCGTATGACAACGAAGGCTATGGCCTGCGCATTCTAGGTTCCAACGATAATCAGATTCTTAACAACTTTTTCTACCAGAATCGCCAGGAAGGGTTGGTCATCGATCGAAATAGCTTGGGAAATATGGTCGCCGGCAATCGGCTCACCAAGAATGCCTCGGTTGGCTTGGTCGTGCGCGAGACCGCCAATGGCAATACGATTGCCAACAATACGATCAGCGAAAACGGCAATCACGGCGTCTATGTGCGTGCGAATGGCACCATTGTCAGCGGCAATGTGATTACGCAAAACCTGAAATCGGGGATTGCGCTATTCCCCGCGATTGGCATCCCGCTGCTACAAGATAACCAGTTGCTGTCCAACACTCTGGCGTTGAACATTGAACATGGCATTGATCTACGCAAGGCGATCAAAACCTTAGTCCAAGGCAATCTCAGTGAGCGTAACGGTGCCCATGGTTTCTATCTCTCGGATGCGGCTGGTCAAAATGCCATTGTGAAAAACATTATCCGCAACAATACCAACCAGGGTATTCGGGCCAATGGCATGCAGACCTTGAGCAACACGTGGTCCGAGAATGCAATTTATGGCAATCTGCTGGGCGGCATTGCCAACACCACCGGGGCGAATCGACAACTCGCGCCGCCTCAATTGCTAGGTGCCGTCGAAAGCACTGTGCAAGGCAAAAGTCTGCCTGGCTTCACGGTAGAGATCTTCTCGGATCTGGGTCAACAAGGCCAGGTCTTTGAAGGTAGCACAGTGGCCGATGGCAATGGCGATTTCAGTCTGACAATTGTGGGCGCGTGGCGCTCGACCAATCTCACGGCTGTGGCGATTGATCCCCAGGGCAATGCCTCTACCTTTGCGGCACCCATTGGCGCGCCAATTGTGGCTACACCAACCACCACGCCAACGGTCACACCAACCGGCACCCTGACACCAACGTCTACACCGACGGTCACGCCAACCGGCACACTGCCCACGGCCACACCGACACCGACTGCGACAATTGATCCCAGCGCGACGGCCACGCCAACACCGACGATTATCCCAACGGGCGATGGAGACAAGCAAATTTTCTTGCCCTTGATCACAAAGTAACGCTTTACCCGCGTTTCAGGCAATATCGATGGGACCATCCGCACTGTAATCGCGCGGATGGCGCGTTATGATAAGCGGTCAGGCGCAATCCACCTGACCGATTATCTGTTTCCACGACCGGTGCTTCTGTGCTATTGTCAGGCGATGACCATCGTGCGTCATTCGCCCTTAAATGACACTGGCAAATGTTGCCGGTCGGATCAGTTGAAGATGAGGAAAAATATGAACCAGAAAATTTCGGGCTTGCGCCGCACGTCGATCAGCATCGCCTTGGGTGCGATTGCGCTGCTCTTGGTGATACAAGGTCTGCGTAATTTCGCAAACAAGGGTGACACGACACTGGCCCCGCGCCTGCAAGCGCAAGCCGCCACAGGTACGATCGAAGGCATTACGGTTGATACAACGAGCGATCCCCAGGTCACTGGCTATCCCGATAGCCGCAAGATCGTGCGCGACAGTCGCGACAATCTCTATGTGGCCTATCGCAACAAAATCGATGATGGCTCCTTTCATATCTTTGTCGCCAAATTGCCTGCCAAGGATGACAAGTTTACCAATACCGAAAAATCGATTGAAACCGAATTGCTGCCCTATACGCAGCGCGTACCATCGATTGCGCTTGACGAAAAAGATACACTGCATGTGGTCTGGTATGGGGAAGATGCGGCAAGCGCTGGCGCAGATGATCGCCAGATCAAGTATACCCGTTCCCCCGTGACGGCCAATGGCAAATTGAAGTGGGCACCTGTCATCGCGCCAGCAGGTATGATCACCGGCTTTGCTACGATTACCCCAACGCCAACACTGTGGCAAGAGCACCCGGTGATCTTTGCTGCGCCAAAACAGACGCTCTACATTGTCTGGGAAGGCAAAGATAGCGACCATCCGCAAAATGCCCAGGTCAAGTGGATCAAGTCGCGCGACAGTGGGGCAACCTGGAGCGCTTGGCAGAATATCCCTGGTGAGGCCGACCATTATTACAGTCGCCCTACCATTCTTGCCACAAGCGATGGGCGCAAACTTTTTATCCTGGCCTATGCCACAGCCGAGAACGGCACAGCCCAAATTGTCTGGACCCAGTCACTGGACAATGACGCCGATCCCGGTGATCGCTGGGACAGGTGGCGCTATATCGCCGACCTGGATGGCGATGGCATCAGCGATAGCACGCAAGATCAGCGTCATCTGTCGGTTGTGATGGACAGCAACCAGGCGCTCCATCTGCTCTGGCGGCAGCGGCCCGATGGCGATGCCAGCGTGACCAACACCCAGATTCACTATGCCACCTATGCCCCGACCAGCGGTTGGCGTCCTGCTACTTTACTGATGCAAAATTTCACAATCAATCAATCCTATCCCAGCATTACGGTCGACAAAGATGATCGATTGTGGGCCGTTTGGAGCGAAACCGTCGTTGCGTCGCAAACGGGGCAAGAGCCGGAAAGTGGCGAAATTCATGCGGCCAAACAGCCCAAGGGCGAAGCATGGCAAGCCATCGAAACCCCCGTTCACAGTGCCGACCAGCGTGCCTTCTATCCCAGCCTACGCTGGCAACGGTATGGGCCGAAATATGGGGTCGATCTGGTCTGGGTGGAGAGCACGATCAGCGATCCGACCAATACCACATGTATGGAGAACAAGAAAGAAAAGTGCAAGATTTACTATGCCAATCTGGCTGGGCAGTAAATATGCGCAGTAACTATACGCATGATGATACGTAACAGTTAATCCGATATTAACGGGCTGATGAACCCCGCTTAACACTGCTACGGTAACTTGGTTCTAGGAATTACCTATCATTCAAACTGGGATAGGTCGGGATTGGTACGGTATGGGCAGATTCGCCTATCCCATACCGATAACCGATATTTGCAAAATAGATACCTAGAGGAGTTACGTATGAATCAGCATCAAGCTGGCCGTAGTTTTTGGCATACATTGGTTGAAGAGAAAATCGGGCGGCGCTCTTTGTTCAAAGGGTTTGCCGCGGCTGGGGCGGCCACGTTGGCGGCCACCGCCCCCCTGCAACTGCAACGCGCAACCGGCAACCTCCAACCCGCCACTGCCACTGCGGCCCCACTCGCCAATCCCCGCCTGCTCTTTACCCCCATCGGTCCTAGTACCGCCGATGATCTGGTGTTGCCCCCTGGCTATGAATATCAGGTTGTCGCGCCGTGGGGATTAGAGATCGGCAATGGCCAGACGGTTGGCTTTAACCATGATTGGGTGGGCTTTTTCCCAATCGATCTGATCGAGAAGGGTGTGGATCCCCAGCATGTGCATAGCGGTTTCACGCACAGCGAACATTCCAGCACCGAAGGGTTGCTGGTGATTAACCACGAATATGTCAACCCAATGTTTGTCAGCGATTACCTCGACCCCGAGCAACCCAAAACACCCGAGCAAGTTGCGTTGGAGCAAGATGCTGTTGGTTTGAGCGTGTTGCATGTGCAGCGCGCCGAGGATGGTACCTGGAGTGTCGTGGCCGATGCCCCAGAAAATCTCCGCATCACCGCGCTCACGCCTATGTTGCTGACTGGTCCTGCTGCCGCCATTGATGGTGGGCCAGAAGCGATTGGCACGCTGGGCAACTGTTCGGGTGGCATGACACCGTGGGGTACGGCCCTGAGCTGCGAAGAAAATTTCCAAGACTATCCTGTCGAGGCCCCCACCGGCTATGGCTGGGATGCCGAAATTTATGGCAAGCGCCATTATGGCTGGGTTGTCGAAGTCGATCCGTTTGATACGGCCAGCACACCGCGCAAGCATACCGCGCTGGGGCGCTTCCGCCACGAAAATGTGGCCATTGCCGTAACCGAAGATGGCACCGTCGTTGCTTACATGGGCGATGACAAAGCCGATTCCTGTGTTTACAAGTTTGTGGCCGACCAGAAGTTTACCGATGTCGCTGATCGGGCCAACAATCTGAAAATTTTAGAAACTGGCAAACTCTACGTGGCCGATTTTGGCAATGGTAAATGGATTTTGGTGGATTACGATGCCCAAGAAGCGTTGCAAACCGCCGCCGATGCCGACGGCAATCTGCTCTTTGCCGATCAGGCTGCTGTGTTGGCCGATGCGCGTGCGGCTGCCCTTATGCTCCGTGCTACGCCAGTAGATCGCCCCGAGGATATTGAGATTCATCCGTTGGATGGCAGTGTCTTTATTGCGCTGACCAACAATACAGGCCACGGCAATTTTCATGGGCAGATTGTGCGCCTTTTCGAAACCGACAACAATGCCGCCGCCGAAACCTTTGCGTGGAACATCTTTGCCGTGGGTGGTTCGCAAAGTGGTTTCTCTTCGCCCGATAACCTGCTCTTTGATGGCGAAGGTAATCTCTGGATGGTAACCGACGTTTCCTCGTCGCGCGTCGGGGCCGGCATCTACGAATTCCAGCAAAACAACGGGCTCTTCTTCTTCCGTACCGAAGGTCCCTATGCTGGGATTGCCTATCAGTTTGCTTCTGGTCCAAATCAATGTGAACTGACCGGCCCCGCTTGGACACCCGATGGCACGACGCTCTTTCTCTCCATCCAACATCCTGGCGAGGAATCCGAATCGCTGGATGCGCTGACCAGCCACTGGCCCGAAGGTGGTGACACAATTCCGCGCCCGGCTACGGTGGCGATTACGGGTTTCCCGCAACGCACGGCCTAAGCTGGAACAGCACGCAATCCTCGACTTCTAGTGTACATAGGCAGGGCCACGATCATCTATCGTGGCCCTGCCCCGGTTTATTGATAATAGGAGAACAAGATGTCGATTAGTGAACAACTTGTACATGAACGCACCCTGATCGGTGCGGTTGACAGTTATCTAAAAGCGTTAGTGCATGTGCGTCCCCACCTGGCACGGCGCTACGAAGCATTATTGGAGAATATGACACAGCAGTGGTTCCTCGATGGTGGCCCCAACCTGGTGGCGGCCATCGATGCCGTATGGTTGACCAAGTATGTAGCTGTCGCCACCGACCGCGCAATGCTGCTGCTTGCCCTCTCGGATTTTTACCGCTGGGCCAGCCGCAACGGCTTGGTCGAAGGCACACACGGGCTATCGCTGGTGATGAGGAACAATTGGCAAACTACCTATCAGCTATTTCAGCGCGCATGATGGGCCAGCGCTAGCTGTCCTGCCCCCAACAAACCTATTTTCGTTAAAACCTACTGCCGTTTTTGTGCGTATTGTTGTATGATGAACTGGCTCATCGCGTGCGGATTGTCAACGCAATCGATAGCTGCCTAATCTATAAAACGAACAATAGGAGGCCATATGGCGCTTAATTATCGAATTGAAGGCACGTTGTTGCCTGTGCTGCTGGTGAACTTAACCCCTGGACAACGTATCTATTCGTCATCTGGCGGCATGAGTTGGATGACCGACCGTATTGAAATGGAAACCAACACTGGCGGTGGGTTGGGACGCATGTTTAAGCGTGCGCTGTCGGGCGAATCCTTGTTTATTGTGGATTATTATGTCAATCAGGGGGAAGGCGAGGTAGCCTTCGCTTCCGAATTTCCCGGCAAAATTATTCCGCTAAATCTGGCCAATGGTGAGCAGATGATTGTCCAGAAGGATTCCTTTATGTGCGCCGAAAAAACGGTGGATGTCGATATGCACTTTCGCAAACGCTTGGGCGCGGGCCTTTTTGGCGGTGAAGGTTTTATTTTGCAGAAGCTCACGGGGCCAGGCATGGCATTTGTGAATTTTGATGGCGAAATTGTGGAGAAGACCCTGGCCCCTGGCGAAGTGTTGCGTGTAGATACGGGCCACGTGGCTATGTTTCAGCCCAGCGTGAGTTTTGATGTAGAGATTGTCAAAGGGTTCAAAAATATTCTGCTCGGCGGCGAGGGACTTTTTCTGGCGACCCTGCGCGGTCCGGGCAAAGTCTTTCTACAAACCATGCCAATGACCAAGCTGGCACAGAAGATCGGCCAATATATGCCACAAGCTGGCGGCAGCGGGGCCAGTGGGGGCGGAAACATCAACCTCGGCCAACTGTTTAGGGGTGAGTAAATCCCCTCGTCCGTGGTGCGTGATGAGCGATAACTTCACGCACCACGCGCACTTGCCTAACTTTGCGACTTCTTCTTTTTCTGCCGATTGACGCTAACGGCAACTTCGAGCTTGCTACTCTTGTTTTTCGGTGTTTCGGTCGCCTCTACGGGGAAAAGCTCTAGATTTTGCG
>Ga0105044_10013711_pt1 | contig 10990 bp, 8 predicted proteins | sample MAT01_FD_78092 | JGI IMG/M metagenome (GOLD analysis project Ga0105044, IMG submission 78092) | Freshwater microbial communities from Lake Fryxell liftoff mats and glacier meltwater in Antarctica - MAT-01 | ecosystem: Environmental > Aquatic > Freshwater > Ice > Liftoff microbial mat | place... | reverse complement strand
TTTTCCGACCTATCTCGGTCCACTCGCGCGCATGTACTACTTCATGTCGACGCGACTGACGAAAGAGCAGCGAGCCGAACGAAAACAGCTCTTCGGAAACTTCAGCGAAGGTTTCCGACCGCTGAAACCATTCGAATGGGAATTCCCTGAAGGTAAGTTGACCGAAATTCCCGTCACCACAATGCCGTTGTTCAAAGCACCGATCCACGCCAGCTACATTCTGTATCTCGCACAATTCTCAAAACCATTGGCAAAGACCTACTGGCATATGGCAATGACCATGTGTCGAGCGGCGGGCGTTGGTCCATCGCTGCTTTTGCATCCTCTGGACTTTATGGGCTGCGACGACGACCGTGACCTTGCGTTCTTCCCGGCGATGGGTCGTCCTGCGGAACCGAAGGTTGAACTTGTCGCGTGGATGATCGACACGATGAAACGCCACTACGACATTGTTCCGATGAAAGATCATGCGGCAGCGATTTCGAGCAGAACGACTCACGACAAAGCCAGGAACGCATCGGCATCAGCCTTCCGTGGCTCTCGCTAATCAAATTGTTGCATCTTGACGACATCGTGGATTCTAATGACACAGTCACCTGCATATAAAAACGCCCTTCTTGCGACAGTCATTCTGTCGCTGGCGGCGACGTTTTGCCTGTGGAAGAGCGATGATGACCGCACGCTTCATCCCGACATCGCACACGCCACAAGTTCTGCACGCAATCTGGTGCGCGGCAATGGCTTCAGCACTGATATCCTCAGCTATGAACAGCACTACAAGCAGCACGCGTGGCCTGCAAAACAGACGGTATTTCCATTTGGCTATCCGTCGATGATCGCGGCACTTGGTTCACTTGGCGTTCCCTGGCGAACAGCCGCACAAGTTCTGTCGCTCATCGGCTTCTTTTGTGTGCCACTCCTGATCTTTGTTGCGGCGCAAAGAATGGGGCGCACACCGATCACTGCCATGCTGCTGGGCCTGTTGTGGCAGTGTGCTCCGATGAACTGGTACAACATACATGAGAAACAAACGGAGTCACTGTTTGTTGCCTTCACGCTTGGCAGCATGATTCTGCTCTTTGCAAAAGATCACAGGACCAGTCGAATTGTGTTCGCCGGTCTGTGTGCCGCCATGGCCTGTTCACTGCGCTATGCGGGAGTCTTCTGGTTGCTGACCGTCGGTCTCGTGATGGCTCCGGGAGTGCTTCGAAACTGGAAGCAGGTCGTCCGTGAGGGAGTGTTATTCTTCACAGTTCCTGTCGCCCTTGTCTGTGGGATGTTTATTCGAAATCGGATGATCGTCGGCGAGATCAGCGGCGGAATCCAGGCGATCACTACGAAACCCTGGCGCCTAACTTGCGAAAACGTCTACTACGCATTTTCGAGACTCACTGGACTGGATCAGAATGACTTGCAGTCCCGCCATCCAGCAGAATTGCTTTTTGCGATCGGACTCATCGTCGGCTGCTCCCTTGTGCTGATCAGCCTCGTGCGACAGCGGAAGACATTCTCCGGATTACTGGCCGGATATTCCATTGGTCGCGCGGCTTGTTTTGCATACATCATCGTCACGACAGCACTTCTGACATGGCTCGAGAAAACGACATCGGTCAACCTTTCGCCGCGAATGATCCTGCCTCTGCTTTCGTTCATTCTGCTGGCGACTGCTGACGTCATCGCATTTGCTTGCGACGGATTCAAGGAATCCAGAACATGGCGATACACCGTTGGCAGTGCGGCAGTAGTACTGCTGGCTGGTGCTCTGATCGCGCAGCGCGATGTGTATCAGGAAGTCATACATCAACCCGAACGACTGGGCCTGGTTCGGGATATTTTGTCTGCTCCAGTTTATCGATCCGATCTTCTGGATCCACAAACTGCACACAACTGGAATTCTGAAGATTCCAGTTCAGCCTTGCAGCTCATTCAAGGCAAGCGAGTTCTTACGAATGAAGACCACATGCTGCCCGAAGTCACCAGCGAAGGTGCCCTCGGCCTGACGGCGAGCGTCTACACAACGCGGAAATGGTCAAACGATGAAGTCGAGACACTGGCGCGACAGCAGGGCATCGAACTTGTCGTGCTGTTTGCTTCGATCACGCCTCGGGAGTCAAATGACTTCTTCGATGCATTAATTGCAGACCGTGGAGACGAAGCCTTGCCGCACTGGTTAACTCCCGTGCTCGTCACTTTGCATCTGCGTCTGTATCGCGTTGAAGCCACAGCACCGCACTTGTCGATGGCTGCAGATCCCTGAGACTGCAAAACATCTTTTCGGATACGCTTTTTCAATATAGACCATTATTCTCAGGTTCCCAACAATGTCTCCTCTTCGAATGCTGTGTGTCTTTGGAACTCGACCTGAAGCCATCAAAATGGCACCACTGGTCCTTGCAGCGCAGCGGCATCCACAAGTGAGACCGATCGTGTGCCTGACCGGACAGCATCGTGAGATGCTCGATCAAGTCGTGAAGTATTTTGGATTGCCGGTCGATCGTGATCTGAATCTAATGCAGCCGAATCAGACGCTGTCTGATCTGACCGCTCGCTGCCTGCAGATGCTATCGGCGACGATTGCAGAAACCAAACCCGACTGTATTGTCGGACAAGGCGATACCACGACCGCACTTTGCGCGAGTATGGCTGCTTTCTTTGCACGGATTCCGTTTATTCATGTTGAGGCCGGATTGCGAACAGACAGCATTGATTCACCGTTTCCCGAAGAATTCAATCGTCGAGTCTGCTCATTGACCACCGCTCTGCACTGTGCGCCAACGCAAGCAGCACGACAGAATCTGCTGCGTGAAAGCTATCATCCAGACGATGTCGTGGTCACGGGAAACACAGTGCTCGACGCTCTCAAGTTGTCCGTACAGCAGGAACGTCTGAATTCATTCATGTGGGTGCAGAAGCATCCGGATATCGCTGGACGCCCGATGGTGCTGATCACGGCCCACCGCCGGGAAAATCATGGCGATGGCATTCGCAATCTGTGTACGGCGATCGGCCGACTTGCCGACATGTTTCCAAAAGTGCAGTTCGTGTATCCCGTACACCTGAATCCCAACATTCGAGGGCCAGTGCATGAGATACTTTCAAATCGCAGCAACGTGCATCTCATTCCACCCGCTGAATATCCCGAGTTCATCTGGCTCATGGATCAGGCCACGCTGATTCTGAGCGATTCCGGCGGCGTGCAGGAGGAAGCACCATCGCTGCGCAAACCCGTTCTGGTGACTCGCGAAACAACCGAACGTCCGGAAGCACTTTCCGTAGGTGCCACGAAGCTGGTTGGTACCGACCCGGATCGAGTTGTGAATGAAGTTCGTGAACTGCTTACAAACCGCGACGCCTATGCTGCCATGCAGGTTGATGTGAATCCGTACGGAGACGGGCGGGCGGCAGAACGAATTATTCAACTGGCACTCGCCCGATTTGCCCCGCAGCCTTTGTTGGCGTCCAGCCTTTAGGCTGCTGAGACTACGGCGATTCTGTGCTTCTTTGAACATACGCCAACCATGACGACTGCGCGGTCGCAGCCTAAACCCTGTATTCCAACGCTATCGGTTGACATACAGTTTCACGTTATGCGTCGCACGACCACCGGCCACAATGTCAAGTCGGCCGTCACCCGTCACATCGGCGACGACCAGATCTTCGGTGGCGATTCCACCTTCATCAAGAATCTGCTTCTTCCATTCCGAGCCGTTCGAGTTGGATGCATGATACACGTTGACGCCAAACTTCTCTGGCGTGTCGCTGTGTCCGAACGCGATTTCGTCGGTTCCGTCACCGTCGAAGTCCGCAGTCCACAATGCGTGACCACGAACGAATCCGCTATCGATCACGTGTCGCTTCCACGGCGCACCGGCTGCGGATTGTAAATAGACGGCCAGTTGAGTCCCGTGCATCGGTTCCACAGATGTGAGAAAGCGACCGCCTCCAGCAAGTCGCCCGACTTTCACTTCGCCAGCACCGTTGAGATTGGGATCGTCAGCGCCCGTTACGCCGTCTGCTAAATGTTCGCGCTGCCAGCCAGATTCGGTTCGTCGAATCAGCGACAAGCCTTCGCGACTGGCGGTGATGGTGTCGATCGAATTGTTTCCGTCGAAATCGATGTGGCAGTGATTGTGCATGCGATTGAGTTCCGAATCCAGAACGGTGCTGGTCCAGCGACTTGTCGCAGGGCTTTCCGGAATCTCAAATGCCAATAGCCGAACACCGTTGCCCGTACTCGCATTCAACGGCGAAATCACAAGTTGTGGCTTACCCTTCCCCAGGACATCCGCCCAACGCATGCGATGCACGTTTGTTTCTTCACCAATGGCATCAACAGTCCAAAGTCCTTTAGGATCGCTGCCGCGATGAATCCAGTGCAGAGTTCCGGTCTTCGTCCATCCAGCCCCGATTGCAAAATCGACAAGTCCATCGCCATCAATGTCATACGGCGCGATGCACACGTTGTCGAGCGGTGTCTGGTCCTTGAGAATCACATGCGCGGTCCAGGAAGGTTGCTCGTACCAGACAACTCGATTCTCAGTCAGCGCGACGATGTCGGAATCTCCGTCATTGTCAACATCGGCGACAGTCACGGCGTAACAGACTTTACCCACGTTGTCATCAATGACTTTCGCTTCAAAGGCTGGAAAACCATCGTCTGCTTTGACAACAAGGCCGATCATTGCCAGCCAAATGAATGCATTGAATCTGATCATAGTAAAATTGCTCCTCGTGAAATCGACAGCAGCATAGAGTACAATGGCGATGCCTGTTCTGCTCAGCATAACAGGCAGACACTTTTTGGACACCGAATCGAAACCAACGGCCTTCATTCATTTTACAAAATCCTGAATGGTTTAACTGCGACACGATGACACTCCATGGACCGCATATTCGCACGGATGTTCTCACCGGCCAGCAAGTCATTGTCGCGCCTCGTCGTTCGCAAAGACCTTCTTCCAGTCTTCGAGACCCCAGTCTGGACGATTCAATCGATCCATTTGCGGAAGGTAATGAGCATGACACGCCGGACGAACGATTCGCTGTCAGAGCTGCCGCTTCCTCAGCGAACGGGCCGGGCTGGAAGCTGCGAGTTGTACCGAATCGATATCCTTCCGTGGAGCCGGAAGCAACATTCTCTACGCCAAAGCCCACGTCGAGATCGGGCCAATTCGGGCAGACCGAGGCGGTCGATGCTCTCACATTCTTCCCAAGTCGTCCAGCGATTGGACAACACGATGTCGTGATCGAATGTCCGGACAACCGCAGCCGAATGGCCGAGTTATCTGTTGCAGAAGTTCAACAAACGCTTATCGCATGGCGAACTCGCATGCGACAGTTGATGGAAACTCCATCGATCTGCAGCGTCGCCATTTTTCGAAACGAAGGATTCAGCGCTGGAGCATCGCTGGCTCACTGCCATTCGCAGATCGTCGCAACCTCGGAACTGACGCCACTGGATGCAAAACGACATGAACTCGCTATTCAGCATCGATCAACAACTGGTCGTGATCTTGTGCAGGATTTATGGCAAGCGGAACGCCAACATCATGTGCGAGTGATCACGGAAAATCCGTGGTTCGGTGTCTACTGCCCGTTTGCGTCTAGAACATCATGGCAAGTTCGCTTTCAACCAATTCACGCACAACCAGCCTCGCTGACTGATGCATCGGATGCCGTGTTGCTTGATCTGGCGACATTAATGAAAGTAGCGTTGCTGAGTCTTAAGCAGGTGCTGGATGGACCGTTTTCATTCAATCTGACGCTGTCGCATTCTCGGATCGATCAATCACCGGCCTTTTCATGGTATCTGGATCTTCTGCCTCGCACAGGACGCATCGCTGGCTGGGAGCTGCTGACAAATACAGACATCGTCACAATCGCGCCGGAAACAGCCGCAATGATGATGCGCGAAACGATGTTCCCATAAAGAAAACTCACAAACGAACTGGCAGGAGTGCACCGGAGTTTGCCGGTAAAACTTGCGGAGTCGTCAATGCTGGCTGTGTCGCCTGAAACAAGCCGCGAATCTTTTCGATGCGAGCACGATTGACACCAAGATCGGACCGGCCAACACGGGATGCAGATCGCATATGAATGCGTTCGGATTCCGGCTCCAGATAGAATTCGACATCATCCACAAATCGAAAAAAGGGGCTCCTGAATTCGGCCCGCAGATAGGTCGGACTCTTCTCAACGATTTCGGTGCGCGGCAATCGCCGCACGATACCTTCGAGAACTTCAATCGCGTTCGCTGAGTTCTTCTGAATCGTCAGCGGTGCGATCCAGTGGTCGCGGTCTTCCGCTTGAGTCGAAACGCAATTCGGAGAATTTGGACACTTCGCTAACCGGCCGTCACGAACCCCCAGATCCGCAGGCGACGACGATGTGAAGCTCAGCAGGAACATGCCAGCCGTGCATGCAGCAGCGATCAGCATCACAATTGCAAGCGTAGTCAGCACTCGATGCCTCCGGAACAAAGCCACACTTTCCCCTCACCAGCAAATCAACTCGCACACAACAATTGACGCCGATTTGCATGGTAACCGGATTCGTCAGACGGAGTTAACCATCCTTCCATGTGTTTTTAGCGACACCTACTTTGACCTTTGACGCCGTTTGAGCAAGTATCTGCGAGATCAACCTGATTCGCCGTTGGACAGCCCTCCCAGAAAACTTGCTGTTGCTCGTTTTCGACCCTCCCAAAGGGAAGGTGAAGTTAGTTCGTTGGGTACTGTTTCTATGCCTCAATTCCTGCTGCGTGAAGAATAGTCGCGACCGGCACCTGTCGGCAATAATTCAGGCGGCGTCTTCTCGCGCTAGAAGCTGGATGCGGCCTCCGGCGAGGCGCACAGTTCGGTGGGCCTGCGCGGCGATGGCTTCGTCGTGGGTGACCATGACAATTGTCAGTTTCTGATTTTCATTGAGCGAATTCAAAAGCTCCATGATGCCGCCGCCGGTGACAGCGTCCAGATTGCCCGTTGGTTCATCAGCAAGCAGAATCTCGGGCCTGCCGACTAGCGCGCGGGCGATGGCTCCACGCTGCATTTCGCCGCCGGAGAGTTCCGATGGGCGATGTTTGATGCGGTGACCAAGACCAACCTGATTGATGATGTCCATCGCGGCATCACGGATTTCTTTTCGCTTGGCCCAATAACTGAAGATCGAATGTCGAATCATCAGCGGCGTCATGACGTTTTCGAGCAGCGACAGTTCCGGCAGCAAATGATAGAACTGAAAGATGAACCCGAAGACATGATTCCGCAACTGGTCGCGTGCCTGCTGGTTCAGATTGTCGATGCGATTGCCGTCCAGCATCACTTCGCCGATATCCGGTGAATCCAGTAGCCCGATGACGTGCAGCAGAGTACTTTTTCCGGAACCACTTTGTCCGATCACGGAAATAAAGTCACCGCGATTTGCTTTCAGTCCGGCGCCTTGTAAGACGGGAATTTTGTGTTGGCCTTTGAAATACGCCTTCGAAATCGCCTCGGCGGAAATCAGTGGCTTGTTCATTTTCACGGTCTCGGCCATGGCGGTATTTTTCAGAAATAGTGTTCAGTTTTCGAACCGGAGTTTTGCTGTAGGACGGGTCTCCAGACCCGTTCGGACACGACCAAGTCTGGACGGGACCGGAGTCCCGTCCTACGCTCGAGTTCATTCAAACCTCAGCGCTCGCACAGGATGCAAACGAGCTGCACGACGCGCTGGAAGAATACTTGCAAGGACGGCGATCGCGATGGCTCCCGTTGCCACCCAAAACACCATGTAAGGACTGACATAAGTCGGGATCTCGATGAACTCGTAAATCTTTTCGTCGAAGACTTTTCGTCCGGTCAACCAGCTGAGTCCATCTTCGATGGGATTGATGTACCGGACAAACAGCAACCCCATTACCACACCGGCTGTGCTGCCGACGATGCCCAGTGCCAGGCCGTAATACAGGAAGATCGACATGACTCCGCTGGAACTTGCTCCCAGCGACTTCAGAATGCCGATGTCGCGAGTTTTTTCCACAACGATCATGTAGAAAATCGCGAGGATACCGAATCCTGCCACGGTGATAATGAGAAACAGCAGCACGTTCAGAATCGATGTTTCCATTTCGACGGCCGCCAGCAACATGCCTTGCTTTTCTTCCCATGTCTTGATGGTCACAGTGCCTGGAGGAAAGGCTCCCTGAAGAGCCGCGATGGCTTTCGGTGCGTCGTCATAATTCTTCAGACGAATGTGAATCGATGTGATGGCATTGTCCAGATGCATGCCGCGATTTTTCTGCAGCTCTTTGATGTTCATCAGGACAACGCTGGTGTCGTATTCATTCATGCCACTGCGGAATGTATCCACCACTGTGGCATTCATTTTGACGATTTCCGGTGGTCGCCCAACCGTCACGGTGCTCAAAATAATATCGTCGCCCGGACGCACGAGCATGACTTTGTGAAGCTTGCGAGTTTCAGGATCCTGCGCCTGAAAACTGACGATGCCTTCGCCCAGATACACTCGTGCTGGAAAAGGTGCCGTTTCAATTTGCGACTCAGGCTGACTGAATACAGGGTCACCCAGAAAAATATCCTGCTGCAATGGATCAGGCTCGTTCGTCGTATTTTTATTGACTGATGCTTCCCCGTCGAATTCAGGTGCTGCTTCGTCCTTGCTGTTTTCGTCCGTTGTTTTCTTTACTGGCGGCCGCTCGTCCTGAAACGCACCAGCAATCTGCATTGCTTCCTGACGCTTCATGTTCTCACGATAAGCGGCAGCGGACTTCGTCAGTTCCCAGCTCAACGGGATATCTCGACTGCGTTCGGCTTCCTCTACGACAACACCGTCTTCAATTTCCGGGCTGTAGCTGGCCATGTACGATTGCAGTGGGCCGACCATACCCCTGGTTTCCGGGTCGATGCCCTGAATCATCACTCGCGTTGTGATGGTGTTGTCGTTGTACGGATCGCGAAACATGATCATGCCTTCGATATCAATCGTAGGCGTCATCGCCGCAATGTATTCACCTGCTGCAGCTTCGACGGCGGCCAGCTGCCGATCGGTGTCTTCGATACCTTCCATCGAACGAGATTCGATGACGATGTCGGACAGAAAATTGTGCAGACGATCACGCATCTCCGTCGTGAAACCAGCCATCACGCTGTTGACGACAATCATCGTGGCGACGCCCAGCATCACGCTGATGATACTGGCGAGCGCAATGTAGCGGGTTCGCAGATATCGAACACACAGCAGCAGTTTGTACATCGAACGCACTCCATTGCGGGCTGAAAGATTTCACATCTGAAATCTGAAAGTTTAAATCTGGGTAACAGCAGTTTCAGGCTTCTTTGCGCCTGGTGGCTGGATCTCTGCATCTTCATGCCGCGTGAGCGGGAAGAAGATCACGTCCTTGATCGCTCGACTATTCGTCAACAACATCACCAGTCGATCGATTCCAATTCCAAGGCCACCAGCTGGTGGCATACCAACTTTCAACGCTTTGACGAAATCATGATCCATTTTCGCCATTGAATCTTCGGCCGCCATGCCCGCCAGTTGAGTCCGAAATAATTCTTCCTGCAGCCGTGGGTCATTCAGCTCCGTATACGCATTCGCCAGTTCCATGCCGCGAATGTACAACTCGAAGCGTTCAGCGATGTCCGGATTCGTCTGGCTGCGTTTGGTCAATGGACAGATGGATGCTGGATAATCGATGACGAAGACAGGCCCATGCAGATGGTCTTCTACGGTCTTTTCAAATACCTCGCTGACGATCACATCCGGATGCACGCCGGTTGTTTGAATGCCGAATTTCTTTGCGATGACTGCCACCGCAGCCGCATCGTGCATGTCGCAGCCCGCGTGTTCGCAAAACAAGTCGGCGTACTTTTTTCGAGGCCACGGTGCGGTCATGTCGATCGTGTCACCATCTTCGCCCCACGGCAGGTGCAATGTATCGCCGATGGCCTTGGCTGCGTTGACCACGATTTGTTCCGTCAAATCCATCATCGATTCGTAGTTGCCATACGCCTGATAGATTTCAATCATCGTGAATTCAGGATTGTGCGTCGCATCGACGCCTTCATTGCGGAACACGCGACCGATTTCATAAACGCGTTCAATGCCGCCAACCATCAATCGCTTGAGATGCAGCTCCAATGCGATGCGAAGATACAGCTCCATGTCGAGCGCGTTGTGATGCGTCACAAACGGCCGCGCGGCAGCTCCGCCAGCCACGGCGTGCAGCACTGGCGTTTCGACTTCGTAGAATTTCTGACCACGCAACGTCTGGCGAATGGAATCGATGATCTTCGACCGCTGCAGCATTCGATCAAGTACGCCGTCGGTGTAAATCAGATCCAGATATCGCTGACGGACGAGTGTTTCTTCGTCTTTCAGGCCGTGGAATTTCTCCGGCGGCTGAGTCAGCGATTTACAAAGAACCGTCAATTCTCGCACGAAGACGGACTTTTCACCTGTGTTCGTCAGCCGCAGAATGCCGTCGATGCCAATAATGTCGCCGTCATCCAGCGCGCTCATCAGTTCCCATTGAGTTTCCGTCAACTCGCCGCGCGAAAACAGCAACTGAATGCGACCCGTCTGGTCCTGAAGATCGACAAACCGCAGCTTGCCTGCTTTGCGGCGACCTCGAATGCGCCCAGCGACTCTTACGGTTTCCCCATCAATCCCGGATTCGGCAGGACAGCGTTCTCGAACGGCGGCAATTCCTTCGTGATTGTCGAAACGTTGACCCCACGGATCTTGTCCCAGGGACTGAATTTTCTCCAGCTTCTCCAATCGAGCAAGTTCGAAGCGGTCGGGTTTTGCAACGATGGTCATGAACGCACGTGGGCCAATATGAGCGAAATCCGCAGTGAAAATGCGATTTTCGGGCTCTTTTGAGAAATGAGAGACGATGAGTTTTTCGGCAGTTTCAGCCACCGAGGAGATTGAAACGGCGGATCTTGCTGGAAATCGGCGTTTAGGTCAATCCCAGCATGGAAAT
>Ga0105044_10013710_pt1 | contig 10990 bp, 11 predicted proteins | sample MAT01_FD_78092 | JGI IMG/M metagenome (GOLD analysis project Ga0105044, IMG submission 78092) | Freshwater microbial communities from Lake Fryxell liftoff mats and glacier meltwater in Antarctica - MAT-01 | ecosystem: Environmental > Aquatic > Freshwater > Ice > Liftoff microbial mat | place... | reverse complement strand
TGGACGCGCTTTGCCAGCAGTACATCCAGCCCGCGGCAGCCCGCCCACTGCTGCCCGAGCGCAAGCTCAAAGGCATGCTGATGGGGTTTGCCGATCTGGTTTTCGAGCACCAAGGGCGGTTTTGGGTGCTGGACTACAAATCCAACGCGCTGGGCACGCGTGATACCGACTACACGCAAGAAGCGATGAACAGCGCCATGCTGCAACACCGTTACGACGTGCAGGCAGCGCTTTACATGCTCGCCCTGCACCGGCTGCTGCAACTGCGTCTGGGCGCCGGCTACGTGCCTGCGCAACGGCTGGGCGGCGCCGTGTACTACTTTTTGCGTGGCGTCAACAGCGCCGGTGCGGGCTGCTGCCACTTGGCGCCGCCGTTGGCGCTGCTGGAGGCGCTGGACGCCATGCTTCCACACGGCAACGCTGTTGCTGGCCGGGCGCAAGCATGACGCAACTTGAGATGCTGCAAACACTCAGCCGCTGGCAGAGTGCCGGCTGGCTGCGCAGCCTGGACCTGGCGTTGGCCCGTTTCGTGAGCCAGACCGACCCGGCTGCGCCCACCAGCCTGCTGCTGGCCACAGCATTTGTCAGCCACATGGAAGGGCGGGGCCACAGTGGTTTGCCGCTGCCTGATTTCGCGGCCAGAGTGCAGGGTGCGCTGGACGTGTTGGGCTGGCCCATCGAAGCCCTGCACGAGCTGCAGGCAGCACTCAAGGATTGGCCGGCTGACGCTGCCGCGCTGCACCTGGCCTGGGGCGGCTTGCCATCCGTCGCACTGGAAGCTGCAGCGCCAGCCGCCACATCGCCGTTGGTCGTGGCAGGTGGGCTTCTTTATCTGCGGCGCTATTGGCAGTACGAATCGCGGGTGGCAGCGCAGATCACCGCGAGGGTGACAAGTCAAGCCGCAGTCGCTGGGGCAGCAACAACTGCAGCATCAACTGCAGCCCCGACGGCAACACGATCTTCGGCGCCAGCTACAGCCTTTCAAGCCGACAAGATCGACCCGAGCGCAGCGCGCACAGTACTTGAGCGCCTCTTTGGCCCGCTCGCGCCGGGTGCCCAAACAGACTGGCAAATGATCGCCTGCGCCTTGGCTTTGCGCGCCCGGCTGACGATCATCACCGGCGGCCCGGGCACCGGCAAGACCTATACCGCAGCCCGGCTGTTGGTGTTGCTGCAATCCTTGCACGCCGGGCCACAAGCGCTGCGTGTGGCGCTGGCTGCGCCCACCGGCAAAGCAGCAGCGCGTCTGCGGCAAGCCATCAGCCAAGCCCTGCGCGGGCTGATCGGCCGGGTTGGCCCGGTCGGTGCATCAGAGATTGCGTTGCCGCAGGGGCATTGGGCACAGCACCTGGCACCCGCGCGCACCTTGCATGCGCTGCTGGGCACGCAGCCCGGCACACGCCGCTTCAGGCACAACCGGTCCAACCCCTTGGAGGTGGACGTGTTGTTCGTCGACGAAGCCTCGATGGTGCACCTGGAGATGATGGCGCAGCTGCTCGAAGCGCTGCCCGAGCGCTGCCGTGTCGTGTTGCTGGGCGACAAGGATCAACTTGCCTCGGTCGAGGCCGGCGCCGTGCTGGGTGATCTGTGCCAGGGCGCAGGGCAGGGTGGTCCTGCGGCAGGCTACCGCCGGGAGACAGCCGATTGGGTGCGGGAGCTCACCGGCGCGGACCTGCCACAGGCAGATCTGGGGCCGGGCTCAGCACTGGCGCAACAAACCGTGGTGCTGCGCCACAGCCACCGCTTTGAGGGCCCCATCGGCCAACTGGCGCAGGTGGTCAACAGCGGCCAAACGGGCGAAGCGCTGCAGATGCTGCGCGCCCAATCGGATGGCCCGATCGCCTTGGCTGTTGCGCGTGATGCTTCTGTGGTTCTGCGGCTGGCTGAGCACGGCAGAACGGGCGCCGTTGGGGGCTACAGCCGCTACCTGCAGCAACTGGCCAGGCGTCCCTTGACCGCCGCAGCCGGTCCCAATGCTGAGAGCCCATCGAGTGCATCGAGCCGATCAAGCTCACCAAGTCCATTCAACCCAGTGAACCCAATCAACCCATCACCCGTGTGGGACGACTGGGCCAAGGCCGTGCTGCGCAGCTTCGACAGCTTTCGCGTGCTGTGCGCCGTGCGCGACGGCCTCTGGGGCGTCAGCGGCCTCAACGCCGCGATCGAACGAGCGCTGGCCCAAGCTGGGCTGTTGTCTGGCTCAGGCGAGTGGTACGAAGGCCGCCCGGTGATGGTCACTCGCAACGATCCCGCTTTGGGCGTTTTCAACGGCGACATCGGCATCGTGCTGCGTGGGCCAGCCAAGGGCGCTGCGCTGCGTTGCTGCTTTCTCGACGGCGACAGTCTGCGCTCAGTGGCCATCAGCCGCCTGGCCGAAGTTGAAACCGCCTTTGCGATGACCGTCCACAAAAGCCAAGGCTCGGAGTTTGAGCACGTGGCGCTGGTGCTGCCCGAAGAAGATGTGCCGGTCTTGACCCGCGAGTTGATCTACACCGGCATCACCCGCGCCAGCCAGGCCTTCACCTTGGTGGCCAAGCAGCCCAGCCTGCTGAACTCAGCGCTGGGCCGCTTGACGCGGCGGGTGAGTGGGCTGCGGAAGATGCTCTGAGGTCATTCAGATGCACCCCACGATATGGCCAACACAAGTCACTCAGATGCACCCCACGACATAGTTAACATAATATACATCGTACGCAATCATGGAGTCACCCATGCATGGGACTGGCTTGAGCGCCGCCATGGCGGCATCGAACATGCGCTCAGCCTCGGCGACACCCCCTCATGTGCTTAGAGGTGTGCCGCGTTTACCCAGGTCGTGTGCCACCAATAGCGAAGCCTGGTAGCCGCCGTCAGTCGACTTCGACGCGGTTACGGCCGTTGGCCTTGGCGCGGTAAAGCGCCGCATCGGCACGTTCAAGTGCCTTGCTCGCGGCTTCGCACTCGCGCAGTGCCGCCACACCGATGGACACGGTGAAGGCAACCGTGCCACCTTGGGGCAATGGGACGGTCATGGCGACGACGCGCTCACGCAAGCGCTGCGCCACCCCAGGGTCCAGGTGTTCTTCGCAATTGGGCAAAAGCAGCAGAAACTCCTCACCGCCCCATCGCGCCAGAATATCTCCGTCGCGCAGCGTCGCGATGGCTTCGTTGGCAAAGCATTGCAGCACCCAGTCGCCAGCAGCGTGCCCGTGGGTGTCGTTGATGCGCTTGAAATGGTCGATGTCCACCACCGCCAAGGTGAAGCGCTTGCCGCGCGCGGCCTGCTTCGCAAACAGCTCGAGCATCTCGCTCGCCCGCCGTCGGTTGTAAAGTCCGGTCAGCGCGTCACGTTCTGCGAGCTCGATGTTTCGCTCCAGCGCCTGGCGCAAGGCGACCTTCTGTTGCCCCAAGCGCTGGCGCAGCGCGCTCAATCGCCCTGCCAGCACCGAGAATACGGGCAGCACAATGCACATCTGGACGAACGTCACCACTTCCTCGGCGGCAGGGTAGCGTTCGGGCTGCAATCGTGACATGACGGCCATGACCAGGCCCAGCAGACCCAGTAGGTAGGCCGCGATCCAGCGCACCTGGCGTGCTGACAGTGCGAAGATGGCGTAGATCATCGCCACGCAGAACATCGGCAAGACCACCGCGCGCATCGGCCCGGCCATGGCGTAGCAGACCACCACCGAGGTACCGGAATAGACGATCTGCGGCAGCGTGAGCGTCGGGTCGGTCCATCGCAGGCTCCATCCGAAGTGCAGAGCCAGGTAGGCGAAGACGCTGAGCGCCAGCGACATCGGCGCCCAGATGGCGACCGCCCTCGTGTCGGCGTGGCCCAGCGCAACGACTGCCACCAGCACGGGCACGGCGGCTGCGATGGCAAACAGCGACGACAGCACCTGACGCTTCCACAGCACCACGTCCTGCGCGCCACGCTCCCTGCGCCCTGTCCGCAGTGCAGCAGGGCCTGCCGAGGCGGCGTCTTCGGTCTGGGCATCCGGCGAAACCGGGTGTGTCACGGGCATCATGTCGGTGGCGCTCCTCCCGCCTCTTCGGCAGGCCAACGGCAATTCCGAAGCGCCATTGTGGGCAAGTGCCGCACTTGCTGCGGAAACTGTCACGCAGCGCATTGGCCTCGGAGACTGAGAGACATCTGATGCCGCATTTGATGCCGCACTTGATACCGCGTCAGCGGGTCGCGGGGCGCGTGCGGACGAGCTTGCTCAAGGCCCTCCGCTGTCGCCGAGACTAGTTGGACGAGGGGTCCGCCTCGGCCTCCACTTCGTCGGCTGCTGCTGCAGCAGCGCCCGAAAGCGGCAGCACGCGATCCAGTGGCCTGCAGGTGCGGCGGTTCAGAGCGGCCAGGCGCTCTGACTTTTCCATCGCCGCGATCACGACTTCCGGGTGCATCATCAGCAAAAACGGGTTCTTGACCGGCACTTGATCGGTGGCTTGTTCGCTCATTTCAGGTCTCCAGAAGGCAGGATGCCTTGTTATCGACCACTCTAGGGTTGAGACAAATGCAAATCGATCAGCGGCGTGCCAAATGCCGCGTCATCCGTTGGCTGACAGGCCTGCGTGAACAGGGTCACGGTGCCGGACATGGCAAGCTTTGGGCCGGCCAGATGCTGTGCATTCAGTCACGTCGGAGAGCCGATCAACGCCACTCAGCGGCTGGACGCCTGCAGCCTTGCAGCCAGTACTTCGCGGCCCGCCAGGCGGGCAAATGCTGCTGCGTCCAGGCCCGCGTCGTTGCGTGCCTTGGTCGATGCACCCCGCGCCAGCAGCGTATCGGCCAGGGTTTCGGGGCCGTAGCGCGAGGCCATCATCAGCGGTGTGCTGCGGTTGGGGCTTTGTGCTTCGAGCTCTGCGCCGCGCTCCAGCAGCCATGCGGCAACGCCGTTGTCCGGCCCGCTGGCGGCATAGTGCAGCGGCGTCCAGCCGGGTCGATTCACGGCCGCACCGCGTGCCAGCAAGGCCTGCACCGATGTCAGGTCACCACGCAGCGCAGCCATCATCAGCGGTGTTTCGTTGGCGGTATTGGTGGCGTCGACCTGGATGGCCGGGTGCGCCAGCAGCGCCGCCACCACTTTGGGCGAGCCGTCGCTGATCGCCACTGTCAAAGCCACCTGCCCTTTGGGATTGGTGGCGTTGGGGTCCACGCCCTCGGCCAGCAAGGCTTTGACGGTGCTGACGTTGTCGATGTTGATGGCCCTGAACAGGTTCACTAAAGGATCTGCCTGAGCTTGAAAACTTGCAGTCAAAACAAATAGATAGATAAGGTGTTTAAAGTGATTTCTCAGCATTTGACTGTGCTCTTGCGCTACCTGGCAGCGCTGAAAAGGGTCTCGAAATTGGCCGTGGTGGCAGCCGCAACATCCTCTACAGGCAAGCCCTTCAGGGTGGCCAGTTGCTGCGCCACATGGGCCACATAAGCGGGCTGATTGGTCTTGCCCCGGTGCGGCACAGGCGCCAGATACGGACTGTCGGTCTCGATCAGACAACGCTCCAACGGCACCATTTTGGCCACCTGCTGCAACTCAACGGCGCTCTTGAAGCTGATGATGCCCGAGAAGGAAATGTAGAAACCCATCTCCAGCGCAGCTTCGGCCACCGCCTGGGTTTCGGTGAAGCAGTGGAAGACACCGCGTACCGCGCCCTGCCCTTCGTTGCGCAGAATCTCCAGCGTGTCTGCGCTGGCGCTGCGGGTGTGGATCACCAGCGGCAGGCGGGTTGCTTGGGCAGCCTGGATGTGGGTGGCAAAGCGCTGACGCTGCCAGGCCATGTCTGCCCAACTCCTGCCATTCAGCCGGTAGTAATCCAGGCCGGTCTCGCCGATGGCCACCACGCGGGGCCGCGCCGCGCGCTCCAGCAAATCCGCCAGGGTGGGCTCTTGCACGCCTTCGTTGTCGGGGTGCACGCCCACCGTCGCCCAGAAATTGGGATGGTCCAGCGCCAGTGCATGCACGTCGTCGAATTCTTCAAGCGTGGTGCAGATGCACAGTGCGCGATCGACCTCGGCCTCGGCCATGGCCTGGCGCAACTCAGGGATACGCTCGCGCAGGCCCTCGAAATTGAGGTGGCAGTGGGAATCTACAAACATCGGTTATGAGGGCGGGGCTTGGGCGGGGCTCCATGGCTGCCTGCCCGCGCGCCAGCGAGAGGCCCGGATCACAAGGTCTGGGTGGGCTTGGACGACGAGATGCTGGTGCCCAGCACTTCTTCGATCTTCAGCTTGAGCTGGCGGGACTTGTCGTCGTTGGGGAAGCGCACCCCCACACCCTGGGTGCGGCCACCCGAAGCATTGGGCGGAGTGATCCAGGCCACCTTGCCGGCCACCGGGAAGCGCTGCGGGTCATCGGGCAAAGACATCAGCAGATAGATGTCCTCGCCCAGCCGGTACTCGCGTGTCGTGGGCACAAACAAGCCCCCGTCGTTGAGCAGCGGCATGTAGGCCGCGTACAGCGCACCCCGCTCGCGAAACACGAGCTGGATCACCGCCGGCCGCGCCGTACTGGCCTGCGTGCCGCCAGCTAGGCTGAGAGGCGCGTCAAGCTGGCCAAATCGGGTGGGCACTCGTTCGTTCATGTTCGTCAGTGTAGCCAAGTCGCGCGCCTTTGAGCCGCGCTCAGGCTTGGCCCTGGGCTCTTCGTTGACGCAGGTTCATGCAGGACTTGCGAATCAGCGGCGAGTTATTGCAACAGCGGGTAACACGGCCGGCCTGGCGCCTGCCTGTGCGGGCCTGGCTGCATCTGCCCAAGCACTGGCGCCGGCTGAGACCAAAGCCTCGCACAGCAAGCCTTCGTTCCAGGGATGGCCGGCGTTGCGCGCAGTGCGGGCCAGGGTCTCTGACCAGGCTGACAAGCGCCGTGGGTCTGCGCCTTCGGGCATCTGGGCGGCGGCAAAAAACCGCGGTGCGGCCCCTTGGCTCATGGCCAGCGCGTCGTGACAGACCTTTTGCAAGGCGTCCAACATCAATGGCACCGGCCAGCCGGCCAGTGCTTGCGCCTGGCCGCCAGCCACGGCCTGCGGCAGCGCTGCCCAAGATTTGGCGTCCAGGCCCGCCGCCGCCCAGTTCAAGACGTCCAGCGGCCTGCCGCTGCAAGCGGCCAGCATGGCTGCGGGTGCGGCAACACCTTGGCTTTGCAGCCAGACCTGAGCTTGCTGTGCCGTCGGCACCGGCAAACGCAGGTGCTGGCAGCGGCTGCGCAGCGTGGGCAGCAGCGCGCTGGGGTCGGCGGCGCTCAGCAGCAGGCGCGTGCCGGCGGGCGGCTCTTCCAGCGTCTTGAGCAGCGCGTTGGCGGACTGCAGGTTCATCGTTTCTGCAGGGTGGATCACCAGCACCTTGGCGCGGCCACGTGAATTGCTGAGCGTGCTCCAGTCGACCATCGCGCGCACTTCGTCGATCCGAACCTGGCGGCTGGGTTTGCGTTTGCTGCTGCCGCCGCTGCCACCTTCTGCGCTGTCAGCCTTGTCACCCGGCAACGGCCAGCCATGTTCCTGGCGCAGCGCCTCGGGCAGCAGCAAGAAGAAATCGGGATGCAGACGAGAATGGAACAGCTTGCAACTGGCGCATCGGCCACAGGCCAGTTGGGCGACTGGCGCAGCAGGTTCGCCCCGCACCAACGCTTGCGCCTCGCACAACCAAGACTGAGCCAGACTGACCGCAAATGCCAGCGCGCCAATGCCAGGCGCAGCGTGCAACAGCAAAGCATGCCCACGTTGCTGATGCAGCGCCTGCAGCAAAGGCTCGGCCAGCCAGGGCAGCGGCAAGCGGCCTTCGGCGTCGATGCTCAAGGCGTCCTTCATGCCCAGCCCCGGGTGGCCAGTACGGCAAGGATCTGCGCCCACACGGCGGGGGGTTCGAGCTGCGCATCCAGCCGCACGATGCGTGCAGGCGCGTCTTGGGCACGTTGAGCATAAGCAGCGCACACACGCTCAAAAAACGCTTGATCCTGCGACTCGAAACGGTCGGGGCTGCGCGCGGCAGCGCGGCGGCTGGCGGCGGTGGCCGGCGGCAGGTCGAACCACAGCGTCAGATCGGGCTGGTGGCCTTGCAGCACCCAGGTTTCCAACTGCGTCAATACAGCCCGGCTGAAACCGCGGCCACCGCCCTGGTAGGCAAACGAGGCGTCTGCGAAACGGTCGCACAACACGGTGGCGCCACGTTTCAGCGCCGGCTCGATGTGGGTCAGCCAATGGTCGCGGCGGGCTGCGAAGACCAGCAAGGCCTCGGTCAGCGGGTCCATGGCCTGGTGCAGGACCAGCTGGCGCAGCTTCTCGGCCAAATCGGTGCCGCCGGGCTCGCGGGTCAGCACCACTTCGGCCCCCAGGACGCGCAGATGCTGCGCCAGGGCCTCGATGTGCGTGCTCTTGCCGGCACCATCGATGCCTTCAAAGGTGATGAAGCGGCCCGGAGCCGGCGGATGCGCAGCGGCCTGGCCCGGTTCGCTGTCGGCCGAGGTCGTCAGGCCCTGATCTGGTGGGTGGTTTGCGATGCTGGGGGTGGCCATCAGCGCCCGCCCTTTTGGTAGGTGTTGACGGCGCGGTTGTGTTCGGCCAGGGTCTCGCTGAAAACGCTGCTGCCGTCGCCGCGTGCAACAAAAAACAGCGCTCGCGTGGCCTGCGGCCGCACTGCAGCGCGCAAAGAGGCCATGCCGGGCAAGGCGATCGGCGTCGGCGGCAAGCCACCGCGCGTATAGGTGTTGAAGGGTGTGTCGGTCTGCAGATCGCGCTTGCGCAGGTTGCCGTCGAAGCTTTCGCCCAGGCCGTAGATCACGGTCGGGTCGGTCTGCAGCAGCATGCCGATGCGCAGCCGGTTGACAAATACGCCGGCTACCTGACCACGGTCTGATGACAGCCCGGTTTCTTTTTCGACGATCGAGGCCAGGATCAATGCTTCCTGGGGGCTTTTGAGGGGCGTGTCCGCTTCCCGCTCGGCCCAGGCCGCATGCAGACGCTGCAGCAGCAGCTGATGCGAGCGCTTGAGCACCGTCAAATCGCTGACACCGCGGCTGTAGACATAGGTGTCAGGAAAGAACTGCCCTTCTGCTGGCACACCCGGGCTGCCCAAGGCAGCCATCAACTCGGCCTCAGTCAGGTCTGCCGTGCGATGCTTCAGGTGCGGGGCCCGCGCCAGCTCTGCGCGCAGTTGCCTGAAGGTCCAGCCCTCGATGAAGCGCACCTGCTCCATGGTCTGGATGCCCTGCACCATCTTGTCCAGCAGCTGCCGCGGGCTGGTGCCGGCTTCGATCTCGTAGCTGCCGGCGCGGATGCGGGTGGCCTGGCCAGACAGTCGGAACCACGCCAGCAGCCACTGCGGCGAGGTCTGCACGCCGGCGTCCACCCAGCCCTGGGCCACAGCCGGAGGCGTCGTGCCGGGCTCGATCGACAACTCCACACTTTCGCTGGCCAGCGTGAGTGGACGTTCCAGCCACCACCAGACCGTGCCGGCCGCTGCTGCGCCCAGCACCAAACCCGCCAAAGCCAAGGCCGCCAAGCCCCGCCTCAGGGCCGGCCAAAATGCAGAACCCTGCTTGCGACGCACCATAGGTGAGTGATCATAATGGTGCGATGCACAGCGATCCTTCACCTTCCAGCCAGCCTTCTGACTTGCCATCCACCGGACAGCCGGGCAGCGCAGCGGCGCCTGCCCGCCAGCCCTGGACCGGACCCCAAGGCATCTGCAAACTCAGCGATTGGGGCCTGATTCGCGCGCATGGCGAGGACTGCTTCAAGTTCTTGCACGGCCAGTTGACGCAGAACATCGAGAGCCTGCCGGATGACGCCGGCAGGCTGGCGGGCTACTGCTCGCCCAAAGGCCGCCTGCTCGCCACCGCCGTGGTCTGGAAGCAGGCAGCAGATGAAGTCTGGATGGCCTGCTCTGCCGACGTGCTGCCGCCCACGCTGAAGCGCCTGTCGATGTTCGTGATGCGGGCCAAATGCAAGCTCAGCGACATTTCTGCCGCGCAACCCTTGTGGGGCATCGTGGGTGCAGACGCAGTCTCAAGCCTGCTGAAGGCACTAGACCTGTCGGTGTGGGGCAAGACCGCCACCGCAGGCGGGGTGCTGTTGCGCCTGCCCGATGCGGTGGCGCACACCCAGGCGGTGGCCAGATATCTGTTCGCGGGCCCCAAGCCTGAAGGGCTGGCTGAGCTCGACACCGGCATCTGGCAGTGGCTCGAAGTGCACAGCGCCACGGCGCGCGTGGTGGCAGCGACCGCTGAGCAATTCGTGCCGCAAATGGTCAACCTGGAGCTGGTGGGCGGGGTGAACTTTCAGAAGGGCTGCTTCCCGGGCCAGGAGGTGGTGGCGCGCAGCCAGTACCGCGGCACTTTGAAGCGGCGCGCCTTTGTGATCTACGGCCAGCAAACGATGTCTCCGGGCCAGGAGGTCTTTCACAGCGCAGACCCGGGCCAGCCTGCGGGCATGGTGGTGCTGGCGGGGGCTTGGCCGGAAGGAGCCGCGGCGCCCGGCACTTCGCACGCAGCACTGGTCGAGCTGAAACTGAGCGCACTGGAGGGTGGCACCCTGCACCTGGGCGCTGCCGATGGCCCGCTGCTGAAGCCAGGCACCCTGCCCTACGAGCTGTCGGCGCCAGAGAGCGTGTGAGCCGCGAGCTCTACCTCTACTGGCGCGTGCCCGCGCGAGATCTGGAAGCTGCGCTGCAGGCTGCGCGCGCGCTGCAAGCTCAAGTCTGCGGCAGCTTCCCGGCATTGCAAGCGCGGTTGCTGCAGCGGCCATCGTCAGGTGAAACGGCTACGGTGATGGAGGTCTACACCGCTGCGGGTGGCGTGCCAGTGCACTGCCAGCAGCAGATTGAAACGCTGGGTGCGAAGTGGCTGGCCCAGTGGCTGAATTCGGCGTCTGAAACCGGCGGCAGTGTGCCTGCTGGCGCCGCGTATGCCCGGCATGTCGAGGTCTTCGAGCCGGTTCCTTGAGGCGACCCGAGGGACTGGCTCGGCGCTGACTCACAGCACCCGCCGCAGGCGCTGGTGCCGCACCCCGG
>Ga0105044_10013709_pt1 | contig 10990 bp, 10 predicted proteins | sample MAT01_FD_78092 | JGI IMG/M metagenome (GOLD analysis project Ga0105044, IMG submission 78092) | Freshwater microbial communities from Lake Fryxell liftoff mats and glacier meltwater in Antarctica - MAT-01 | ecosystem: Environmental > Aquatic > Freshwater > Ice > Liftoff microbial mat | place... | reverse complement strand
CGGGCTCTTTCTCTTCAAGCCACGAATACGAAATGTCGAAGGCAAAACCTTGAGTGTGGCTACTCGAGCTCGAAGCTGGAAATTCTTGGGCAATGAGACTGCGTTGATATTCTAAAGTTCGAACCATGCTGGTGACGATCAAATCTACTTTCCTGGGATCGAGACCTTTCATATCCAAAGTCTTTCGAAAATTCTGTGCAATTAAATCAAGCGCTTCAAAAGCTTTAGGACGCGCATATTGAATTGCCATCTTCGCGCTGTAACGAACACCTTCAATTTTTCGCAAAGGTTCAAGTTGGCCAGTCGCGAGAGCGGATTCAATCGATGCCTGATCCGGAAAATGTGCAACACCTTTCCACCACCCTCTCTCGATTCGAGTTTGAAGACGTGCAAGTGTTCGCTCGCATTTTCCACTGATGGGACGAGCCTTTAAAGTCTGAATGATCTTTTCAAAATCAACGGCCAGCAGCGGGCCTTGAATGAGGAGGCCGAGAGCGAGTGCCGTGAAGGCGCGTCTTACGAGCATGCGTTTTATTAGAGCAAGCTCCATGGCACTTCAAGGCCTACGTCGATTTGGCGGATATTACTGCAGTCTCTAAAAGGAGCAGCGAGGGGCATTTTCTAAGCTCTGCCACAAGGTGTCGAGCATACTGCGTCGCAGAACTTTCGATGACTCAACGCCAAGTGGCTTGTTTCAATCAGACTTTAAGTTAAACTTAAAGAATCATGAATAAATCAGAGCTGATTGATCTCGTCGCCAACAAAATGTCCATGCCACGAAAGCGCGCAGAAGCCACAGTGAATGTGATCTTCGGTGCCATGGCAGATACGCTCTCCGACGGTGGCCGAATTGAGATCCGAGGCTTTGGTAGTTTTGTCAGTCGCTTCTACGAAGAATACCAAGGGCGAAATCCTCGCACCGGGGAACCCATCTATGTCGCACCCAAGCGATTGCCATTCTTTAAAGTGGGCAAAGAGCTGCGCGATCTCGTCAATAAACTCTGATTGAGTGACGCAAGAGTTACAAAGTAATTAAATCTATTCATCCCTCCTATGAGCGGTCTAGCTGTTAGGAGAGGCAGGATTGGCTACTTTATCTGGCCATTGTTACACAGTAACGTCTAATACACACTTTGAGTGATCTACTTAAAGTATCTTGAATGAAAGGAGATACTTTATGAAAATACACAAATTAATCGCAGCGACTGGGATTGGGGCACGCTGTGATAGGAAAATACTCGGAGATTGGCTGGGTTTTTAGTGTGGCTGAGCCGGTCTTTGCTGGACTCGATTTAAGTTTTTAAGAATGATCGCCGGCATGGAATCACCTCTAAGTCCGGCCCTTCAAAATTTCGCACGTTCTGAACTCGAAACCCTCGTGAAGATTCCTTCAGTGAGCTTTCCTCACTTCGATCCCCGCGATGTAGAGAGATCTGCCGAAGCGACAGCGGATCTTTTGAAACGCTCAGGTTTTCAGAATATTGAAATTCTTAGAATCCGAAAATCTTTTCCCTACGTCGTGGGGGATTTTCTAGTGGATCCCCAACTTCCCACCGCCCTTTTATATGCGCACCACGATATTCAGCCACCAGGTCGAGAGGAACTTTGGAAAACATCTCCTTTTGTGCCCACCGAAATTGACGGTCGACTCTATGGACGCGGAACCGCCGACGATAAGGCGGGGATATTGGTGCATGCGGCCGCTATGAAATTTTTTAAAGACTCTGGAGGCAAACCGCCCATCAACTTGAAAGTCATTATCGAAGGCGAAGAGGAAATTGGAAGCGAGCATCTCCTCGAATTTTTAAAGCTGCATCGGGAGAGGTTGAAAGCAGACGTTATCGTCGTCACCGATACGGCAAATATTCAGAGCGGCATTCCTTCGATGACCACGAGTCTGCGAGGTCTGGTTGTTTTTGAGGTCGTGGTTTCCAGTTTAAAATCGCCTCTGCATTCTGGGCTTTGGGGGGGAGGAGTGGTTGATCCCGTTCAAGTTTTGGTCAAAATGCTTTCAAAATTAACCGATGAAAATGGAAATCTAAAACTCAAATCCATTCCAAAGAGAAAGCGCCTTAACCCCAAAGGCATTCCCGTGAGTCGAAAAGAATTTGCGGAGCAGGCTGGCGTTCTCAAAGAATCATCAGTGCCCAAAGAGTTTTTTCAAAAAGTTTTTAATGAGCCATCGTTTAGTATCAATGCGATCCAAGCGAGCAGCGAAAAACTGGCGAATAATGTGATCTGTGATCGCGCTTATGCACGAATCGGAATTCGCCTCACCGCAGAAGAGAATGCGAAAAAAGTTCATCGAGAACTGGAAAGCCTGCTCAAATCATTTGCCCCAAAAACAGTGGAGCTTAAACTCACAGGTTCTGAACCCTGCGATGCTTGGAGTATTGACCCTCACGCCAAGAAGCATCGCTGGGCATTTCAAGCAGCTGAGCGCGCGTTAAAAGAAGGGTATAAAAAGGACGCCGTTTATGTGGGCTGCGGAGCCTCGATTCCCTTCATCGCTCCTTTCGAAAAGGCGCTTAAAGCACCCGTCATTACTTTCGGAGTGGAAGATCCCTATACCCTGGCTCATTCCGAAAATGAGAGCCTGCTATTGAGTGATTTTTATAAGACCATTCAGTCTGAAATTCTATTTTTTAAGATGCTCGCGGGCTAATTTATATGCTGGGTTATCCACAATTTTTACATTTTAAAGCATATGATTTATACTAAAAAGCATGCGAACAACGCTCGAGATTCCCACAGATCTGATGGACGAAGCAAAAAGGCTCTTGGGTTTTAAATCGAAAACATTGGATTCAATTTTTCAGAGGATCAGACGCAAAACTTGTCGAGCATTTGAGTATTTTACTCGACGAGAGAAGGGTAGCGCTTGCGCTACCAGTCAAAATTGAAATTCTTTCGGGTGCGGGCGCTGCAAAATTTAGAAAGTTACAATCAGCCCTCTCGGCTCTGCCTACTTATTCTCCAGCGACTGAGGAGTGGGCACAAATCGAAAGCTGGATTGAGAAGTTTCCAAATCATGGATTTGGATTTGCTGATCTTCTGATTGCTTCGATCGCGTCTCTGCGAAGCAAAGCACTTTGGACCCTCGATAAGGATTTTCAACGTATGGCGAAGCGTGGATTTATTACGCTCTATCGATTCTAGTTTAGAATCCCGATGAGGTCGCCGCTCGGTGAGCGGATTGATTAATTTTCAAGAGGACGAAAAGATTGATTCCAGTATGAATCATTGCCACCAGAAAGAGCGATTGGCTCGATTGGAAAATAAGTCCGAGAGCCAGTCCCGTAAAAAATGAGCAAACACTCCAGGTCCAGAGTTTTCCGCCTGGCAAGAAGTGCATGAGTGCAAAAGCGACGGAGCTGATAAAGAGTCCAAAGTGTGGCAGCAGGACCCCCCGAAAAAACCATTCTTCGACCACCCCACTTACAATCGCCAACATGAGAATCTGAAAGTAGGAGAGGGGGCTTAAAACTTGCTGAAGAACACGTTCGATCTCCAGACCCCAGCGCGTAAACGACGTCGTAAAGATCATGACGACGGTATAAATTCCCAGAAAGGTGAATGCAAAAATCCAAGAAGAGAAATGGCGCGGCGATCCAAATGCTTGCCAGGCGCCGATGGGGTTACCTCGGTAAAACCAATCCGAAATTACCGACAACAGAATGAGTCCGCCGTAAATCAAAACAGCAGAGCGGGTTTCTAGGGCTCGAAAAGATCTCACGTATGATTATTTTAACGACAAAAGTCGGAGAGGTGCAATTCTATTGCTTTCATTGGTCAGGCTTTCTAGGATCGGGCGTCTGTGAAAATCAAATCGAAGATCATACAGGCTTTTGTTACCTGTTTTGGCCTGGGATTCTTTCCCAAGGGTCCCGGAACTTTGACCTCCGCAGTGGCCGTCGTGTTTTGGGTATCACTACACCTAGCGGGAGTCTCTCCGCTGCTTATCGCGTCGCTTTTGCTGCTCCTTTTCGTGGGGGGTGTATGGGCAGTTCGCATCTATGAACAGTCCCACCCCGAAAAAGATCGCTCGGAAGTGGTGATCGATGAATGGGTAGGAATTGGAGTAAGTCTTCTGTTTTTTAACTCACAGTGGTGGGCAATTCTCGCAGCCTTCGTTCTTTTTCGAGTTTTTGATATTTGGAAGCCCATGGGAGTTCGCTATTTTGACGAAAATTATATGGAAGGATGGGGAGTGATGATGGATGATGTCATCGCAGGAGTTTACGCATGCGCCCTCGTTCAATTCTTTCTTTGGCTACAACCTCAAATTCTCCCCTTATAGAAGTCATCGCTACTGGCAATGAGCTTTTAGACGGCACGACGGCCGACACCAATACTCAGCGCTTGGCGCTCATGCTTAAAAAGTTTGGATTCAAGATTCATCGAACCACGGTGGTAACAGATTCGCCCGCTGAAATTTCACGCAGTATATCTGAAGCGGTTATGCGTTCCGATATCATTTTAGTATCGGGAGGGCTTGGCCCAACCACTGACGATATTACTTTGGAAGTTGCGGCTTCAGCGCTTGGAACTCCACTGGTGGAAAACAAGCTCGCTCGAAAAAATATTTTAAGTCGGCTCAAGAAAATTGGAAGAAAATCCAATCCTGGGAATATGAAGCAGGCCTGGGTTCCAAAAGGCTCTCAGGTTTTAGAAAATTCGGAAGGCACCGCTCCAGGAATTCACTGGGAAATTGGGGATCGGAATTTGTTTTTCCTGCCAGGCGTTCCGAGAGAGCTAAGCCATCTTTGCGAGAAATTTTTAGCTCCATGGTTTGAAAAGCGTGCCTCCAAAATTCGTGAGTATTTATTTACGCTCAAAATAATCGGACATCCTGAATCTGAAATTAGTGAATGGGTAAAAGGCCTAAAGCTTCCCCGAGAAGTGAGCGTCGGATTTAGAACGCATCTTCCAGAGAATCATATAAAATTCGATGTAAGAGCGGGGAGCCATGATAAAGCCGCAAAGATTCTCAAACCTCTCGTTCAGAAATGTCGGATTAAATATGGACAGAGGCTTTTTTCTATCAACGGTGAAAGCTTTCCAGAAGCGGTTTTGCGAGATTTGTTGAAGCAAAAGGTAAGTGTTGCGATCGCGGAGTCTTGCACCGGAGGTCTAGCAAGCGCTCTACTAACAAGCGCATCCGGCGCTTCAAAGGTCTTTCAGCGTGGATACATCACCTATTCAAACGAATCCAAAGAGGAAGTCTTGGGCGTAAAGCATTCGACATTAGTAAAGTATGGAGCCGTGAGCGAAGAAGTTGCTCGCGAAATGGCGGCGGGTGCAAGGCGATTGAGTAAAGCAGATAAAGCTGTGTCCATCACGGGGATTGCAGGGCCGAGCGGTGGAACAAAGCAGAAGCCAGTCGGTACGGTGTGGATTGCTTGTTCAACTAAGAAGGGTACCAAGACGAAACTTCTAAAACTCAGCTTCAATCGTGAGCTTAATCAAAAGTTTTCAGCCTACGCTGCTTTAGAGCTTCTCAGATCTTAAAGGGAATTCTTTGCCCTGCACCGAAAGAATAAAGTCCGGCAGAGAAAGTAGCTCAGCGCCGGCGGATCCTGTCGCCAAATGCAAATTCGAGAATCCGCGATCTCTTAACTCGATCGCTGCTTGAACGCCCGTCATTCCCGGGGCCAAATGAAAGTCGATATAGACCGGAGTTTTTGTGGAAATGTTTTTAGCAAGCACGTCTTTCAAACTCTTGAAGAACCCAAGTTTTCGATTCATCGTCTCGGCCCGGACTTTCCAAGCCATGCCCACAAGCTCATCGTCATCAATCAGAACTAAATCATATTCTGTATGCTCCGCTTTTGAGTCCGAAATTTTTCTAATCTCTACGTAGGGCAATAGCGGTTTTGGTAAAATCTTGCATCCGAGATTGATGACACGCCTTTGAATTTCAGGCGAATCAAAGTCGCTTGTAATAACAGTGGAGCGCGAGCCTATGTAAAACTTCTGAATTAAATCGAGGCCGGTTGGCCCTTTGGCAGAGAGCTTATTGTCCATCAGGAAGTAACAGAAGGGATCATTGGCCGATTTGGTAAGGACTGAAAGATAATCATCGATGCAATGTTCGATGGGAAATCCCTGGAGTCGACTCTTGAGAAATTCGTGAATGGTGGGATCATCGTCCACAATAACGATTCTCTGATCGCCTCGAACTTCAATTTTATTCGTAAACCACTCGGGCGCTGGAATTACGGGAAGTCTAATTTGAATTCGAGTTCCCGAATTGGGTTCGGATTCCCAGATAATATCTCCTCCAGCGGCTTCAATCACCGAGCGTGCATAAAAAAGTCCGAGGCCGGTTCCGTTGGCCTTATTAAAGCTGGCACCTTTTTTCCCTAGCTTTGGAAGCACATCGGCAGGAATTCCTCGACCATTGTCTTCTAAAATAAGTTCAAGCGTCTCAGAACGACGTTTTGATTCTCGAAGCTCAATCCAAATTTGCGCATCCGTTCGATCCATCGCTTCCATTGAGTTGTCGATTAAGTTCGATAAAATGCGGGCCAGGGCCATGGTGTCCACGGCTACAAAAGAGGAAGCGGCTGCCGCACTGACATCGAGGTGAATTCGAAAGTCTCGATCCAAATAGAGCGCTCTCTTTTCAGAAATAATTCTGTCGATCACCGTAAGAATAAGAGTTGGATCTCCGGTTTGCTTTGCGATCTCACGCATATTTAAAGGTCGCGAATCATTTCGATATTTCGTCAGCAAATCCTCGGCAATGTTTCTAATTCGAGCAGAGGCAGACTCCAAAAGCCTGCGCTGCGTATCGGGCATATTCGGATTCGCAGAGGTGATCAATGAAAGCACAGAGAGGGGGCTTCGAATATCATGAGCGACCTGAGCTGCAAGATCTCCAATAGCCGCTTTTACTTTTCGGTCTTCGTATCGAGAAACCAGATCCTTAACTTGTCGGGCCACAGACTGTACTTCAGCAATTCTAAAAACACTTGGAAGGCTGGTACTCTGCCCCTCGAGTATCGGTACAAGATCTTTGTGCAAGTTCAAGAGGGGGCGGCGAACATGTTTTTCAATAAAATACAAAATGAGGGAAATGAGAACCAGAAAGGCGAGTGCAATTGATCCGAGCAAAACCCCAAGGGCTTTTACAACTGATTTATCCTCACCCGTTTCGAGAATCGATTTTGTTTTGATGAGGTGACCCAAGGTATCTCCCGGCAACCCCACTTCCGCAATTGTTTGCACCTCAGGATTAAGAGGATGAGAGCAAATTCGAACTCGATTGTTGTTATTAAAGGGAACGCAGTTTCCGTAGCTTTTCTTTTCGAATTCTGATTTTGGCAAATATTGAACATCTGAAAGCGTCTCTGTGTCCTTCATTCGAGTGAGCTGAAGTGCGACGGATGCAAATTCTTCCATGACCAATAATCCAGGGAGAATTTGATCTGCCTGACGGGAGATGCTGGAGGCCATCTTCGCGCCCTCAATATTGAGAGTCTGATTAAACGAAATCTTTCGGTTGATGGAATATCCAAGGGCCACAACGCCGCAGGTCGCAAGGAACGCCAGTACCAAGTAGATGAGCATTTGACGTTTCAGCGTTACAGGGCGCACTTCTTTCACAAGCGGCCCCTGGATTCTTCAATGAGCTTTTCTACAAATAATTTTCCATCTTGCATCCGAACCAAGACGGCAGATTTAGAGGGAGTGCGTCTTCCAGCTTTATAAGCGATGATTCCACTCGCTCCTTTAAAGGGCCCTAAGTTCTCGATGCTCTCAATCAAATCCAATCGACTCAGTGACTTTGATTTCAAAAGTGCGGTGAGCAGAAGGCGAGTCGCGTCATAGGTAAGAACAGCCGTATCATTGGGATCGAGCTTATATTTTGTGCGAAAAGCAGTATCAAATGCTTTCGATTCTGGACTCTTCACTTCTGGTCTCCAGTGGGCAATTCCGAAAGCGAGATAGGATCTTCGCCCTACTGTTTTGTGAAAGAGCTGCAATGAGGATCCCCAGCCATCACCTGCCAACCACATTCGAGGGATTACACCCGCATCGATGAGCTGAGGGACGAGCCTTGCAGCAGTGCGCTCATAGTTGGGTACAAAAATCGCATCAATAGTTCCGAGTAACTTCAGAGTTTTTGAAAGCTCGTCAAAATTAGTGTCGGCCGAGAGAATTGTTGAATCAGCTAAGACTTGGCCGCCCTCCGCTTCAAATTTTTCTTTGAAGGCCCTTCGCAGACTTTGGCAATAGGCACAGTCGGAGACGCTGATAATTACCGCTCGCTTTACCTTTTGTTGTTTTAACGCAAAATCGGCCATCACTCGGCCTTGAAAAGAATCATCAAAACAAACGCGTCGTACGAATCGGCCCAAATCATCCACTCGATCTGCCGTCGAAGATGGTGCAAGGAAGGGGATTCCCGCACGATTCAAAATAGGACCTGCGAGCAGTGCATCCGACGAATTCGTATAGCCAATTACTGCGAGCGCATCTGATTTTGCAATTTCGGTAGCGGTCTCGAGGGTTTTGATTTTTTCGTCCTGATAATCGTACTCTTGAAAACTCAGATCGATATCTTTGGCCAATAGCTGAGATCTGAATTCCTCAAGCGCGAGCTCCGCCGCTTTTCTGGGGTAATTTAATGTGGGATCTGAAATGGTATCGACGACGGCACTAAAATTGGCAGTGAGTGCGACGGTCACTTTTTTTGGAACGGCCAGGCCTGTTTCCAAAACTGCAATCAGACTCAGAACGAGGAGGCTAAGCCTTCGAAATCTTTCCATAGACTGCGCACTGTTTAGCACCCCAGAGTTGCTAAAACAAGAGAGCCAGGCAGCTCAGATAAACCATTGAAATAACTAAGGATTCTCAGCTGGTTTGGACTTGCCAAAAACGGCGAATCGAAAATCTGGAAAGCCCGCGTAACTGGCGTTGTAGATGACCTTCTTAATCACCTGAAACTGGAGTCGTCGATCGGCCGATATATTGATCTTGGCATCGATCGGCTGTCCTGCCTTCAGGGGATCCGCCTGCGCTTCCAACTCCAGTTTGGCTTTGTATGCTTTGAGCGCTTCTTGGAGTTTTGGAATTGGCCATTCAGTTTGAGCTGAAATTTCAAGAGTGCGGCCAATTTCTATGCCTTCGAACTCTATTTTTTCTCGCGAGACGCTCAAGACAGGCGCGCGCTGAAGTGTTCCTGTATTCACGGCGAGTGGAAGTTCGAGTCCTTTTGGCAATACGATGAGTTCGCCGTCGGCATCAAAACTTTGCAGAAGAAAAATGACGAGAATCGCAAACATATCAACCATCGAAGTAAGGAAGAGGCCAGCGTAGACGGACTTTCTTCCACCAGTGTTTTTTCTTCGAATGGTTGGATTCACTCTTCGATCGGGTGCGTAAATGGCCATTTTAGAATCCCCCCACAGTCACTTTAGTCCACCCGCGAGTAAAAATTTGATCGAGTACATAAATGACATCGTCATAAACCACATCGTCAGCTGATCTGAGACTAATTTTAGGATCGAAGGCTGCACCGCCCTGCTTTTTTATCTGATCCATCTTTGCTTCGAGCTGTGTGAGGTCAAATTGACCCAGAGTTCTGCCGTCCTGTTTGATTTCAACACCACTTGTTCGAATCAGAAAATCATAGTCGCGCTCTTCCTTCGCCTGGTTGATTGAGCTTACTTCGGAATGCGAGATGAGCGCTTCACCAGAAGGCTGGCTGAATGCCGACATCTTAGAGATATGAACCCACACTGCCGTCATCAATAGAAACAGAATGCAGACCGAGAGAAGATCGATGAACGGAATCAAGTTGAGCTCAGAGTCGACGGACTTACGACCTTTGCCGCCACCTTGATCAATACTGACTCCCATAAATCCCCCTTATTTACTCTTCAACGGAAGAAGCGTCTTCACTGTGTAGGCCGTTTCTTTCAACTCATCGATGAGGCTCTGAGTCTTGCCTTGCAAGAAAGCATAGGTCACAAGTCCAAAGATCGCGACGCAAAGTCCGTAGGCCGTGCAATTCATCGCTTCTGAAATTCCAAGTGCCAAAAGTTCAGCCTTCTGAGTCGGATCAGATTTTGCAGCTGCCGAAAATGAAATGATGAGACCCGAAATTGTTCCAAGTAGACCGAGCAGGGTGGCGATATTCGCAAGCATCGAAAGATACGAGGTTCGCTTTTCGATCGGATGACTTTCTCGAGCCAGTGAAGCCTCGATCATCGCGTCGATATCTTCGCGCTCGCCCTTGCCAATCGCTTTGACAAGCAGGCTTTTGGTAACGCGAGCTCCTGGAGCAGCGATCGAATCGCAAAACTGCATTGCCGACTGAAGATCACCTCTCGCGATGGAGGGTCCAAGTTGCTGCAGGAAGTTTTTAATATTCATCGATGATCTGATATAAAGGACGTAAACACGCTCGATGGTCACTGCCAGAGTGAGTATCGCGATTATATGGATGGGATAGATGAAAACCCCGCCGGCCTCAAATGCATGGCCAACTTTTGCAAGTAATTCGAACATGGTTTAAGCCTCGCTTTTCGCTGATTTGAGTTTGTCGCGGTGCGACACAACAAAGTTCATCGCTTCAAGAACCACTTCGTTCACATCGTCGATGATTCCTTGTGCCCGACCTTGAAGGAATGCAAATCCGAGGAGGCAAGGGATCGCAACAATGAGACCGAAGGCCGTACAATTCATCGCTTCAGAAATACCGTTGGCCAGAAGGGCAGCCTTTTCCGCTGCATCGGCTTTGGCCGCGCCGGCAAAAGACGTGATCAATCCCGAAATCGTTCCGAGAAGTCCAAGGAGTGTGCAAATATTCGCAATCATCGGTAAAAAGTTGGTACGCTTTTCAATTTCTGGAAAATGCTTCGTGGCGGCTGCATCAATAGCCATCTGCACTTCCGACTCTTTGCCAGATCGGTCGAAGGCCTGAAAGCCTTGCTGAATAATCTGATGAATCATCGTTTGGCCCATCAAAACGAGGCGT
>Ga0105044_10013705_pt1 | contig 10994 bp, 10 predicted proteins | sample MAT01_FD_78092 | JGI IMG/M metagenome (GOLD analysis project Ga0105044, IMG submission 78092) | Freshwater microbial communities from Lake Fryxell liftoff mats and glacier meltwater in Antarctica - MAT-01 | ecosystem: Environmental > Aquatic > Freshwater > Ice > Liftoff microbial mat | place... | reverse complement strand
GGCCCCTTTACCACATCGGCCCCTTTGCCGGGGACGTTGGCCTTTACATCATTTTCTGCAGCCAACGTCCCAGTAACTGTGAACGCGTCTTTCCAAGTCAATATTGTGGCCCCAACCCCAACCTTGCCACCAACCTTGACGCCTTTTCCGACCTTTACGCCGACAATTTCGCCGACGCCATCGCTAACGCCGATTATCCCTCCCACGCCAACTGTAACGCCGATTATGCTCTCTTTCTCGGCGACACCCGGCCAGCCATTTGGGGTCAACGATATCACTACGCCGACGCCCGGGGTGGGGGCTGGCTCGGCTCCTCCTGTGCTGGACAGCTTTGGTCAACCCATATCACCACTGGATCCCGCCCTGACGGTTGACATCCAGAGTACACTCTTTGCCCAGACTGTCGAGGCTGCCGCGCTACAGACCACCATGGCCGTGATGCCGCCGCCGGTGGTTGATACGCCGATCCCGCCATTGACCGCGGCTCCGGTTGTCGAGTCGCCACTTCAATCACCGCTGCCAACGCCTACTGTGCCCGACAGCCTACCAACGGCTACATTGCCCATCTCTTTGACAATACCTTCGCTCGCTACGCCCCAACTGCTCGATGGCTATGTGGCTGTGATTTTACATGCCTTACAAGTCTCTACGGCCACCTTGGGCTGGCTCTGGTTTTTGGGCGGCTCGCTTGTCTTTTTTGCCACAGCTGGTGCGTTCTTTGGGCTGAGTTGGCTGCGGCAGCGCAATCGGCAACAGGGCGCTTATGAGATGACGGCTGATGACACGGCGGGCGATGAATTCAGCGCATCGGCTACCAGCCCCGCGCCGCCCGTCAATCCTAACCCGCCCAATGACGAAGATTATTGGCCCGCTTCCCTACGATGACGATTCGATGACGATTCGATGACGACTTGACTATGACTTATCAGCGTTTATTTCTGATCTTCCTGATCTTGGGCACGTTTGCTTGGCGTGTGACTGGCCTCACCTATCAAAGTTTGTGGCGTGATGAAGTTGATGCGGTCTATTTTGCGCTGCGCAATTTGCCCGACACGCTTGCCATGTTTGTCGAGATGGCCCAGAATGGGGCACTATATTTTCTCTCGTTGCGCGGCTGGTTTTCGCTGGTCGGTGCCAGCGAGTTTGCCCTGCGCTATGTCTCGGTGATGGCCAGCATCGTGAGCATTCCGCTGACCTGGCAAGTGGCACGCCGCTTGCTGGGGGTTGCCACACGTGAACCTGCGGCGGTTGCGGCGCGCGCTGTGGGCCACTCGATCATCCCGCTGCTGGCTGTGCTTTTCCTGGCCTGCAATCCCTATCAACTGTGGTATGCCCAGGAAGGCAAGATGTATACGCTAGTCATCGCCCTGACGTTGTTGGCACATTGGTGTTGGCTGACCGGCATTACCCAGGGTGGCTGGCGCGTGTGGTGGGTCTATTTGATCACGGTCAGCATCTGTTTCTATATTCATTTGTTGACAATCATCATCATTCCGCTGCATCTGCTCTGGTTCCTGATCGCTTGGCCGCAAAGCCGCCAGCACTGGCGTGGCTATGGGTTGGCCCTCGCCGGGTTAACTTTGCCCTATCTGCCCTTTGTGTGGTGGCAATGGGCAATGTTAAATTCTGCGGAAAAATTGAGCGGCTTCAATTTTACGCCGCTGTCCGAGATAGTATACACGCTGCTGATCAATCACAGCTATGGCCTGTTGCCCGCACCGCCGCTGCTGCGTCTGCTGCCGATCTTCTTTCTCGGTGCCGTCGGTCTGCTGTTTGGCATTGGTGTGATCGCTAACCTGCGCAGTGAGCCTGAGGCGGGAGTTGCGCCGAGCTTAGGTTACTGGCGGCGCTATTTATTGCTCGTTAGCTGGCTGTTGATTCCCATTGCCACCATCTATGTGCTGAGTTTGCGCCAACCGGTTTATACGGATCGCTATATTATTTGGATTGCCCCCGCTGCTATGATTTTGCTGGCCCTGGGCGCGCAAGCCCTTTATCAATATAGTGGCCGGCTGGCGATCCCGCTGGTGCTCATTTTGGTCATCTATAGTCTGGGCTTGTGGACACAAATGGGCTGGCGACAAAAGACGGAGACAATTAAGTACGATCTGCGCAGCGCCATTCACTTTGTTGCCGAACGCCGTGATCCAGCGACCCTGCTTGTGTTGCAGATACCGCATATCGAATTCAGCTATCGCTACTATAGTGGTGATGGGCAGCCAACCGTCTTTGCGACCAGCGATGCACGATTGGGTAATTGGCAAGGTGGACTGTGGACCAATAACGGCCTGCCCGATGCCGAAGCCGTGGTAATGGCCGAGCAGGAAATGCAGCGGATTACTGCCGGCGCGCAAGCGCTTTGGGTGTTGAGCAGCGAGGTTGAAATGTGGGATACGCGCCACCTGATGAATGCTTGGCTCGATAGCCACGGCCACCTGATCGAATCGGCGGAATTTCATGGGGTCCATGCGCGTCATTATAGGCTGGATGCCGGGAATTAATTATGAGCACTGACAATCAATTGTCGCGCCAACTGATCTGGGAGAAGCCCCCGTTGCCACAGCGCATTGGGCTGGCCTTGGGTGGGGGTGCAGCGCGTGGTGTGGCTCATATTGGTGTGCTCCAGGCGCTAGAAACATATGGGTTACGTCCCAGCTTTATTGTGGGGGCCAGTGCCGGTGCCCTAGTGGGTGGCCTCTATGCCGCGGGTATCGCGCCCGCCACCATGGCAACGCTGGCCCATAGCCTGAAATGGCGCGACATCAGCGGCCTGCCCATAACCATTAGCTGGACCACCCTGGCCGCGCGTACCATGCCGCTGGGCATTCTAGATCTGGATCGCCTGAGCGATTGGATCCGCAATGTGCTGGGCGCCGATCTGTACTTTGCAGACTTACAAATTCCCTTTGCTGCCATCGCCACCGACATTGCCAACGGCCAGAGCATTATGCTCAATGAGGGCGCAATTGCGCCGGCAATTCGCGCCAGTTGTAGCGTGCCGGGTATCTTTACTCCTGTACGCCGCAATGGGCGGCTGTTGGTGGATGGCGGTGCTAGTAACAATTTACCCGTTTCGGCTGTGCAACAAATGGGCGCAGACTATGTGATCGCGGTCGATCTGCTGCCTTCGGTGGGTAGCCCGGTGCCCGAACCGAAAAATATTCTCGAAGTGAGTATTACGGCGATCTATGCGTTGATTCGCGCCGCCCAGGTCGATATTTCCCTGGCCAATTGTATGATCGAACCCAAGGTGGGCCACATTAGTCTGGCCGATCTGACAGGGATCGACGAGTTGATTGCGGCTGGCTACACGGCGACCATTGCCCAGATTCCCCAGATTTTGACTGCCTTGGGGCTTCCCCTAGCATCTGCGCCGCCCACTGACGCGCTTTCAGAGTATGATGAGTTGCCCTAATAGTTTGCATTTGCCGAATAGATGGGATACGATCCAAGCGTTTTGTTGACAAAAATCTACCCGTAATTTTGAAAAGATAATTCCTGCGATTTTTGTGCTAATTGCTAATAGATAAAGGAGCCAAAAGTGAGTTCGCCAATTCGCGTGACGGTGTGGAATGAGTTCCAACACGAAAAAGTGCATGAAGTCGTGATTAAGGTTTATCCAGATGGCATTCACAAAGTGATTGCCGACGGTCTCAAGGCCCACGGCTATGAAAATGTGGGGACAGCCACCTTGGATGAGCCGGAACATGGGCTCACCGATGAAGTGCTGGCCAAGACCGATGTGCTGTTCTGGTGGGGCCACATGGCACATGGCAAGGTACAAGATGAGATTGTCAACCGCGTGCATCGCCGCGTGCTCGAGGGCATGGGTCTGGTCGTGCTGCATTCGGGTCATCACTCCAAGATTTTCAAGAAGCTCATGGGCACGTCGTGCAGCTTACGCTGGCGCGAAGCCGGCGAAAATGAGCGCATCTGGGTAATCGAGCCCGGTCATCCCATTGCCGAAGGTCTTGGCCCTTACATTGATATTCCGGAAGTAGAAATGTATGGTGAGCACTTTGATATTCCTGCTCCCGATACGCTGGTCTTTATTAGCTGGTTCAAAGGTGGCGAAGTCTTCCGCAGTGGTTGCTGCTTTCATCGCGGGCGCGGCAAGATCTTCTACTTCCGTCCTGGCCACGAGACGCACCCCATTTACTACCAAGCCGAAGTGCAAAAGGTGCTGGCCAACGCCGCGCGCTGGGCCGCACAGACCAATGGACCTGCTTACACCTATGGGGATGGCAGCGCGATCAACGCCAAAGTGCCATTGGAAAAACTGGACTGAACCAAATTTGTCAACCAAATTTATCATCGGTGTGGCACGCGGTGTCGCACCTACGCTTCATGCGAAGCCTAAGGAAATCTGTTGATCAAGGCTGTGATTTTTGATATGGGTGGTGTGCTGGTACGCACGGTCGATCCAACCAAGCGGGCCAGTTGGGAAACGCGGCTGGGCTTGGCGGCTGGTGATGCCGAGCGCATTGTGCTCAACAGTGCCATGGGCAAACAGGCCCAACTGGGCGCGATTACCACCCAAGAACTATGGACTTGGGTGCAGGGTGAGTTTGGCTTGGATGACGCGACGTTGGCCGCCTTTCGCCATGATTTCTGGGCGGGTGACGTGCTGGACGAGGAACTGGTCGATCTGATTCGCTACTTGCGCCACAACTACCGAACGGCGCTGCTCAGCAACTTTATGGATGAACTCCACGACGTGATCACCATGCAGCATCCCATGGCCGATGCCTTTGATCTGGTCGTTGGCTCGGCCTATGAAGGGATAATGAAACCGGCTGCTGCCATCTATGAACGTACGTTGGCCCGTCTCAATTGCCAGCCCGCAGAAGCCGTCTTTATTGATGATATGGGCTACAACATTGAAGGTGCCCGCGCCGTGGGTATGGCTGCCATTCACTATCAAGCGGGCATGGATGTGGCGGCTGCGCTGGCTGCGTTGGGCGTTCAGGTATAGTTTATAGACGGTATGCAGGTCAACAGATTCACAGGCGAGCTGTAGGGTCTTCAAGGCCCTACAGCTCTGACAAAGGCGTAATTTCTATCCTATTGGCTACTGTGCAGTGACAACTTCCCGATAAATATCGATCATCTGGGCTGCAATACTTTCCCAGCTGTATTGCTTGGCATAGGTGCGTGCTTGCTGGCCCAATTGCTGACGTAGCGCATCGTTGGTCAACAGATCGAGAATTCGCGCGGCTAGTGCTTCTGGATCATGAACGGGTACGTGAAAGCCATTAACGCCCGGTTGTACCAAGTGGGCCAGACCGCCTACTTCCGAAGCGATCACGGGGGTGCCCATGGCCATGGCTTCTAGGGCAACCATGCCAAAGCTCTCGTAGTGCGATGGCATAACCACCATCTCGGCGGCGGCATAATAATAGGGCAGAATGTCTTGATCCTTGGCCCCGAGGAAGGTCACCAGATTGTTGATACCCAGGTCGGTGCGTAGCTGTTGCAGTCGCCCCATCTCTGTGCTAGGGTCATCATTCCAGGGGTCGCCGCCGATGATTGCCAGACAGGTGTCCGCAATTGCCGCAGGATGACGCGCTTGGAGGATCGACATGGCGCGCAGCAGTGTATCAACCCCTTTAAGGGGCTCAATCCGCCCGACAAAGAGGATGTTCGCATTGCCACAGGGAATGCCTACCTTGGCTTTCGCGGCCTGCTTGTCAATCGGCCGAAAGCGACCTAGATCCACACCCGGCGGCAGCACACGAATTTTGGCGGGATCGGCGGCGTAGTAATCGAGTAATTGCTGTTCTTCCGCCGGTGTAGCCGCAATAAGTCGATCTGCAACTTGGATCACATGCGCTTCGCCATCCAATCGTGCTTGGGGGGCGCGTTCGCGATCGTCCTGTGCAATCAGGTTTTTCATGTGGCCGAGCGTATGAAACATGTGTACAATGGGTGTGTTGTGCCATACCTGTTTCAATTGTTCGGCCACCAGCCCAGAAAGCCAATAGTGGCTGTGGATCAGATCATACTCAATGCCTTCCGCCTCGGCAAAGGCCAGCACGCCATCGGTGAACTCGTCTAAATACTGGTCCATTTCGGCAACCGCAATTGGTTTCTCGGGGCCAGCAGGTACATGGATCACACGTCCGCCGGGTCCCAGTTCATGTTTGATGCGGGGCTGGCAATCATCCTGTGACCGCGTAAAGACATCGACTTGGATGCCAAAACAGCCTAATTCCCGGGCAAAATCGCGTACGTAGACATTCATTCCCCCCGTTTTCTTGCCGCCCAGCAGGGCCAACGGGCAAGTATGGACGCTGAGCATAGCGACACGCCGCACAGGAGATGCAAAGAGACCGTTCATGATAATTCGTTCCTCTGGCTGGAGCCTTTTTACGGATAGTACAGACGCGCTGATATGTCTAAGATGTTCCAAAAAAATAAATATCCACGCGGCATTCCGGGAAAGGGCCACGCGAATTTTCTATGCTGCGTATGATACTGGCCCTTTCCCGGAATGCTTTCATCCATCCTGTTGGACACTTTATTTTTTAGAATGGCCTAATACAAACTACTATGAAGCAGATTACTTTACCATAAACACTTGATTGTCACTGTAAGCCAAAAACACAATGCAACCATTTTACGATGCAATTTATCTCTCGCCCCACCTCGATGATGTAACGCTTTCCTGTGGTGGACAAGTTTTTCAGCAAACGCGCGCGGGTCAGCGCGTGCTGATCGTGACCATTACGGCGGGTGATCCGCCTCCATCTGCCGTTTCGGATTATGCACAAAGTCTACACAACCGCTGGGAATTGGTGACCGATGCGGTCGCCGCGCGCCGCGCCGAGGATCGAGCCGCCAATGCAATCTTGGGGGCCGATACGTTGCACTGGTCACTGCCCGATTGCATCTACCGCTATCATCCCGCCACGGGGGCTGCGCTCTATCTCTCGGACCCCGACATTTTCGGCGATGTGCATCCGGCTGAACTACCCCTCGTTGCGACATTAGGCGAACAGATGGCAACCTTGCCTGCCCACCACCAACTCTATGTGCCGTTGACCATCGGCCACCATGTCGATCACCAATTGACGCGCACCGCCGCCGAGCGTGCTTTTGCGCCGCCGATCCTCACCTATTATGAAGATTACCCCTACGCCCAGAAATCGGATGCGCTGGCTGGCATGATCCCCGCTGATCGCAACGGCTGGCAGGCCATCGTGGCCGCATTGGACGAAGCTGCTATCCAGGCCAAAATCGCCGCAATTGCCGCGTTTCAATCACAGTTTAGCACCTTCTTCCAAGATTATGCTGATCTGGAAACACAGATTCGTACATTTACCACGCAAACGGGCGGCGAAAGAGTGTGGCGGCTGCACCCCGGTTTATCATAGAAGGCTGGGTTTATTACCATTGACCAAAGGAGAAAATCATGGGTTACAGTCTTTGTTCGTATAGTTTCCACCGTACCTCGGCGGCGGGCGAGATCGATATTTTTGGCTACATTGACTTTTGCAAGCAGGCCGGCTTTACCCAGCTTGATCCATGGATGCATCATCTGGCGGATGGCTATGAGGATAACCGTTATTTGGATCGCGTAAAGGCTGCGGCTGCGGCGGTCGATCTGCCCTTTGGCTGCATCGCCGTGGACGGTGCGCACATCTACGAGCCGACCGCCGCAGCGCGCGCTGCCAATCGCCAGCGCGCCTATCGCTGGATCGATATTTGTGAAATTTTGGGCGCAACCCAGGTGCGCATTGATGCGGGTGGCCACGAGGAAAGCGCCGAAGAAATTTTTGACATTGTGGTCGACGGCTACCGCGATATGATCGCCCGCGCAAGCAAGCAAGGCGTCGAGGTGATTATTGAAAATCATTGGGGACCCTTCCAGCATCCTGATAACCTGTCCAAGTTGCTGGATGCGGTCGATGGCTTGGGGCTACTCTTTGATTCGTACAATTGGCCCGATGACACCCATGAACGCGCCTGGCAGCAATATGCCAAATATGCCACCCTGACCCACTTCAAGACTTTTTCCTTTGATGCCAATGGCAATGAACCGAATTGGGATATCCCGCGCGTGATCAAGATTTTGCAAGCTGCCGGTTATACAGGCTGCTGGGGCATTGAGAGCACGCCCGACAATGGCAAAGAGGCGGATGCTGCGCTCCAAACGTTGGCCTTGCTCAAGCGCACGTTGGAAGGCTAACCGGCGGGCAAGCTGTGCTGGCATCGGCAGTTTGTTACCCATTTCTCTATCGGACAGTTCAACCTATCATAAACCTGTGAGGGATCATGAGCACAAGCAAAGCCCGGGTCGGCGTGATCGGCGTCGGCCAAATTGGGAAATATCACCTAAGTAACTATAGCAAGATCGAGCAAGCCGAAGTGGTGGCCGTGGCCGATGTCAACGAAGCTGAAGCCAAACGGGTGGCCGCCCTCTACAACATTCCCCACGTCTACACCGATTTCCGTGAGTTACTCAAACGCGATGATATTCAAGCCGTCGATGTCTGTCTGCACAACAATTTTCATGCACCCGTCGTGATTGCGGCGTTAGAAGCCGGCAAAGATGTTTTCTGTGAAAAGCCCATGGCCGGTGCCTATATCGACGCCGAGCGCATGTTCCAGACGGCGCGCACAACGGGGCAGAAATTGCATATTCAATGTGCAAATATTTTTCTAAACGCGGCCAAAGCGGCCAAAGTGTTGATCGATGGCGGGCATCTGGGTAAGCTCTATCATGCGCGTTCGGTGGGTCATCGCCGCCGTGGCCGGCCCTATGTCGATGGCTACGGCAGCCCCACCTTTGTGCAAAAACAAAACTCGGCCGGGGGCGCGCTCTATGATATGGGCGTCTACCATATCAACACGATTTTGTTCTTGCTGGGCAACCCCAACATTCTGCGTATCTCGGGCAAAACCTACCAAGAGACACCGATGGATGCGCGCCGTCAGAGCGCCAGCGGTTACAATGTGGAAGAGTTGGGCTTGGGCTTTGTGCGCTTGGAAGGCGGCTTGACGCTCGATATTATTGAAGCCTGGGCGGTGCACCTGGATAAAATGGATGGGTCGGTGGTCTTGGGCAGCGAAGGCGGCGTACGCCTGGATCCCTTTGGCTATTTCCACACCGTGGGCGATATTGATTTTGATACGACTACCCCGCTGGATCGCTTTGAATGGCGGCAACATGCCGTGCACGAAGTGGGCGATGTCTATGATAGCCCCCAACATCACTGGGTGGCCGCGCTGCAAGGCCGTGTAGAACTGATCCCCATGGACGAAATTGCATTGAACACCATGCTGATCTCCGAAGGCATCTATCTCTCGGATCGCCTGGGGCGCGAGGTGACTGCCGAAGAAGTGCGCGAAATGTCCGTTTCGACGGCAATTAAGTTATAAACCGTAGCCTACGCCGCAATGGGGATCGCGGCGTAGGTGCTTTCCCCCGTCTAACTCGATCTTCTATACAGCAATCATTCGAGAAACGCTATGCAACTTGAACCGAATGTCTATCTCGTTGGCAGCGGGCACGCGGGTTTTGACCTAACCGATGCCTTTGATTGTAACATTTACCTGTTTGATGCCGGATCGAGCTACGTGCTCTTTGATGCTGGTGCGGGCATGGGGGCAGACCAGATCGTCGCGGTCTGCCAGCGCGACGGAGTTGCGCTGGAGCGCATTGAACATCTCTTTCTCACCCACGCCCATTCGGATCATGGCGGCGGCGCGGCTCATCTGTGCGATCGGTTGCCGTTGCAAGTGTACGCCAGAACCCGTACCGCTGAGATCGTTTCAACCGGCGATGAAGCGGCGGTGTCGTTGACACTAGCGCGCGCCGGTGGTATCTATCCAGCAGATTATGTCTACCGCGCTTGTCCGGTCGCCCATTCATTGCAGGACAAACAGATAGTTGAGATTGGCAATCTCCACATGGAGACCATCGCTACACCAGGGCATAGCCATGATCACACGGCCTATCTGGTAACGTGTAACGACAAGCGCTATCTGATCGGTGGCGATGCGATCTTTTATGGTGGACGGGTTGTCTGGCAGAATACCTATGATTGTAGCGTGCCCGATACCAACAAATCGATCCAGCATCTGGCAACCTATGACTTTGATGCGCTGCTGCCCGGCCATCATAACTTTAGCCTGCGTGATGGTAAGCGCCATATTGAGACAGCTTGTGCCATTATTCAACAAATGGGCTGCCCACTGTCGATTAACTAGGGTCGCGCTGTCAGCGGATTTTGGGAACAGATTGAACAGATTATGAGAGCATCCGTTCTTCAGCCCTATCCGAAACGGCGAATTACGAAAATATAATCTATTCAATCCGCGCTCATAATTCGTTGACCGCACTTTTATTATTATCCATCCCAGGGAGGGACTATGCAACGCGTCTGTTTTCTATTAAAAATCAAGCAAGAAAAGATTGCCGAATACAAAGAAGCCCATGCTGCTGTGTGGGACGAGATGTTGCAAGCGCTGAGTGAGACCGGCTGGCACAACTATTCGCTTTTCCTGCGCGAGGATGGCATGTTGGTGGGCTATCTGGAAACACCCGACTTTCCCCGTGCCCAAGCCGAAATGGCCAAGCGCGATGTCAATGAACGCTGGCAAGCGGCCATGGCTCCCTACTTCGAGCAACTCGAGGGACGCCGCCCGGATCAAGGAATGTTTGTGTTAGAAGAAGTCTTCCATTTGGCGTAAGATAGGTTGTTCGTCCTATCTCATTGGCCATTAGCCATTAGTCGTTGATTATTGATTATTCAATTCACTCAGGCCAACGCAAATAATCACAGAACTTACGCACTGGCCAGAGCTTTAGGGTCTGCCAGACCCTAAAGCTCTCTGATGGCGCAATCAATTTGCGTAAGTCCTAAATCAATAATCAATGGCTAACAACCAATGGCCAATGGGGTAGGGTGAATGGACAAAGGAGAATTTATGGACTTTACACAACGTACCTATCCCAAGGCGCGCATTGGTCTCTTTGCCGTTGGTCT
>Ga0105044_10013703_pt1 | contig 10995 bp, 10 predicted proteins | sample MAT01_FD_78092 | JGI IMG/M metagenome (GOLD analysis project Ga0105044, IMG submission 78092) | Freshwater microbial communities from Lake Fryxell liftoff mats and glacier meltwater in Antarctica - MAT-01 | ecosystem: Environmental > Aquatic > Freshwater > Ice > Liftoff microbial mat | place... | reverse complement strand
GAAGATCACGTTGCCCGCGCGCTGGCGGAGTTCCGGCGCCGTGAATACCGCGGATGGCCCGTAGGGCGTAAGGCTCAAAGGTGGCGCTTGAGCGCCGGCAAAGTCCAGCGAAACAAGCGGCAGTGGCGGGAGACACTGCGCGAGTGTCTCGGCGAGACCTTCACGATGAGCATTGGCGATGAACAGCGGGCTGTCCGGACGATCGAGCACTGCTCGCACAGTTCCGGGCCGAGCTTCGATGAGCAGTCGGCCTGCGCGGATGACCGCACGCGCGATCGACTGGGAATCGGCGGCGGGCTCGAGCCGGAGGAGCAGCAGGCTTCGGCGCGGTGGAAGTTCTCCCTGCCGAACACTCACGCGAAGGCGCTCGGTTGTGGGTGCGGCCAGGTAAGCAGCGCGAACCTTGTCGAGAACGGCTTGACTGCTCGCCGCGGCGACGGCAGGATCCGCGGGTGAAGCGTCGTTCTGGCCCAGGACCGATTGCTGAGACAAGAGCCCGATCAAGGCGATCGCACAGAGGCGGGCTTGGAAAGGGATGCGCACAAGAAACGGTACGCGAGTGAGGTTCATGGGGATGTCAGAGCGAGGAGCAAGCTTTCGACCGTGCGGCTGTGACCGGGCACGATCCAGTTTGGCGCGATCTCCGCGAGCGGCTCGAGCACGAAGAAACGTTCGTGGAGCCGCGGATGCGGAATGGTGAGTCCGGGTTCGTCGATCACCTCGGACTCAAAGAGGAGGAGATCAAGGTCGAGGGTGCGGGGCATCCAGCGAGCGGGCTCGGTGCTACGGTCGCGCCCTCGGGATTGCTCGATGCGGTGAAGGTGGGAGAGGAGATCCCGCGGCTTGAGCTTGGTAGACAGGATCGCGACGGCGTTAAGGTATGGCCCGCCAGCGTCGTGACCGAGCATGCCGATCGCAGCAGTTTCCCGCACGGAGGAACGAGCGGTGAGACGGGTTCTGGGGAGCGAGGCGAGTTCGGCGAGGGCGGCCACGATGTGCCCGGCCCGGTCACCCAGGTTGGACCCGATCGCAACTGCGGCTGTGCGGAACTCTGGCAAGGTAGATGAAGGGTACGTGCGCCCAATGAAAACGGGCCGCGGAAGGTCGCGGCCCGTCTGGGGAAGGTTCAGGATCGGAGGGTTGTCATTCGACGGGTTCGAGCTCGCGGGCACGGTGCTGCATCTGCGCCTTGAGGCGGGCGAGAATGGAGGAGTGCATCTGCGAGACGCGCGACTCGGAGAGATCGAGGGTGGATCCGATCTCCTTCATGGTCATTTCCTCGTAGTAGTAGAGGACGACGATGAGCCGCTCTGCGCGAGAAAGGCCCTTGGTGATGAGGTCCTTGACGTCCTTGCGCTGGATCTCGGAGAACGGGTTGCGCTGGGATTCGTCCTTGATGACGTCGATCTCGCGGACGTCCTTGTTGCCGTCAGACTGGAAGCACTTGCGGGTGAGGGAGAAGGTGCCCACTGCGCTGGAATCGCGCTTGAGCTTGTCGAACTCCTCGCCGTCGATGTTCAGCCGCTTGGCGAGTTCATCGTCGGTGGGGTCGCGCCCATTGGCCTTGGCGAACTGCTGGCGAGCCTGTTCGACCTTGGATGTGCGGTGGCGCACGAGGCGGGGGACCCAGTCCATGGAGCGGAGCTCGTCAAGGATCGCGCCGCGGATACGCGGTGCGCAATAGGTTTCGAACTTGACGCCTCGATCAAGGTCGAAGGCATCGATCGCGTCCTTCAAGCCAAACAGGCCGACGGACATGAGGTCCTGAATGTCGACCTCATCGGGAAGGCGGGCGTAGATGCGCTCGGCGTTGTAGCGGACCAGATGGAGATACTTCTCCATGAGGTAGTTACGAATCTCAACGGACCGGGTCCGGTGATATTCCTCCCAGACAGCCTTGGCGGGCCAAGTGTCGTAGGGCGTTGGTTTCTTTGAGGGTTCTGCGTGCTCCACCGCATAGCGGGACGAAGAACGCGTGTGACTACCCGAGGCTCTCATCCTGGACATGGTCAGCTCCTTGACCACCGCGCAAATGAGCATCGCTGCAACCGTTGAGGCGATGCGATCATCCGTTTTGCCCGGCCCATCCATGGCCCAAGCGATACGGATTATGACAGAAACGCACAGAGACGCAAGCCATCCATGGCATGTGGAAACAACTGTGGAAAAAACTCAAGAAGTCGCCGCACTTGCGGCCTTGGACTCGAAGGAGCCGCCCGGATCGGAGGGGTCCGGGGAAGATTGCTTATGAGCGGCGATGGAGTCGGAGATGACCCGCTCGACGACCGCACCGATACCAACACCGAGGAGCTGGCAGACGAACATGCTGACCAGGGCGCGAAAGATCACGACTTCGCCCGGGTTGTCGGCGGCGATGCCCGCAACGACGGCGATGGCGAATGCGCCAAGCCCGCAGCAAGCCCCGACGACTTTGGTGAGTACTCCGGCAGACACAGGAAAGCTCCCAACAGCGATTCGGACCGAGACTCGGGCCGCGAAGTCGGTGTGACAGCACACGGACTTGAAGCTGCACCCAGTCAATCGGCAGGGGAATGAATGAACTTCAGTTCACATCCGCACGATTCATGAAGATCGACCACGCAGGATGCGCGCCAAAGCAGTCCGAAAACCGGGCCGGTCTTGCGCGGGTGCGAATTGCCGCTTCAGGCCCAACTGGTGGATGATGTTCTCGGCAAGAGCCACCACATGACGTGCCGCCGGGCAGTCGGGCGCATGGAGCAGGAACGGCCTGCGAACCCGCACAGATTGCGCAACCCGCAGATCCTGCGCAATCTCTCCGAGCATGTGGATCGACACGCCCAAGAAACGTTCACAGACAGCGCGAAGACGCGCGTGGACGGCGGCGGCTTCGCCGGCTTGGCCGGCCTGATTCACCACGAGGCGCAAACGAGCAGCCTGCTCAGTTTGCCACTGACCGCTCTCTGCCAGAATGAGGCACTTCACCAGGGCGTAGGCGTCGGCGATAGAGGTAGGCTCGGGGGTGGTCACTACGATGCCCATGTCCGCCGACTCAACGAGGCAGGTGACGCTTCGTCCGACGCCTGCGGCGGTGTCGACGACGAGCACATCGGCATCACGTTCGAGCTCGCCGACGATCTCCAGCAGGCGGTGCTGCTGGGTCGAGGTGAGATCAGCCATGCGCGAGACACCGGCCGCGCCGGGGAGGAGACGGAAGCCGCCGGGCGCATCGATAAGGATGTCCGACGCGGATCGGCGGGCCCCGTCGTGCACTGGGATGGCGGTGATGACGTGATTGAGCCGCGCCGCGGGATTGAGCCCGCAAAGCACATCGACATTGGCGGTGCCAAGATCGGCATCGATGAGCACGACGCGGAGGCCCCGCTGGGCGAGGGCGATCGAGAGATTGACTGCGAAGTTGGTCTTGCCCACGCCTCCTTTGCCGGAGGCGATGGCGATGACCTTTGCAAGTCCTGTCCGAGCGGGGGCTTGCGCATCCTCCGCGGGTGCAGGACGAGGCGAAGCGACGGCGGGCTCGCCGGTGGAAAGCTCGACCATCCGGCGCAAACGCGTGGCCTGATCATCGACTTTGGCGGCGGCCGCGGCAGCATGATCGAGTGCGTGCTGCACATCGGTATCGAGCACGCTGAGATCGAAGTCGCTGGTGCTGTTCACGCGGCACCTGCCGTGACGTTGCTTTCGCGGGCCGGGATCGCATCGCCATCGGCGAGGCAGTTGTCGAGGATCATGCGCGCGAGACGGTCGGCTCGGCCCGGCTCAATGTGGTCTGGGACTTCCTGGCCGGTGGTGAAGAACGAGAGCGGCAGGCCCTGACCGGGAGACATAAGCCCGGCCTGGGCGAGGCGGCGGAGCACGTTGGCGACAACACCGAAGTTCACCGCCTCATCGAGCTTGGTCAGGAGAATGCGGTTGGGCTTGACGCGGGCGAAAGCCTCGGCGGTCTGCACGAGCACCTCTTCACCGGAGGCGGTGGAAAGCACGAGGTGGGTTTCGTGCGGGCTGGCAGCATCGAGAAAGTGCTGGAGCTCGACGAGCCGTTCAGAGGCGTTCTGGCTGCGGCCGGCGGTATCGATCAGCACAATATCGAACGACCGGAAGGACTCGACCGCCGCGGCCATCTCTGCGGGGGTGAGAACAACCTTGAGCGGGAGCCCGATGATGCTCGCGTAGGTGCGGAGCTGCTCGACAGCGGCGATGCGGTAGGTGTCGGAGGTGATGAGGCCGACAGAGCGGTTCTGGCGGAGCTTGTAGGTTGCGGCGAGCTTGGCGACCGTGGTGGTTTTGCCGACACCGGTTGGGCCGATCAGGGCGATGGTGTGCGGGCGACCGTCGGCGGCCTGCCGCGGAGAGGTGATGCCCTCGGCGACTGGGATCATTGCGCTGAGGTGGCGAAGCACGGCGGAGCGAACGATCTGTTCATCGCCGAGTTCGCCGATCGAGAGCTCATCGCGGACGGCGGTGAAGATGACGTCGGCGATCTCACGGGAAACCTGCGATTCGAGGAGGCGGAGATAGTGGCGGAAGAGGGTCTCGGGCATGTTGGTCGCGGCGGGGGCGAGAGCGCCGACCGGGGCGGCCTGGAGGACCTGATTCACAAGGAGCTTGATGTCCGCGAGTTCGCGGTAGAGATCGCTCTGGGCCTGAGGGGTCTGCGGAGCGAGAGCCGCAGCCGTGGCGAGCGAGCTGCCAGCGCGGCGGGCCCGGACCTGCATGGTGGTCGCGGGCGCGGCGGGCGGCTCCGGCGGACGCGGCGCGGGCTGGGCAACTGGAAGTGGCAGTGGCTGTGCTGCGGATGCTGGCTCCGCGGGCGGGTAGGCCACGGAAGGAGCAAACGCGAGCGCAGGGCGCGACATGCGCTGATATGCGGCGGCCGCGGCGGGCGGAGAGACAAATGTCGAAGGGGTCTGCTTTCGAGGAGCGGCCGCGGTCTCGGGTGTACGGCGCGGCCGGACGCTGGCTTGATCAGACGCGGTGATCTCGATGACTGAGCGTGCACGCCAGCCGAAGATGCCACCCACCCGTGTGGAGCGCGTGTGGAGAATGACGGCATCACTGCCCAAGTGACGCTTTACGAGCGCCAAGGCTTCGGCCATGCTGGGTGCGCGGAATGTCCGGACGTCCATTGTCGCCATCCATGGCTGCGGAACTGGTGCGCATCCTGCGCACCGGAGAAGTCAGACGTGATTCTCGAGGCTATACCCTCAATCGTCAAGAAGTGAATGTTTCGTGGACAAGTGGGGGATGAAAGTGAAACTACGCGGCGTTTGCCACCTGCTGGCCGAGCGATGCAGCGACTCCGGAAGGAACGCCGACCATCGCGACGGACTCGATCTCGACGCCGTTGACGATTTCGTTGTATCCGAGGACCGCGGCGTTCGGGAGGTGAGGCTCAATCAACTGCCGGACAACGGCTCGGATCTGCGGAGAGGCGAGGAGCACGGGCTGATGCCCCTGGCCCACGAGTTGACCAATGGCCTTGAGAATCGCTTCGGAAACCTGATTGGAAACTCTTGCGGGCATGTTGAAGGACGTTGAGCCCGTGGAACGATCGACGTAGGCGTTGATGAGCTCCTGAAGATCGGGGTCGAGGGTGATGCAGACGATGCGTCCGCCCATCCCCACAGCCCCCCCCGCACCACCGGCACCGCTTGCCCCCCCCACTGCCCCCTCTCCCGGCGCGGAGGCGGAACTGCCGGGGCTGAAAGCCTCGCCGAGATCGGAGGGAACAGCGTACAGCTGGCAGATGGTTCGGCGGAGAGCGTTGCGGGCGTACTCGGTGAGGACATCGAGATCTTTGGTTTTGGGCCCCCACTCGGCGAGGGTCTCGACGACCGATTCCACATCGCGGATGGGGACGCGTTCCTTCAGCAGGTTCTGGAGAACGCGCTGCAACTCGCCCGGCTTGACAATGCTGGGGATGACCTCCTCGACGAGCTTCGGGGCCTTTTCCTTGAGGCCCGTGATGAGGTTGTTGACCTCTTCGCGGCTAAGGAGCTCGGCGGCGTGCTGCTTGACGACTTCGGTGAGATGGGTTGCCAGGACGCTGGTGGGATCAACAACGGTGTAGTTCATGGTCTCTGCCCGGACCCTGAGGGCGGGCTCGATCCACCATGCGTCGAGGCCGAAGGCGGGCTCGCGCGTCTGCTCGCCCTGGATGGGGCCGGAGGCGATGCCGGAGTCCATGGCCATGAGCCTGCCGGGAATGGTCTGACCCTTGGCGACCACCGCACCCTTGATCTTGATGCGGTACTCGTGCACGGCGAGCTGCATGTTGTCGCGGATTCGTACGGGCGGGAGGATGAAGCCGAGTTCGACGGCGAGTTGGCGGCGGACGGCGGTGATGCGCTCAAGCAGGTCTCCGCCCTGGCCGGCATCGACGAGGCCGACGAGGCCGTACCCAACTTCAAGCTCAAGGGCATCGACCTTGAGGAGAGATTCAGGCGGCGGGCCATCGGGGGTGGCTTTGACCGTCGCGGCCTGTGCGGCCGCGGTGGTGGCGGCGAGCCGCTTGACGGTGCGGCCCATCCACCAGGCGGTGGTGGCGAGGACGAGAGCCATGCCCAGGAGTGGCGCCTTGGGCAGGGGCGTAACGGCGAGAACACAGAGAAAACCGGCAGTGAGCCAGAGTCCGATGGGCTTGGAGATGAGCTGGCTGGCGAGCTGCTCGCCGAGCTGCTGCTTGGAGCCGGAGCGTGTGACGATGAGGGCTGAAGCGATAGCGACGACGAAAGAGGGGATCTGGCTGGTGAGACCATCGCCGATGGTGAGGAGGGTGAAGACGCGGGCGGTTTGTCCGACGGGCCAGCCGCGTTCGATCATTCCGATGGCGAAGCCGCCCAGGACGTTGATGACGGTGATGATGATTCCGGCGATGGCGTCGCCGCGAACGAACTTGCTGGCACCGTCCATGGCGCCAAAGAAGTCGGCTTCCTGAGAGATGCGCTCTCGGCGAGTGCGGGCTTCCTGCTCGTTGATGCTGCCGGAGGAGAGATCAGCGTCGATGGCCATCTGCTTGCCGGGCATGGCATCGAGGGTGAATCGGGCGGCGACTTCGGAGATTCGGGTCGCGCCCTTGGTGATCACGACAAACTGAACAATGAGCAGGATAAGAAAGATAACGATGCCGACGAAGAGGGAGTCTCCGGCGACGAAGTTGGCGAAGGCGGAGATGACATGGCCGGCGACACCGATGGCCTGATCTGGAGACGCTGCATCGGCTGTGAGGATGAGGCGGGTGGTGGCAATATTGAGCACGAGGCGGAAGAGGGTGAGGCCCAGGAGAAGTGAGGGGAAGACGCTGAACTCCAGCGGCTCCTCCATATAGATGGTGGTGAGGAGGACGATCACCGAGATCGAGATATTCAGGCAGATGAGGATGTCCATCAACCACGCCGGCATGGGCACGAGGATGACAATCATCAGCGAGATGAAGCCGAGCGGCACGATCAGCCCACGGTGCTTCGCGATGCGATCGGCGAGCGATCGCATCGGGCTTGAAGAGGGGTTGAGGGTTGCCTTGGCCATGGGTCTGCTGGGCGTGTTTGGTCAGGGGATCAGGCGGCTTTGCCGGCGAGGCGGTAGACGAAGGCGAGGACTTCGGCGACGGCTTCGTAGAACTGCGGTGAGACCTCGCGGCCGACATCAGCGCCGTGGTAGAGGGCGCGGGCAAGCGGGGGCTTCTCGATGATGGGTATGCCGTGGGCGGAGGCGATCTGCCGGATGCGGAAGGCCAGTTCGTCGGCGCCCTTGGCGACGACCCGCGGGGCGGTCATGGACTTGCCGTCGTACTTGAGTGCAACGGAGTAGTGCGTGGGGTTGGTAACGATCACATCAGCGGTGGGGACCGATTGATGCATTCGCTGCATAAGCATTGAGCGAGCCATGCGGAGGCGACGACCCTTGGTCTCCATGTCGCCCTCCATGGAACGGTGCTCATCCTTGACCTCCTGCTTGGTCATCTTCATGTCCTGGGTCTGCTGCCAGCGCTGGTAGACCAGGTCGATGATGCCGAGGATGAACATGAGCGCGAGGAGCCATGCGGCGAGGGTGACGAGGATCTTGATGATGAGCATCGTCGCCTGAAGGACTTCGAGAAGGGGGAGCGCGACGGCTGCATCGAAATGGCTGCGGAGGAGGATGAAAGCGACAACAGCAGAGATGGCGAGCTTGATGGTGTTGACGACAGTTTTGAGCAGGCTGCGCTTGCTGATGATCCGCTTGACGCCGCTTATGGGATTAAGCTTGCTGAGCTGGGGCTTCAGCGGGTAGAGGGTGAGGAGCCAGCCGACCTGGACGAACTGGGCAATCGCGGAGATGAGCATGATGATCAGGAGGAAGGGCGCGATGGCGAGGGCGGCCTGCGTCGCGGCCCAGGCGGTATAGTCGCCGAGTTCGGCCGCGAAGAGGCCGTGGCCGGATGTGCGTGCATCAAGGAGGTGACGGGTGATACCGGCCATGGTCCCGGCGAGGGGTGCGCCGAGGAAGAGAAGCAGCAGAAATCCGCCGGTCATATCGATCGCGGAGCCGAAGTCCTGGCTCTTGGCGACCTGGCCGCGGTTGCGGGTCTCGGACCTGCGCTTGGACGTTGGCTGTTCTGTCCGTTCGCCCATCTCCTCGGCCATGGCTCAGTTCCCTCCCCGGACATTGCGTGACCAGTCCATCAGTGTGTTGAGGGTGGCGAAGATGTCGTCCCGCGCAAGCATCTCGATGGCGTGGACCGAACCGATGAGCGCGATCATGGCGACGATGATCTTGATGGCGAAGCCGATGGTCATGATGTTGAGCTGGGGCATGGTCTTCATGATGAACCCGGAGGCGATGGTCTCGGCGAGGACGATGCAGAGGACCGGTGCGGCGACGCGAAGACCGACGGCCATGCCGGAAGAGACCAGTCCGACGAGCAGGTCGAGCGGCGCATCCACCATGCGGAGCCCGCCGAGGGGGACGTTGGTGAAGGTGACGACGAGCGCGCCGAACATGATCTCCAGACCGCCGACCGAGATGAAGATGGCGAGCGCGAGGAAGAGAAGGAACTGGCCGATGACATCGCCTTCAACGTCGAGCGCGGGGTTGTAGACGCTCGCGAGACCGACACCGATCTGGTGGCCGACGATCAGCCCGCCGAGCTGGATTGCGTACATGGGCAGGGCGGCGATGAGTCCGATGGTGATGCCGATGAGTGTTTCGGAGATGACCGCCCAGCCGAGGGTGACGAGGTCAAGCTCGATGGGTGTCTGATTCTCGACCGGGATGGTCGGGTAGATCGCCACGGCGAAGACGAGGCAGAGCAAGGTACGGATGCGGAGGGGGATCGCGGGGCTGCCGATCACCGGGGCAAAGACGAACACGCCCGAGAGCCGGAAGAGGCACATCAGGAACGGACCGGCGTGATCGAGGATGGGAGCGATGTGCGGGGACATGCGAAGCAAGAAGTGACCGCGGGCTACCAGTGCGTGAACATTTGGGCGGTGAACTCCATCAGTCGCTGCACGATCCAGGGGATGAGCAGGACGGCGACGGCGAGCATCGCGAGGATCTTGGGAACGAAGGTGAGCGTCTGCTCCTGGATGCTGGTGATGGACTGGATGATGCTGATGAACAGGCCCACGACGACGCCTGCGGCGAGGATGGGCAGCGAGATCTTCATCGTGACGATGAGGGCATCGCGGACCAGATCGACAAGCTCTGCGTCGATGTTCATGAGAAGGAGCCTGAGACAGAACGGGAGGGGCGTGGCAGTGATACGAGGATGAGGCAGTAGGACTAAGTGACAACCGCGATCAGTGAATGCGCGGTGAGCGCGACTGCATCGGGCTGGCGGAACGAAGTGAGGAGTGAACCGACCACCAGTTGCCACCCGTCGACGAGCACGAAAAGGAGCAGCTTGAAGGGGAGACTGATGAGCACGGGGGGGAGCATCATCATGCCCATGGAGATGAGCAGCGAGGCGATCACCATGTCGATGACCAAGAAGGGAAGGTAGACCTTGAAGCCGATCATGAAGGCGGCTTTGAGTTCGCTGAGCATGAACGCCGGGACAAGGGAGACCATATCGACGTCGTTGGTGGTCAGCTCTTCGGGGCGAGAGGTATCGACTCCGCGGTAGTTGAGGACCATGTAGACACTGGACCAGTTGCCGGTCGCGTCGATCTGCGCGAACATGAAGTCACGCATGGGCTGGCGGGCGAGGGACCATAGTTCGTCATAGTCTTGGACCTGGCCGCTGGAGTACGGCACGACGGCTTCTGCGTGGACACGCTCAAAGGTGGGCGACATCACGAGCAGGGTCATGAACATCGCGAGGCCGACGATGACCTGCGGGGGCGGAAGCGACTGGGTGCCGATTGCCTGTTTGAGCAGCCCGAGCACGACGATGATGCGGATGAAGCACGTCGTCATGAGCAGGATGGACGGGGCGAGGGTGAGGACGGTGAGCAGGAGGATGATGTTGATCGAAGCGGACAGGCCGCCCTGTTCACCCGTGCCGGACCGTGAAGCGCGGCTTCCCACGCCGCCGACAAACTCGCTCGCGCCCGCGAGGACGCTGAGGGGATTGATGGACTCCAAGTCGAGCGGCTCGGTCGAAACGGCGGGTTGGGAACCGCCGGGCCCGTAGACCTCCTGCCCTTTGGCGACCGGAGCGACCATCAGCATCAGCAGGATGAAAATGGACGCGAGAAAAGATCTCATTGAACGCCTCCGCCGCGGAGCGCGGTGAGACGAGAACGCAGCGAACCGACCGGATCGGCGGTGTGGCGTTCGAAGTCGCGGAGATGCAGAGGGTCCTGTTCGCTGTCGAGAGAAGACTCGTCGAGCAGTTCGGTGCGGTCGCCGCCGGTACCGCGGCGGATGATCCGTCCGAACAGGCTGGGACGCGGTTCCTCGATGACGCCGTCGTGCTGCCGCTCAAAGCCTGCGAGCGCCTGACGGAAGGTCGTTCCGATGGAACGGCCCTCGGCCTCGTTGGCTTTGATCATGATGGAAGCGACATCATCG
>Ga0105044_10013702_pt1 | contig 10996 bp, 11 predicted proteins | sample MAT01_FD_78092 | JGI IMG/M metagenome (GOLD analysis project Ga0105044, IMG submission 78092) | Freshwater microbial communities from Lake Fryxell liftoff mats and glacier meltwater in Antarctica - MAT-01 | ecosystem: Environmental > Aquatic > Freshwater > Ice > Liftoff microbial mat | place... | reverse complement strand
GATCGGGACCGCCTTCGGGACCTCGGGCGCGACCGACTCGAGCGGCAGGCCGCGCTCTGCGCCGGGGCGGCAGATGTCGGGGATGATGGGTCAGATGCCTCGCGAAAGCGTTCGGACCGACTCGCCCACGGAGTACTTCAGCCGACCCAGGAGTCCACCGCCTGAGCGGACGGCGCGGACCTGTTCCAGCGACTGCCGAGACACTCCCGCTTCGCCCAGCGGGCGCTGCGCCAGGGCGGCAGAGGTTGGACTTGAATGAGAACGCCCGGTCGCAGGACATCTGCTCTTGGCTCGTCCGGTCGGCGCAGTGAGCGCCTACCCCTCGGTTGTTGGACGGGACGTCGATGACCCAACGATGGTCGCATCGGTGGGTGACGGTCCGGTCATGGGAGCACGAGGCGGACGCCAGCGGCTTCGGCTTCGTTGGGGTCACGGAAGGCATTGGTTCGGTCGAGGTCGGCCTCGGCCGTTCCACGATCGGTGAAGTCCACACGGGCCGTATACCGGCGGGCGAAGGAGAGCATCGAGACAAGTCCGGCGTAGTGGCGGTTGTGCGTCGAGCCCTTGAGGGCCATGAGGTAGTTGGTCCTGTACACGGTCAGGATGATGATCCGCGCTTCTGCTGCGGCCGCGAGCTCAGCGTTCATCATGATGCGGGCGAGTCGACCGTTGCCGTCCGTGAATGGATGAACTTCAGCGATCAGGAACATCATGTAAATGGCGCGGGCGAACGGGTTCGTGAGACCGGTTGCGATCTCGAAGCCACGGCGCAGGGTCCCGGCGACGAGGTTGTGGTCCACGAACTCGCTACCGCCAGCGCGGTTGTTCCGCCTCTTGAACTCACCCGGCAGCGCGTCCGGGCGACCCCCGAGGACAACGGCGTGACGGCGCTTCAGTAGGTGTTCGAGCTCCTCATAGGACGTTGGTGTGATTGCCATCTCGGCCGGGTCGGCGACGATCTGGTACGTGCCGAGGATGTCGTGCGCATCCTCGGGGCGGTCCTCGCTGGGCTTGCCCTCGAGCACGATTTCGGCCGCTTCGTCCACCGTAAACTCGGTGCCCTCGATGAAGTTGCTGAAGTACGCCTCGTAGAACGGGAGGAGGCGGCGTCGGCCGGCGTCGGCCGGAAGGTCCGGGACGATGTCAGGGGTCATCTCATCGAGTGCGGCCCGCAGTGCTTGGAAGGCCTCGTTGCGCTCGCTGTCGTAAGGCACCCCGACGGCTCGTGCCGCTAGGCGAGGTGACTGGAGTCCCGAGCTGGGTCGAGTTGTGAGCGCGGCGCCGATGATGCCGTCGAGGATCTTGAACTCGCGGGTCCGGCCGATCTCCTCGGAGATACGCCGGGCGTGGTCCCGGACGCTGTTAAGGAACGGCTCTCCCCGCGCGACCAGGAGCTCTTCAACCCAGTCCTCGACCGCTTCTCGTTCAAGGAGACGGCGGGTGGCATTCGTGCTGCGCCGAGGTGCCAGGTTGTCCAGAAGGCCTCTGGCTGGCGAGGCCAGCCAAAGGCCGTGGGGCAGCGAGATGTCGCCCTCGACCTGGTGCCCCGGGCGTGGGTAGACGGCGAGTCCGGCCAGCTCGACCGGTCGTTGGCGGTCGTGGGCCACGAAGATGCGACCAGCGGTCGGCCGAGGGTTGCGGGCAGATCGGTCAACGAAGACTGCGCCCGGGAAGGTATGGGCGATGATTTCGTAGAGGCGATCTGTGACGACATCGGCAAGGTCCTCGTCGACCGACCCGGTGTAGATGCCGCGACCGAGCCGTCGTAGCGTTCCCCGGCTAACGGCCCGCGAGAGCGCTGCGGCGTCGTGTTCGCCAGCGAACACGAGTCGATCCCAGCCCACTTCAGCCACCGAGCCCTCCTCTGAACTTCGGAAACCTGATCGGGCCTACCTGAATCGATCAAGTTTCTGATGCAAGCATGCAGTACTGATCAAGGTTTCGCAATAATCCTCCAACCTGATCAAGGATCTGAAGGAAAGAAAGACCAGCGCAACTACTAGTGTCACCACCGACCGATCATTCCTGGCTCGTCTCTGTTCGACGGCCCATTCCTGCCAGAAAGCGCCAGCGCCGTGTCGGCTGCCGGCCCGGACGATGCAACCGCGCCTGCAGCGGCCAGCCGGCATCAAGGAGTTCGCCCGGGTCGCCGAGGTGCTCGGCCTCGTCCGTCGACGGGTCGAGTCGCTGCCAGCGCACGCCAGCACCGTACTGGGCACCGTTCTCGGAATGGTCGGCCTGTCCAACTGCCCTCGGGTCCTCCGCTCTGGGACAGAACCTTCATCCGTGCGGTGGGTTAGCCCCGAAGAGTGTTGTGTACAGAGACGGACTCCCGTCGCACCCAACGTCCCACCATGGAGGATCCCCGTAATGTTGTTTCGAAAGATCGGTATCGCTGTCGCCGCGTGCTCCCTCGCGCTTGCCGCATCCACGTCGGTTGCGTCCGCTGCCAAGCCCGCCGGCGCCGGCGACGGTGGCAAGCCCGCCGGCATCGCTTGCCAGCAGGCCGGCATCTCGACCCTTCAGTCCCTCGGTCTGCTCTCGGCTGTCGCCAAGAGCGGCATCGAGGTCGTGGGCGTCGGAACGGTCCCCTTCAAGGACGTGCTGGCCCTGCACCGAACCATGCCGGAGCTGTTCCAGACCGGTGGTGTCACCGTCGTGGTCCCCGGCGTGGGTGACGTTCCCGCCACCTGGTGCAACGCCTAGACCACTTGCTGCACTCTCCAGGAGGGGTCCCTTCGGGGCCCCTCCGGCGCGTCCGGACACCGGTCCTTGGTGAGTGAGGGCGACTGCTCACGGGGTCACAGTAGGTGACGATCTCGTCGGCGGAGTCCTGCTTGTGGCTGGCTCCTGCCAGCGACACTCCAAGCCCGTTCGAGAATCTCCGACGGGCGCGGCGCCCACAGATCCGGCAGTAGGTGGTGCCCCCGACCGCCACTCATCTCAAGGGGTGTTTGGGGTGTCCTCCCTGTAGCCAGCGCAGGGTTGGGGCTGCGTGGTGGACGCGTCATCTCGAGCGCGTCCTTAACGTGCTCCACGCACCCGACGTTGGCTCGAACACGGTCGAGGTCGGTGATCATGGCGCTCAGCATGCCGGACGCCGCACCTTCACGGTCGCGCGTGGGCGCTCGTTCGTCTCCCAGTACGCCGGTTCGCGGTTGGCTCAGATCCTTGCGATGGCAACGTTGGGGTGGCCGGCGGCAAGGATGGTGAGGTCGTTCGGGTCGTGCGTGACGATGATGCCGCCACCGAGCCGGATCACGGTTGCGACGACAAGGGCGTCGATAGCCATCTCGCTGCCGTAGTCGGCCGCAGCCAGAAGGTGACCGGCGACGCGGGCGATACGAGCGCCTGTGGTCACCACCTGCGCGAAACCTCGTGTGAACACTCTGTCGATCACCTCGTCGGTCCCATGCCCCCGGTACAGCTCGACCAGCACGGCCGACGGCACTCGAACAGGGAAGTTCCGATCGTGGGCGCTGCGCATCGCCGCTCGAACACGCTGGTGACGCAGCGGATCCGTGGCGGGGCGGGCGAGTGACGAGAGGGCTTCGCTGTCGAGAACTAGGACGGCCACAACTCGTCGAACTGCTCGACCAAGTCCTCGGGAACAGAACCGAACTCTGCGTCGAGCTCAACGAGGTAGTCGTCCAGGAGGTCCCGCTCGAGCTCGTGCTCCACTGCTCGTGCGACGAAGCCGCTCAGGCCCCGATCGCCAACCCGAGACTCGACTCGCGCGGCGAGGGACTGCTCCACGCTAACGGACCACTTCGTCACGGCCATGATGGAAATCCTACTACGGTGGGAATGCTGGCGGCTCTCCCATTGGGCAGATCCGTCGACGTGGCGATCCTGCGTGCAACGCCGGCTCCGTACCTCTCACGAGCACCATCCGATCCTTTCACTCCGAAGTGGTGATCGAGCCGAGATGCGGCGGTCTCAGGTGGCGGAGTAGCCGCCGTCGACGTTCCAGGTCTGGCCGGTGACGAAGGCCGCCGCGGGGGACGCCAGGAAGGCCACCACCGGCGCCACCTCGTCCGGGCGGCCCCAGCGAGCCATCGGAGTGCGGGCCAGGTGGGGGTCGGCCATGCCCTCGAACTGGGTCATCACCTCGGTCATGCGGGTGAGGATGAGCCCGGGGGCGACTGCGTTGACGCGGATGCCGTGCTTGGTCCACTGGGTGGCGAGGGTCTTGGTCATCTGCACGATGCCGGCCTTGGCGGCGCCGTAGCCGGGCACCATCGTCACCGCGTCGTAGCTCGCCATCGACGCCAGGTTCACCACCGCCGCGCCCCCCTCCTGCGCGCTGGCCGCCAACTGGCGACGACACGCCATGGACAGCCGGAAGGCTCCCGTGAGGTTGATGGCCACCGACTCGGCGAACACGTCGGGGTCCCACTCGTTCCCGCCGCCAGGCATGGTGGCGCCGGCGTTGTTCACCAGGATGTCGAGCCGATCGAGCGACTCGGCCAGCGCCTCGATCTCGCCCGCGTCGGTGAGGCGGCACTGCCGGTAGGCGAAACCACTGAGGTCGGCATCTACCTCCGCGGCAGACGCCCGGGTGCCGGTGATGGTGACGGCGGCCCCGGCGTCGCGGAACGTCGAGGCGATGGCCAGACCGATGCCGGAGGTGCCACCGGTGACGAGCACGGATGCGCCGGTGAAGTCGAAGGTCACGCCCACACGGGCTCCCAGCGGCGAGAGTCGATCGAGCGGGAGAGCGCCAGCGCGGTGCGCAGCTCCCCCAGCGAGTGCGCGGCGGCGGCGGCTGGCGGGGTGCGGTGGAGTACGGCGGCGGCGAAGTCGGTGAACTCGCCGGGGTAGCTCATCAGGTAGCCGGCGACCTCGCCCACCACCGTGCCTCGCCGGTGCTCCCGGGTGGTGAGCGTGCAGGTGCCGGCCCCCTCGATGGTGATCTCGCCCTCGGTGCCGGTGATGCGAAACAGCACCTCCGGGGCAAGGGGGGCGCGGGTGAGCAGCGCGTCGAGGCCCGCGACCAAGCCCGAGTCGAAGCGCACCAGTGCCCGCACGAGAGACTCGGTGCGCATGCCCGGGAACGGATGGCCGAGGTCGCCCACCACCTCCACCACCTCCCCCAAGAGCATCCGCAGCGGGCGCAGCCAATGCGAACAGGTGTCGATGGCCAAGCCCCCGCCGGCCTGGGCCGGGTCGAACCGCCACGGGTCCTCGCCGCCGTAGAAGTCGGGCAGCGGCGGGATGAACGCGCAGCCCCGGGCCGTGACCAGCTCGCCGATGGCGCCGGTGGCCACCAGCCCGGCGGCGGTGACCACCTCAGGCCAGTACTGGGCGTTCTCGGCCACCATGAACACCGTGCCAGCCGAGCCGGCGGCCGCCAGGATCCGGTCGCAAGCGTCCAGCGCGGGTGCCATCGGCTTCTCCAGCAGCACGTGCAGGCCCGCCTCGAAGCAGCGAAGCGTGAGGGCTTCGTGGAGGTGGTGCGGGAGCATCAGATCGACGGCGTCGAAGGTGCCCGACGCGATGGCCTCGTCGAGCGACGAGTAGGCGGTGGCGCCGGTGGCCGCGGCCATGGCGGCGGCTCGTTCGGGGTCGACGTCGACGGCGGCCACGATGTCGATCGGCGCGCCGCTCTCCCCGATGGCCCAGCGGTGCAGCTCGGCAATGGCCCCACACCCCACCAGCGCGAGCTGGACACGATCGGTCATGTGATCCCCTCGGCTACGACGGTGTTGTCGCTGCAGTAGTCGGCAAAGCGGCCCTCCACCTCGGCCGCGGTGAGCCCCGTGTCGGCGAGCGAGTAGCGGTGCGAGCCGTGGCCGCCTCGCGGGTGGTCGGCCAGGTGTCGGCGGGCCGCCTCTTCCCCCGCGACGGAGAGGTCGCCACCGAAGTGGCGGTGGATCGAGCGAACGGCCTCGATCGGATCGGCGGCGAGGTCGGAGAAGTGAAGGTCCATGATCGCGACGTCGGGCCGGCGGCGGCGGAAGTCGGCCAGCCGATCCACCATCTCCCCCAGCACGCGAAGCCAGAGCGGGCCCCAGTGACCGGAGGTGTCGAGGTCGTTGGTGAGCGAGTTCGGCGTCGACGTGGTGGACAGGCTCACCGAGGACGGCACCGTGCGCCGCGGGTCGCGATGCAGCACCACGATGCGAGCGTCGGGGTAGGTGGCGACCAGCGCGTCGAGGCCCAACAGGTGCCCGGGGGCCTTCAGCACCCAGCCGCCGGGGGCCTCGGACTGCAGCACCTGGAGCGCTTGGCGGTGGAACGCGTAGGCCGGCTCCAGGTCCGTCGACAGGTACCAGTCGACGTAGCTGGGCAGGTGGAACAGGCCCAACCAGTCCTGGCTGCGGAAGGCCTGACCGAGCAAGGCCACGCACTCCGTGGGCCCGTCGCCGGGCTCCCAGTGGATCGCCTTGAGGCTCGGCACCATGGCATAGGTGGTCTCCATCACCTCGACCCAGTGGGCGATGCGTGGGTCGGTGGTGAACGTGGCGGTCTGCGGGGGCGGGCTGCTGTCGAGCGCCTCCCACTTCATCAACGCCCGCTGGGCAGGATCGGCCGCCAGCAGCTCCAGCAGGATCGTCGACCCCGTGCGCAACATTCCCACCACCACCAGCGGCGAGGCCACCGGCGCGTCGACCACCGACGGGTGACGGGCGATCCAGTCCATCACGCGGAGCCGGTTGCGGAGCCGCTCACCCACCCAGCTCTCGAACAGGTCGACGCCGAAGGCATTCAGGTCTGCCTCTGTGCGCGCCGCGGCCACCAGCACCTCCAACCCGTCGCGCCAGGCGTGCTCGCCCATGGCGGACAAGTCCGTGGCCACCATGGCCCGCTCCACCAGCTCGTCGACCGAGGCCACCGCGGCGCTCACGGGCCGCTCCGACGCGTGAGCTCAGCCACTTGCGTACGGAGCCATCCGGTCTCCCAGAAGTTCCGGCCGCCCACCTCGTCGAGCAGCCGGTGGTGGGCGTGCAGGAGGGTGGCGATCACCCCCGGATCGTCGGGGGCGACCTGCGCCGCCATCTCCGCCAGGTGGATCCCCTCCACCGGCTCGCCCGCGTCGATGCGCTCCTGGGCCCGGGCCAGCACGGGGCCGATCCCCCCGGCCAGCTCCACGAGGTCGGGCGCCACCGCCGTGGTCGGCACCGGGTAGAGCTCGGTGGTGGAGCGAGCGTGGAACCAACCGGCGTAGCCCTCCCAGATCGCGCGCACCGCCCAGTCCAGCTTGCCGTAGCCCTCGCCGAGGCTGAGCTCGTCGGGGAGGCGCACCTCGCGCATGAGCGTGTAGAGGTCGGTGCCGCGATTCATCCCGGCCAGCACCTGGTCGTGCAGCTCGCGCACCGCATCGCGAATCCGCACCAGCTCGGCGTCGATCACCTCGGCGCCCTCGATGAGCCCGAAGTGGCCGGTGAGCAGCCTCGACGGCCGCAGCGCCCGCACGCGCTCGAGCGACTCGAGGAACGGCTCCACGAACCGGTAGCGATCGCCTCGCATGGTGACGAGGTTGGGCACGTGCCCGAAGAGCGCGGAGAAGAGGTTGCCCACGAAGGCCACGCCGTGGTCGGGCAGCCACACGCAGGCCGAGTCGATCGTCTCACCGCCGGGCACCGACAGCAGCTCGAGGCGCAGCCCGCCGAGCTCCAGATCGAGGCGGTCGGTGAAGGTGAGCGTGGGCGTGGGACGCGACTGGGTGGGCGCGCCATCGCCAGCGTGGGTCCGGATGAATCGGTCGGCGGCCGCGATGGCATCGATCCAGTAGGGCATCGAGCGCCGAACGCGGAAGGCGTGGATGCGGGCGTCGTCGGCTTGGCCGGCCTCGTTGGCCGCCTGTGCCACCACCTCGGTACCGGGCTCGAGAAACCGATCGACACCGCCCACGTGGTCGACGTGCCCCTGGGTGAGCAACACGTAGCGGATCGGGCCGTCGTCCACCGCGTCGTAGAGGGCTCGATGCACCGGCGCCTCGAAGCCCATCCCCGTGTTGATCACCACCCGGCCGGCGGGGGTGACGATGAGGAAGCTGTTGGAGAGCCCCTCGGACATCCAGATCGACGGCGCCCCGGGCTCGGCACCGAGGCGGGCGATGAGGGTGGCCGCGTCGGCGCCGGCCGCCTTGATGTCGAAGCCGGTGGGACGGTGCGCCACGAGGTCACTGGCCACGGACGCCTCCGACGGGCAGCGCGTCAGGATCGACAGCGCCGTGCACCATGAGCCGCATCACCTCGGCGCGGTAGCGATCGGCTCCGCCGGCCACCGCGCCGCGGTCGGCCAGCGCGCTCCACAGCAGCACGCCCGCCAGGTTGATCACCGCCAGCACCTCCGGGTCGATCCCCGGCCGCCCCAACGGGCCACCGGCCAGCAGGCGCATCATGGCCGTCTCGGTGGCGAGGAGCTCACGGGCCGCGGCACTCGGCCGGGGGCCGACGAGGGAGCGCAGCACGCGGCGGGCCCGGTCGGGGTCGCCCACCAGACCGTCGACCACGGCGTCCACTCCGGCGTCGAGCCGGCTGGGGTGCAGGCCCTCGGCCAGGGCCACGTCCAGGCGCGCCACCAGCCGATCGCTCACCGCCCAGAGCAGCTCGTCGCGGGTGGGGTGGTGCCGGTGCACGGTCGTGCGGTTCACGCCACTGGCCCGGGCGACGGCCGACACGGTCACGGCGTCGGGGCCCTCGCGCTCGAACAGCTCGCAGGCGGCGCCGATGATCCGATCCCCGACGGCGGTCCAGTCGCTCCGGCGATGGGCGGGTTCGGCTTCCAACAGGGGCGTCTCCATATCTGCAACAGAGTGTTGCAGATATTCCCACGGCTCGCTACGGTCGGCCGCGTGCTCTCCGCCGACCTGCTCGAGACAGTCCGGCCCGTTACGGCGTCGGAGGTGGCCACCTTCGAGACCGAGGGCGTCGTCCACCTCCCGGAGATCCTGCAACCGGCCCTGCTCGCCGCCATGGCCGACCCGCTCGAGGCGGTGCTGGCCGGCCCCGAGGTGGCCGACCTGGGCGCGATGGTGGGCGGCGCCGGCCCCAGGTTCGCGGCGGGCATCGACCACTTCCGCACCCACGAGGAGTTCGCCGCCTTCGCCTGCCGCTCGCCGCTCCCGATGGTGGCGGCCGCGCTGCTGCGCAGCGAGCGGGTGTGGCTGGTGGAGGACAGCGTGCTGGTCAAGGAGCCGGGCAGCCCCCACCGCACCCAGTTCCACACCGATCTCGGCTACTTCCACCTGAGTGGCACGCAGATCTGCACGACCTGGGCGCCGCTCGATCCCGCCGGCCCCGCCTCGGGCATGGTGCAGTACCTGCCGGGCTCCCACCGATGGCCGGATGACTACCGGCCGAACTTCTTCGTCGATCCCGAGCCGCTGGCCGACACCACCGGTGAGGTCGTGCCCGACATCCTCGCCGACCCCACCCTCGCCGAGCGGCTGGTCACCTTCACCGTGCAGCCCGGCGACGTCGTGGTCCACCACGCCCGCACCCTCCATGGCGGCCCGCCCAACACCTCCATCACCCGGCGCCGGGCCATCTCCGTGCGCTATGCGGGTGAGGACGTACGCCACCTGCGCAAGCCCGGCCTCCCCGCTACCGCCATGCAGGTCTCAGCCGTCGACGGCACCGAGCTGGGCGGTGCGGACTGGCCCCAGGTGCACGGCCTCTGAGCCGACCGAAGGGTTGGCCGACGCTCGTGGTCGGTCCAGCCCGACCGGCGTAGGTTGTCGGCGTGAGCGACGGAGAGACCCACAACAAGCCGACGGAGAACGATCCGCAGTACAAGAACTTCGTGTGGAACAGCGAACGCTGGGACGGGTTCGAGTTCCGGGACGACGACATCGTCATCAGCACGCCCCCGAAGTGCGGCACCACGTGGATGCAGATGCAGTGTGCGCTGCTCTTGTTCCGCACGCCGGATCTCCCGGCGCCGCTGGCGAAGCTCTCGCCGTGGCTCGAGATGAACACGCGCCCGCTCGCCGAGGTCCGGCGGGAGCTCGAGGAGCAGACGCACCGTCGCTTCATCAAGACGCACACGCCGCTCGGCGGGGTGCCGTGGGACGAGCGGGTCACCTATCTGCACGTGACGCGCGACCCGCGTGACGCAGCGCTGTCGTGGGACAACCACCTGTCCAACATCGACGGCGACCGGTTCGTCGCCGCGCGCATGGCCGCCGTCGGTCTCGACGACCTCGACGAGCTCGGCACGGACGGCCCTCCCGAAGCGCCGCCCGAGGATCCGGTGCTCCGCTTCTGGGGCTGGGTCGAGGGCGACGGGGTGAGCGACGGACACTCGGGGCTGGCGGCCCTCGTCCATCACAGCGCCACCTTCTGGGCCACTCGACAGGCCCCCAACGTGCACCTGTTCCACTACGGCGACCTGCGGGCCGACCTCGCCGGGCAGATGGCTCGGCTGGCCGTCGCGCTCGGCGTCGAGCCGCCCACCGACGAGCTGGTCGAGGCCGCCAGATTCGAGAGCATGCAGGCCCGTTCCGCGGAGCTGGTCCCCAACTCCGACACCCCGTTCTGGAACAGCAGCGCCCAGTTCTTCGACAAGGCCCGCGCCGGCGACTGGCGCGAGCTCATCGGCGAGCACGAGCTCCCCCGCTACGACGCCGCGGTGGCCGCCGCCACGGCCGACGTCGAGCTGGCGACGTGGCTCCACACCGGCTGGCTCGGCTAGTGGTTCGCTCTGCGTCGCCGCAAGCAACGAGCCCGCCAGCGCAGCGGCGGCCATGACGCTGCACTCGATCGTGCGAGCGGCACCGCGAACGACTCAGCCGCGCCCGTCGCAACGGTCAGTCCGCCAGACCCCTCCGGCGAGACGAGCTCAGGCCCGCCAGGAGAGAACCAGGTCGGCCTGGCCCTCGAGCAGGACCGCCGCCGGTTGCACGCGCAGGCGGGTGGGCGGGAGGCGCAGGATGCCGAAGGCTGCCACCTCGGGGCCGGTCCACGGCGGGATGATCGACGGGTCGTAGCCCACGGGAACGGGGCCGTTGGCGAAGCGGTCCCATCCCTGCTGGCGTTGCTCGGCG
>Ga0105044_10013697_pt1 | contig 11000 bp, 7 predicted proteins | sample MAT01_FD_78092 | JGI IMG/M metagenome (GOLD analysis project Ga0105044, IMG submission 78092) | Freshwater microbial communities from Lake Fryxell liftoff mats and glacier meltwater in Antarctica - MAT-01 | ecosystem: Environmental > Aquatic > Freshwater > Ice > Liftoff microbial mat | place... | reverse complement strand
CGCTCAATAGCTCACGCTCGATGACTTCGCCGGATCGCGAGGGGAGCACGTGTCCGCTCTGCCTCGCGATTCCGTATCTGCTTCTCAGACGGCCCCTCTTCCCCAAGCCCTCTCCCCCTGAATTCAGGGGCGAGGGTAGCAAAGTAGGCATTCAGTTTCCCATGGACGCATACTCAACTACCCTTGCACTAGTGTCTTCCATTTTGACACTCGTCGCAGTCGCGATCGGTTGCGTTCGCGTGTTGCCGTTTTGCGACGAGATGGCACGGCTTCGTGTCGGTGGCCTGTCAGCACAAGCCAAGAGTCTCCTGATGAGCACAGAGCAGCTTCAGAGCTGGCTGCGCGTGTGGTGTGGATTACTGATCGGACTACCGATCGTGGTTTGGTTCTACGATATGAGACTTCTGAGTTTACTTGCTCTTGCACTTGTCTACGTCGCACCAGAACACATCATGCGGTACTTGATAAATCGCCGACGGACGATTTTGCGTGACCAACTGGTCCCTGCAATTCAAGGGCTGGCCAACGCTGCCCAAGCAGGACTGACGCTGCATCAAGGACTGATCGAAGTCAATCGCGACACGCCAAAACCACTCAACATCGAGATCAGTCGCATCCTAGCCGACTTCGGTCGTGGACGACCACTTGCCGAGGCTATCGAAGAAGTTCGGCAGCGGTTGTCACTGGAGTCGTTCACACTTTTTGCGACTGCAGTACAAACTTCGCTGGAACGCGGCGGACGCATCAACGAAGCCTTATTGCGGATTGGCAATAGCCTTCGTGAAAACCAACGAGTTGAACGCAAAATGGAAGCTGATACTTCGGCCGGGCGACGTGAGGTTTTGATTTTGAGTCTGTTTCCACTGCTGTTCGGAATAATGCTGAATTTCATGAGTCCAGAGAATACAGGCATGTTGGTCAATACGCTAGCGGGACAGTGTGTTGTGCTGGTGGTGGCCGGCCTTGTTTATTGCGGTGCTCGATGGGCTTTAAAAATGATGGACGTCCAAAACTAGGATTCTAACAATGACAGACATAACACTATTCCTCGCAACACTACTGAGCGGAATCGCCGCATGTTGGTTTGCAAGTCAAATATCGAGTATGGTCAATCGTCCACTGCAAGACGAAGTGCAAGTTTGGCAACATGACGAACAACGAAAGAGCATTCTCCGGTCGAAATCAGTTCTGTACCGTTGGTTTCAGCCACTATGCGACGACTTGCTCGAGTGCCGTTGGTTGCATCTAGTAGGCAACATTCGATCTGTTGAAACCAGCCTTGGCCAAGGTGGGTCGGAACTGCCGTGGACACCAGCGGAGTATCTAGCCGTTGGAACGATACGCACGACTTTGGCGATGGCGTTTTCCATCGTGGTCGCCTATTCGATGTTTGAACTTTACGGCAGTTGTCTAATCTCGGTTGTCATCGGAATACTTGGCATCACCTTTCTTCCAAGGCAACTTGCCACACTTGCCAAGTTACGAATGCGTCGCTTCAAGCAGCGTCTTCCATTCGCGATCGACTTGATGGCGTTGATGATGGAAGCGGGCGGCGACTTTCGCCAGTGTCTATCAACAGTCGTTCATGAAAATCGAGGGCATCCTGTTGGCGTCGAATTTGGGCTGCTCTCCAACGCCCATGCTGCCGGACAACCGCTCCGCGATTGTCTCGACCAGATGCAGGCTCGACTGCGGGATGAAGACGTCAATGAGATTGTCTTCTCGATCAAGAACGCCGATGAACTCGGTGTACCGCTGAGCCGAACGTTTTTAACACTAGCCGAACAGATGCGACTAAAGCGAGCTCAGCAAGCGGAGAAGTTGATCGGTGAACGTAAAACGATGATGGCCTTCCCAAGCCTAATCATCATGATGGCTTGCTTGCTTGTCGCGGTAGCTCCTTTTGTCCTGGGCGCGATCTACAACAAATAATTTTTACGAAGGAACCAAGATGTCAACCACTTTTGAAATCACTTACGGCGGCAAGGTGAGCGTGCAGTCAATTGCTCACACGATCTGCCGTATCGGTAGCAACCCAAGTCTCGAACTATGTATGGACGGTATCGCGGAACATGCCGCGACACTGCGTATCCAGAATGGCAAACGAGTGATCTATAACCGTTCTGGAAAGCCAATACTGCTTAGCGGCAAGCAAGTCCAACACGATCAAACCTCGCCTTGGGGCGAAGGGCAACTGCTAGAACTGGCGGACGATATCCGAATTCGCTTAATGCACGACAGGAAAGCGAACTTAACGGTTGCCCCGCATCGTCGCGACGACAATTCGCTTGTGGTTACGAGAGATTCTGCGTCCGTATCGGACGTAGCGACTGAAAAAAAGAAGAGTCGTGTGATGATCTTTGGTTTCCTCATTGTCTTTGCCACGATCTTGTTCTCGTCTGATTCAACGGGTGCAAACAAGGCCAGAGACGAAGCGTTCGCGCAAGTGATCAATGGATTGCTGGCCGCCGAAAATGAACCGAACGCTGGCTGTTACCAACAGGTGAGAATCAATTTGCAAAACGCCATGCTGAGACCTAATCAACACGACGACTTCATCCATGACTCCAGACGAATCATTACATCGAACAAAGCTGTCAAAAACGATTTGTTAGATGCTCAAGTGATGCAGTTCATCAAGTCCTATTTCTGAGCATTGCAGCGTCTTCGAATCCAGATGCGTCACAGAGGGACAGTACGTGCCTTTCTCGTCCGTCGCTGACGCATTCGGGTTGCGATTGTTCTTTCCAGTTTCCAGTTTCCAGTTCCGATCAAACCGTTTTACAAGGAAGCAGCCATGACACGCAATTCACGCATCTCGACGTTCGAAAAGTTCGAGTCTCGCGTCGTATTCGATCTCGGAATTTGGGTAGACCCCATCAACGGCAATGACGACAACGATGGACTCTCCCCAGCAGCCGCAATTCGAACTCTGGACAGACTTGTTTCGCAGTACGATTCACTGAAGCCTGCCGACCATATCACTCTCGCTCCAGGCGATACTGTGAACCTGATGCCTGGCGCACATCACTTTGCTTACCGCTATGGCGAAGGCCAGTGGCAAGGGCTGTTTCTCCGCAACGTGCATGGAACGGCTGAAGAACCGATTGCGATTCGAGGGATCGACGGCGCAAGCATCGACAATCGTGCTCCCGATGGGACGGAGATGTCGACGATCTCAATCCTTCAATCGAGCCACATTGTCGTCGAAAATCTCGATGTTACATCATATGGTTCCGCGATCACGGTCGCCGATTCCCATGACGTGACCCTTCGCAACAACTACATTCACGACGTGGATGGCGTGGCAGCAAAGAATCTCTCCGGAGTCTACCTCGTCGGCGTGCAAAACACGATCGTTGAAAACAATTTCTTCACTGACAACTACGATCGAAGTCGTCTCGGCAACGCGAATAATCGACACATCGTCATCTTCGGTGGTGTCGACGTGAAGGTCCTTGGCAATACCATGCGGAACACAAATCCACAGGCGGGTATGGCGGTGGACTACAAGCATCTTGGTGGCCTAACGACGGAGGAAGTCGGCGACTATGAAGTCGCTTACAACACCATCATCAACGTAGCGGGAACGGCCATCGGCACTGCCGCGCCGAACTCGTATATTCACCACAATCTCCTGATTGATTCAGGTTCCATTCGAGTCGCTGACTTTGGTGGTACGAATCAGCTTGCCAATGAACGGATCGAGTACAACACGATCGTCAACAACGTGGATCGGCTCGACGGCGGCGGACTGAGCTACTACCCGAACGAGTACACGGGCTACCCGCTTGGTGATCTTTATTGGTCACATAACCTTGTTGTGGATAATCGTGAGTACGATCACCCCGAGAAGGGCACCGTTACGATCGATCGCTACGGCAGTGATGAGTTCTATCGACGAGCAATTGACGGTGGACTATTCCATGCCGATGGCAATGTTTACCAAACCAAGGACACGGCAACTGTTGATATTTATGGAGCCAACGGCGGGCGATATGGAGAGCTTGGATCAAACCTCTCCTTTGCAGATTGGCAAGCCGCCGGCTACGACAAGACAGGCTCGGTGTCGTTGGTTGGAATCGACGCTAACTACCGCGACACGACTGGAAAAGCGTCTTTGGCGGGGATCTACGCTGGGAAGCAATCAAGGCTGACAGTCCTACTAGACAAACTGGATATCGACGAGACGGGCGGAGACTCTAAAGCGAAGCTCAGCATCGCTCGCGGTAATGATTCAAACCAACAAGCGTTGATTGTGACGTTGAACGTTTCCAAGAGCGCAGAAGTTTCGACGTCAAAAACGGTTGTGATTCCCGCAGGGAAAGACTCAATCGACGTATTTGTCGAAGGAATCGCGGATCAAACCGAAGACGCAATGCAAGCGATTCGAATCGAGGCGATCGCTGCTGGATTCGACAACGCCTCCGCATGGATTCGGCTTCACGATAGCCCGTTCGTTGACCAACCAGAAAATCCAGATGAACCGAACCTCGATGACCCCACTGCCGGTGTCTTTCAGGTTCCTGGCCAAGCCGGAGAATCTGTTTCGTTAGAGTCGTCAGTCAAGTTTCGCGGTGCCGAGTACAACAACGAAATGGGCGTCGCGTATGTCGATGATGCTTCAGGACGCGTGGGCGAATTGATGCCAGCGGATCGAGGGTGGCTGCAAGCCCTGGTGGGACGTGCGCAGCACTCCACGGTGCTCAACTCAGGCGTTAAGCAAGGCGATATCGGGCAGGTCCAATTATCCGCAGGTCGCCACTTTGTGTTTTATCTTGTGCAGGACAACTCGCTGGTCGAGTGGCAAGCCAAGAATCCAACCAACGATCTGAGCCTCCGTCCTCAACTCTTCACGTCAATCGAATCTGCCAATGCAGATCGTTTCGATCACGTTCGTGAAACGATCTCGCCCGAAGCCATTGACCTGGCATGGGAAGACATCGAGTTCGGGGGCGATGAGAATTTTACCGACTTGATCGTAAAAAACACTTTCGCAACCCCAACGAGAAACTATTGCGAAGCGGTCGACGATTACTTTGCCCCATCAACTCGTGAGGTTTTCGATGGCAAGCCGATTGAACTGGATGTTATGGCAAATGACCATTTTGATGGCACTGCGAAAATCATTTCCGTTGATCCACCATCGTCGGGTTCGGTGGTAATTTCAGAGTCTGGAACGCGACTGGTTTACACACCAGAACAAGATACCTTTGGCCTCGTAAAACTGCGGTATCAGCTTCAATCCGGAAGCGAAACCTCGTTTGCAACGGTCGAGGTAGCGATCCGCAAACCTTGGACGAATGGAGCCACTCCAAGCGACGTCAATGGCGACGGCCACGTGACGCCACTGGACCTACTGGCCGTCATCAACGCGCTGAACAAGCATCGCGACATATCGCTTGAACCATTCCCCGAAGACGATACTCGACATTTAACGATGGTTGATGCCAACGGTGATGACCAGCTCGACATTTACGACGCATTTACCGTCCTGGTGGATTTGCTCGGCAAATACAGTTCCAGAAGCTAAGTTCTAAGAGTAGTGTCGATCAATCCTGCTCGGCAGGCTGTCCATCCATTGTTCTATTTCCGTATCCACATCACGTGAGCGTTCCTCGTGGGCGATTCGCAGCTAAACAAATTAGGGCTAATGACCATGACATCCGTTTCCGAAAACCGGCTTCACTGCGAGCGAGGCAATGAATCAATGCAAACCGTCATGATCATGGCCGTTGGTGCCTTGATTTTGCTCGGTGTAAATCGCCTGTACCGTCAGATTTCTCCCAAGATCCAGCAGTACGTTCAAGCGGTAGTGTCTGGCGAGCAATTCGATCAAGGTGGTAGCGTTGAACGATTCGTGTTCGGCGGCAATCAACAAAATGGGCCGCAACCCGATCCTGCATCCCTACAGAACAACCGCATTCCAATGGGGCCGCCCATATCAATGAGAGAATTAACTAGACAGGCGTCTGCAATGGCATACACCGGAAAACCCGGCGATCGCACATCAGATGGCCAGTGGATGATTCGGGAAGACGGATTGGTAGAAGATCACACAGGATTTCGAGCTATTATTTTGACATCGGCCGATGGAAGCGACACAGGAGCGATTATTGCATTTGCTGGCACCGACCTCAAAAACACAAATGAGCATGCAATCAATGACCTCGCGAACGATCTCGAACAAGGGATTTCTGGCGTTTCACCGCAATACGTCCGTGCGATTAGGTTAGCGGAGGCTTTAAAGGATCGATACAACGGCAACATTTTCTTAACAGGGCATTCGCTCGGGGGTGGTTTAGCGTCCTTGGCTAGTGCGGTGAATCAAGTACCCGGCTCAGCGTTCAACTCCGCACCTCTTGGAGGCGCCGCCGCTATCACTTCTGCGATAAGCGAATATGGGTCACCAAGCAATTTTATGAATTATCGTAATGAGAATGACCCTATTTCGCACCTGCCGGGTTACCAATTCGGCCATGGGGTTGAGCTGAGTGGAGACTACGGTTCTCCTGGATGGGACCTTTCTGATCATGACCTTGAGAACATGCGAGAGGTAAACAAATAGGTTCGATGCTGTCCGATGATTTGCGACATTTCGCATCTCATATTTAGTCGCAATTGATCCAAATCCGAACTACAGAGTAATCTACCAACAGACGTTGCGGCGTTTTCTTAAGCCGATCCATGGCTTGCTTGAGGATGTAAGCGTCTCGGAAGTCATGGTTGTGGGGCATAAGAGTGTCTGCTTTGAACGACCAAGCACACCCAACCCAACATTCGATTTGTCACAGTTACGAAAGCCAAACGACGGCTTACTACAAGTTAGGCAAAGAGCTGTTGACTTTAGCAGAAGTTTAACCAGTGGCTTGCGGAACTAGCATCAACCAAACAACCAATTATATGCAGGATCAAAAGAACTAAGCAACTGGTCGAGAAACAAATATAACAAGCAAGCAAACTGACCAAACCTTCGCCAACGCACTTCACGTAAAGCGAGGTGATCATCAGTGCTGCAATGAAAGACCGAGCCAACGCAGGCCGAGCTAGCCAAATCGTCAACAAACCAGCCGTCCAAGTCGCCATCGGATTGGCTGCAGATCGAGCCGGCCTAGCCGTTGCCGAGAGTTCCTTTGCAACTTTCAACTCGATGGCGCACTGGATGTACGACAATGGCTACTCACCCAGACCGCCGAGTTTTCCACGGGACTGGGTACCACCCCAGGTCTATAAACAGCCTTTTGTCCAAAGTTTTTTCCGCACTCGGCACCTTGAACGACGGTAAATGCTACACTTCGACGTTTTCGCCGACGCCGACGCAAAACCAAAACTAAAGTTTCCCAACAAGCGATTTCATGCACTCTTCTTAAACAATAGCATTATAATGAATAAATCGTTTTCGGGATTTTGGTTCGGTTTTTGCGGATTTTGCCTGTCGCTTTTGCCTTCCATAGTCTCGGCTGGAGCAATTTGGAATACTTATAACGAGTTATCGACAAATGCACCCGCAAATAATCAGTTTCGACCGATGGTCCTAACTTTCATCTGCATCTACGCGATGTACATTGGTCTTTTCGTTTTTACGCCATTATGTGAGTTCTGCGCTATGGTCGCTAAGTCGCGTGACTCCCTTTCGGGCATCGTCTTTGCGATTGCTGGTTCTGCAATGTTTTTACTACCATGGGTAATTACTTATTGTGGCATCGGCCTGATTTGCCAATACCTCGGTTTAAAACTGTTGGAATATTGATTTTCTTAATACTGCTGACGCTTGCGCAAGCAATTTGGCGTTTTTGTTTAGTGTCATGGTGTCGTGGCTTTGTAGAATCAGCTGAGATCGAACGCATCATTGGCCGGGGCGCGTTCGGTATTGTGGTTAAGGCGTTTGATGAAAAGCTACATCGAGTCGTCGCCATCAAGGTGATGAATCCAGAGCTGGCAATGACCTCGCCGCCGCGAAAGCGATTCTTGCGCGAGGCAAGAACCGCCGCCGCAATGCGACACGAGAACATTGTCGGTATCTATGCAGTTGAAGAGGAACCGCTTCCCTACCTTGTGATGGAATACATTTCTGGTCCGACGTTACAACAGAAACTAGATGAAAAAGGCCCGCTCGAACTGCCCGATGTTCTACACATCGCTCAGCAATTGGCTAACGCACTGGCTTACGCGCACGCGATTGGACTGATTCATCGCGACATCAAGCCAGCGAATATCCTACTGGAAGACGGGACCCATAATCGAGCGAAGTTAACTGACTTTGGACTGGCGCGAGCTGTCGATGATGCCAGCCTGACGCAAAGCGGGATGATCGCCGGGACACCATTATACATGGCTCCTGAGCAAGCCCGTGGCGAAACGCTGGACGGCCGCGCTGACTTATTCAGCCTGGGAACCGTACTATATCAGATGGCAGGAGGGCGACCACCGTTTCGCGCCGCCAATACGTTTGCCGTACTCAAGCGTGTTTGCGAAGATACCCCGCGACCGCTCCAAGACGTTATCCCCGGCATGCCAGACTGGATCTGCCTGATCATCAATCGACTGTTAGAGAAGAATCCCGACGACCGTTTTCAATCTGCTGAAGCACTTGCCGCTCTGCTTGCCTGCTGTCAAAACGAGCTGCAATTCAATGGCAAGATCACCCGTGTTGCCGACGCGATGGCATTGTCGGGAGCAAAAACCGATTCGGCGCAACTCGCCATGCCAGTGGCGGCACCGGATGCAAAATACCAAGCAGAACCTAAGTTCTCTTTGCCCCTTCGGCGGTTGGTGATTTGTCTGGGTATCGCAGCTTTGGTCTTGTTCGGCTTCTTCGCGATCAACAGCGGCAACCCAGACGGACAAACTAAAGGTGTAACTGAAAAAAAATCCTCACAAGCTGTCGCGACAACGAATCCCTCGCGAACCGAAACGAAGGAAACTGGCTGGGAAGGCTGGCCTGCCAACGCGCCTCGGCCAGCAATTGCTCCGTTCGACGCGGCAACAGCCACGCAGCACCAACAAGCCTGGGCCGACTATTTGAAGTTGCCTGTCAAATACACCAACACGATCGGGATGAAGTTCGTTTTGATCCCTCCTGTCGAATTCAAGATGGGAAGCACCCCGACGCAAATCGAGGCAGTACTAATGAGCGGTGACCAAGATGAGTATTGGCAAAACGTATCCGAAGTGAAGGTCAACAGCAACATGTAATTCTGACGCAACCATTTTACCTCGGTGCCCACGAGGTAGCTCAGCAGGATTATATGACCGTCATTGGCTTGAATCCGGCATCGTTCTCCGAAGCAGGATCGCATCAGAAGGAGGTCGCCAATGTTGATACTCGAAACCATCCCGTGGAAATGGTGAGTTACGACGATTCGGTAATTTTTTGCACCAAGCTCAGTCAGATGGAGAATGGAGATGCGGCAAGTCTAGAGAACGAGTGCTACCGCCTGCCGAACGAAGCGGAGTGGGAGTTTGCAAGTCGATCCGGGGCGACAGCCAATCCAAGAATCAGCGCCCAAGACGGAGGAATTTTGCAGGGTGCGTGGTTTTCCGAGAACTCCGAACAACGAACACATCATGTTGGCGAGTTGAAGAGCAATGCGTTTGGGTTATTTGCTACTTCGGGCAATGTTTGTGAATGGGTTGAAGATGGCTGGAACTCGCATCGCTATCACAAACTAGCTGGTCCATCAGTCAAGAACCCTAAAGAACCAATTTCTGTCGGTAACGACATCGTTAGACGCGACGGAAGCTGGGGTTATGTTGCCTACGACTACCGTATTTCACATCGTGAGCATGTGCCACCGTCCTTTTTCGATAATGGTACTGGATTCTGAATAACGTTATCAACTGAGGCAGTTGCAAAATCGACTGGGTTGACAAATCGAAAAGCCATCATTCATTCCAGTACAGTCCCCCAACTTGCAATCGACAACGATTCAGAGCGAACGGAAAACCATGATCAATCGATCGCGATTCGACGCATCGACCTGATGCCGTTGATCGTTCCCGAAAAATGCATTCGAGTTGGAATTTTGTCCACGACTGAAGAAAGTTTGCTTGTAATCATTTCAGGATAATAGCCGAGCCCATGTTACTACTCCGGAATCAGATGAAACGTCGATGTCAGAAGTGTCATTGCTAGACCTACCGCCGGTCGGCGATACGACGACCTTTTCATACATAACCCAAGATAAAAGTATGCCTTTGCTTGCCGATGGTCGTGCGAGTTACAAGTGGCTCTGGGCTCATGCAATAAGCAGTCAACTATATAACGTCCCCGAAGCCGCAACTGCATTTAATGCCATTGGTTTTCACCATAATGAGCCTGGAAGCCGACAACTAGGAAACTCGTTTCGATTTTTGGTCTATGTCGATGGAGATGAAGCGTTTGCGTCAAAGCCACTTTCGAAAAGCGGAAATGAAATTGCGATCAACGTTCCCTTGCCGAAAGATGCGAAAACAATCGAGCTATTTGTCGATCCGCTTGGCGATTTGAACTGGGACATGGCTATCTGGGCAGACCCTCGATTCGTGTTTTCGAATAATCCGACTCCCAGCACAGCGGGTAAATAATCAGCTTACGTTTATCGGCGTTGTCGCTTCAGGAAAGCTTGGCCTTCAATCGGTGATAATGCGTTAGCGTGGGCTGTCAAAATTGTCGTTGGCTCGGTGTGAGCCACCAATCGAGGTGGCGTTTGTCAAGAGATCGCCAAGGCAAGAGCTAACGTCTAGTGCCGCGAGAACGAATTGATGCTGCTTGAGAACTTGGTAACCCGACGCGTAAGCGAGGAAAATACGTCAAATTCCTCGCTTACGCGTCGGGTTACCAAGCAAGGTTATTTACTTCTCGCAGCACTAGGTCGACAGCAACGGCTGCTTCTGTTTTGCCAATAAATCACGTGCAGCTATTCGATAAACATCGTGCAAAAAAGTGTCGCGTTACGCTCCTAGGTTGTGAATCTATTGGTAACCCGACGCGTTAGCGAGGATCCGCCCGCCGCCTCGCT
>Ga0105044_10013695_pt1 | contig 11000 bp, 6 predicted proteins | sample MAT01_FD_78092 | JGI IMG/M metagenome (GOLD analysis project Ga0105044, IMG submission 78092) | Freshwater microbial communities from Lake Fryxell liftoff mats and glacier meltwater in Antarctica - MAT-01 | ecosystem: Environmental > Aquatic > Freshwater > Ice > Liftoff microbial mat | place... | reverse complement strand
CAGGGCGTGAGAAATTGGCGTTGGTGGCCGTCTTCGTCATCAGCGGCCTTGTGCTGCAAGTGGTCGCGACATTGCCCAGTGAACCGGATGTGTGGGCGGGCATTGTGCGGCGCACCTATGCCGCATTCATCGGCGGCTACTACACCGTCGGCGCGCCCATCACCGATGTGGCCGATTTCATTGGCCGCTACGCCGAGCGAGCGCCGCTGTATCCGGTGCATCAGGCGCGACATCCGCCCGGCCTGTCGTTGATCTTCTGGGCCGGCGCGCAACTTTTCAAACCCTTTCCTGCTGTGGCCGATGTCGTCGCCAATTGGATGCGGCCCGAGAGTTGCCTGAGCTGGCTGCCGGTGAATGTGCCCTCAAACATCATGGCGGCCGGCTTTTTTGGCCTGCTGGTTGAGGTGTTCACGGCCATGCTGACGGCGCTGCCACTGTATGCCGTGGTGAAGCGGCTGGCCGGCCAGAATGCAGCGGTGTTGTCGGTGCTGCTGTTGCCGTTGGTGCCCGGCTTTGGCATGTGGCTGTCGCAGTTTGATCGCGGCCTTGGGCTGGGTCTGATGACGATGATCTATCTGGTCGAACGTTGGGTCACCGATCGCAAACCTGTGTTTGCACTGCTGGCCGGCCTCACGCTTTCCGTCTGCACGTTCATGAGCTTTGGCGCGGTGCCGATGGGTCTTGCAGCCGCGCTGTATGCGCTGGTGCGATTGGGTCAGCGCACGCCCCGAGCCGCGTGGAGGACATGGCTCAAGCCGAGTCTGGTGGCAGTATTGCTGGCTTTGTTGGGCTCAATCAGCGTCTGGCTGGTCGCCTATATCGCCTTCGGCCTGGACCCGGTTCAGCTCTATCGGGTGGTGTTCGACAGCCACCTCGGCATCGAGTTTCCCTTCTGGCCGTTCGTGCTGTGGCATCCGTGGGATGTGTTGACGTTTGCTGGACTGGCAATCGTGGTCGTGGCCAAGGTTTGGGGCTGGCGCAAAGGTGCGCCGTTGAGCGCGGCGTTTTTTATCACGCTGACCGTGCTCGCGCTCATGCATGTGGCACGCGGCGAGACGGGGCGGGTGTGGATGTTTTTTGTGCCACTGGCCGTTGGTGCCGGCGCGATTGCACTCACGTCTCACGCGCAATCGCGCCGGCTCACCGCCACCGTCATGGCGCTGCTGGCGCTGCAACTGGTGCCGCAAGCCGCGTTGATGCGAGTGATGACGGGCTATGGAATTCCTCCGGCGCAACTCCCTGTTGTCACGGTTCCTGATGAGGCCGTCAAGATCGATGCGCGTTTCACAGGCACGGGCCAGATCGCGTTGCTGGCCTACCAGATCGACCCGTTAAAGCGGGGTGAGCGCGGCCAGATCACGTTGTATTGGCAACGCATGTCGCCGGAGGCCGAGCCCATTGAAACGGCCTTCAAAGTATTTGTGCATGTGGCCGAGGACGAACGCGATCAGGCCAGGGTCGCCTCGTTTGACGCCATGCCGATGGATTGGAAATACCCCACCACGTGCTGGCAGCCGAATCAGATTGTGCGGGATGTGCAGCCGTTGCCGGTGAATGCCGATGCGCAACCGGGTCAGTACCCCATCTTTGTAGGCTTATATGACCCAGCGACCGAAACCCGGCCGCCCACCTTTGCCAGCCCGCCGGCGCAACAACTATATGGCTCGGTTCGGCTGCCAACGCCGGCGCAAGTTCAGTAGCACCATTCGAGCCGGCCAGGGTGCTTTATGAAAATAGAGTCTCGCCTCTGACCCATTGCCGAGCCACAACGCTATGATTTTGCAAAGACCTTTCTATAAGACTGCTTAGAGCATCTTGCGCGACGTGTCGAAATTGCAGACATGCCCCGAATTTGCGACTAAAAATTAGACAGCTCAAGCTCATGTCATAGCACCCATCCCGGATTGCTCTTCCGGTCGCTTGACATTCACCCGGTCAGTCAATCTGTTGATCCATTCGTCCATAAATCCGTGGATGTCTTGTCGTGCCGTATTGCTTCGGCACATGTCTTGGTGTCTCAACCAGTGCTGTCCGGTGCTCTTTAACGTCACTTATTTTTCACTGAATCACGTTCTGATACAGCTCAACTCACCCTATCACGCGCTATCACACCCCAACACATCTCGAGATCATGAAACCAAAAACGCAATTCATCTCCATTTCGCCCCATGTCACACCGACCTACGCTCCTTTTCGTTCTGCCCTTGTCTCAGTCCTTCGCAGCATGTTGGTGATGTGCCTGCTGGTTGCCACAAGTAGCCTGCTGGTTCTCACACACGCAGGTGCCGTACACGCCGCGCCTGCGGCAGCAATTTTGGCCTGCGATCCCGGCACCGTCGTGCTCAATATCGATGACATCGGGTGCGGTACATTGCGCCAGACTGTAGCCGATGCGCCGGCTAACTCGACCGTGACGTTCTCACCCACACTGGCGGGTCAGACGATCGTACTGACCAATCTCGCCATCCTAGTGACCAAGACCGTGACGATTGATGGAAGCGCCGCGCCGACCATTACGGTGAGCGGCGACGAGATCAGCAATATTTTTGTCACCGACCCCGGCACCGTCGTCACCCTCACCCGCATCAACATGGTGGATGGCAAAACGCCGGGCTTTGGTGGGGCCGTGAATGCCGGAGGTGATCTCGTCCTGATCGGCACCCGTATGACCAACAACGTCGCGAGCTTCAACGGCGGTGCCGTTGCCATGGAAGGTTCGCTGATCGTCTCAGGCTCGACCTTTATCAGCAATACGGCCGGAGATAAGGGTGGTGCATTGAGCATCGCCGGCCCGTTGCGTGTGACGCGAAGTGTGTTTGTGGGCAACACGGCTGCTCAGGGTGGCGCGGTGTCCTATGTCGGCACCGATGGCCAGTTTGTGAACTCGCTGTTTGCCCGCAACACAGCCGGCACCAACGGCGATGCGGTCTTTGTGGAGTCGGCCGGTGATGTGCAACTGATTCACAACACCATTGCCAGTCCCACTTTGACATTGGGTGCAGCCGTGTACGTGTCTCTGGGCAACGTGGCTTTGACAAATACGCTGATCACCAGCCACACCACCGCCGTTGAGAATATTAGTGGAACTGTGAGTGCGGCCTATGATTTGTTTTTTGGCAACACGATCACGCTCTCGACCACAGCGTCTGGCACGATCACCAGCAACAACCTCATTACAACCTGCAACGAGCCTTACTTTGTGAATCCCGATGGTGACAACTATCGCTTGCTCAATGGCTCAGCCGCGATCAACTCCGGCACCAGTGCCGGGGTCTCAGTCGATATTGATGGCAGCGTGCGGCCGATCAATGGCGCGTTTGATATGGGCTATCACGAAACCAACGCGCTCGATCGGGCGTTGTGTAACCTGACCGCCACTAACAGCAGCACAAACCTGTTTGGTGTTCCAACTCAGTTCACGGCCACGCTGGTCGCTGGCTCGAACGTTGCCTACACGTGGAGCTTTGGCGATGGCAGCACCGGCTCTGGCGCAACGCCCACGCACACCTACACAAGTGTGGGCGGCTTCACGGCCATCGTGACGGCGACCAATAGCGTTCCGGGCAGCGGCGGCATCCTCAGTGCCACCACCTCTGTCACCATTGTGGATGCAGCCATCACCGGTCTTAACGCCGTCAGCAACAGCCCCAAGGATCTGGGAAGCGCGACCCAATTCACGGCCAGCGTGACGGCCGGCACCAACGTCGTTTACACGTGGAGCTTTGGCGATGGCAGCACCGGCTCTGGCGCAACGCCGGCCCATACCTATGCCAGCATTGGCAGCTACACCGCCACAGTGACGGCCACCAACAGCCTCGGCAATGCGTCCACTTCGATCGGTGTCAAGGTGAACGATGTCGCCATCACCGGCTTGAGCGCGGCGAATGATGGCCCCACTGTGTTGGGCAATTCCACCGACTTGACCGCCACAATTGCCACTGGCACCAATGTCGTTTACGCATGGAGCTTTGGCGATGGCATCACTGGCACTGGCCCAATCCCCTCACATGCCTATGCCAGCACCGGCGTCTACGCGGCCGTGGTCACGGCAACCAATGCCACCAATACGGTGACAGCCATGACCTCGGTCGTGGTCACCAACGCCGCTCCGATTGCCAATGCCGGCCCCGATCAGAATGTGTTTGTGAGTACCACGGTTCAGCTCAACGGCAGCGGCAGCAGCGATCCTGATAATCATTTGCCTTTGCAATACCGATGGTTGCAGACCGGCGGCACGAGTGTGACGCTGATCAGTGACACGGCCGCGTTGCCATTGTTCACTGCGCCTTCAACGCCGGCCGTTCTGACCTTCACGCTCAGGGTTACTGATGCTTTGGGTCTGGCGGCTGTCTCGTCCGATAGTGTTGTGATCACGGTCAGCAATGCCGCGATCAGTGGCCTCAGCGCAGTCAATGACAGCCCGACTGTTCTGAGCAACACCACCCGGTTCACGGCCAGCATTAGCACCGGCACCAATGTTGCGTTTGTGTGGAATTTTGGCGATGGGCAACTGGGAAGCGGCGCGACACCAACCCATACCTACACGGCCTTTGGCGTCTACACCGCTGTCGTGACCGCGACCAATTCAGTGAACACCGTCGTGGCCCAAACCGTGGTGACGGTGATCAATGCACGACCGATTGCAAATGCCGGGTTTGATCAGGGCGTGGCGATTCTGGCGGTGGTGCAGTTGGATGGCAGTGGCAGTATGGATCCTGACAACCATTTGCCGTTGAGCTATCTGTGGACCCAAACCGGCGGCCCGGCCGTGGTGCTCAGCAGCAACTCGGCTGTCGCGCCCACGTTTACTGCGCCGGCCACCTCTGCCGCGTTGACATTTACGTTGCGGGTGACTGATGTTTTGGGCCTGGGTTCATCCACAGCCGATACGGTGTTCGTGGCCGTGGACGATAACCCGGTGACCGGGCTCAGCGCCATCAATGACAGCCCCACTGCTTTGGGTAGTGCCACCCATTTCACGGCGCTGGTAACCAATGGCACCAATGCTGTTTACCTGTGGAACTTTGGCGATGGTCAGGTGATGAATGGCCAGACTATTTCACACACTTACAGCGCCGTTGGCACCTACACCGCCATTGTCACCGCGACCAATGGCGCCGGTAGCGTGGTCGCCACGACGCTGGTTTCGGTGACAAATGATCGGCCAGTCGCCAATGCCGGCTCCAATCAATCCGTCACAGTGGGGGCCGCCGTGTCGTTGAATGGCAGTGCCAGCAGCGATGCGGACAACCACCTGCCGTTGAGCTATGGCTGGAAACAGATTGGCGGGTCGGCCGTGGTGTTGACCAATGCCTCATCGGCAACCCCCGGCTTTAATGCGCCGGCGACCCCGATGGTGTTGACCTTCCAACTGGTGGTGACCGATGCCTATGGCCTGGCCGATCTGTCCCCTGCCACCGTGGTGGTGACCGTGACCGATGTGCCACTGGCCGGGTTGAGTGTCATCAACAATGGCCCGGTCATTCTCGGCAATGCCATCCAGTTCACAGCAGCGGTGACAGCCGGCAGCAATGTCGTTTACACCTGGAACTTTGGTGATGGTCAGACCGGCAGTGGTCCAAATCCAATTTATACCTACCTGACCACCGGCACGTTCAACGTCGTTGTCACAGCCACGAACAGTGTCAATGGCAGCAGTGCCACGACCGTGGCGACGGTGACCGCCAGCAGTGCGCTCAATGGCAGATTGACCGCCGATGTCGGCCCAACCCTCATCACCTATACGCTCGTCGTGACCAATGCGCATGCATCGTTCCCAGTCATGGGTGTCATTGTTTCGGGTAGTGTGCCGGCGCAGGCGCAGTTGGTGTCGTTCACCAATGCCATTTCATCCACCACCGGTGGTGACTATGGCAATGGCTTTGTGCGCAATCCTGCCCCCGTCACGCTGAGCGCGGGTCAAAGCATCACGATCACCTGGACGGTGAAGCCGAACCCCGGCACACGCACCGTGGTCACCCGAGGTCATGCCAGAGGGGTCGAGGGCTCACTCGACTTGACCGTATCCAGTCCAATTTATGGGGTATTCCTGCCCGTGCTTCTAAACGCGTATCAAGCGCCGTGAGCTTTTTAAGAGACGACCGACGGCGGACGACATCTGAGCCGTCGTCCGCCGTTGGTCGTCTCTCTTCAGCGCTGTTGCACGGCCAGTGCTGCTGCGCCCAACAGACCGCAGTCATCGCCAAGCATGGCCGGCACCACGGGCACGCCGCGATAGGGTGGCATGGCATATTGCTGAATGGTAGCGCGCACCGGGTCCAGCAGCAGATCGCCCATCAATGCCACGCTGCCGCCGACCACCAGAATTTCGGGGTCGAACAGGTGTAGCAGGTTTACAAAGCCCAGGCCGATGATGCGGGCGACATGCTGGACGATCTCGTTGGCCAATGGGTCGCCCAACTGGGCGGCATCGCCCACTTCCCTGGCCGACACATTCGCGATGTCGCCGCCCGCCAACTCCTGCATGGTTGATGCCCGGCCTTCACGCAGCTTTTGTTGCGCCAGGCGGGCGATGGCAGGACCGGCGGCATAGCCCTCAAACCCACCCGGCACACCGCTGCCGCTGATCGGACCAAACACATCCACTGTCATATGGCCGCCCTCCGTGGCCAGGCCATGTGCGCCCAAAACCAACTGGTTGTTGAGGATGACCCCGCTGCCGATTCCGGTGCTGAGGGTGACATACACCAGATTGGCAATGCCCTGGCCGGCGCCATATTGCTGCTCGCCCAGCGCGGCCAGGTTGGCGTCATTGCCGATGCCGACGGGTAATCCCAACTTGTCCTGCAATAGCGTCTGAAGCGGCACATTGGTCCACCCCAGATTTGGCGCATACAGGACGAGGCCGGTGTATGGGTTGAGCGTGCCGGGTGATGCAACGCCGACGGCATGAATCGTGTCGCCGTCTCCGGCCATGTCACGAACGGATTGCACGATGCGGTCGAGCACGGCGCGAGTGCCGTCCTGGGGCCGGGTGAGTTGGCGGGCGCGTTGCAGGATGTGGCCCGACCCATCGCAGCGGGCCGCGCGAATGTTGGTGCCGCCCAGATCGATGGCGACAACGTGCGGTTTCTGAGCTGGCAATCGGGGATCGATGGACTGTTCAGGCAGTTTGGGCTGTTGGCTATCTTCGACGTTCGAGCGTGACATGGGCCGAATGTAGCACAGGGCAATAACGGACCCAGCCAGTGAAAGCGGCTCAGCAATTTTGAAAGGCAATGTGTCTGTCTGTGCACTGATCCCGTCCATGCCTGCTTCTGGAAGTAGGTTGTTAGTGCGACTCACGACGGTGATGCGTCAGGTGAATCCAACTAAAGTCGGGTTGAATCACGGCCGATCTTCATGCAGACTCACGCATGCATCACGACTTTCCATCATAGAGGGGAGATTACACACCGTTTTTTGCCGTAGTTTCATCCACCTACATCTAAATTCATCGTCCTCACCTGCATGATGAGCCTGATGGTGGCTGCTTTGAGCCCGTCGAAGCCTGCCGCTGCCAACACCGAGCACCCTGTCTACATCGCTGATTCCTCGGCCACCATCGGCTCCATCCCTCTCGTCGATGAAAACGATCCCGCGTTTAACAAGACCTATGCGCAGCCAGCAGCTAGCTGCTGGCTGCTGGCTTAGCGCAACACGATCCTGGTCCACTCTTCAATCCAGGCATCGCGGTTTGTGTTGATTTGCTCGGCGGGCAGGGTAAACACCTGCTTGGGTGCCGGCGCAAATTGTACAAACACGTCGGGCAATGGCGTGTCGGTGACGGCGGGGTAGACAAACATCTGCAAGGGTATGTCTTTTTGCACGACCGGGCCCAACATGAAGTCTACAAACTTTTCGGCCAGTGCTCGATTCTTCGTGCCTTTCAGGATGCCGACAAATTCAATCTGCTCAAAGGCGGTGCCATCCATGTTGGCCGTCGGCGGCTCTGTGAGCTTGCCCTCGCTGTAGAACACCTCGGCTGGGGGGCTGGTCTGGTATGACACCACCAACGGCCGTGGGCCTTTGCCGCTGCTGCCGCTGAACTGGGTGTAATAGGCATCACTCCAATCGGGACTGACGAAGACATCGTTGGTGCGCAGATCGGTCCAGAATTGCTTCCACGTGTAATCGCTGCCCTCCGGGAAGGCGGCGATGGTGGCCAATAGGAAGGCCAGGCCGGGTGAAGACGTGGCGGGATTCTCGACGATCAACTTGCTGCGCCACTTGGGATCGGCCAGCTCGCGCAGGTCTGCGGGCGGCGTGCCAACCGTCTTGTCGTAGTTGATGGCAACGTGTCCGACATTGACCGGCAACAACTGGTTGCTGGCGTCCAGCTTGAGTCGGTCGGCGATATTGGCCAGGGCTGGCGCGGCATACGGCTCGAAAATGTTGGCACCCAATGCGCGGCTGAGGAAGGTGTTGTCGACCCCATATAGCACATCGGCAATGGGTGCGCCTTTGCTCAAAATGGCTTTGTTAAGCACGCTGGCGGCATCACCACTTTTGAGCACATTGACTTTGGCGTTGTTGTCGGCCTCGAATTGCTTGAGCACATCCTCGCTGATGCTGAAGCTGTCATGCACCAGCACGTTGAGGGTGGTGAGTTGGTCGCTGGAAGCTTGGTTGCTGGAAGCTTGGCTGCTGGAAGCTTGGCTGCTGGAAGCGTTGTCGCTGGATGCAGCACTGGCGGGTGCCGACGCGGCCGGTGTTTGCGAGGTGCGGGGCGGCGGCGCGGCACATGCGGCCAGCGCGATTCCCATCAACACCAAAAAGCTTTTTCGACTGAACTTATTCATGCGTTCTCTCCATGATCTTGCGTGATTTTTTATGTTTGAGATGTTTGAATACACAGCAGCATGCCTTGCCGGAGCGAGACAGCGGCTGTGTTCTCCAACATCACATTGCTGACGCCACGCGCCGGCCCCACGACCAGCGATTCGTCGCGCAATGGATATTCCAGCCGGTCGGTGCGAATGCCATGCGCATCGCCCCCAAACGGCACCAATGAAACGAGGTCGCCGGCCGCTCCATGCAGTGTCAGCGTGCATGGGTTGCGGCGGGCATCGATCAGGGAAATCTGGACGGGGCCATGCGCGATGATGACGCGGCCCGCAACCGTGCGGCCCGCGACCGTGCGGCCCGCAACCGTGCGGCCCGCAACCGTGCGGCCCGCACCGAGCACTGGCATGGCCAGCAACATCATGTTGGCCAGCTCGTGATCGATGCGGCCACCCAATGCGCCGAGGATGATGATGTCGTTGTCATCAGCATCGTGCACCTTGGCCAACAGATTGATCGCCAGAAGCAGCGCCAGCTCCAAATCCGTTTCGTCCTTGGCGGGTGGGTGCCTGTGCAATTGCGTGCCGAGGTGTTCCAGGCGGCCCACCTCATCAGGACTGAGCGAATCGAAATCGCCAACGGCGTGGTGCGGGTGCAGGCCGAGACGCAGCGCGGCTGTTGCGCCGCCATCGGCACATATCAGCACGTTCTGGGGCTGGTGCCAGCGTTGCACGTCCTGCGGCGAGGGAGGGTTGCCATTGGCAATCACAATGATGCGCATCCAGATTTTCCTTTGGGTTGCCCACTGTCCAGTAATGACTTGCGTGCTCTGAAAATTGGAACCTGACGTGCGCGGCGTTGGGCAACAAAAACGCCTTACACGGACGAGCCGGGTAAGGCGTTGCATGAATCGGTTGAGATTCCGGTGCGCAAGATGAAATCATCAAGAACATCGCTACAAGTCCCTACGCTGGCATGATCCAGATCAGGTTCCGTGAGCGGTCGCGCGGCGCGACATGGCTCACCTGGGTCGGCACCGGTCTAGCTAGGTACCCTCTCAGCCCGCGTCCGCGGACTCCCCGTGCCACAACTTGCGTTGCAGCCTATTCAGTTGTGAGCGCGATTATATATGCCGCGATGCAGCACGAACGGGAATTTGCACGATTGACAGTGCCCGCTGGAACCGCGTGCCAAACGATCAAGCCCTTGGGGCGACACTTGCCGTGAGGTGATATTGAAATTTATCTCTAGGCCAATGGACCGATTCCTGTAAAAGCCGTCGTCACCTCATGTATGGAAGTAAATTCAGTGAGGATGATGTCGCCAGCTCGGCCATCATCGAGTTGCAATCGGCAAATCTCAGCCGCGTCAACGGCTGCACGAACACCGTCGGTGGCATTGTCGTCCGGCGCAAAACTGCCCGACCATGCTCCCGGTGCTGATTCGTGCTCGATGATGCTGACCAGGACATCCTCACTCAGGATTCGATTCCCAATTTTTATGGTTCCCAACATGTAATCTCCCATGATTTGGTTATTTGCAATAAACTTAATTGAAGGGTCCAAGCAGTACAGCCGCATAGGTCGTGTGGTGAAAAACTCGCGCTCCCACTGAAACGGCACCCCTGCATCCTGCGCGGCCTGCTCATCTTCTGATCGATCGCCCACATATAAGACACCCTCACGCGCGGCATCAGGGCGTGCCGCCATCGCTTCGCGCAGCATGGCTCCGCTGGGCTTGCGGCGGGCGCAATCGGCAGCTTGGTTATAGGCAGGGTCGCGAGAGCGCCGGTCGCTGTAGCATACGGCCACAAACATATCCGGCTCCAGGCCCAGTGCGTTGAGCGCCCGGCTGAGCTTGTCCTGCACCTCCACCTCAGTGTTATAGCCAAACGCCACGCCGCCCTGGTTGGTCGCGATGGCAATGGTGTGGCCGTGCTGCCTCAGCGTTGCTAAAACTTCAACGCGGCGGGGTAGTGCAGCCACCCGTGCGAAGGGGCGTTTGGGGTTGATGTAGCTTTCGATCAGGGTGCCGTCGAGGTCGAAGATATGGAGCATTTAGGTGTAGATCAACGGTTGTATGAGCCAGTGCTATGCTTGAAGAAGCCGCTCTCGCTCGATGTGTGTTTGCAACTGATCCATGTCTACGCCAATTTTAGCCACCAAGCTGTATATCCCCTCTCTACCGCCTAAAGTTGTCCCACGCACACATTTGAT
>Ga0105044_10013694_pt1 | contig 11000 bp, 7 predicted proteins | sample MAT01_FD_78092 | JGI IMG/M metagenome (GOLD analysis project Ga0105044, IMG submission 78092) | Freshwater microbial communities from Lake Fryxell liftoff mats and glacier meltwater in Antarctica - MAT-01 | ecosystem: Environmental > Aquatic > Freshwater > Ice > Liftoff microbial mat | place... | reverse complement strand
GGACGCGCCGCTTCGCACCGCCGACACGCTCACCGCCATCTCGGGTGAGCTGGTGCCGAACGCCACGACGGTGAGGCCCACGACGAGGGGCGAGATCCCGAACGAGAGCGCGATCCGGGAGGCACCGCGCACGAGCCCCTCTGCCCCCGCGACCAGCAGGATCAGCCCGGCAACCAGCGTCACGATTGTCATGGCATCCAAGGACGCGCAGCCTAGAGGCCGCGCCGATTGGTCACCATTGCTGCCAACACGGTCGGCCCATTCCCTACCAGCGGTGCGCGATGCCGAAGGTCGTGCTCACGCCCGAGATCGGTGGCGCGACCGGCTGGGAGGTTCTGAGCGCAGGCTGGCAAGTTCTGAGCGCAGGCTCAGCGCTTGCGGGCGACGGTGAGACCGTCGCCGAGGGCGAGGATGGTGCTCTCGACCCGGTCGTCGGCCGCGACCATCTCGTTGAACGCCTTGATCGCGCGGGTGTTCTCGTCGTCGGCCGCGGGATCGAGGACCGCGCCGCCCCACAGGACGTTGTCGACGAGGATCACCCCGTTCGGCCGCAGCCGGGCGAGGATCTCCTCGTAGTAGCCCGGGTACGACGGCTTGTCGGCGTCGATGAACCCGAGGTCGAAGACCGGGTCCGGCGGCAGCGCCCGCAAGGTCTCGAGCGCGGGTGCGATCTCGAGGGTGATCTTGTCGGCCACGCCGGCCCGTGCCCACACCCGTCGGCCGACCGCGGTCCACTCCTCGCTCACGTCGCAGCAGAGGAGCGTGCCGTCGTCGGGGAGACCACGCGCGATACAGAGCGCGGAGTACCCGGTGAACGTCCCGACCTCGACCACGCGACGCGCGCCGATCAGTCGGGTGAAGAGGGTCATGAACGCACCCTGCTCCGGCGAGATCTGCATCATCGAGATCCCGCCGAGCGCGGCGGTCTCCCGGATCAGGTCCTGCTGGACCTCATCGGGCGCGGCGCCCTGCGCGACCAGGTACGCCTGCGCCTCGGGTGAGAGGAAGAACGACTTCGGGGCGTCGGCCATCCCCTCACCCTACGCGCATGCGTCTCGGCGCTAGGGCGCGAACGTCAGGTCGATGTCGTCGGCGCGCTGGGCGTCGGGCTCGGCGGTGAGCTCACCCACGCTGAGGAAGCACCGGACATCGGGTGCCCCGCACATGTGGGCGGCCTGGCCGATGGGGCCCTTGCTCACGATCATCGGGCCGGTACCGGTTCCGTCGGACCCGACCGTGATCGTCTTGATCGCGGAGAGATCGCAGTCGTTCTGGCCGACCTCGGCGTCGCCCGCTTGCGCACACTCGTTGATGCCGAGCGTGAGGCCTGACTTGAATCCCTTGACCGAGACCGTGACCTCCTGATCCTGGGTCAGGTCCGTCGTGGGCGTGGCACTCGCGCTGGGCTTCGATTTCCCCTCTGTGGTGGTCGTCGTCTCGTCGCTGCCGCTGCTCTTCTCGTCGTCGCTGCCGCACGCACCGAGCGCGAGCACCATCGTGGCGAAGATCGCTCCTGCGATCAGGCCTGATCGTTTCATGTGGTTCCCCCTGTCCGGCGACCGGCGGCCGCCTCTTCCGACACTTGCCCGTACCGGCGCAGCCCGAGGGGTGCGCCGTTCAACCTGGGTCCCGACGTGTGGAGATGGCACGCTACCCGGACCCCGGAGTCGGAAACGGTTTCTTCGGGATCGTCGACCCGGCACACGTCCATCGCGTCGGGACAGCGCGGGTGGAACCGACAGCCGCCCGGGGGCGCGAGCGGGCTGGGCACGTCGCCCGACAGCACGATGCGGGCGCGTTGCCGCTGCGCGGCCGGATCGGGGACGGGGATGGCCGAGAGCAACGCTTCGGTGTACGGATGGCGCGGTCGCGTATACACCTCCTCCGCGGGGCCCTGCTCGACGATGCGCCCGAGGTACATCACTGCGATCCGGTCGCTGATGTGGCGCACCACCGACAGGTCGTGGGCGATGAAGAGGTAGGCGATCCCCAGGCGGTCCTGGAGATCGGTCAACAGGTTCACGACCTGCGATTGCGTCGAGACGTCGAGTGAGCTCACGGGCTCGTCGAGGATGACGAGCTCGGGCTCGAGTGCGAGCGCGCGCGCGACCGCGATCCGTTGCCGCTGGCCCCCCGAGAACTCGTACGGATAGCGGTGCATGAGGTGACTCCCGAGCCCGACCTGTTCGAGGAGCTCACCGACCCGCTCGTCACGCGCCGCACCCTTCAACCCTTCGTGCACTTCGAGCGGCTCGCCGACCGTCTCCGCGATCGTGGCGCGAGGGTCGAGCGACGAGTACGGATCCTGGAACACGATCTGCATCCCCCGCCGCACCGACTGGAGCTCGCGCGCCGCCATGGTGGTGAGCTCCGCGCCGCCGAAACGCACCGAGCCCCGCGTAGGCTCCACGAGCCGCAGCACCAGTCGGGCCGCGGTCGACTTGCCCGAGCCGCTCTCGCCCACGAGTCCGAGGGTCTCACCCCGGCCCACGGAGAACCCGATCCCGTCGACCGCCCGCACCTGACCGACGACCCGTCGCAACACCGAGCTGTGGACGGGGAAGTCCTTGCCGAGCCCTGAGACCTCGAGGATCGCGCCCTTCGCCCCCGCGGTGGGTGCTCCGACCGCGGGCGCGCTTCCCGCGACGCTGACGCCGGTCACCGATCCGTGCAGGACGAGCTCGTCGACGCGTGCGCACCGGGTCGAACCGGCGCCGTGGACCACGAGCGGAGGCGGGGTCGCGCAGACGTCGGTCACGTAGCCACAGCGGGGCGCGAAGCGGCATCCCGGCGCCAACGCATCGGGTCGCGGGACCTGACCCGGGATGACCGGGAGCGGCTCACCGATCACCGCGGTCTGCGGCAGGGATCCGAGGAGGCCCTCGGAGTAGGGGTGTCGGGGCTCGACGAACAAGGCGTCGGCCGTGGCCTCCTCGACCACCTGGCCCGCGTACATCACGACGACGCGGTCGCAGATCTCGGCCACCACCCCGAGGTCGTGGGTCACGAACAGGATCGCCATGTCGAGATCGCGCTGGAGCGACCGGAGCAGGTCGAGGATCTGGGCCTGGATCGTCACGTCGAGCGCGGTGGTCGGTTCGTCGGCGATGAGCAGCTTCGGGTTGCACGAGAGCGCCATCGCGATCATGGCCCGCTGGCGCATCCCGCCCGAGAACGCGTGCGGGTAGTCCTTCACCCGGCGGTGCGGGTCGGGGATCCCGACACGGTCGAGCATCTCGACGGCACGGGTGCGGGCCGCGGCGCGTGACACCTTCTGATGCACGCGGACGGTCTCGGCGATCTGGTTCCCGATCGTGAAGGCCGGGTTCAACGACGTCATCGGCTCCTGGAACACCATCGAGAGCTGTGATCCGCGGAGGCGGCGCATCTCGTCGGCGGAGAGGTTCGTGAGGTCGCGGCCGTCGAAGCGCAGCGTCGCGGCCCGGACCCGACCCTGCCGCGGTGGGATCAACCCCATCACCGCGAGCGACGTGACGCTCTTGCCCGAGCCGCTCTCACCGACGAGGCCGAGCGTCTCCCCCGCGGCCACCGAGAACCCGACACCGTCGACGACGGTCACAGGACCGGTGCCCGTGCCGAACGCGACCGACAGGTCGTCGACTTCGAGCAGGGCGGGTTGACGGTTCGCTGCGCTCGCGTCACCGAGACTCACGTCTGCACCGAGAACTGCTCGCGGCCGAGGGCGTCGCGCAGGCCGTCGCCCACCAGGTTGAAAGCCAGGATCACGAAGAGCAACGCCAGCCCGGGGGGAAGGATCGCCCAGGGCGTCTCGTTGATCACGGTGTAGCCGCTCTGCAGCATCGTCCCCCAGCTCGCGGTGGGTGGCTGCACCCCGAAGCCCAGGAAGCTGAGGCCGGCCTCGGCGCCGATCGCGTACCCGAACGCCAGCGCGAGCTGCACGATCATCGGCGACACCACGTTGGGGAACACGTGCTTGCGCAGCATCCGGGGCGAACCGACGCCGACCGAGCGCGACGCCTCGATGAACGACTCCTCACGGATGGCGAGCACCTGCGCCCGGAGGAGCCGAACGAGCCCGGGAACGAACACGATGGCCACCGCGATCGACGCGTTGAGCAACGACGGTCCGAGGAGCGCGGCAACCGCCAGGGCAAGGGTGAGCGCCGGAAACGTGAAGAGCGCGTCCATGCAGCGCATGATGATCCCGCCGGGCCACCCACCGAAGTAGCCCGCGATGAGCCCGAGCGGCAGCGCGGCCAGCGTTGCCAGCAGCACGACCTGGAACGCGACCTGCATCGACGCGCGGGTGCCCTGCACCAGCCGGCTCAGCATGTCGCGCCCGACGTCGTCGGTCCCGAGCCAGTGCGCCGCGCTGGGCCCGGCGCTCACGACGCTCGACGTCGCGCTGGGCTCCTGCGGCTGGATGATCGGCGCGAAGATCGCGACGAACACCACGAAGCCGATGAACACGAGCGCGACCATGGCGGGCACGTTCGTGCGGAAGCGCGCGACCGTGCGTCGCCAGGGCGCGCCCGATCGGATCGTCACCTCGACCGACTCGGCCTCCGTGCCGCCGCCGGGCACCATGTCGGCCGCGATCACCGCTTCGGGGTACTCGAACGTCACTGCAACCGCACCTTCGGGTTGAGGTACGCGTACATGAGGTCGACGGCGAGGTTCACGACCACGAAGATGAGCGCCGAGACGAGGACCACTCCCTGGATGACGGGAAGGTCCTTGTTCGCGAGCGCGTCGAAGAAGTACTGGCCCATCCCCGGGAGCGAGAAGATGCGCTCGATGATCACGGTTCCGCCGAGCAGGTACGCGAACTGGAGCCCGATCACGGTGATGGGAACGAGCGCGGCGTTCTTCAGCGTGTGCTTGAGCACGACGGAGTGGCTCCGCATCCCCTTGGCCCGCGCGGTGCGGACGTAGTCCTGCTCGAGGGTGTCGGCGAGCGCGCCCCGCAGCTGGCGGGCGAGGCCGGCGGCCCCGGGGATGCCGAGCGCGATCCAGGGCATGTAGAGGTGCGTCGCCCAGTCGAGCGGGTTGTCGGCAAAGGGGACGTAGCCCTGCGAGGGGAGGAGCTGACGCTGGACCGCGAGGATCCCGATCAGGATCATCGCGACCCAGAAGTCGGGCGCGGCGAGCCCGGCGCTGGTGCCGAAGGTGACGATGCGGTCGACGAGGTGGCCCGGCCGGGTCCCGGCGATCACCCCGAGGGGGACGCCGACGAGGATCGTGAACACGAGCGCACCGAGCGCCAGGCTGAACGTGACCGGGAACCGGAGGCGGATCTCCTCGGCGACGGTCCGGTTGCGCAGGAACGACGTCCCGAGATCACCGCGGACGACCCCGCCGAGCCAATGGCCGTACTGGCGGAAGACCGGTTCGTCGAGATGGAGGTCCTCGCGGATCTTGGCAACGGTCTCGGGCTTCGCGTTCTGCCCGCCGGCGAGCGTCTGGGCGGGATCCCCCGGGATCAGCAGCGAGAGGCCGAACACCACGAACGACACGATGAGCAGCAGGGGAACCAGCGCGACGATGCGCCGGATCACATAGCCGATCACCGCGTTCGCTCCGCCACCCTCAACTCTTCGTCTTGAGCGTCATCGCGCTGAGGTTCGGCGGATCGCAGATGTTCGGCTGACCGCCGACGGTGCCGCCGACGCGGGCCTTGTCGTACGCGAGGAACTGCGGCATGAACGCGATCGGCACCTCGAGCGCCTCGTCGGACACGATCTTGGCTGCCTCGCGCGTCTTGGCCGCCGCGACCGCCGGGTCGGCCGTTCCCTGCGCCTCGTTCACGAGCTGGGTGATGTCGTCGCGCTCGGCACCGTTCCAGATCGCCACGAACTTGAACTTGGCCCACTGGTCCTCGTACGTCCCCGGGAAGTACTTCGTGGCCAGCCGGGCGGCCGCGAACGCGTCGCCCTTGCCCGCGATGTAGTACTGGGTCGCAATGTCGGTTCCGAGGATCCGTTCGATCTTGGCGTTGATCCCCACCGCCTTGAGCTGGTCCTGGAGCAGCGCGCCCTGACGCTCCATGTTGGCGATGTTGCCGCCGGGGATCACCATGGTGAAGTCGAACCCGTTCGGGTAGCCCGCCTGGGTGAGCAGGTCCTTGGCCTTTTGCGGGTCGTACGGGTAGGCGCCGGCGACGTCGGGGTTGTAGCCGGGCGACGCCGGTGGGAGGGCCTGGTCGGCGGGCTCGCCCTGACCGTCCTGCACGATCTCGTTGATCTTCTTCGTGTCGATCGCGTACCGCACCGCCTGGCGCACGAGCTTGTCGGTGAAGGGCGAACCCTCCTTGGTGCGGAACTGGAGCTGGAGGTAGGCCGTTGTCGGCTGGATCACCACGTCGGCGTCGGGATCGTTCTTCAACGTCTTGTACGACTCCGCTTCGAAGCGGATCAGGTCGACGTCGCCGGCCTTGAACGCGGAGACCGCCGGCGGCCCGGTGCTCGTCTGGGTGAACGTGATGCCGGGGAAGTCGTACGTTCCGGTGTCCCAGTAGTCGGGGTTCTTCACGAGCGCGATGGCCGAGCCGGGAGTGAACGCGTCGAACTTGAACGGACCGGCACCGACCGGATCGGTCGACGCGGTCTTGTACGACTTCGGCGCCATGATCATGCCGTCGCGACCAGAGAAGGCGTACGGCAGCTGGATGCCCGTGTCGGCGTTGAGGTTGAGCTGCACGGTGAGCGGATCGACGACGTCGATCGTGTCGATGATGTCGAGCGAGGTGAGCTGGTCGTTGGTGCTGTTCTTCTCGAGGCCCGCCTTCACTGCCGCGGCGTCGAGGGGGGCGCCGTCGGTGAACTTCACCCCGGGTCGCAGCTTCACGATCAACGTCCGGCCGTTGAGCTCCCAGCTCTCCGCGAGGCCGGGGGTGACCTTCTGGGCGTCGGCGTCCCAGTGGAACAGCGTGTCGTAGATGTAGAACATCGGGATCTGGTCGCAGTCGCCCTTGCTCTTCGACACGTCGAAGGTGTTGGTGAACTGCGCGCTGAGGTCGTACCCGTAACGAAGCGAGTTCCCGGCGTCGCCACTTCCGGCACCGCTGCACGCCATGAGCCCCGCCGCCCCGACCACGAACGCCACGATTCCCGCCACGCGCCTGTAGCCCGTACCTGTCGTCGCCACCTCGGCCCCCCGGGGCTTCGAACGTGGTGAACCCACGCTGCTCTCCGCAGCATATGACGCCGGCGTCACCTCCACGAGGTTCCCGACCGCGGATAAGCCATGTTCGAAACCCAGGAGAAGGAGCGGAGCCGGCGGACACGGCCCGCGGAGCTCAGACCGGTGAGCGATCGAGTCGGCGCTGCGGATTCGACCACCAGGCAGGTGTTCGCCGTCACGGAGCGAACGTGATCGCGACCGGAGCGGCCCGCTCGTCGCCGTCGATCTGACGGACCGTCAGGACACAGGACAAGGCGGTGCAGTCGACCGGGTCCTTGCTCGCGAGCACCTTCTTCACCGCGTAGTCGACGGCCACCGAGCCGCCGTCGCCGACCTCGACGGTCGTGACGTTGTTGGCATCGCACCCGGCCCCGCCGGGCGAGCTGTCGGCCGCGCAGATGCGCACCGCGATGTCGACGCCGGGGCTGAAGTCGGACGCGTACACCCTGACCGCCTGGCCGTCGACGAGATCGGTGCACGGCTGCACCGACATCCGTTGCTCGGTCGCCTTCCCGGTCGCCTTCCCGGACGCCTGACAGCCGGGAGTCGGGCGGCCCGACGTGCCGTTCGTCGTGTCGTCACTGTTCCCGTCGTCGCTGCACCCGGCGAGTGCCATCGCGGCGACCAAGAGCAACACCGGCACCACGTTCCTCGGCAGCCTCATGGATCTCACCTTCATGGTCGGGATCTCCTGCGTCGTTCGAGCACGATCTCGATGATGACATCCGCGGCGAGCGCGAGGACCGCCAGCCACGCGAGTTGGTTCACGCGTCCGAAGAACGTGGGCCATTCGAAGCGCGGGGCGAAGTGGTGCCGGTACTGCTGCACGAGGATGTAGAACCCGCACAGGCCGACCCCGACGGCCGGGAACAGGCGAAGCAGCGCCCGGGCGCGCGGCCACCACAACGCCGCGAACGTCGCGGCGGCCAGGATCGGCGCGGCCCACGGTTGCAGGAACACGCCCGCGATCACCCCGGCCACCAGCGGGACCACGATGAGCACCCCGGTCCCCGGTCGGTCCCCGGTCGCTCCCCCCGTGGGCCGGACCAGCACCGGATCCACCGGGCCCAGCAGGTCCACCGGATCCAACGGGTCCACCCGGTCCAACGGGTCAGTCGTGGCGGTCGTCGGGTCGTCGGCTCCGATCGCCGTCGCTCCGTTCCGGCGCCGTCGGCGCCGGAGCCGGACACTCGTCCAGGCCACGATCCCGAGCGCGACCAGCCCGAACCCCGCGGAGATCACGAGGGCCGAGTCGACCACGCGCTGGGGCGTCCACCGCACCGAGATCGTGATCGGCCGGCCGGCCGCGTCGGGTTGCACGATCCATCCGTTCGCGTACCCGTCGACCAGGGTCGAGGCGCCGAGGTCGTCGCCGTCGGCCTCGGCCCGCCAGCCGGCGTTGTCGCTCTCGCCGAGCACGAACCAGAACGGTGCGTCGGCGCCGGTGACGCGGACGGTCGCGTGGTCCCGATCGTTCCCGGTCACCCGCACCGTGGGTGCGCCGGCCCGTACCTCGGTACCGGTGTTCGGTGACCCCTCCGCGACCTGGGCGACCGACGCCGCCGCACCGCCGGCCGCCGAGGTCAACGCCACGCGGTCGACGTCGACGCCGGTGCTGCGGCCCTCCGTCGAGCCGACTTCGTGCCGCCCGGTCGTGAGCAGAAGGCCGGGCGCGCAGAGCTCGAACGGTGTCCCCTCCCGACGTTCGGCGTCGACGGTCGAACCGACGAGGCGTACCGGAACATCGGTGCCGTCGACGGCGATCACACCGCTGCGACACCCGCTCGCGAGCGTCGCCGGTGCGGGAGCCCGACGGATCCCGTCGACACCGAGCTCCGCGATCGCGACCGGCGCGGTCACGGGGGCCCCGGTGAAGTACTCGATCACCTCCCGCGGGTGCACCTCCGTCACCGTGACCGTGAAGTCGGTGCCGGTGATCGGCTCGAACGCGAGCGGGATCGTCGCCGCGGCGTTCTCGGCCGAGCCGTCGGGAACGGGCGCGACGTCGACCTCGCGCACCGCACCGTCGCCCGCCGTGATGCGGAGACGCGACGGGGTGGAGTGCCGCCCGTCGGCGAACACGACGAGGTCGAGCTCGTCGAAGGTCACCGGCTGGGCGAGGGTGAGCGAGATCGACTGGCCCGCGGGCGCCCCGAAGGGCGACTGCCACGCGGTGGTCGGATCACCGTCGATCGCCGACGACGCGCGCGCCCCGAGATCACCCGGCAACCGCGCCGACGATTCGGCGGTGACGCCACCGGCCGCGGCGTCGGCGATCCCGAACAGCTCGTCGAGGCGACTGTCGGCCACCGCCGGGTTGAACCGCACGGTGCCGGTCATCGCGAACGACCGCTCACCGGGGACCTCGAACACGCGATCGAGGGTCAGCTCGGGGTCGTAGCGGGGTGGGAGCGGCAGTGTGCGTTCGCGCGTCATCGTGTAGATGAGCGGGTGCCGGATCGAATCGGTCGCCGCGGCCCGAACGAGATCGGTGGGCATGCGCATGACCTCGTCGACGCGTACCGGCTTCGCTCCGGGCGCGTCGTCGTGCATGCGGACCTCGGCGAGGCCGACCGCGCTCACTCCCTGGAAGTCGTCGGGGTTGCCGCGGTTCGTCGACACGATCTCGAGGTCGAGGGTGCGGAACTCGCGGTTCGGGAACCGAACCGTCTGGCCGGCCTCCGTCCGTGAGGCGTCACCGAGCTCCACCGTGACCGGATCGGTGCCGTCGAAACGCAGCCGCAGGCTCGTGATCCAACGGTCCCGGGGACCGTTGAGCGGCTGCGCGAGGTTGATCCGGTCGGTCGTGATCGGATCGTCGAGCCGTACCTCGAGGTGCTCCCCGTCGACGGGTGAGAACGCGCCGACCTTCCACGCGGTGAACGAGTCGCCGTCGAACGCGCGCGCGGCACGGTCCTCGGCGGTGTACGAGATCGGGTTCCCGTACCCCGAGGCCCGGACCAGCTCGACCCCCCGTTGCTCGACCGTGGTGTACGCGTCGATGCCGGCGTCGGGGAAGACCTCGAGCCTCGCATCGTTGAGATCTTCGGCCAGGGGTCGCTCCGACGCAGTCTCGGTGGAGCCGGTGTTGTCTCGCACGGTGCTCCACCGCCGCGCCCGCTTGCGGTTGGAGTCGGTGACCACCAACGTGGCGTCGCGGTCGATCTCCTGCTCGAGCTGCTTCGGGTCTCCCGCGAAGGTGGCCGAGTAGAGGACGGCGCGGTCGGCGCCGGGGAGCAGACCGACCGACGCCGCGTCGACGATCCCCTCGCCGTCACCGGAGAGGATCACCGGACGGTCGGGCGACGCCGATCGGATGATCGTCGTCGGGTCGTCGACCGGGAAGAGCGCGACCGATGGCGGCGCGGGCTCGTTCGCGGGTGCGCCGAGGGCCGCTTCGTCGATCCGGCCCGCCGCGCCCGACGGCTCGTTCCCGAACGTCTTCGGATCGCCGAGACCCTCGGGGGTCGGATCGAACAGCCGCCAGAGCGATCGGGAGCGCACGAGGTTGTACCGGTCGGTCTGCAGGTCGCCGCGCACGAGCACATCGCCGGCACTGACCAGGCGGGCGAAGGGTGCGATCGCAGCCGAAGCGAGGACTCCCTCCTGCATCTGGCGGTCGAACGCGTTGACGAGGTCGGCCGACGCGGGCGAACCCCAGGGGATCAGCTCGCGCGCGACGTAGGGCCGGTCGGTGAGCCCGGGGGTGATCGGGTCGACGGTGTTCCCCCAGGTGTAGGAGGCGAAGTCGGTGCCGGGGACCTCGAGGATCCGGGTGTCGTGCGGACCCGCGTCGGCCGCCGCGATCGCGTCCTCCCAGTACTGCGGGATCTCGG
>Ga0105044_10013692_pt1 | contig 11002 bp, 8 predicted proteins | sample MAT01_FD_78092 | JGI IMG/M metagenome (GOLD analysis project Ga0105044, IMG submission 78092) | Freshwater microbial communities from Lake Fryxell liftoff mats and glacier meltwater in Antarctica - MAT-01 | ecosystem: Environmental > Aquatic > Freshwater > Ice > Liftoff microbial mat | place... | reverse complement strand
GTTGACCGTCCCCGTCATCGACCTGGCCTCGTCGTCTGCTCCGGCCCAGATCGATGCTGCCGCCTCCACCATCGGGTTCTTCCAGGTCGTGAACCACGGTCTGGACCCGGCAGTCACCGATGGCCTCCGTGATGCCGTGGACGACTTCTTCTCGCTGCCGCTGGCCACCAAGCTTGGCTATCCGCCGCCGGGGCCGGAGGTGAACAACGGGTACTCAGCGGTCGGCGCTGAGTCGCTGGCCTACTCGCTGGGGATCGACGCGCCGCCGGACCTGTTCGAAGCGTTCAACTTCGGGCCCGAGGGCTTCGACGAGTCCGACCCGGCGATCATGGCCGAGCGGCACCGGATCTTTGCCGACAACGTCTGGCCGGCCGAGTGCCCCCGACTGCGGACCGACGGCATGGCCTACTTCGCCGAGGTGACGGCCCTGGCTCACCGACTCACGTCGGCTTGTGCGGTCGGCCTCGGTCTGGACGAGGACTTCTTCGAATCCTTCACGACCCACTCCACTGACACGCTGCGCTGCAACTGGTATCAGCGGGCCGAGGGCGCGCCCGAGCCCGAGCCGGGCCAACAGCGCATGGGCGCCCATACCGACTACGGCATCATCACGGTGTTGCTGGCCGACTCGGTACCCGGCCTACAGATCGTCGGTCCAGACGGCGGCTGGGTCGACGTCGTGCCCGAGCCCGGCGCCTACGTCATCAACATCGGCGACCTCATGGCGCAGTGGACGAACGACCGCTGGCGCTCGACCGTGCACCGGGTGGTACCGCCGCCCACAGTGCAGGACGGGCCTGCGTTGCGGCGTTCGTATGCGTTCTTCCACGACGGCGACTGGGACGCCATCGTGGAATGCCTGCCGACCTGCTGCTCCGACGACCGTCCGGCCCGCTACCAGCCGGTTCGGGCGCTCGATCACCTGATGAACAAGCTGGTGGGTGGGCGGACCAGCCAGCTGGCCGAGGCCACCGACCACATCGGCGACCGACTGGACGTCGTCCGGGGTTGATCCCGGGCCCGCTCGTCGTCCGACGACTGGAGGTCTGTCGAATTGCGCACCGCTACCCACCGACCAGGTGGCCGGGCGTGAGCGGTTCGGGTCTGGACCGCTCTGCGGTCAACTCAGGCTCTGCCAGCGGCGGGCCACCGCCTCGTGTCGGCGGAGCATCTCGGGAACCCGATCATCGACCAGCCGTCCGTCCTCCACCACGAACCGCCCAGCAATGATGGTGTGCTTCGCTGCGCTCGGCCCGCACCGCAGCAGCGCCTCCACCGGATCGGACCACGCGCCGGCGTGCTGGACCCCGTCCAGCGGCCAGACCACGACATCGGCGGCGGAGCCCGGGGTGAGCACCCCGAGCACGCCACTGCGACCCAGGCACTGCGCGCCACCCAGCGTGGCCATCTCCAGTGCCTCCCGCGCCTGCATGGCCTCGGGTCCACCCCGGAGCCGTCCCAGGAGCAGTGCGTTTCGGGTCTCCATCCACAATGAGGCCGAGTCGGTCGACGACGATCCGTCGCACCCCAGCCCCACCGGGACCCCGGCGTCGCGGTACTCCCGAACGGGCGCCAGCCCGGCGCCGATCATCTGGTTGGAGCTGGGGCAGTGGGCCACGCCGGTGCCCCAACCGGCCATCTTCTGGATCTCGTCGTGGTTCGGGTACACGCAGTGGGCCACCCACGAGCGGTCCGATCCCCACCCCACGTCCTCGAAGTACTCCAGCGGTCGGCACCCGTACACCTCGAGGCAGTAGGCGTCCTCGTCGACGTCCTCGGCCAGGTGCGTGTGCAACCGGACGTCCAGGCGCTCAGCCAGCTCAGCAGTGGTTCGCATCAGGCCGGGGGTGACGGAGAACGGCGAGCACGGCGCCAGTGCCACCTGGACCATGGCGTGATCCGATCGGTCGTGGTGCAGACCGACCAATCGCTCGGAGTCGGCCAGGATCGTGTCGTCATCCTGGACGACCTCGTCCGGCGGAAGGCCTCCGTCCTTCTTCGACCGGCTCATGGAGCCGCGGGTGGCGTGGAAGCGCATGCCCAGTTCCTTGGCCGCGTTGATCTCGGCGGTGATGAGGTCCCCACCCTGGCGCGGGTGCACGTAGAGGTGGTCCATGGTGGTCGTGCACCCGCCCAGCGCCAGTTCGGCGAAGCCGATCCAGGCCGACAGGTACGCCGACTCCTCGTCGAGGTTCGCCCAGATCGGGTACAGGGTGGTGAGCCATCCGAACAGATTGGATGTGGTTGCCGGGGGGAACGCCCGGGTGAGGTTCTGGTAGATGTGGTGGTGCGTGTTGACCAGCCCGGGGGTGACCAGGCAACCGTCGACCCGGACGGTTCGGAGCGCCGGCGGCTCCTGGCCGGGCTCGCCCACCGCGGCAACGACCCCGCCGTCCATGGCGATCCAGCCACCGGGGATTTCGCGACGCTCGCTGTCCATGGTCACCAGGGATCTGGCCCCGGCCAGCACCAGATCGTGGACATGTGGAATGGCTGGGTCGGTCATGGTGCCTCCGTGGCGGTCTGGATGAAGTAGCGGATGGCATCGCAGGCCAGGTCGGCGCCGGCCAGCGGCAGCGACCCGGCAGAGGCCGCGGCGTAGGTGGGGAGATCGTCCAGATGGGCGAAGGGATCGGCCTCGAGCCGCGTCCGGTGCGAGCACGTCCCGTCGACCCACGGCGAGATGCAGATTGCCGCGACGATACCGGTCCGGTCGGTTGCGTTGTCCCCTTCAGCCCGACCATCGGCGCCCGCCGGGCACGGGGACTCCGGAGCCAGCCGGTCGTCAGGCACCACGACCCGCCAGCCGGCGGGGGCCATTCGGGCGAACCGTGACACGTGCGTCAGCGCTGGCACACCACATATCCCGCCCCGGATCGAGCTCCGCTCGACAGTCCCGCCCCGGATCGAGCACGGCGTCGTGACCGCTCAGGCCGCAGCGAGTGCCGGCTCGAGTCCAGCGGTTGCCGCGATCCATTCGCCGGCCCGAAGGCATCCGACGGGGACCAGGCGCTCGTTCGCCTCCACCACCTCGTAGCCGTCGGTCAGCGAGGCCGGGCCCTTCTCGATTCGCAGCACCGAGACATCTGCCCCACGGCCCACGGTCAGCGTCCCGAACTCGTGCTCACGGTGGATCGATGTGGCCGAGTTGATGGTGGCCATGGCGATCACGTCGGACAGCCCGATCCCCAGGGCCAGGATCTTCGACATGGTCTCCTGCAGCGAGACGACCGGATGGTCGATGTTGAACCGGTTCATGTCGGTCGAGATGGTGTCGGGTGGGTAGCCGGCATCGATGATCTCCCGGGCGTCGCGAAACCGGAAGTCGGTGGCCGAGTGGCCCACGTCGAGACGCACGCCGCGGTCGGCCGCAGCTCGGAAATGATCGGTGGGCAGACGTTCCGGTCGGCCCAGCGCCCCGGACGCCCCACGGAAGGCGTGCGTGATGATGTCACCCGGGCGAAGCGTGTCCAACAGGGCATCGGTGGTGATCGACGGGGTGTGAGGAAAGCGGCCCAGGTGCACCATGATCGGCAGATCACCGGCAATGCTCATGGCCCCGTTCAGGAACGGCGACGACTCCGGGTCGCCGGTGTGACACGCCCGGACCTTGAAACCGATGATCCTGTCCGGATGCCGTTCGATCATTTCCGCCGCGCCCTCGAGGTCGAGGTTCCGCACGTCGTTGGCGATCTCCAGCTTGTGGCAGATGAAATCGTGGGTGGCCAGGTAGAGCGAGTTGGGGTCCATGAAGTTGAGGACCCTGGTCTTGGGTTTCGCCGCGTCGATCCAGTCGAGGGCGATCTGCATGGTGGCCGTCCCCGACGTGCCCCCGTCGACCACGATCGGGACGCCCCGCTCCACGCCAGCCTGATCCGGCCCCACACAGAAGTTGCCGAGGCCCGGGTAGATGTGGGCATGCATGTCGATCAGCCCCGGCGTGACCAGCAAACCGGTGCAGTCGATGCGTTCCGCCTGGGGATAGGCGCTCGCCGCGCCCGGACCGACGGCCAGGATGGCGGCACCGTCGGTCACGACGTCGCCGATGACGTCCAGGTCGTTCGCCGGGTCGATGACCCGACCTCCGGTCAGTGCGGTGATGGTGCTCATGGGTTCTCCTGGTCGGGGTGCAGGGCGCGCCAGACGCGCGCCGGGGTCAGTGGTGTCTGGGTCAGTCGGTCCGCGACCTCGGGAAGCGCGGCGCGCACGGCGTTCACGACGCAGCTGAATCCGCCGTTGGTCCCACCCTCGCCCATGCCCTTCATGCCACCCGGGGTGTGCGGCGACGGCGTCACCTGGAAGGCGATCTCGATGTCCGGCATGAGCGAGCTGGTGGGCACCAGGTAGTCCAGCAGCGTGGTGGTTCGGGGTTGGCCGGTCTCGTCGACCACCACCTCCTCGCACAGCGCGGGTCCAAGCCCTTGGGCCACGCCGCCGTGGATCTGGCCCTCCACGATGGTGGGGTTCACCACGGTGCCGCAGTCCATCACCACCGCGTACCGGTCGATCTCGACCAGTCCCGTCTCCGGGTCCACGGCCACCCGACAGGTGTGGGTGGCGTAGCTCCAGGTGAACTCGGGCGGTTCGTACACGGCGTGCTCGACCAGGCCGGCGTCGTAACCCGCGGGCAGTGCCCACCCCTGCCAGGCCCGGTTGGCCACGTCGGCAATGTCGATCGACCGTGCCGGCGTCCCACGGACCGACGCCGCGCCGGAGCCCAGGACGATGTCGTCGGTGGCGGCTTCGAGCAGCTCGGCGGCGATGGCGCACAGGCGGGTGGCCAGCTGCTCGGCCGCCAGGATGGCCGAGCCGCCGCCCACGGCTATCGAGCGAGAGGCAGCGGTGCCGTAGGCCGAGTACGGGGTGACGTCGGTGTCGGAATGGATGATCTCGACCTGTTCCGGTTCGCAACCCAACCGGTCGGCGATCAGTTGGGCGAACGTGGTGGCGTGACCCTGTCCGTGTGATGACACACCGACATAGGCGCGCACCGTCCCGTCGCGTTCCATGCGAAGGGTGGTGGATTCCCAGGATCCGATCTGCAACCCGACGTGTGGATTGCCCTGCGAGGGCCCGACGCCTGCCTGCTGCACGTAGATCGACGTCGCCACCCCCCAACGGCGGCCGTCGTCCGGTGGCGCCGGCCAGGCGGCGGTCAGCTCCTGAGCCATCCGCAACGAGGTCGGGTAATCCCCGCCGTCGTACTTCATCGGGCCCGTTCGCAGCTGATACGGCTGCTCGTCCGGGGTGATGCAGTTCTGGATTCGAAGTTCCACCGGATCCACGCCCAGCTCGGCGGCCACGGCATCGACCGCCAGTTCGCGGATGAAGGTGGCCTGGGTCTGCCCGAACCCCCGATAGCTGTGGTTGGGACACGTGGTCGAGGCCACCGCTCGAGCGTGCGAGTTGACGGCGTCCCAGCGATAGGGGCCGCCGAGCGTGCCCGTCATGGCGAACAGCGGCCCGGCACCGAAGATCGAGAAGTAGGCGCCGGAATCCCGGACGGCGTCGACCCGGATGCCTCGCAAGGTGCCATCACGGTCGTAGGCGATGTCCACGGTGTACCGCTCGTCGCGGGCCTGGGTCGTGGTGGTCAGCGACTCCCACCGATCCTCGATCCACTTGATCGGACGACCGAGCCGAAGCGCGGCCAACACGACCATCAGCTCGTCCTCGTACGCGTGGTCCTTGACCCCGAACCCGCCGCCGACGTCCGGCCCGATGACCCGGATCCGGTGTTGGGGGAGCCGGCAGACGTCGGCCACTGCGTCGCGGACGGCGTGCGGGGCCTGCGTGGAGGTCCAGATCGTGAGTTTCTCCGGCCGGCCGTCCCGACCGGGACGACCGGGGTCGACCACGATGGCCCGGGTCTCCATGGGCACACCGGCCACGCGGCCGATCCGCAACGCGATGGTCAGGGTCTCGTCTGCTGCCGCGAAGACCGCGTCGGTGTGCTCGTCATCGTCGCCGGCGGTCCAGCGGGCCATCACGTTGGTGTGGCGGTCGGGGTAGAGCAGCGTGGTGTCGGCCAATGCGGCCTCGATCCCGACCACGGCCGGGAGCTCCTCGATGTCCACGAAGATCTCGTCGAGCGCATCTTCGGCCAGGTACCGGTCGGCGGCCACGACCACGCCGATCGGATCACCGACGAAGCGGACCCGTCCATCGAACAGCGGACGCTCGGTCTGCCACTGCTCGGGCAGGATCCAGTGGATGGGACACGGATCGCTGGCCGCCGCGATCTCGTCCGGGCCCAGTACGAGGTCGACCGGAACGGTCAGATCGGACACATCGACCGCGCGGACGATGCCATGCGGACTCGTACTTCGGATGATGGCCGCATGGAGGAGACCGGGCAGGTCGATGTCGTCGCAGTAGCGGCCGTCGCCCACCAGGAAGGGTCGGTCCTCCAGGCGCTCCTGCCGGGCGCCGACATGGCGGGTGACCGAACGGGTCGGATCGAGCAGGGTCACGCCGAAACCTCCAGTCCGCTCCAAGCGACCTCGATGGCTGCCCGCAGATTGATGTACCCGGTACACCGACAGAGGTGGCCGTCGAGCACCTCGTCGATCGCCGTCACCTGACCGACTCCGGCCCGTCGGGCGGCGACCAGGGACATCACGATGCCCGGGGTGCAGAACCCGCACTGCATGCCGTGGGTGTCGTGGATGGCCTGTTGGATCGGATCGAGGCCGTCGGGCCCGGCCACTGACTCGATCGTCTCCACGATCCGACCGTCCACCTGGGGAGTCAGGGTGAGACACGATCGTCGTGCCACGTCGTCCACGATCACCGTGCACGCACCACAGGCACCCTGTTCGCATCCGACGTGGGTCCCATGGACACCGGCGTCGTGTCGGAGTGCGTCGCTCAACAGTGTTCGAGGTCGGACGGTCACCGTGGTCTCCGAGCCGTTCAGCACGAAGGTGGTGACGCGGACGTCGGTGGCCGGGGTCACCGCGCTCATGCGGCGACCGCCGGGGTCAGCTCCGCCACGGCCTGTCGGAGGAGCTGGCGGGCAATGGACCGCCGGTGGGCTGACCCTGCGTGGAGGTCCTCCGGCGGATCCAGGTCGGCGTCCAGCGCGACACACGCCGCATCGAGGTCGCCGCCATCGAGGGCCGCTTCGCAACCGGAGGCCCGCACCGAGATCGGTCCGACGCCGGAGAGCGCGACCCGCCAACCATCCGAGCCCCGCGACACGAACATTCCGACCAGTGCGAAGTCGCCGCGGCGCCGGGCGACCTCCCCCCACCACGAAGGCCCGTCGGGCACCGGGAGGTCAACGGCCACCACCAGCTCGGTCGGCTGGCGGGTGGTGGAGAACGGGCCATCGAACCAGTCCCGAGCGGCCACCATCCGTTCGTCGGTACTCGAGCGCAGCGTCACCGAGCCGTCGAGCGCCACGAGGACGGCCGGCAGCTCGGCCGCCGAGTCGGCATGGGCGATGGTTCCCCCCACGGTGGTCCGGGCTCGGATCTGGGGATGGCCGATCCAGTGGATCGCTTCGACCACGCCCGAAGCGGGATGGGCGGCGGCCAGCGATGTCACGCCGACGCCGGCGCCGGACCGCACAACGTGGGCAGTCCCCTCGCCACGGCCGGATTCCCGCTCGCCACGGCCGAGTTCCCCGGAGCCGGCTGAGCCGCCGACGTGGGTGATCGAGTCGAGGCCCGAGACTCGTCCCAGGTCGATCACCAGTCCCGGCCGGGCCAGACGGAGGTTCAGCAGCGGAACCAGGCTCTGACCGCCGGCGAGCAGAGCGGCATCGTCGCCCCAGTCGACCAGGAGATCACACACCTCGGTCACCGTTTCGGGGTCCGCGTAGGCGAATGGTGGGGGCTTCACGTCAGCGAAGCTACGCCCACGTCAACAAACTGTCAGGGGAAACCGGGCAGTGTTCACGCGGTGGCAACACAATCGGTCGAAGATGGGGCGATGCCCACCACGGTGCTCCGCCATGTCGCTCACCTCGCCACGTTCGACCATGCCGACCGCGAGCTCGTCGACGTCGACGTGGTCTGTGTCGACGGCTGGATCACGGCGATCGGTGCCGAGCTCCCGGTCCCCGATGGGGCCGAGGTCATCGATGCGTCGGAGTTGCTGGTTCTCCCCGGCCTCATCAACGCCCACCAGCACCTCTACCAGGTCGGTCTGCGGGCCATCCCGGAGTTGGAGCGGGCGCTGATCGGGCCGTGGCTCGGAGGTCTGGGCTCGCGTTGCGTGGACTGGTGGGAGTCGGGCCGGCTCGGTCCGGAGCTGATCGGTGCGCTGGCCGCATGTGGTCTGGCCGAGTCGTTGCTCGGAGGGGTCACGACCACGGCCGATCAGCACTACCTGCATCCCGCAGGTCCGACGCTGCCGCTGATCGAGGCCACGATCGATGCCGCGCGTGTGGTCGGATCCCGGCTCCACGCCGGTCGCGGGTCGCTCACCCTGGGTCGGGAGCAGGGTGGCTCGGCCGACCCTCGGCTGGTTCAGGATCCGGAGGAGGTCCTCCGTCATGCCACGGAGCTGATCGAGCGGTTCCACGATCCGGCGCCGGGTGCCCGGATCCGGGTGGATCTGTCGCCCTGCGGGGTCCACGTGGACGGCGCAGCGTTGTTCGAGGCGTTCGCCGAGCTGGCCGCGGCCCATGTCGGAGTCCGGCTCCATACCCATCTCTACGAAGCGGTGGACACCGCCTTCTCACACGGGCGCTACGGCATCTCGCCCTGGGAGTTCCTGGTCCGGCACGGCTGGGCCCAGGACCGGACCTGGTTGGCGCACGTGGTCGACATCCCGCTGGCGGAGATCCCCGAGTTGGCGGCGGCCGGGGTGGCGGTGGCGCACCTGCCGGCTCCGGACCTCCGGATGGGTTGGGGCTGTGCGCCGTTACGGGAGTTCCTCGACGCGGGAGTCACGGTGGGCTTCGGCACCACCGGGTCGGCCAGCAACGACGGGGCCAATCTGCTCGGAGATCTGCGGCTGGCCGCGCTGGTGCACCGCACCGGGGAGCAGGACCCCGAGCGTTGGCCGACCGCTCGCGAATTGCTGGCCATGGCCACCCGCGGCTCGGCCGCGTGCCTCGGTCGACCGGAGCTGGGACGAGTCGAGGTCGGCGCCGCGGCCGACCTGTCGTGCTGGGACCTGGGAACCGTGGACCGGGTCGGCCAGGCCGACCCGTTGATCGGCCTGGTGCTCGCGGGGTTGTCCGATCGGGCCCACACGGTGATCTGCGCCGGTGAGGTGGTGGTCCGCCACGGCCAACTGATCACAGCCGACGAGCGGGAGTTGGCACGCCGGGCCAACTCGCTGCTGCGGAGCGGTTGAGGGGGCAGCGCCGCTGAGGCCGTGCCCGCCGGCCGCGCCTCGGATCGTCAGGCCGCGCTCAACCACGCGTCGATGCCGGCCAGCCCGTCAGTGACGACATCGCCCGGCGCGCCCGAATGGGTCAGCGAGGCCCGGGCCACGGTGGCGAAGTCCTGGTCGGTGAGACCGAGACCGGATCGGCACAACTCGTACTCCTCGAGCAGCCCAGGCCCGAACAACAGCGGGTCATCGGCGTTGATGGAGCACGGTACGCCGGCCGCCAGGAGCACCGGAAGGGGATGCGACGCCAGGTCCGCAGCAACCGAGAGCAGGACGTTCGAGGTGGGGCACACGTCGCAGCAGATGGCCTCGTCGGCCAGACGCTTGACCAGTTCGGGGTCCTCGACGGCGCGCACGCCGTGCTGGATCCGGACGGCGCCCAGGGCATCGATGGCGCCCCGGACCGACTCGGGGCCAGACAACTCGCCAGCGTGCGGTGTGGACAACAGACCGGCCGCCCGGGCGATGTCGAAGGCCTCAGCGAAGGCCTCGGGTGCGCCCAGCACTTCGTCGTTGGCCAGGCCGAAACTGACGATCCCGGCGTGGCGGCGCGCCGCACCGAGGTGGGCAATGGCCACGGCTTCCGCCGGATCCTGCGTCCGGTCGCTCGCCAGCATCAGACCGCAGGCCACCCCATGGCGCTCGGCCGCAACGGCCAACGCCTCGAGCACGATGTCGAGTGCCACTTCATCGGATCCGAAGGTGTCGCGATGGTGCGGCGGGTAGAAGCTCGGTTCGAACCAGACGGCCCCGGACGCTGCGGCGTCCGCCACGGTCTCGTCGACCAGGCGGGCCAGGTCAGCGGGGGTTCGCAGCACCGCGCATGCCGCGACGTACATGTCGGCGAAGGCGGCGAAGGATCCGAATCCGCTGACCACGGGGACCTCCATGCCGTAGCCCTCGGCCAGCTGGCCGAGCGTCTCCGGGCGCATGCCACCCTCGAGGTGCAGATGGAGGTGGCCCTTCGGGAGGGCGAACAGATCCCGGCCCGCGCCGTTGGTCACGCCTTGACCTTGGACGCCTTGGCTCGATCCGGGGCGAAACGGGCGAGCACCGAGCCTTCGATGCCCACGAAGATCGAATAGACGAGCACCGAGGCCAGGGTAGCCAAGGCCGCCTGGGTCCACATGGAGTCGTACTTGAACTGATTCCGGTCCACGTTGATGGTGTTGCCCAGCCCCTTCCCGGTGAGGAGGAACTCGGCCAGCATGGCACCGGTGATGGCCAGCGGTGCCGACGCTCGCAAGGCCGCAAAGAGCTGGGGTAGCGCGTTGGGGAACTGGATCCGACTCAGCGTGTAGAGGCGGTTGGCGCCGTAGGCCTTGACCAGGTCGACCGACTGTTGCGGCGTGCCGCGAAGACCCAGAGTGACGTTCACCAACGTTGGAAAGAAGGTGACAATGGCGCCGACCATGGCGACCGATACCAGGCCTCGCCCGAACACGGTGGCCATGAGTGGGGTCATGGCCACGAGCGGAACCGACCGCAGCACCATGGCCACGGGCATGAACGCCTGTTCCAGCGGGCGGAACAAGTTGAAGGCGAAGGCCATGGCAATGGCCCCGAGCGTCCCCACCAGCAGACCGAGGCCTGCGTCGCCCAGGGTGATCCACAGGTTCGACAGGATCCGCTGACGCACCTCGGGCGGGGT
>Ga0105044_10013687_pt1 | contig 11004 bp, 7 predicted proteins | sample MAT01_FD_78092 | JGI IMG/M metagenome (GOLD analysis project Ga0105044, IMG submission 78092) | Freshwater microbial communities from Lake Fryxell liftoff mats and glacier meltwater in Antarctica - MAT-01 | ecosystem: Environmental > Aquatic > Freshwater > Ice > Liftoff microbial mat | place... | reverse complement strand
GCCGGTCTGTCAAATATCCGCTCACTAAGAATCGCTCCCCCTACCCCGTACTGCTTTTTCCGTGGAACGACGACGTCTCCTTTGGTTTGTCACATCAACCGCATTCTTGCTGATCTACATGGCGCTGAACGTAATGTTTGTTCCACCGTTGCCCAAGAAGCCGGTTGGCAGGCCCGCTGGCGCTTTAAATGAGGCCACACCGCAGGCTGCAATCATTGAACAAGCTGCTGCAGATGCGGAGAAAGTGCCCGGCAATGCTGATCAAGATGCCGCCGCCCCTGACGCCTTGCCAGCAATCTCACCAGCGCTGATCACATTGGGGTCGATGGATCAAAGCTCAGGCTACTTTATTCTTGCGACGCTCAATAATCGTGGAGGGACGGTTGAACGCATCGAGCTGACCGAACGCAACGAAAAAGGAAAACTAAAATATTGCCGAGTAGACACGCCCAGTGGGTATCTCGGCTATCTCGCGTTGGAACCTTCTGCCGCTAGCGATGGAGGGATTATCCGTGTCGTTGGACCAGGCACCCCCGCAGCGATTGCAAAGTCGCAAACGGCCGATGTACCCGATGGCTTGCGGTCAGGCGACTTGATTGTTGCGATCGGGTCCAAGGCGATTTCTGGACCAACGGAAATCAATCGACTGCTTGACAAGACGAAGCCAGGCGAAGAGCTGATCGTTGAAGTGGTTCGCCCAACGGACTCCGCCACTGCGGCTGCCGCAGTCGATTCGGCAGTCGATGCCGCAGTTGCCAACACTGCTGACAAAATCGCCGTAACACTCAAGTTCACCGCAACGTTAACAGAACATCCGCTTGATTTGGTTCGTTTAGCATCGACCGGAGGAGCCGATGAAGTGCTTGGCAATTTCGATCGGCTGTCATGCAGACTGACGTTAAGCCAAGTTGGCCAAAAGAGCATTCCCACCGGCAAGTCTGCGATTGAGGGCTTGGAATGGATCAGCGAAGCGTTGTACAAGCATGAAGTGAAGAGTACGGAAACGCAGGACGCGATCTTTACGCTTCCCGTCTCTGCGAAGCAGTTACTCGGTGCCATCGATTCGCCGCTCACCATCACACGATCGTACACCGTGGCTCCGGGCAGCTATTTGATTGGGATGGATATTTCGATTCGCAATGACGGTGACAAGTCGCACAAACTGGCCTACCGGCTGGAAGGTCCCTGCGGAGTTACGCTTGAGGGTTGGTGGTACTCGACCAAGATTAGCCCTAATTATCTGGGTGGAGCATCGGCGCGAGACGTGATCTACAAAACCGAACGCGAAGGTCATACGTTGATCAGCGGCTACGATCTGTTGAAGCGTGCGAAGAAACAACCGGTCGAGCCTAATGAGCCGATTTTCTCAGTTGACGAAGACGAAGCGGCAAAGTCGTTAGTCTATGCCGGAATCGATGCACAATATTTTGATGTTGCCTATCTGCCACCCAAAGACGTTGCGTCATTCAAGGGATTTCGGCACTCAGCGGCAACGCTGGTCGCCGATGCTGGCGATGTTCCGTTGCACAAGGAGCGAGCTGCGGACGTAAGTTTTTTCGTCGACAGCGTGGTTGCCGAAGTTCCAGCGAACGCATCGTTGCACCAGCCACTGCGGATGTTTGCAGGCCCCAAAGTTCCCGAGCTCATCGATTCCCTTGGGCTGACGGCAACCATCGAATACGGCTGGTTTGGAGCCGTGTCGAAATTACTCGGCGGTCTATTGCACTGGTTTTATTCATGGTCAGGCAACTATGTCGTCGCCATCATTTTGCTGACGGTGCTGGTACGCGGATTGTTGTTTCCTGTCAGCCGCAAGGCAGCGATCCATGCGCAACGGATGCAGGAACTTGCTCCCGAGTTGAAGAAGATCAACGACAAGTTTAAGGATGACATGGAAGGTAAGATGCGGGCTCAACGCGAGTTTCAAAAACGCGTTGGATTCAATCCGCTGGCGGGATGCTTGCCTGCGTTCCTGCAATTGCCGATCTTCATTGGTCTCTATCGTTGTCTGTCGGTCGATATTGAATTGAGACAGGCGACGTTTGCTTCGACGTGGCAGTGGGCTTCAAATCTTGCTGGGCCCGACATGGCGTATTACTGGGGCGATTGGCTGTGGGACTACCTCGGCGGTCGCGGGACGGGTTGGCTGGGACCTTACTTCAATGTCTTGCCGGTGATTGTCGTCATTCTGTTCTTGGTTCAGCAAAAGTTGTTCATGCCACCGCCGACCGACGAGCAACAGGCGATAACGCAGAAGGTCATGTTCTTCATGACAATGCTGATGGCGTTGTTCTTCTTCCGCGTGCCCGCCGGGCTTTGCGTTTACTTCATTACCAGCAGCATCTGGGGCATCGCCGAGCGAATCGTCGTCAAGAAAACGCTGCCACCAGCAAAGCTCGTGCTGGCTGGCGGTGGTGATGTTGTTGAAGGAACAATCACCGCGCGAAAGGCTCCCGAGAAAGAATCGATTGCGGATAAGGTACGCAAGCAATTCATGCCTCCCGAGCCGCCTAAAGCGCTGCCACCGGCCAAGCGTAAAAAGCCTCCTGGCCGTAAGTAAGCAAGGTTCGGTCTATTATTGTCGTCCTTCGCTCCGCGAAGGAACGCTACTTTCGCGGAGCGAAAGGCGACACTCATTTGCCTCACGATGCTAAATAACTGGTTCAACAAAACTCATGACAATCCAGTGGTTCCCAGGCCATATGCACAAAGCGCGGCTTGAGATCCAAGCGACGCTCCCCAAGGTGCATTTGGTCATCGAAGTGCTGGACGCTCGAATTCCATATTCGAGCGAGAATCCGATGCTGGCTGAATTGCGTGGCGACAAACCCTGTTTAAAGGTATTGGCGAAAAGCGATCTTGCCGACGAGACGACAACGGCGACATGGCAAGCCTACTTTGACGAAACCGTTGGTGTCCGTTCTCACGCTGTGACCAGCGCTGACGTCCCGACGATTCGACGCATCAAGCAGATCGCGACCAGGATGCTGCCCAACCGCGACGGCAAACCGATCACGGCAATGATCGTTGGCATTCCCAACGTCGGTAAGTCGACGATCATCAACTACTTGGCGGGCAGAACCGTTGCCAAGACCGGCAACTCGCCTGCGATCACCAAGCACCAACAGAACGTCGACATCGGCGACCATATCTCGCTGCTAGACACGCCCGGCGTGCTCTGGCCAAACGTCCAAAACGCTGACAGCGGCTATCGCCTCGCCCTGCTTGGATCAGTACAAGAAACCGCCTTGGACTACACCGAAGTCGGCTTTTTCGCAGCGCGCTGTTTGCTCGCTCATTATCCGATGCGTTTGACGGAGCGTTACGGACTCGATTCACACCCGGCATCGGAGCTCGAAGCGATCGAGGCGATCGGGCGCAAGCGTGGTTGCTTGGGCAAGGGCAATGTGGTTGATATTGATCGGGCGTCACGAATCCTGGTCACTGACTTACGGTCAGGCACACTAGGCCGGATCACGTTAGAGACTCCAGAACTGATGGAGCATGAAAGAGCCCGCACGATCACCGAGGTCGCTGCGAAAGAGCAAGCCGCCACAGAGAAAGACGCCAAGCGAAAAAAGAAATTCCGCGACAAACAAAGGCGATAATGAGGGGCAATTCGATAATTCCGAAACCGCAACGCGGTGGTAGGTTATAGACACGGACGCCAGTCCGTGGATTCGAATAGGAAAGAATCCAGAAGTCGCGAAGCGACGACAGGTGGAGCGACCTTGCAAACTCGCCAAAACCGAACCGAGGTTAGGCGAACTCGATGGGGATTGGCTCGGGGCTTGTTTAGTTTTTTTGAGTTTAAACTGGTCGTGGCCAGGAAACGCCTGCCGTCGCGTTGCGACTACCCAATGAGCGTTCAATCGTAACCCGGGGTTACGCCAACGGGCGCTGCGCTCTGTTGGCTCACCTCGGGCTATAACATTTCGTCACTTCGCGACTCCGGACCGCATGTCGAAACGATTGGGGACAATCGTTCTACACTTAAACAGCATGTCTGGTTTTGAACAGCACAAGAAATACCGCCAATCCGCCAACTGAAGTTTGAACGTACACCCTGTTAATTAGGAAACTCGCACAAAGCGGACGGCATCCGCGATGATTCGACCGTTGGCGCCTTGGTTACTTAATGTCAACGTCGCCCCAGTTGTCGCTAATTCAAAATAGCCTAAGCTGACCCATTGGCCACCGTTCAGTTTTTGGTTCGCACGAATGGCGCTCGTGGTGCTTGCTGTCGTCAGTGTGTACAAGGCATTGGAGGCGTTCACGGAGCTAGCCGTCCACCAACCAAAGATTTCATAGGTCCCGCTCGTAGCCAGCGCACCGCTCTTGTACGTAACCGAGTGATTCCCCTTAATCGCCGGATTCTCGTCGCTCAGGTAGTTCGCGTTATAGCGCTGAGTTGTCGGTGTTGTCGGTGTTGTCGGTGTTGTCCAGGCTCCGGTGACCGTCGCATTCGGATTGTCGCGGATGACTGTAAAAGGATCGGGAACTGGTACAAAGCGAACTCCATCTGCGATCACCAAACCATTGGTTTGTGTATTACGGATGATGACGGCACCAGCAACATCTCGTTTGAACGGATAGACACCCAGACTGACCCATTTGCCGCCGTTGACGGTTTGATTCACTGTGACGATCCGACTATTGGAAGCGCTGACGACATCGATCGGCACGTTCGTCGCGCGGTCGCTGCCGCTGGTCCAGCGTGCCAACACTTCGTAATATCCATCCTGCGGCAGCATTGCGCTGTAGCGAACTGACTTGGTACCTTTGCCGGCATTCAAATCGGTCAAATAGTTGTTGCCAATGAAACCAGTGACCGCAGAGTTGACAGGCCAAGCTCCGGTCAAAGTCGCCGAGTTATTGTCATATTCAAATCCGCCACTTTTTTGGGTTGGGGCTAAACCGATATCATCGACGGTCACGGATTGACCTTCACCGACGGTGACCATCCAAGAGACTTGATTTTTTGGCCGCGTTGGAGCGAAGGCGGGGGTCGATTCAGCTTTGATGCGATAAGAACCGGCTGGCAGGTCACTCAACAAGAACGCTCCATCGCCGCTGGTCGTCGTCGACCGTTCACCGGGATCCAAAATGCTGTTGTTGTTGATGTCGACAAAGATCGTTTGGTTTGCCAGCCCGCCGTCAGCAACATTTTTGATCCCGTTGAGGTTTTTGTCATTGAAAGCGACACCGGCGATCGCTCCCAAGCGACCTGGCGTGCCGTTAAATAAAAGACTGGCGTCAGCACTGAAAAAGTTGAGTGCGACAATGTCGAGCTTCGTGTCACCATTGAAATCAGCGATCGCGACCGCAGTGGGACTGGTATGTGCCGTGGCGACACGTTAGCTTTGGAAGGTCTCGTCTCCGTTGCCACGCAAGATGCTGACCCCGCCGCTGATGTCTGTCCCACCATCGCTGCGACCGGCCACCACGAGATCGAGTTTACCATCGCGATCAACGTCGATGACCGCAACCTGTTGAGGCGAAGCAGTGGTTGCGAATAGTTTCGCACCGGCGAAACCTCCTGTTCCATTCGCCAGTCGAACAGCAACGCGATTACTTGGTTCGTTCAAATAGACGAGGTCCAAGCGGCTGTCGGCGTTGACGTCGGCGAGCGTTACAAAGGTTGGTTGTACAATTCCCGAAGTCGTTCTGATTCGCGGAGCAAATGTCCCAATGCCGTTGCCACGATGAATCGAAATGGAACTGTCATCTCGATTGGCGATTACTACATCCCGCTTGCCATCTGCATTGGTGTCGCCAGCGGCGATCGATAGGCCGCCGAACTCAGTGTCAAACAACACAGCCGGACTAAACGTTCCGTCGCCTGTGCCGGTCAATAACGCGAAACGGGTGTCAAATGGTCCCGCTGCGACGATATCAAGATTGTTGTCGTTGTTGAAATCAGCGACGGCGACACCATAGGTTGAAACCACGGCAGCGTAGTTGACGGCATCTGCGAATGTACCGTCACCAAGGCCCAGCAATACTGAAACGCCGTTGTAGTCGATCGCGACAAAGATAGATGGCAAGCCATTTTCACCAGCTTGAACAATGCCGTCAGCGTTGATGTCATTGAACACCCGACCGCTGACCAACGCGGGATTGATCAAACCAACGTCAGTGTTAGCGCCAGGAAACCCGCCATAGACGTTGGCATCGTAGAACGCATCGGCTCCCGCGATGGAAACGGGCTGTGTGAATTCATATCCGGCGGGCTTCACGATCCGCACTTTGACCGCTCTCGGAAACACGTTTGAAATTTGATAATCGCCTGACGCATTGCTGACCGCCGTCGGTTCGCCCACTTCGTAGGTGCTGTTGCCGTTGGTATCGGAGAACACGCGCCAACCTGCCAATCCACTTTCAACCGGATCCAACGATCGATTGGCGTTGTAGTCATTGAAAACTCGACCTGAGACAGTGCCCAAATAGTACGATCCAAAATCCCAGCCACTGGTGACTGCCAGCCCTGAGATACTAATGTTGTAAGCCGTCGGCTTGAATCCCGGCGAGGAAAATCGATCGGTTTGAACCCAGCCGACTGGAAGCAGTTGCCGAATGATGGAAGTGCCATTGGGAACGAATAATTCGTAGGTGCCGTCGGCGTCGGTAAATACGCCCTGAGGGTCGGATTCGAAGGTAATCACACCGTTATCGTCTTGATCAGGCCAAACATAACGACCTCCGATCGGCGATTCGTTCAAGTCAAAGACTTGATTCTTATTGAGGTCATTCCAAAGGCGTCCTCGGATCGCGTTGGCTCGATCGGCTCGGTTCAAGAACAAGGTAACGCTGCTGTTGTTCTGGCCTGCTGATTCTGGTTCAATCACAGTCGCGATCAGATCAATCTTCCCATCACGATTAAAGTCGACACAGCTTTTTATGGGGCCGGAAGGAAACGCCTCAATCGTTGGCATAGCTTGCTTGATGCCGTCGTCTTGGCATCAACCTCGGTCAGTTTACGGACGGACGATCTGGGTGGCGATCTGGGTCCAACCCCAGTGCAGCAACGCACCCTTAACACACGATGCCATTGACTAGCGATCGAAGCTTCCTTGGAGAACGCGACCAGCGAGCTGAATCGTGCCGCACCGCAACGCGAAGACTGCTGCGAGCTTAGCAGCTGACGGATCCGGCGGGGAATTGGTATCGTCGCTGGTGCAATCGACTGCGATGCTCGTCAATGCGATGCGGAGGACCAGCAATCACGCCAAAAGTCGCCTGAAGTTACCGCTGGTGTATAGCCTTTAGGTGATTCTTCTTCGAGGCATGATGAAGGCGGCTAAAGCCTGGACACCAGCGTAGGTTCGAACTCTTTCATCGTTCCGCACCACGTTTATAAAGTGACTCACGTTCATAAAGCGGGACAACAAACGGCGTCCCATGAATGGGATGATCAATGACAGTGACCGGAACACCGAATGCTTGTTCGATGAGCGATGGCTGCAAAACTTCGCGTGGTGTACCAATCGCGAGCAATTTGCAATCGCTAAGGATCGCCAAACGATCGCCGAAGATCGATGCATGGTTCAAATCATGCAACGTCAATACGACAGTTAGTTTGCATTCGCGGGCCATTCTTTGAACGCGTGTCAGTACATCGAGTTGATACTTCAAGTCGAGACCTGCGGTTGGCTCGTCCAGCAAGAGTATCGACGCGTGCTGAGTCAGTGCTCGCGCGAGAATCATTCGCCTCCATTCGCCGCCCGATAGCTCGGTGATCCGGCGATCCCCAAACGCCGTCAGGCCCGTAATTTCGAGCGATTGCTTAACGATCTCATGATCTTTTTGCGAGAGTGGCAACCACCAGCCAGTGTGTGGTGTCCGGCCGAGTGACACGACATCGATCACACGAAGTTGGGAATCGCGGTTTTCTTGTTGCGGCATCAGCGCAACAGTTTTCGCCAGCGATCGCGGCTTAAACTTGCGAATATCGCTCTGGTCAATCAGCACCACACCGGAATCAGGCCGCAGTTGACGGCAGAGGGTTTGGAGCAACGTGGTCTTGCCAGCACCGTTAGCACCAAGCAGCACCAGTACCTCGCCGGCGCGCAGCTCAAGCGACACTCGATCCAAGATCGATTGATTTGCGTAGGCAAACGAGAGCTCTTGGGCTACCAACGGACTCATGCGTGTACGCCTCCGATCGGACTGCGAGTTTTGAGCAAAAGCAGGAAAAATGGGCAGCCTAATAGTGCTGTCACGATCCCCACTGGCAGCTCAGCCGGAGCCACGACGGTACGCGCGATCGCGTCCGACACGATCAGAATAGTCGCACCGATACAACTGCTCGTTGGAACCAGCCAAAGGTGTCGCGGACCGACTAAGTATCGTGCGATATGCGGTGCAATCAACCCGACAAAGCCAATGATGCCGGCTGATGATACTGCTGCTGAAGTCGCGATGCTTGCCGCGACGACAACCAAGATTCGAAACTTGACAAGGTCCAAGCCAAGCGACTGGGCCGCTTGTTCACCGAGCAAGTTTGCATCCATCGGCCGTGCCATGACCCACAAAAGTCCGATGCCCAGCAGTGATGCGGCTGCTGTGGATCGAACAGCTTGCCAATCGTTTCCGGCGAGACTCCCCATCAGCCACGATAGGATCACCACAATCTTTTCGTCGTTGAGAAACATCAAGAGCGAGACGATCGCATTGATCATGCTGCTCAGCGCAACTCCGGCGAGTAACAACGAAAGCGGCGATCGATCGGTACTAAGCGAACCGATCGTGAACACGATCGCGACGGCTGAAACCGATCCAAGTAGCGCTGCGACAGCGATCCCATTGAATCCCAAGAAGCCGGCTTGAAACCCCAACGTGACGGCAAGAGTAACTCCCAGGCCCGCACCACTCGACGCGCCAATGACGTACGGATCGGCTAACGGATTCCGGAATAAGCCTTGGAATCCGACCCCAGCAGCACCGAGCGAAGCACCTACCAAGATCGCTGAAAAAATGCGCGGCAAACGCAACTCCAGCAAGATCGATCGATCGGTCGACGTGGTTGTTGACGATGCGGATTCCGTAAGCAAGCCAACGATCTCACTCAGACCGATCGACACAGCACCGACACCAAGACTGATCACGGCGCAAACCATTGCAATTAGGCAGCAAACGACGAGTAAAACGAGCGAACGGTTCAAGGAATCGCATCCTTGGGTGTTGGTGTCATTGCCACGTGATCGGGATAGGCGACGCGAATGATTTCTTCGAGTGCATCGAGCAATCTTGGTCCACAGCGAGATACATGGTCACCATTGATTATGTAAACCTGTTTCTCCTTGACTGCTTTGACTTCGCCCCAGCCCTGACGTTGCAACAATTTTTCGATGCTGACTTTACTCGCGTGCGTTGATGGTGAAAGGATTACATCTGGATTGCGAGCCACCACGACTTCGTCGCTGACCTTGGGATAGTTCGTCGTCGCGTCAAAGAAGATGTTTTGCATACCAGCGAGCCGTAGCACCTCGCCGATAAAGGACCCGGGACCCGCTGTCATCAACGGGTCGTCCCAAACTTCATAGAACACTTTGCGTTGTTGGGCTTCAGGGATCAATTTGACTCGCGAGGTCAACGTTTCCAACCGCTGCTTCATCTGCGAGATTAGTTCGTCGGCTTCTGCGGCGTGGCCAGTTACCTTACCCAGCATCGCCGCTTCGACGAACAATTCCTCGAGATTCTCCGGTCCAATGGCAAGCGACTGAATCTTCAGTTGCTCAAGCGTTTCCATCAATGGTTGATGATTGTCCCATTTGCAAAGTACGAGCTCCGGCTGCAAGCTGATGATCATCTCACGGCTGAGGCTTTCCAGTGTTCCGCCGCCAACTCGCGTCAGTTTCTCGGCTTCAGGCGGATAGTTGCAGTTCTTCGTTGCGCCGACAATCTGCGAGCCAGCGCCGATCGCAAACAGCAACTCGGTCGTCGCGGGAGTCAACGAAATAATCCGCTGAGGGGCCGCAACAAATCGCACTTCTCGCTTTAAGCGGTCGACAGCCAATGTTTCGCTGGCCAACATATCGCTGGCCAACATATCGCTGGCCGGCGCATCGATTGCGCGAGCCTCTGGAGTGACCGAGTACACGCTTGAGACGGGCGATCTAGTTGTCGATTTATCTTTGCATCCAGCGAGAGACGCGAGAGCAAGCGAGATGCTGAAGAACAATGCACGAATCATGTTAGTTTGCCCCGCAAGTTGAACTCGCAAGCTCATCATCAACTTCCTCGATCGATGGACTGAAGCCGTTGCTCCAGTTTGGCATCTGGACGGACGATGCGAGCCAACCGCGAGTTCGCTAGGCGACAAAAGTTGAGAATGCCAACCGCGCGAGGTTAAAGCGCGGTGGATCTCGACTGAATCGATACGAATGCGCGACAGCCCCAATTCCCCGCGGGTGCCATCACAATATAAACCAACTGTCGGGCAGGTCTTCTGGCTCCCGGATTAGCCTCAACCCACGCCTTCCCACGATCGATGGATCGCAGTGGCTAATGTGGGTCTCGTTTCCGGTTACAGCGGCGGGACCGCAACGGATTTACACCGTTTTCCCTATTCTCCAAGCCAACGACATGTTGACTCGGCACCCGAAGTCGAGGAAGAGTTTAAGGCAATAGGGGTAAATGTCAACGACCAAATCTGGATTCGCAGCAAGTCGCCACGATCACCGCTGTTTAGAGAAACAGACCTGACAGACCTGCTCCAACTGAGCTAAAACTGATCCACAGCATCTGCGTAAGAGCCAAATCGAGAGTATGCGAGAACCATCATCACCCCATTCGATTGTCGACGCTGCGGGTCTGTTGCTGGCGACTTGCTGCGACAATGACAAGACGCGGCCGGATCAATTTCTGCTGATGCGGCACCGCGATCGTTGGGATCTGCCCAAGGGACATTGCGAAGCGGGAGAGTCGCTGGTCGAAACCGCGCTTCGTGAAACACATGAGGAGACAGGAATTTCAGCGGACGACATCAGCCTGATTGCGGGG
>Ga0105044_10013686_pt1 | contig 11004 bp, 9 predicted proteins | sample MAT01_FD_78092 | JGI IMG/M metagenome (GOLD analysis project Ga0105044, IMG submission 78092) | Freshwater microbial communities from Lake Fryxell liftoff mats and glacier meltwater in Antarctica - MAT-01 | ecosystem: Environmental > Aquatic > Freshwater > Ice > Liftoff microbial mat | place... | reverse complement strand
TTATCCTAAAGATGGAGCCAAAGGAATTTGTAGCCATAGAGTTCTCGCTTTTGTATAAAGATTATTGATCGATTGCTTTATCGACTATGGCCTGAAAAATGAGCCTATGTTGATTGAGTGAGAAATTATACTCAGCGCGGCCTGCCCGATCGATTTCGGTTTTGAAAAATTCTCGCGATTGAGCTTTTTCTTTGCCAAAATCGACCGGGCAGGCCGCGCCGAGTCTATCTGTGAGCCACAGTTTAAATTGCCCTAGGGCTTGTTCTAGAAACATTTGATATCCATAGACTATAGAGCAGTTATTTTCCAATGCGCACATCAAGAGCTGAGAGTCTTTTGGTTTTGTATTTATATCCATGATTGTTCGGAATGGCAAAATATGATTCGAGCTGATGGGCATAGATAGCGGTGTTGCATTAATAAGAACATCGTAGCCCGAGCGTGCATAAGTTTCCATGGCTGTAAGGTCTCCAGCAGTAGCGCTAATTTGTTTGGCTAGCGTTTCGGCGGTTTTCTTATTTCTATTGAGGATAGTGATAACGGCTTTTCGTGTGGATGCTTCAAAAGCAATAGCCTTGGCAGCGCCGCCAGCGCCGATAATAACGACTGTTTTACCTTCGATACTTTCTATGCTTTCAAGGGCATTAAGAGCTCCATAACCGTCGGTATTGTCTCCAAACCAACAACCATCTCGAAGTGTTGCTGTATTTGCTGCACCGATAGCTAGGGCTTCTGAAGAAATGGCGTCTAAGGCATCAAGAGCCACCCCTTTTAGAGGCATGGTGATGCTGAACCCTTTGAATGGAAGCTGCTTTGCAAGCTGTAAGAAGGCATTTATTTGGTAGGGTTCGAGATCGATTTTAACATATATAGCGTTTACATCGACTGCTTCAAAGAACGCATTATGCGTTTCTTCGCTGATGCTTTTAGAAACGGGGTGTCCAAGAAGGCCATATACAGCAGTCTTAGCGTTCAATGACCTGTAGCGGTATGTTGAGAGCAGTGTGTCTACATCGATTTGACCTGGAGCGGTTTCACTTCTCTTCTGTATAGGCGCATATGAGATTTTAAAGCCCAAAATGGGGGCGATGATGCGAGCAAAGGAGCCATGCTCACCCATGGGTATGGGTATAATGTTAATGGGTGTGGCTGTTGCTTTAGTTTTTTCTTTTGCCCATATCAACAAGCGCATCGCATCCAAAGGAGACTGCGCAAAGGTTGCAATTTTATACCCCCATGCGGGGGTGTTGCTCATATTGGCAAAGATTTCGTCTAGATTGACAGGCGTTTTCTCAACATCATGATGAGAGATAATAATTTTAAGATGTTGATATTTAGCAGTCAATTCGCGGACAAAATTGGTGGATATGTGGCCTTCAATATCGATATATGCTGGTTCAAGAGTTGCAAGCTTTGCAATCCATTGCTGCTGCTCGTGGCTAGAGAGAGCAAATGCTCCTCCATGAGAAGCGCTTCTAAGAGTAAAAATAAAATCTACAGAAAAGCGTTTAAAAATTTTTTTTAACTTTTGGATGTCAGTGTGGGAATGAACATTAAAATCCGTTAATAGATCAAATCGAAGCTCGATGAGATCGGCAAATTCGCATGCATTGGCAATATCAGATGCGACGTTTTCCAACGTCTTTCCTTTAATGGGTACGCAAAGCATCAAGCATCCATTTTAGGGAGTCGTTAAGGATTTTGTCATCGAGTTCCATACAGAACTCGCCGTTACATTTATATGGTTTTCCAATGCCTTCCAGCATCACAAATCGAGGCTTTCGTTGTATGGTTTTTTTATCTAGCGTCATGGCTTGCGTTAATAGCGCTGGGGTAAAGAATGTAGGAATTTCGAAATGTAGAGCGTATTTATGTAAGCAGGCATCAATTTTTTCAAATGATGCTTTTGGAAGCATTTCAAGCTGCATGGCCATATAGCTTTCCGTTAGTATGCCTATGGCAACAGCTTTTCCATGCGAAATGGCATATTTCGATACCTGCTCGATGGCATGGCCGATGGTATGACCAAAGTTTAGAAGGCGCCTTCTGCCAGTTTCTCGCTCATCGTCTTCAACGATCTCTTTTTTGATATTTATTCCCCAAGAGATGCTTTTTTGCAAAACATTGTCTTGTTGTTGGAGTATCTCTGCAGCATGGTCTGTCATGAAATCGAAATAGCTGCTATCGGCAATTAAACCGTGCTTGATCATCTCGACGATGCCATTTTTCAGTTCGGCCACAGGAAGTGTTTTGAGGATGTCTGGATCGATATAAATTTTTAGGGGTTGATAGATGCTGCCGATCATGTTTTTAGCTAGCGGGTGATTGAGGCCGTTTTTTCCTCCGATGCTGGCATCGACCATGCCTAGCAGCGTTGTAGGAATCGAGACTAGAGGAATACCTCTGCAGAAGGTAGCAGCAATAAAGCCAGCCATATCAGTGACAACACCACCACCAACAGCGAGTATGCAGGAGTCTCGTGCAAAGCCTTGTTCACACATCTGGTCTTCGAGCCTAGCTTTTGTAGCTCGGACTTTATTAGATTCACCAGGACTAAATGAAAATATGGAAGCTTCAAGGCCTCCCTGCTGTAGAGCTGAAAGCAGCTGGTTAGCATGCAATTCTGCTACAGTTGAGTCTGTGATGAGGGCCACCCTTTTCGCTGTAGCTTTAAGTTCTTCGACTAAATGTTCAGTATTTTGGCAGAGCCCTTTTTGCAATTGAATGCCAGAAGAAATAGAGCTTTTAAGCGTTTTTGTCATCGCTTTGTACTGTTTGTAAGAGTTTGGGTATTTGCTAGAATTTCTACGACTTCTTCTAGGGTAAGATTTGTAATGTCGAATTTCACACTTGCTAGGGATGCATAGTCTTTTTCCCGTATCTCCGCTAAACGTTCAAATGATAGTCGTGGTGCGTGTATATCCAAATATGTGGGCAAACCCTTTAGCGCAATCAATCTATCATAGATTTGGGTACGATCGCCTTTGAGGTAAATTATAATTCCCATTTCTTTGAGCATTGTGGCGTTTCCAGCCGTTGTAAGTGTTCCTCCGCCGATAGAAATGATAGACAGATCGATACTTCTTAGTGCCTTAATAGTTTCTGCTTCAAGGGCACGAAATTTCCCTTCGCCCAATGTATTGTGGATTTCACGTATCGTTAAAGCAGTATTGTGATCACGGTATTTTTTCTCCATGAGAGCATCAGTATCATAGACATTTCGATCCATTTTTCTTGCTAACAGAGCCGCTGTGGCTGTTTTACCGCACCCAGGAAGACCACAGATAATGATATTACGCTTTTGCATCTCAACCTACATGCTTGAAAAAGTTATCCTAATGACCCTGCTGTTTTACGCAAAGCTTTTTTGTAATCCCCAAAAGTAGATCAGAAGCTCATACCGGAGAAAAGTTAAAATAAATTACTTGTTTTTTGCGGGCACGGGAACGGACACATATGCGTTAAGCCAAAATCGATCGGTCAGGCCGCTCCGAGTATAAGAACAAGAGCAATTACCTTTTGTATTTATGGGAAATAGGATGAGTTCACGTTGACGAATTAGCGCAATCAACAGCCGCTCCCATGCGCTTGAAATCTGCAGCTATATCTGGATAAGCTTTAGCGACACATTCAGTATTATCGATATAGGTTGTGCCTGTGGCCCCTAGTGCTGCGCACATCAAAGCCATGGCAATGCGGTGATCGTTATGGGAATGAAGACTTGCACCTTGAAGCTTCGATTCTTGAACAATAAGGCCATCAGGTAATTCTTGGATTCTGGCGCCCATTTTTGTAAGCTCGGAGGCAATAGCTTGTATGCGGTTGCTTTCTTTACCTCTAGCTATAGCAGCGTTAGTAATATGTGTTTCTCCTTTGCAGAAGCACGCGATGACGGCCAAGATGGGCAGGGCGTCGATGTAGTCGTTTATATCTAGCCTTCGGCCATGTAAGGAAGCGCCAGATTTGATTTCTAGTGTCTTGGCATTTGCATTGATGTGTATATTTGCTCCCATTTCCTGCAGCGTTAATATCAATTGTTTGTCCCCTTGAGGATCATCCATGTCGATGTTATTAAGGGTGATCTCAGAACCAGTTATCAGTGCCCCTGCAATTGGAAATGCTGCAGAACTAAAATCCCCTGGCACGGTGTAATCAAAGCCTGGAAATGTGCCTTTGCCATGAACTTTTAGATGCCGATACTCATTATTTTCGTATTCAATGCCCATTTTCTTCAGCCAGCACAGCGTAAGAGCTATCCAAGGCTTTTCTCCTGGCTCATCGACATATATTTCGGTTGTGCCTTTCACGCATGATGCCGCTATTAGCAAGGCTGAGACATGCTGTGAGTCATTACCTTTTAGCCTTGCTATACCAGCTTTCAATGGGCCGCGGATAATTATGGGTGCATACCCATCGTTCTTAGTCGAGATCGCATGCGTTCCAAGTTGCTGTAACGCAAGAAGTAGAGGCTGCATATCCCTTTGATGCCGTATCGACATGTCTCCTGTGATAACGCCGTAGTTTCTTGAAAGCGCCATCAATGCAGATACGAATCTGAGAACGATTCCTGAATTGCCAGCATCGATAACATCATCAATAGTGTTGATGCACCCGCCAGCGCCTGTAATTGCTAAATGTGATTCATGAACACTGATTGTGCTACCAAGCCGCCTGCAGGCCTCAATCATTTTTATGGCATCATCGGATATTAGAGGTCGCGTTATTGTAGATGTACCTTCTGCCATAGAGGCGAATAGTATCGCTCTCAGTGTATGAGATTTTGATGAGGGTACAGTTACCGTACCTGAAAGCTTGGATGGGTTTACTCTGTATTGCTGCATATCTTAAACTCTGAACGTGAACGGAAAAATAAGCAATCGGAATTGCTCTTGTTAAAGCGTCCAATTGCTATTGCCGCGAGTGGCCAGTCCTTACCGAGATTAGTGAAAATGGGAAGAAATATTTCATACGCGGAAAGAAAAAAACAGATTTTTCCGAGTTTGACGAGTGCAATCAATGGTGCTAGATAACCGATAACGCAGCAGAGATTTTACGGCTCTCCAAAGGGGCTTCGCCCCTCTGGACTCCCCACCAGGGAGCAAGCCCCCTGGATCCCTCTTACATTTTTGTAATCGACTAGATTGATCTGTGGGCTATGCAGGCATTAAAACATTTTTCATGCACATGGAGAGATGTCGAGTTCAATTAAATTTGTAGACTAAATAATTTCTACATGGGAGAATCACCATGTTCTACCTCTATTAAAAGTGCATTTCGAGGTTGCTCTCATTGACGCGTAAATATGATATTCTTACACATCCACAAAACGGTCAGGATTTAGCTTTTGATCATCTTGAAGCCTTGGATGTCGATCTGTGGCTTACAAATGGAGCATTAATAGCTTTTGATGATACTGCCTACATCGGTTTCGGAGAGGCTTTTTGGGATTCTTCACCAGCACCGCATGGCAACAAAAAAGCTTTATGCTTTTATTTCCCTGATTTCTTTTTGCAAGATCCAAAGCCTTGGGTTCACTATCAATATGAAACATTGCTGCCGATATCTCTATTACGAAAGCTCCTAGCACAGCTTCCAATCGAAAAGCAAATAGCTCCTATCCGCTGGCAAGAGCCAGAGCGTTCCCTATTTCAAGATGGCTTTCAGACTTTACAAGAGGCTTTTAAAGACTGCAAGCTTGATAAAGCTGTGCTTTATGCCTTCAGCAAAAGAGAATTGTCGTTATCAAAAGCTGATCGACAAAAAGCACTTAAAGGCGTCTTGGGGTATGCTTCAACTACTCCCACGTATGCTTATGGTTTTTGGAGCAATTCGGAGGGCCTTATCGGCGCAACACCTGAAATGCTTTTTCATGCTCAGGCTGACAAGCTTCAGACAATGGCTTTGGCTGGCACGCAAAAAGCTTCAGACAAAAGCGATATGCGTGAAGATTTGAAGCTGGTTCGTGAACATAAAATAGTTGTAGATGATATCAAGACGAGACTGAAACCCTTCGGACATGTGGTCACAGGCTCCATGCAAATACGTGAGTTACCCTTGCTTAAGCATCTCTATACGTCTTTGGAAATGCAGCTTTTTAGACCTTTGGACTTTTCTGCCTTGGTAACAATTTTACATCCAACACCTGCTCTTGGAGGCTTTCCATCAGAATCTGCGTGGCTATGGCTTAAAGGATATAACGTGACATTGCCTCGCGGGCGTTTCGGCGCCCCTGTTGGCCTATTAATGAATCATGCTGGGGCAATAAGCAACGAGATATTCTGCTTTGTGGGCATTCGAAACGTGATGTGGGACTCTAAATCACAAAAGATTGGTGCTGGTTGCGGTATTATTGCTGAAAGCGATTTAGATGCAGAATGGGCTGAACTATTGCTTAAAACGACATCGATTCTAAGGTTTTTGAATTTATGACAATACCAATTTACCAACATGTCTTAAATAAATGTGTGAAGGCTGGGATTACAGAGTTTTGCATTTGCCCAGGATCGCGCAATAGCCCCTTTATAAAGATTCTGATGGCTTCACCATCGATAGTGAAGCATTTCTCTTATGAGGAGCGGTCGGCAGCCTTTTTTGCTTTAGGACGAACGCGTGAATCTGGTAAACCTGTGGCTGTGGTGACCACATCAGGTACAGCGGTTGGTGAGCTCCTGCCTGCAGCTATGGAGGCGTATTATACTGAAGATCCGCTGTTGCTTATAACGGCCGATCGGCCGAAGCGGTTTCGCGGAACGGGCGCTCCTCAAGCAGCTGAACAAGCAGGAATATTTGGCGTCTATGCATCATTTGCGCAAGATATTGCTCATGATGAAGCATGTTTGATTGGAGAGTGGAATTGGACAGGGCCGGCTCATTTAAATGTATGCATAGAGGATCCAAAATCATATCCAGAGATCGTTACCGAGCTCTCAGTAATGCATAGCAACATTAAGCGACAGAAGTTATGGCCAGAGATTGATTTCACGACGCTTAAGCTTTTTTTTGAGCGCTCACGCTCTCCTCTTATTATAGTAGGCGCGCTAGCGAGTGAGGAGCAACCAGCCGTTCGGGAGTTTCTTTTGCGAGCTAGTGCTCCCATATATTGTGAAGGGGCTTCAGGGCTTCGAGAAGATCCACAGTTAGAGCATTTGCAAGTACGCACAGAATCAGCCATATGGCAATTATCAGAGCAAAAGGGATATCCTATAGACGGTGTTTTACGCTTCGGAGGCATACCTGTAACGCGCTTATGGAGAGATTTGGAAGAACGGTCCGGCCAACTGTCGCAATGTTCTTTAAGCAGTAGTGCATTCAGCGGACTTAGCTATGGCTGTCATATTAAATGTAATTTAAGCGCATTTCTACCTACATTCACGCTCCCAGCTGATTGGATAGGCTATGATGCCTCCAAATTTCTTGATGCGGACAAATATCGGCAAACGCAGATAGACCAATTATTCGAAGCTTTTCCAACATCAGAACAAGCGCTGTATAGAGCTATTTCAGTGGGGATCCCCAAAAATTCACTCGTTTATTTAGGCAATAGCCTTCCTGTTCGGGAATGGGATTTAGCAGCTGTGAAGACTCCTAAAGCATTTCATGTCACAGCCAGTCGAGGTCTAAATGGCATTGATGGTCAGATATCAACATTTTTGGGTCTATGCACAAAAGTGCGAGATAACTGGGCGATCGTTGGAGATCTTACTGCGCTATATGACTTTGCAGCGCTATGGATGGTGCATAAGCTACCAGAGATCCCTTTAAAAATCATTGTCATGAACAATGGTGGTGGTAAGCTTTTTGCTCGCATATATAAAGACCCGATCTTTCAGCAAAACCATACATTTAACTTTGAGCATTTTGCTAAAAATTGGCGTATTCCCTATCTGCGTAGCGATGGGTGCGTTCCTGAAACCAGTCGTTTGCCAAATCAAGTGTTTGTGGAAATTTGTCCTGATGAAAAAGCTACAGAAGCCTTCTGGATGGAATACGATGCTTTGTCAAAGCGGAGGCGTGTTATATGACTAGCATGAATAGTCACCAAGTATATGCTCTCCATGGCTTCTTAGGCGCACCTGCAGAGTGGCAGGATTTTACTTTTATTGATCACCAAGTAGTCCTTGAGCGTCCAGACCTTGGTTTATGGCAGTGGGCAGAGCTGTTCAATGCAGAAGCTTCAAAAATCGATGGGCATCGCATTCTTGTGGGCTATTCCCTGGGCGGTCGCTTAGCTATGCATGCGCTTATAGCCGAACCCAAACTGTGGAGCGCAGCGATACTTATCTCGGCACATCCAGGACTACGCTGCCAGAGAGAAAGGGATATCCGCTTAAGCAAAGATCGCTTATGGGCGAATAAGTTTTTACAACTCCCCTGGAATGAGCTTCTGCAAGAATGGAATAAGAATCCCATTTTCGGTGGTAAGCCATTTGCACATCAGAAGCAGGAGCAACATTTCGAGCGACATGCCCTTTCACAACAGCTGCAAAATTGGTCGCTTGCAAAACAAGAGTATCTGACACCCCTATTGAAGGAAGTAAAGACCCCCATCTTATACATCGCTGGGGAATGCGATGAAAAATTCAGGCTTATAGCAGAAGATTTTCGCGAGTTTTCCATAGCAGGCATAGCTCCAGGCGCACACCATAGGGTTCCTTGGGAGAATTCTGAATATTTTATAAACACAACCGAGACATTTATTAAGGAGAGCATTCGTTATGACAGTTAAGTGGAGAGCTATAAAAACTTATGAAGATATTATTTTTGAAAGTTCGGATGATGGTATTGTTAAAGTTACAATCAACAGGCCAGAGGTGCATAATGCATTTCGCCCAGAAACAATCGACGAGATGAAAGATGCTTTTGAACTTGCTCGCTTAGATCCGACTGTGGGTGTGATTATTCTCACTGGTGCTGGTGATAAAGCCTTTTGTTCTGGTGGAGATCAGAATGTTCGCGGTGATGCTGGGTACCTTGGTACAGGAGGTCTGCCTCGTCTAAACGTATTAGACCTGCAAAAGCAAATACGATCGATGCCGAAACCTGTCGTCGCTATGGTTGCTGGGTGGGCTGTTGGTGGAGGCCATGTTTTGCATGTCGTTTGCGACCTCACTATAGCTGCCGAGAATGCGCGTTTTGGTCAGGTGGGTCCTAAAATGGGGTCTTTTGATGGAGGCTTAGGCTGTAGCTACCTTTCACGTGTTATTGGACAGAAGAAAGCTCGGGAGATGTGGTTCCTATGCCGATTTTATAGCGCTCAAGAAGCTCTTGATATGGGACTTGTGAATTGCGTTGTCCCCCTACTGGAGCTTGAAGCCGAGACGCTTAAATGGTGTTACGAGATGCTTGAGAAGTCCCCTCTAGCATTGCGCTGCTGTAAAGCCGCTTTGAATGCCGATTGTGATGGTCAAATTGGCCTTATGGATCTCGCTGGAGATGCGACTTTGCTATACTACATGACTGAAGAAGCTAAAGAGGGCAAAGAGGCTTTGCTAGAAAAGCGTAAGCCAAACTTCGATCGCTTCCCGAGGCTACCTTAGAAGGGCTGCGAAGCAAATAGCAATTTGACGCAGAGACGCAAAGGCGCGGAGGTTCGCAGAGAGCAATATAATTGGTTTTAGAAACAGTAAGCGAAATATACTCGGCGCGGCCTGCCCGGTCGATTTTGGCAAAGAAAAATCTCTCGGTCAGGCCGCGCCGAGTATAACATGCAATAAATAAACTATGAATCACTTTGAGATAAGTTTAAGTTCCATTTTCTCGCTCTCTGCGTACCTCTGCGTCTCTGCGTCTCTGCGTCCAATTGCTATTTGCTTGCAGGTGTTCTGCTCATGAAAATTTCTGTTTACCAATATCGCTTATGGTTCAAGGGAGAGTATGCAACAGTTTCGCAGAGGCCGTTCCGGGAAGGTGCGCTTCTGCGTATGCTATTCAAGGATGGCTGCATTGGCTATAGCGATTGCCATCCATGGGTAGAGCTCGGTGATTTACCTTTGCAAGACCAGCTTGCGGCACTCTCAAAAGGCAGAACCACTCCCCTGTTAGCTTGTTCTGAAAAATTTGCGCGTGTTGATGCCGAAGCTCGCGCTAAGAAGCAATCGGTATTTGATGGTTTGGAGATACCCAAAAGCCATCTGTTACTGTCACTCGATGATTCGATCGGAAAGATGGTTTCAGATGGCTTTGACACGTTTAAAGTTAAATGCGGTTCTAATTCGGATCGGGAGCTTGAAACTCTTAGGCATTGGAACTCTATTGTTCCTACGGGGCTATTTAGGTTAGACTTCAATGAAAAATTATGTAGAAATGGTTTTGTTGAATTCTGGCGTAAGATGCCAGGCAAGCTTCAGAAGCAAATCGACTTTATCGAAGACCCCTATCCTTATGACCCTACAGCTTGGACTGCCGATCAAGAGTACCTACAGGTCTCTTTTGCTTCTGACCGACAGTCTCAGAAAGCAGTACAATATCCCAATAGCTGTCATGCAATCGTGCTGAAACCTGCGGTAGAACGAATGCCTAATTTGTTACCTGTATCGAATCGATTCGTGGTCACAACCTATTTAGACCATCCTGTCGGTCAGATGTGTGCAGCCTATGCCTCTGCTATTTTGAAGAAACAATACCCCCATTTGGTGGGTACTTGCGGGCTAATGTCTCACCTATGTTATGAAAGAAACGAGTTTATAGATGCGATGAGAAGTAAAGACACAGCATTATTACCCACTGAGGGAAATGGATTTGGGTTCGATTCCCTGTTGGAGGCGCTGCCATGGCAAAATTTATGATCGATTGGCTAAACCGCTCTTCACATGTATTGATAAACCCTCATCTACCAAATGAAATCGCAAGTCAGCTTGAGGCTGCTGTGCATCCTTATGCCGAGCTAGATTCCCACATATGGCTTGCAAGTTCAGGTACGGAGGCATTCCCTAAGATGATTGCCCTCTCCAAGCAAAGTATGTTGGCATCAGCTAAGGCCGTAAACAATCATTTACAAATTTCATC
>Ga0105044_10013681_pt1 | contig 11008 bp, 10 predicted proteins | sample MAT01_FD_78092 | JGI IMG/M metagenome (GOLD analysis project Ga0105044, IMG submission 78092) | Freshwater microbial communities from Lake Fryxell liftoff mats and glacier meltwater in Antarctica - MAT-01 | ecosystem: Environmental > Aquatic > Freshwater > Ice > Liftoff microbial mat | place... | reverse complement strand
TGAAGGCGAAAATTCCTGGTGCTTTTTCTTTAAATCAACATTTAGCAATAAAGAAATCTGAAAAAAGTTACGACCAGTTTCATCATTTATTTTGTAATCAAACTGATGCAAATAACCGCTTTGAATGGCAACTGCTTCACTCACTTCATAGCCTCCGCCAACAAAAAACCGGTTGCGTTCAAAGTAGGGCGCTTTATCGGTGAAAAAAATTTCATTCCAAATGGATGCATAAAATGTTTTGGGTACCAATTTTTTATTATTCAACGGTATAACTGTGTTCAATCTGTATCTGAACCGGTTACGAAAGCCGTTATTTGTAAAGCGTTGTTCAGCCCGGTACCGGTGTTCAAATTTTATCCTTGCTACCTGTTGTTTCATGATTAATTGTACCCAGGTACGTATCTCCTTTTGCTGATAAGGTAATTTGAAATTTCCCCCCTGGCTATAGGTATTGTAAGAGCCTACGCCAGTTGTAAATGAAAAGTTTGATTTTAGGTTATACGTTATTCCACCTTTTATTTCATAATAGTGAAACTGGTTGTAAAATGAAAGACTTCTTAATTGAGGCTCTACAAAGAAACTCCATTGTTTATCAAGATTCATTTTAACATTGATGATATTCCATGACCCAATTTCTTTTGTAGTATTTTGTGCTTTGATGTAATTGCCGGGACTACTTAATAAAAACAGCAACCAGGTAAGTGTTTTTAGTTTTCCGATCATTCGCCGTTGTTTCAAATAAGTGCTTTAAATTAAAAAAAAAGATAGCAATAATAAATAATTTAAAGCAAGGATAGTGTTTTGTTTTCTTTAAAAATTCTTCTTCTTACTATTGCTTTCTCAATTTCTGTCGCAAAAAACACAATGGAGGAGGCTGCAATCACTACCAGAAATTCGGTTAGCGTTAGTGCTTCGGTTTTAAAAATGGATTGTAAAAATGGTATGTAGGTAACGCCAAATTGTAACAGAAGACTAAACATGACCGACCCTATCAATGGTTTATTTGAAAAGAGTCCGATACTGAACAACGATTGAGTTGCCGATCTTATACACAATACATTTGCCAACTGACTTAGGCATATTACATTAAACACCATGGTTTGCCAGTGCCATCCATTTTGTAAAGCAAAGTGTTGCACGCCTAATGCAATACCAGCCATCAGCATACCCACCCATATAATGTGTAAGCCTCTGCCACCTGCAAATACACTTTCCTGCGGTGGCCGTGGCGGCCTGTTCATAATGTCTTTTTCTGCCTTTTCAAACGACAAACTAATAGCTGGTAAACCATCGGTTACTAAGTTTACCCATAAAATATGTATAGGCAGTAATGCAATGGGTAAACCAATAATGGGGCCTATCAATAAAGTCCATAACTCACTTGAATTAGTAGTCATCAGAAATTTGATGAACTTTAAAATATTATCATAAATCCGGCGACCTTCCCGTACCGCTTTTATGATGGTAGAAAAGTTATCATCCAGCAATATCATGTGTGCGGCTTCCTTTGAAACATCGGTGCCTGTAATGCCCATTGCGATACCAATGTTGGCCATCTTTAACGAAGGAGCATCGTTTACACCGTCACCCGTCATGGCTACGAAGTGACCTTTTTGCTGCAGCGTTTTTACTATTTGCAATTTTTGTTCAGGCGATACTCTTGCATATACTTTTATCTTTTCTGCTCTGGCCAAAAAAGTATTGGTATCTAATGCTGCCAATTCCAGTCCGGTTATTGTCAAATCTTTATCGCTACTTAAAATACCAATTCTTTCTGCTATTGTTTTAGCTGTAAGCGGATGGTCGCCGGTTATCATTACCGGCACAATACCGGCGGTTTTACATTGTGCAACCGCATCAAATACTTCTTCCCGTGGAGGGTCTATCATACCACTCAATCCTAAGAATTGCAATTCATTTTCACAAAGTTTACTTTCAGGGTTTTCAGGCACAGCATCCCAGTACCTATAAGCAAAACCCAATACCCGTTGGCCTTTAGCTGCCATAGTATTTACTTGTTGCAGCAGCGGATGTACATGCACATTTGCACAACGATGCAGCAATACATCAGGAGCGCCTTTCGTAAAAGAGATAATTTTATTCTGATGAGCATGAAACGTTGTCATCAATTTTCTTTCTGAGTCAAAAGCTATCTCAGCCACACGGGGCCAGCCTTCCACTTTTACATGTTGTTCTTTAGCTATTTCCAGTAAAGCAATTTCGGTGGGGTCGCCTTTGATGATTTCGCCATCAGTAGCATCGTTGTTTAAAGCAAATGCATGCAACAGTAACGAGACATCATCCTGTTGATTGATGGCGGATAAATCATTTCTTTCGTATAAATTTCCGTTTACAAAAACCTGCTCTACCTGCATTTTGTTTTTAGTAAGTGTACCGGTTTTATCCGTGCAGATGTAGGTAACAGAACCCAATGTTTCTACCGCAGGTAATTTTCTAATGAGGCTGTTATGCTGTATCATTCTTTTTGCTGCCAACGCCAGCGAAATGGTAATAACTGCTGGTAACGCTTCGGGTATCGCTGCCACTGCCAATGATATACTGGTCATCACCATTGTAATCATATCTTCTCCACGCATTAAACCGGCTACAAAAAATAACACGCATGCCAACAACACCACGATAGATAATTTTTTACCAAAAGAAATCATGCGCTGTTGCAATGGCGTTAGCGATTCATCTCCCTGTAGCATTTTTGCAATACGACCCAGTTCTGTCTGCATCCCGGTTGCTATTACCATACCAGTACCCCTGCCATAGGTTGCAAACGTTCCTTTGAATGCCATATTTTTTCGATCGCCAATGGGCAAATCATCTGCTGCCAATGCTTCGGAAATCTTATCTACCGGATGTGACTCACCGGTCAGGGCCGCCTCTTCAATCTTTAAATTGATGGATTCCATGATGCGGATATCGGCCGGCACTGCGTTGCCTGCTTCCAACATTACCACATCTCCCGGCACTAATTCAACAGCGGATAGAAAAGATACTTTTCCATCACGCAAAACTTTGGCCTGCGTAATGGACATTTGTTTTAAGGCATGCATCGCTTTTTCAGCACGGTATTCCTGGATGAAACCTACAATAGCATTTAGCAGAACAATAATAAGAATGACGATGGTATCTTTAAGATCGCCAATGATGCCAGATACAATTGCTGCCGTTAGCAATATCACTATCATCACATCTTTAAACTGTCCAAAAAAAATGCCGGCCATTGTTTTCTTCTTTCCTTCCTGTAGTTGATTGGGACCAACCTGCAATAATTTCGCGGCTGCTATAGAAGCAGACAAGCCTTGTGTATTAGATCCTAAAGAATCAAAAACTTCCGCTATGGTTTGTTTGTGCCAGTTCATAAATAATTTATATTTTATGCAATGCAACGTGAGCATGTGTATTGCATCGGAAAATTTTAAAAGAGGGCATTTTAAATTTATTTGAAAAACATTTTTTCCAATTGATTGATTACATCTGTATCAACCTCATTTGTGTCATAGTATGATTGTGCAATAGCTTCACCGGTACGCATAATGTTCACAATAATAGCTGGCGTAAACAACGATTTATTACTGGTATAAAATTTTTCAAAAGACTTCAAGTGATTTTCAGTATCGGATTTTCTTCCTTCGGTTTGAAAAGACAATTTGATTGAGACATCATTATCTGTACAATCTTTATCAGCAGACTTCGTAAAATATTCCCATACTTCTGTGATACTTTCCTGCATAGCTAATCTTTCTTCCGCAGAAATATCATCTCCAATACCAGAAATCTGATAAAAGAAATTACCTAATTGAGCGTCTAATTTTTCACGAAACATAACCATTCATTTCAAATTAACCGGACACCTGATTTTTTGGAGATATCAAGCTGGGTCTTCCTTTTTTCTATTTGTTTTTTCAATGCTTCCACTGCATCGGCTATGGCTTCTTCAAATGTTTTACATTGGGCATTTGCCAGCAAATCATTTCCGGGAATAATCAATCGGATATTGCATATTTTACTTTCGTTTCTATCCGAACTATCACTACTCATCTTCACTTCAGCCACTATTATTTTATCAAAAAATTGTGCAAGCTTTGCCACTTTCTGATATAATAATTTTGTTAGTTCCTCTGAAGCCGTAAAGCCTTGTGTTTGAAATTTTAGTTTCATATAATTAAATTTTAGTTTTTTTTATCTATCACTTTTGCAAGTTCAATGGAAGATTTATTTATTAAAATGTATCGGTATTGTTAAATTTTCCAGCATTGCAAACTGGAGAAAGTCTAAAAAAATGGGACGGTCTATTTTGTAGCAACACGATACCTCCAAATTGTTGCAACGACCCGGCTTCAGTAATTTCTATGCGGTTGCCGCTTATTAAAAAACGTTCTACCTGGTTCATTAATTCATCGGCGGTATTAAAAAGTGCATTTGCCCTTCTGGATTTATACAACCGTTGTTTTAAACGTTTATCAATCAATAACAGGCCATCAACACCATTGCGTAAAGCCTGCGATACCATTTCAATTTCAGCAATCAAAACATTCGCTTTTTGAGCTATCATTATCTGATCCATTAAAAATTTCGACTGCCAATAATTCCAGTGACTGATAATTTCTTTTACAAGCCGTTTTATTATTTCTTCATCAAATGGAGCTACATTGTCCAAAAGTCTAAAGAATACACCCGGGTAAAGGGAGCTACTGCAAAACAGCTCCACCAGTTTAGGACATCCTGTAATAAAAACAGGTTTTTGATTGTGCCCGTTCAATCGTTCTATTGTTTGCAAAACCTGTTTAAATAAAGTTTCGGGATTAGTTTTTTCATTCAAGCCCGGTACCTGTTTTGTTGCATACACCTGGTTGAGCCGGTTATGATGATACTCAAAAAGATTTGCATTGCTTTGTTCCAAAACCAGATAATAGAAATCAGGCTGGCTGTCTGCGTTGGCAGTTAATTCCAGCAGGGATACATATTTATTGAAATAGATTATCGGTTTTACCCGAAAATTCAGATAGGTTACACTTTCGTTGTCGGGTCTTATTAAAACAGCAATACTGTTACAATGTGAATTGTAATCTAATTTACTAAATACGTTTTTTAACCGTGTAAAGATATTAAGCGCATAAACCGGATCAAGCGTTCTGTGTACCATTTCATGTGCGCTTTGTTCTGAAAATTTTAAAATATTGTCCATTGTCTTTTCATCCTGCATACGTGGTTGAAACGGCAGCGCTAAACCCAGCGATAAAGCAAATTTCTTTGTCCTTACTTTTTTAAGGTTGGAAGAACTTATTAATGATGAAGCATACATTGTTCTTTATTTATAGATTACTTAATAAAAAAATCATCTGTATTTTTGTTTCTATATTTTGATGAATGTATTGACATAAATAATTATTCTAAAAGTTTTAAAAAGATAAATGGGTAGTAAGTATTAAACCGTTATTGTATTGAAATACATTTCTTCCACCTACTTCACGGGGCAACTGTATTATCTGGTTTAAAAAGCCGCCTTCAATTCGCAGCTTTGAAGAAAACCTATATCCTAACAAAAGCCCCAGTCGGTTTTGATCGAACACATTTTCATTCACATTCTTTCCAAAACCAAGAAACATTTCATGGTAGATGGCAGCGTAAGGTGTTTTGTCTGCAATTGTTTTTCCTTTCAATGGTATCTGCATACGAACCATGTACCGGAACCTATTTACAAAAAAATAGTCATCTTCTTTTGTCAATGAAGCATTGCTATAACGGCCTATCCACCTTTGTTCCAGCATAAACCGATGACTGAATTCTACCATACCTATTTTATCGCTTACAGTTGCCATTTGAAAGGCTCTGTGCTCGGTAAACTGTTTGCCGAAACCATTGATGGGAATATCCCCGTAATTATATGTTTCTATCCACGCATATCCCAAACGCAGGCTAAGTTTTTTATTTACCTGGTAATTGATACCAGTCCGTAAAAGACTTTGTTGCCAGTCTTTCACTACATTTTCCCTTCGCCATTGATACTCGGTATGAATGCCCCACTTTTCATTTAGTTTAAATGTGCCATTGTAGGCATACCAGCCAATGGTATTGTAGTCATTTAAACGAGTGTTTTGAGCATTTACGCTTTTTAATACAAAAAATGAAATGAACAAAAAATAAACTATTAATTTTTGCATAATTAAAAAAATAGGGTTGAAATTATAATCCAACCCTACATTGATTTATTTAGTTGGTGGTGAAAATGGTAATGCAGATTTATGAACGATAATTCTCAACTTACCGTCTTGTCCTTTTCTAAATACCCAGGTTTTGTCTACCATTACTTCTTTTCCGTCTTTACCAGTTACCCATACATTACCCATTGTTATTGCAACGGAACCATAAATTTGAATACCCTCATTTTTTTCTCCTGCATTGTCATACCTTGCTTTTACCCAGGGATTCAATGCAAAACCTTTGTCATTTGGGTAAGCAGGGTCGCCGCCGACAAAGTAGGCTAATGCACCTTTTTTATCATTTCTAAAAGTTTGATCACCATAAGCCAATGTAGGCTTAAAAAATACCTTTCCCTTGTCATAATTATATGCTTCAGAAAGTACTTGTTCGGCAAAAGCTTTGTAATCGCCTCCTTCTTCTTTCATTTTCCCAATCTTAACCAAAGCATCGCACCACGCCTGTTGTGCAGCGTTTACTTCATCGTAGGTAACAACGTCTTGTGCTCCTTCTTCAACATATACCAAACCCAGGTCGTCAATCGTTTTTTGCGCTTTTTCGCTGGTTTGAGTAACCACTTTTTGTGCTTCCTCCTTTGCTTTTTCAGTAACCTGGTTACAAGAGGTTGCCAATAAACCGAATGTGAGTGTTGCTAAAACTAAATTCTTCTTGTTCATTTTTTATCGTGTTTTTTAAATTATGCCTACTTTTTAAAACGGTGTTCGGCTTTTCCGTATTGCAGGTGTATGCACTGGTATCTAATATTAGCAGGCAATTACTTACCACTATCAGTCCATTTTATTAAATATAGGTTTTACGATAGGCTGCTAAAACCTGACATGAACTTATTCTGATTTTTTTAACTACAAAGCTTCTCCAAGCAAAGAATAAAGTTTAAAATTACAATTCCGGCATCCTTGAATTTTGATTATTATTAAGCGCAAATTCGTAGCCAACCCTCAGGCCAATGATGCCTCTTGAACCTTCAGCAGTTGACCAGGCCTCGTGCCTCAGGCTAATGTCAAAAACATTTTTGCCCAATTTAAATTTATCGCCCAGACCCAACGAATAGACGAAGCCAGCACTGCTATTATCTCCCACAAAAATGATGGCTCCGGCCTCACCTGCTCCATAAAAAGAACCTAGATAATATCTTGCACCCGCTTTTAATGGAATGGCTGATATAGCGGCAGTCTTTATATTTATTACATTTTTATCCGGCATAAAATAATAACCGCTGCTGAGTGTTGCACTTGCATGCCCGGAAAAAACATATTCCCCCTTTAGTGTAACACCACCTCCTGTTTTATTAGTTGCTGAAAAATTTGATTCTGTAAAGAGCACCTCGGCACCAACGCTGCCAGACAATGTTTTAATTTTATAAGCCTGTGCATCACAACGATTATTTAAAAAAAATAAAGTTGAAAATATAAGTGTAGTTACTATGACTGTTTTCATTGCAAATAGGTTTAGTGATTTTTTTGTAAAAGGTTTGTTGCCCATTGTGTTTTATCACTGCCCAATTAGCATAGGTGCTTTCCCATCTGTGATAATTACTTTTGCATTCGGCGATTTTGATAATTGGTTAAAGGCTTCGATACTCCTGATTTTAATGATTTCAGGCGTTAAGCCTTCCGCTATTATTTTTTGTGCATCCCTGGTTCCCTTGGCTTCGATGATGATTCTTTCCACTTCCAGCCTTTGTTCCTGTAACACAAATTCCATCCGCAAAGCATCTTGCTCTGCCTGCAATTTGCGTTCTATTGAACTTGACAAACCTTCAGGTAGTTGAATACTTTTCATCAAAACAGATTCAACCACTATCCCCTGTGACTGTAAAGTTTCAGCCATTCTTTCTTTGATAGATATTTCAATATTTGATCTCATCCCGGAGTGCATATCCTTGGCATAGAATTTTGAACAAACATCAGCAGAAGCAGACCTGAAAACATTAGCAATGATTGACTTGTAGTTTAATCCCAATGTTTTTATTACTTTCGGCACTTTCGCCTGATCTAATCTGTATAAAATAGAGATTTGAGAATTAATACTTAGCCCTTCTTTACTAGGCAGATTAAGCGATAACTCCAGGTTATTGGTTTGAATGGATGTTTTGACAACCCTGCTGGTAAAAGGATTATACAATACAGTTCCCTGGGTTACTATGTTATCTGATAGTTTGCCAAGTCTTTGTTTTACACCTACTTCTCCAGGCCTGACCACCGCACAACTTGAGATTGAAAACAGCGCAGCAGCCATCATTAAAAAAAAGGCTGACAGGGATAGCTTTGAAAAAGTATCTGTTTTAAATGTTGGTACACTTTTGGGATTTTCAAAATAATAATTCGCTTTCAGTTTTGTACTGTAAATCTTTTTCATGTTTCAATTGTTTTTAATTGTTTTTGATAAAATGATGCCATTCGAAATTTTCAATGCACCGTATTTGTGACCCTTGATAGTTTCCTATTTTAATGTTGTAAAGATAGTGGTATGTCATTATATAATAGTATTGCTATCATAATTAATTGTTAAGCTATTTTATTTCTTCAAAAGAATATTAAAGTCGCTACCTTTATCGTTCTAAAAAATCAGGAAATATTATGGAAGTTCAGTTGCAGATAAAAATGAATGAAAAGCTGTTTCTCCGCAATCCGGAACAAACCGAACTCGGAAAAAGAATTATTCAGCATGGCATAAAACTCATTCACGAAATTGGATTTGAATCTTTCACTTTTAAAAAACTGGCAGAATGTATTGGCACCACCGAAGCGGGTGTTTACCGTTATTTTGAAAACAAACACCGCCTGCTCATTTATATTACTGCCTGGTACTGGAGTTGGTTTCAATACCGGGTAAAAATTGAAACAAAAAATATAAACGACCCCGAAATAAAGCTAAAAAAAGTAATTACATTGCTTGCCAAAACAGTAGAGGATGATAATAAAACTTTGCATGTAAATGAAAGTATGTTGCACCAGATAATAATCGCCGAAGCATCAAAAACTTATTTGACCAAAAATGTGACTGAAGATAACAAAGAGCTGTTTTTTAAACCCTACAAAGACCTTTGCGCTATAATTGCCGATATCATTTTAAGCTATAACCCCAAATACAAATACCCAAGATCGCTGGCAAGTACCATCATTGAAATGGCGCAGTTTCAGATTTTTTTTATGTACAACCTTCCCTCATTAACCGATTTTAGTAAAACAAAAAATGAATCAAAAGTGGTGTCTTTTTTAGAAGATTTGGTTTTCAGTGCCATCAGAAAAAAGTAATAGGTTGGTAAAATATTTTTAATTATTTGCTGGGTTTGGCTGGTGTAGTAATTTCCAAGTTTCTCTTCATTTTTAAGGAGCCTAATGTATTACTTCCACAATTCCGCCACTTTTACGACATCAACAGTTTTTGCAACGAAAGCTGAACAATTAGGATGATTTTTGTTCAAAGATGAGCTTCTGCTGAAACAAAAAAAATACTAATAGTGGGAACTGGGAAAGCAATCTGGCTTTAAGAAATTATTGGCAAGTATGAAAGGAATGAGATGAATTCTTCTATTGATGCTGCTGCTAAGATGGCGGAGATTTTTATCTTTAAACTTACTTGCAGGTCATACTAATTTGGAACCGGACAAAGTAATGATCAGGCGGATTGAAGAAGTTACTAAAATAGAAAGTGAAAGAATAGGGATTTACCGTGTTGTATATTTTTATTGTTACCACTAAAATGCAAAAATTTTAACCAGATATATTAACGCCTTATGCCATCATAATATTTAAAAGACAATTATAAGAACAAGGCTGCTATTGTTGTACCAATAAGCGATTTAGGAAAAAATCATTCAAACACACCAGGATATTAATTAGATGCTACAGCCCATAACAGATACTAAAAAAAATAAAGTTTTCTAATTACAGGGGCTGCATTTCTCCAGAAACAGCAGACAAATTAAATGCTCCCATGAAATAATCCTGTAACGAATGAAGCAACGATATTTACCCGTTTACAATTCCATTACTGATTATCTTGGTAACAGAATGCCTGGTAAATTTTTGCTGATTCTGGATAGCTATTTTTAACGATAACCTTTTTATTTTCATTATCTCTAAAATTGAAGTACCTGAGTTTAATGGGGATGTATCCAAACTAAAACGGTAAGGCGATTTTATCGGATTGGCTATCATTATTTTTGCTGATGATGCCATTGCTGATAAAGCTATTGAACTGCGTAAAGCTCATACAATTAAAACCCCTGATGCCATCATCGCATTTACTGCACTGGTTTGATGCCGTGGTTGGTGTCTTCACCAAACACGGCTTAATTATTTGACCGCACTTTTACCTGCACATCAATAGGATCGCTATTGCTACCCACGGGCTGGTTAGCAAAGAAATAAATGGAAGGAATAGCCGGAATACAAGACAATACATAAGAAGTAAAACCGCCGAACATACCGCAATCTACCGGGGTTTGGACAGTACTGCCGTAACCTGCACCGATGGCTGGTAAGCTGGCTTTTAATTTAAAGGAAGCATCATAAGAACCGGTGGATTCAAATACGGTGGCCATGTCAATATTTTGTCTGTTACCGTCTGCGTTGCCAAACTGTGCGCTATTCGCTATGTTGTTGGAAATTAGATTTCCTGAACCATCTATAAAACCTACAAACATAATATTGTTGGTGATACTGCTGTTGAAAGCGGTAACCCTTCCACGGCGGAAAATATTATTCTTAATGATGGCAACCGTATTGGGGTTTAATTGTATGCACTGCCCGGTTGAAGCTTCACCTGC
>Ga0105044_10013680_pt1 | contig 11008 bp, 8 predicted proteins | sample MAT01_FD_78092 | JGI IMG/M metagenome (GOLD analysis project Ga0105044, IMG submission 78092) | Freshwater microbial communities from Lake Fryxell liftoff mats and glacier meltwater in Antarctica - MAT-01 | ecosystem: Environmental > Aquatic > Freshwater > Ice > Liftoff microbial mat | place... | reverse complement strand
CGGCATTAAAGCGTATCCCCGGATCGCGGACATCCCCGAGAAACTCGATCTCGCTGTCATCGTCACGCAGGCACCCACGGTGCCGGGGGTGATTGACGAATGCTCGGCCGCCGGCGTGAAAGCCGCCATCGTGATCTCGGGGGGGTTCAAGGAGACCGGCGCAGCGGGCGTGGAACTCGAACAACAGATTCTCACCGCCGCCCGCCGGTCGCGGATGCGGATCATCGGCCCGAACTGTCTCGGCGTGATGCATCCGCCGACCGGGTTCAACGCGACGTTTGCCGGCAAGGCGGCGCGAGCCGGCAATGTCGGGTTCATCAGCCAGAGCGGCGCGTTGTGTACCGCCGTGCTCGATTGGAGTTTGCGCGCCAACGTCGGATTCAGCGCGTTTGTGTCCATCGGTTCCATGCTCGATGTCGGCTGGGGCGATCTGATTGATTATCTCGGCAACGATCCGCGCACGCACAGCATTGTGATCTACATGGAAACCATCGGCGACGCGCGGGCGTTTCTTTCCGCAGCGCGCGAAGTGGCGTTGACCAAACCGATCATCGTCATCAAACCCGGCCGGACCGAAGGCGCGGCCAAGGCGGCGGCGTCGCATACCGGCTCGCTCACCGGCAGCGATGAAGTGCTCGAAGTCGCGTTCCGCCGGTGCGGCGTGTTGCGCGTCAACAGCATCGCCGAACTGTTTTACATGTCGGAAGTGTTGGCGAAACAACCGCGTCCGCAAGGGCCGCGGCTCACGATTGTCACCAACGCCGGCGGACCGGGTGTGTTGGCGGCGGATGCGTTGCTCACCGCCGATGGCCAGCTCGCGCAACTGTCACCGGCCACGGTGGACGAACTGAATCAATTCCTGCCCCCGGCCTGGAGTCACAACAACCCGATTGATGTGCTCGGCGATGCCGGCCCCGACCGGTACGCCAAGGCGCTCGAAGTCGCCGCGAAAGATCCCAACACGGACGGGTTGCTGGTGATTCTCACCCCGCAAGCGATGACCGACGCCACGCTGACCGCCGAACAACTCAAGCCGTACGCCCAAGCGTTCGGCAAGCCGGTGTTGGCGAGTTGGATGGGCGGCGCGGATGTCGCGGCGGGCGAGGAAATCCTGAATCGGGCGAACATCCCGACGTTCCCGTATCCGGACACCGCCGCGCGGATGTTCGCGTACATGTGGCGGTACACGTTTGCGCTGCGAAGCTTGTACGAAACGCCGTCGCTGCCGACCGGCAAAGACGCCGGCGCGCCTGACAAGGCCCGTGCGGAAAAGATCATCCACACTGCGCGCCGGAGCGGGCGGACGATTCTCACCAAGTTTGAATCGAAAGAATTGCTCGCCGCGTACGGCATCCCGACCGTGACGACGCACATTGCCCGCACCGAAGCCGAGGCGGTGAAACAAGCGGACGCGTTGGGGTATCCGGTCGTGCTCAAGTTGTTTTCGGAAACCATCACGCACAAAACGGATGTCGGCGGCGTGAAACTCAACCTCGCCAATGCCGGCGCCGTGAACCGCGCGTTTGTCGCGATCCAGAAAGGCGTCGCCGCAAAAGATTTCCTCGGCGTGACGGTGCAACCGATGATCAAGCTGGATGGGTACGAGTTGATTCTCGGCAGCAGCATTGACGCGCAGTTCGGGCCGGTGCTGTTGTTCGGGACCGGCGGCCAACTGGTCGAAGTTTTCCAAGACCGGGCGCTCGGGCTGCCCCCGTTGAGCACCACGCTGGCGCGGCGGATGATGGAGCGGACGAAGATTTTCACCGCCTTGAAAGGCGTGCGTGGTCGCGCGCCGGTGGATTTGGCGGCGTTGGAACAATTACTCGTCCGGTTCAGTCAGCTCGTGGTGGAACAACGTTGGATCAGCGAGATTGATATCAATCCGTTGCTGGCGTCGCCGGAACAATTGGTGGCGCTCGACGCGCGCGTGGTGTTGCACGGGCGCGACGTGACCGAGGCGCAGTTGCCCAAGCTCGCCGTGCGCCCGTACCCGACGCAGTACATTTGGCCGGCGACGCTCAAGGGCAAATTGCATGTGACGGTCCGCCCGATTCGGCCCGAGGACGAACCGTTGATTGTGAAGTTTCATCAGACGTTGTCCGAACGGAGCGTCTATCTCCGGTATTTCCACACGCTGGGCCTGAGCCAGCGCGTGGCGCACGAGCGCCTCTGCCGGATTTGCTTCAACGATTTCGACCGCGAAATCGTGTTGGTCGCCGAGCAGGTGGACGCCAAGACTGGCGACCATCTGATCGCCGGCGTCGCGCGGCTCAGCAAACAACACGGCCGGGACGAAGCGGAGTTTTCGATTCTCATCAGCGACCTCTACCAGCGGCACGGATTGGGGACGGAACTGATGCGCCGGTTGATCGAGGTGGGCCGCGCGGAAAAACTCGGCCTGATTTCCGGTCGCATCCTCCACGAAAACATCGAGATGCAGGCCCTCTGCAAAAAACTCGGCTTCCAACTGGCAGACGAACCCGACGAGGAACTGATCCGCGCGACCATCACGCTGACCGACAAACAGCCGCCGACACCACGGCCGCGGAAGTAGTCCGGTCTCAGCCGAAGATGTTGCCCGCAGTGAGTTCGCGCAGGAAACGCTGCAGTGGCCAGACGCGGATAGGGCCATCTTTCAGTTCGACCGTGCCGGTATAGACGCCGTGGGCACTGGTCAGAATCTTTGCGGCCAGCAAGGTTTTGAGGGCGGAGCTGTATTCATTGCGCCAAGTCGCCGCCGCTTTGACTTCGATGCCGACGGCCCGGTGACCGCGTGTCCAGACAAAGTCCACTTCCGTGCCGTTGGGTGTGCGCCAATAGTGCAGTTGGCCGCCGAGATTTTGCAGCGCCAGCGCGGCGCGTAGTTCGTGGAGCACCCACGTTTCCAGCAGGAAGCCTCGCTCGCTGCCGTCCAGCGGTTCGCGAAGGCGACCGGCCACAGCCCGGGCCACGCCGGGATCGAACAGGTAGAACTTCGGGCTGGCGACTTCTTTCACCTTGGCCTTGCGCCGCCACGCCGGCAACCAGAAGCCAATGAGCGTGTCCACCAACGTCGCGAAATAACCCTGCACGGTGGGCCGGGCGACGGCGGCGTCGCGGGCGATTCCGGCGACGTTGACGATCTGGCCATTCATCAGGGCAGCGACTTCGAGGAAGCGGGCAAAGGAATCGAGATTTCGGACCAGAGCTTCTTGCTGGATTTCCTCGCGGATGTAGTTGGCGACGTAGGCATCAAGCGCCTCGACAGCGTGGGCCGGCTCCGCTTGCATTTGCGGCAACAGCCCGGTCCGCAAGACTTGATCAAGGTCGCACCGGTAATGCAACTCGGCGGCGGTGAGCGGAAAGAATGGACGGTTGATGGCGCGACCGGCTAGGAGGTTGATGTCGAGCCGCCTCAGTTTTCGAGCGCTAGAACCGCTCATGGCGAAGTGATACGCGCGACCGTGGTCGGCAATCAGTGAATGAACTTCGTTGAGCAACGATGGGAGGCGCTGGACTTCGTCCACCACCACCCACGTGCCGCGTGGGCGTGCTTCCACTTGTTGGCGGAAGGAATCGGGGCGACGGCTCAAGTCCAGAAAGGTCTGGGTGCGAAGCAAGTCGAACCAGAGCGCGCCGGGCAGAACCTGTTTCAACCATGTGGTCTTGCCGGTGCCGCGCGGTCCGAACAGGAAGAACGACTGCGCCGGGCAGTTGAGAGCGCGGGAAAACATAGCCAGCAGATTAGCGGTAAATCTGCTGGCGGTCTATACAAATGTACTAGAGCATGGAGAGCGAACACGCCGGCGTATCGTCGGGACTCACAACAGCCGATTTCAGGCGGTGGCGTGTCGGGGCCGACGGCACAAATCTCCCTTTACAGCCGGGCGTGACTGCATGATGGTTGCGGGCATGGCGAACGGGAAACCTGACCAGGCGTTGATTGAACAACTGCTCGCGTTGCACGGCGGCGGGGAGAATGCGGACATTGTGCAGGACTTGATCCGGTCGGCGTTGCGGTTGCTGGATGACAAAGCCGACCGGCTGGATGTGAAAGTGATGGCGTCGGCGCTCAAGGAGTTGCGGTACGCGGCGAAGATTTTCACGCCGTACCGGGGCCGGCGGAAGGTCACGGTGTTCGGCTCGGCGCGGACGCGGCCGGAGATGCCGGAGTACAAGCAGGCGGTGGAGTTTGGGAAGGAGATCGTGGAGCGCGGCTTCATGGTCATCACCGGCGGCGGCGAAGGCATCATGGGCGCGGCGCAACGCGGCGCGGGCCGGGAGAACAGCTTCGGGCTGAATATCCGCCTGCCATTCGAGCAGGCGCCGAACGAGGAAATCGTCGGCGACTTGAAGTTGATCAATTTCAAATACTTCTTCACGCGCAAACTGTGTTTCATCAAAGAGAGCGACGCGATCGTGTTGTTCCCCGGCGGGTTTGGCACGCATGACGAGGGGTTCGAGGCGCTGACGTTGATGCAGACCGGCAAGAGTCAGCCGAAACCGGTGGTGTTCGTGGATCGGCCGCGCGGGAATTACTGGAAGACGTGGTGGCGGTTTGTGGAGGATCAGTTGCTCGACCGCGAACTCATCAGCCGGGAGGATCTGGCGTTGTTCAGGGTGACGGATGACATTGATGAGGCGTGCGTGGAGATTGCGAACTTCTATCGCAATTATCACTCGAGCCGGTTCGTGAAGGAGTCGCTCGTGATGCGCGTGAAACACCCGGTGACGGAGAGTTTGTTGCGGACGTTGAATGAGAAATTCGCGGACATCTGCGTGCCGGGCGGGATGTTCCTCGCGGCGGGGGCGTTGCCGGAAGAGGAGAACGAGCCGGATCTGGCCGGGTTGTTCCGGATTGTGTTCCCGTTCAACCGCTCGGCGTGCGGCCGGCTGCGGCGGTTGATTGATGTGGTGAATCAGCACTAGGCGGCCGGCCCGATGCGCGCGTATCTACTTCGCCGGCTCGCGGCGCTGGTGGTGGCGTTGGCGGTCGCCAGTTTTGCCATTTTCTGGCTGGTGCGTCTCGTGCCGGGCGAGCCGGCGCGGTTGCTTCTGAAACGGCCCACCCCGGAAAAAATCGCGGAGATCAATCACCGGCTCGGATTGGATCGGCCGTGGCCGGTGCAGTACGCGTTGTTTTTGAAGAATGTGATCGGGCGCGGGAGTTTCGGGGAATCCATCGTGACGGGCCGGGATGTGAAGGAGGATTTGGCGCGGACGTGGCCGGCCACGGTGGAGTTGGCGTTGGCGGCGTTGGTGGTGGCGACGGTGGCCGGCGTGGGGTTGGGAATTTTCTGCGCGCGCCGGGCGGGAACGGGGTGGGATACGGCGGGGACGGCGGTGAGTTTGCTGGGGTTGAGCGTGCCGGTGTTTTGGTTGGGGTTGCTCGCGGTGTTGGTGTTTTCGTTGTGGCTGGGTTGGTTGCCGGCGGGCGGACGCGAGGGGCCGGCGCATTTGATTTTGCCGGCGCTGGTGTTGGCGACGGTGCCGGGGGCGTTTGTGGCGCGGGTGACGCGGGCGGCGGTGGTGGAGGTGTTGCAGCAGGATTTTATTCGGACGGCGCGGGCGAAGGGCGTCAGTGAGCGGGCGGTGTTGTACCGGCATGCGTTGCGGGCGGCGGTGGTGCCGATTGTGACGATGGTGGGGGTGGAGTTTGCGTATTTGTTGGGCGGGGCGGTGTTGACGGAGACGGTGTTCGCGTGGCCGGGAATCGGGCGGTACATCGCGGGGGCGGTGTTGGCGCGGGATTACCCGGCGATTCAGGGGGCGTTGTTGGTGTTGGTGGCGTTGGTGTTGGTCGTCAACTTTGTGGTGGATGGGCTGCACCATTTCCTGGAACCGAGGTTGCGCCGATGAAATGGGTTGGGGTGGCCATGTTGAGCGTGGTGGTGTTGGCGGCGGTGTTCGCGGGGGTGGCGGGCCGGCATCCGCCGGGCCGGCAGCCGTTTCGGGAGCAGTCGCTGGCCGCGCCGTCGTGGGAACATCCGTTGGGCGTGGACGCGGTGGGCCGGGATGCGGCGACGCGGTTGGCGTACGGGGCGCGGGCGACGTTGGGGATCGCGTTGGGCGCGACGTTGCTCGCCGTGACGCTGGGCACGTTGCTGGGGGCGACGGCCGGGATGGCGCGGGGTTGGTGGGATGTGGCGGTGTCGCATGTGACGGACTTTTTGTTGGCGTTCCCGGCGATTTTGTTGGGGTTGGTGGTGTTGACGATTTTGCGTCCCTCGCCCGGCAGTGTGGCGGTGGCGGTGGGCGTGGCGGCGTTGCCGACGGTGGTGCGGCAGGTGCGGGCGGCGTTTGTGGTGGAGAATGCGAAGGAGTATGTGCTGGCGGCGCGGGCGTTGGGGGCCGGCCCGTGGCGGGTGGCGGTGGTGGAGATTTTGCCGAATTGCGCCGGGCTGATTTTGGTGCTGACGACGTTGACGCTCGGGAGCGCGGTGTTGGAGTCGGCCGGGTTGGCGTTTTTGGGGTTGTCGGGGCAACCGGATGTGCCGGAGTGGGGCGCGATGTTGCGGGACGAGCAGAGCACGTTTCGGACGGCGCCGTGGTTGTGTCTGGCGCCGGGGGTGGCGATCGCGTGGACGGTGCTGGCGTTCAACTTGATCAGTGACGGGTGCTCAGTGGCGATCCGGCGGACAAGATTGGTTAGCGGAAACTCGCACAAGTGAGTCGGCGCAGATCCCTGTTTTCGCGGTCGAACCACGGAATTTCCCGCTGGCACCGCCGCTGCTTATTAGTGGCACGTGCCCAAGGTTGACGAGTACTTCCATCGGATGATTTCCCAGAAGGCGTCGGATTTTCATTTGGCGAGCGATGTGCCGCCGATGTTCCGGGTGGCCGGCGAGATTACGGTGATTGATCCCGCGCCGCTGACCGCCGCCGAGACGAAGGCGCTGATTTACGAGATCATGCCGGAGCGTAATCGCGTGGAGTTTGAGCAGACGCACGATACCGATTTTGCTTACGAGCTGAACGATCAGGCCCGCTTACGTTGCAACGTGTTTTCGGACCGCAGGGGTATAGGGGCGGTCTTTCGTTTAATCCCGTCGCAGATTCTGAGTTTTAAGGATCTGGCGCTGCCGGACTCGGTGAAGAAGTTCTGCTTCCTCACCAAAGGACTTGTTCTGGTGACCGGCCCGACGGGCAGCGGCAAGTCCACCACGTTGGCCACGATGATTGATTTCATCAACGCCAACCGCAGCGACCACATCATCACGATCGAGGATCCGATTGAGTTTGTTCACCAGAACAAGAAATGCGTCGTCAACCAGCGCGAAGTGTTCACGCACACGGACAGTTTCAAGCGGGCGCTGCGGGCGGCGTTGCGTGAAGACCCCGACATCGTGCTCGTCGGCGAAATGCGCGACCTCGAAACGGTGATGATCGCGCTGGAGACGGCGGAGACCGGCCATCTGGTGTTTGGCACGTTGCACACCACCACGTCGCACGGCACCGTGGAGCGGCTCATCAACCAATTCCCTGCCGACCAGCAAGCGCAGGTCCGGACCGGCTTGGCGGAGAGTCTGAAAGGCGTCGTCTCTCAGACGCTCTGCAAAAAGAAAAAAGGCGGCCGGATCGCCGCGCTGGAAATTCTCATGGGCAGCCACGCGCTCGGCGCGAACATCCGCGAGGGCAAGATTCATCAAGTCCCGATGATCATCCAGACCGGCAAGAACCAAGGGATGTGTTCCCTCAACGATTCTCTGCTGCAACTCATCGCCGCCGATATCATTGATCCAGTTGAGGCGTACCAGAAAGCCGTCGTGAAAGATGACTTGATCAAACGTATGGCCTCCCTGCCCAATTGCCGCTCGCCGCGTTTGCAACCGTGGACGGAAGAAGATCTGCTCAAAGCCGCCGAGCAAGGCGCCTCGGCTCTGGCTCCCGCGTTTGCCCCCCCGCCGCTGCAACCCGCCCGCGTGTAACGTCGGCAAAGTTGTCGGCCCGAGCGTCCCGCGAGGCTGTAGTCCCCGCTTGATCGAGGGGACGCTCGCACCACTACGCCACAGCTTGAGTGGGCCAGAAATCGGCTGGCGGGTAGCAAATGGGCGTGACGCTGTTGATCATCGGGACGTTGGGCAATGAAAAGAGCGCGACGCAGTCATCTCCGTAAGCAGGGCGGCGCTTATGATTGTAGGCCGGACGGGTGTTGTTTTCTTGGTGCTGGCTGTCGTCCACAAATGGCTTGGTAGTTGAGGCGGTATGCGGTGTGACAGGGTGGCGCGAGTGGCACACCGGTAGGTCGGTGTGAGACAGTTCACTGTGACATGGCGCAGCCTTCTCCGGTGGCGCCAATAATTGTATTCCATTGTGGATGAATTGGTTGTGATAACTCATCTTCGGGTGGCACGGGCATAGCTAAGGGGATAAGCAGTTTTAGGAGAATTCACATCATGGCAAAAGTATTAGGTATTGATTTAGGTACGACAAATTCCTGCATGGCGGTGGTGGAGAGCGGCGAGCCGGTTGTGATTCCGAACGCGGAAGGCGCCCGGACGACACCATCCATTGTGGCGTTTACCAAGTCCGGCGAGCGGTTGGTGGGACAGGCTGCCAAGCGGCAGGGGGTCGTGAATCCCAAAAATACGGTTTACTCGGTCAAACGGTTTATGGGACGGAAGTTTGACGAGGTGGAGCAGGAACGTAAGCGGATGCCGTACGATGTCGTGCGGGCCGCGAATGGTGATGTGGCGGTGAAGGTGCAAGTCGGCTCCGAGACCACGACGTATTCCCCGCCGGAAATCTCCGCGATGATTTTGGCGAAGCTCAAGGCCGACGCGGAAAAATATCTCGGCGAAACCATCACGCAGGCGGTCATTACCGTGCCGGCGTACTTCAACGATTCCCAACGGCAGGCGACCAAGGACGCCGGCAAGATTGCCGGGTTGGAAGTATTGCGCATTATCAATGAGCCGACGGCGGCGTCGCTGGCGTACGGGTTGGATAAGAAAAAAGACGAGCGCATCGCGGTGTACGATCTCGGTGGTGGCACGTTTGATATCTCGTTGCTGGAAATTGGCGATGGGGTGTTTGAAGTGATGGCCACCAACGGCGACACCCATCTTGGCGGTGACGATTTTGACGAGCGGTTGATGACGTGGGTGATTGAAGATTTCAAGAAGGAAACCGGCATTGATCTAAGCAAGCAGGCGGACGCGCTCCAGCGCATCAAGGAAGAGTCGGAAAAGGCAAAGATCGCGTTGTCCAGCGCGCAGGAGTACGAGATCAATCTGCCGTTCGTGACCGCGGATGCGAGCGGACCGAAGCACATCGTGAAGAAGCTCACCCGGGCCAAGCTGGAACAGCTTTGCGACGAGTTGATTGACCGCACGATCAAGCCGGTCGAAGCCGCGTTGCGGGATGCGAAAGTGACGATGGATAAGGTGGACGAGTTGGTGCTCGTCGGCGGCATGACGCGCATGCCCAAGGTGCTGGAGACGGCGCACAAGTTGATCGGCAAAGCGCCGCATCAAGGCGTGAACCCCGATGAAGTCGTGGCGGTGGGCGCGGCGATTCAGGGTGGCGTCCTCACCGGCCAGGTCAAACAAGACATCGTGTTACTCGATGTGACGCCGTTGTCGCTGGGGATCGAGACGCTCGGGGGCGTGTTCACCCGGCTGATCGAACGCAATACGACGATCCCGACCCGCAAGAGCGAAATTTTCTCCACGGCGTCCGACAGTCAGACGACGGTGGAGGTGCATGTGTTGCAGGGCGAACGGCAGTTCGCGCGCGACAACAAGACGATTGGCCGGTTCCATCTGGCGGAGCTGCCGCCGGCGCCGCGCGGTGTGCCGCAGATTGAAGTGACGTTCGATATTGATGCAAACGGCATTTTGCACGTCAGCGCCAAAGACCTCGGCACCGGCAAGACCCAAAAGATTACCATCACCGCGTCGTCCGGCCTCTCGAAGGAAGAAGTGGAAAAGATGCGGCAGGACGCCGAAGCGCACGCCGAAGAGGACAAGAAGTTGCGCGAGAATATCGAATTAAAGAATCGCTGCGACGCGCGCGTGTACGAGACCGAGAAGTTGATGAAGGAGCACAAAGAGATCATCAACGATGAGCAGAAGACCCGGCTGGAAGCGGCCATCACGAAGGTGAAAGACGCGCTCAAGGGCGAAGACTTTGATGCCATGAAGACCGCCGAGGAACAGTTGACCGAGGCGTGGCACGCAGTTTCCTCGGATATTTACTCGAAAGTGAAGGACAAGAGCACCGGCACGGACGCCGGCGCGGCACCGGCTCCCGATGCGGAGCCTGCAGCCGAGCCGAAGAAGAAAGAGGGCGACGTGGTGGATGCTGACTTCGAGATGGTGGACGACGATAAGAAGAAGTAACCGGCCACCGAGAACTGTAGCCGCGGTGTTGCACCGCGGTCCCGACCTGGATCGGGGCGATAACCCAAACCCAAAGAGGAGTGAACGAACGCATGAACGTCAAACCGTTAGGCGATCGCGTGCTGGTGCAGGCGATTGAGCAAGAGGAAGTGAAGAAAGGCGGGATCATCATCCCCGATACCGCCAAAGAGAAGCCCCAGGAAGGCAAAGTCATTGCCATCGGAACCGGCAAACGTGATGACAGCGGCAAGCTGATTCCGTTTGAAGTCAAGAAGGGTGATCGCGTGCTGATCAGCAAGTACGGCGGCACCGAAATCAAAGTGGATGGCAAAGACTACTTGATCATGCGCGAGGACGACATCCTCGGCGTGATCGAATAACGATAACCAAAGGAGTGATTTAACATGGCTGCAAAACAATTGCTATTTGATGAAGACGCGCGCAAGTCACTGCTGCGCGGCGTGGAAAAACTGAGCCGGGCCGTCAAGGTCACGCTCGGACCGAAAGGCCGCAACGTGGTGCTCGACAAGAAATTTGGTTCCCCCACCATCACCAAAGACGGTGTCACAGTGGCGAAGGAAATTGAACTGGAAGACCCGTACGAAAACATGGGTGCCCAGATGGTGCGCGAAGTCGCCAGCAAGACCAGCGTTATCGTTAGCGATGGGACGACCACCGCGACCGTG
>Ga0105044_10013679_pt1 | contig 11009 bp, 9 predicted proteins | sample MAT01_FD_78092 | JGI IMG/M metagenome (GOLD analysis project Ga0105044, IMG submission 78092) | Freshwater microbial communities from Lake Fryxell liftoff mats and glacier meltwater in Antarctica - MAT-01 | ecosystem: Environmental > Aquatic > Freshwater > Ice > Liftoff microbial mat | place... | reverse complement strand
CCCCTAACCCCTTCTCCCATCTTTGGGAGAAGGGGAACTAGAATTATGTCTCCCCTCTCCCAAAGATGGGAGAGGGGCTGGGGGTGAGGGAAAAGATTTAAGCAAAATTGGGATGCTCCCGGGCAGACACTGGATAAATTGCAAAACAAAAGCCATTCTCCCCATTATCAGGGGAGTGGTAAAAAAATTAGGAGACGGAACAGGGAAATTTAATCTCCGCAATTCTGACTTAACTTATCACTCATTTTATCTAACAGTTGAGTGATTTTTTTAGCTTTTTCAGGTTGTCGTTGTTTTTGCAATAAATCTTTAGCTTGTAGCAGGTTAGTTTTGGCTTCCTCTTCTCGCTCTTGCTGCATGAGAATATTTGCCAGACGCAAGTAAGCATCAGGATTTTTTGGACTGCGGCGAATCACTTCCCGGAATAATTCTGTTGCTTCTTCTACTTTACCTTGTTGGTTTAAAACATCTCCCAAAAACAAGCGCACCACATCATTAGTAGAGTTGAGGGAAATCACCTTACGAAACGCTGCTTCTGCACCTTGGTAATCTTTGGCTTGAGAAAGATTAATCCCTTTTTGAAACAAGTCTGAGGTAATCAAAGTTTTCCAAGCGAAATAGCCCAGAATTGACAGACTAAGAATAACTACAACAGCAGCAATAATAGAACTAGTGGGAAAGGTTTCTAGCATTGTCTAAGCCAAAAGGCAGGCGATAGGGAAAATCAGATATTCGATAAAAAATAGTTTCCAGATAAATTGGTAGAATTGAGCTATCGCACTTTTATCTTGTAAGTCTACTGCCAAACTCCGCAACCACATCCAAACTAGCAGCGCTAAATGAGTAATTACCAGAAATATGGGGTTAATTGAGGCCACACGTAGCACACCAACCAAAATCATCCCCAAATAACAGACAGTTATCACCCAAAGAGCTAGATTAAACACAGCTTGCGAACCGAGTTTGATAGTGAAAGTAGAGATATTATAGAGGCGATCGCCTTCTATATCTGGTATATCTTTAAATATAGCGATCGCAAAGGTAAACACCAAGATAAATAACGTCAGTACCCACACCACAGGCGGAATTTCTTGGCTTTGTTTCAGCACCGAACTATAGTGCAAATACAATCCCAAATTAACAATCGTGCCGCGTACCGAAAAAATACACAGCGCTGCCCAAAATGGAAACTGTTTCAAACGAATTGGCGGTAAAGAATAAGCAGTACCAATGGCCAAACTAATTGCTACCATGCCAAATAAGAATGGCCCAGTTAGCCACGCCACAACTAGCGCCAAAATCCCAGTAAAACCAACAATTAATCGCCCCGTCTGTTGAGAAAACTCACCTGATGCCAACGGTAAATGAGGCTTATTAATCTTGTCAATATCAACATCTTCTAATTGATTCAGCCCCACAATGTAGACATTACCACACACACAAGCAATCCATGCGCCTAAGACAGGGAGTAGGCTTGCCGTGAGCGTAGTCGAATGGGAATAGGGAGTCGGCTTGCCGTGAGCGTAGCCGAACGGGAATAGGGAATCAGTAGGATTACTAATTGCAATGGCAATAAAATACAAGCTCAACACACTCAAACTTGTACCAATAATCGTGTGAGGGCGAGAGAATTTCCAGAAAGCGTATAACCAATGGAAATATGATTTAACGGCTTTGCGTGGCAAAGGGCTGTTTTGAGAACTCTGGCTCATGAGTACCTTAGATTCAGTATTCCGGCTTATTGTTAACCCTGACTTTTCACGGGATTTGGAAAACCTCACTTCTGCTCTCTCCTGCTCTTGAGAAGCTTTTAATTCTCCCCATTCCCTATTAAGGAAGGGGCTGGGGGTTAGGTTTAGCGTTAATTTTTCCAGATGGCCTGAATTGTCAGATTGTTAACCATTGTCACAGAATTTGGTCATTAACAAGAGCCAAAGCTTTGGAGGCACTGGATTTTGTAGGGGAGTTAGCAGCAGCTTGGGCCGTTGCCACAGCCCGCCGTAACCCTAATCAAAAGCCACTTTCACCTAACGGACAGAGAATCAATCTTCCTTATAAAAAGACGCTCTATCCCAAAAAAATCTGACAACCAACCATGAAAATACCTCTTGCTGATTCTCGACTCCTACTCCCCATAACGGTACAATCTATCAGAAAAGCAAATAAACAGTTAAATTATGACAGCTAATTTGACATCTAAAGCGACATTTGACTTTGTGAATGTGCTATCTCAAGCTGCGGCTGCGTATCGAGGACAGAGAGGCACACCCCTTAGTACTGAAATATTAGTAAATGCGTTGCTAGAAGCAGAAAAATCTGCCAAGCAGGAACGGTTAACTTATCCGTTTGAATCTCTTCTAGGTAAATGGCAACTTTGCTTTGCTACTGGCACTAAGAAAGCCAGAGAGCGCGGCGGAATTGTATTAGGTAAGGGTTTGTATGTACCCAAATTTATAAAAATCAATGTTTCCTTTAATACCACTTTGGAACAGGATTTAGACAGAGGCGAAATTGGTAATCAGGTTGAATTTGGCCCAGTTTTGTTAAAGCTCACGGGGCCAGTGAAATACTTAGGTAAGAAAAATTTATTGGCGTTTGACTTTAACCAGATGCTTATTAGTCTGTTTGGTCGTATCGTTTACAACAGACCAATGCGTTCTGGTAAAGTTCAAACAGAAGATTTTTACAATCAGTCCATAGCTAAACTGCCCTTCTTTGGCTTCTTTTTAGTGACGGAAGATTTTATTGCAGCTCGTGGGCGTGGCGGAGGATTGGCATTTTGGATTCGAGAAATTTAAAGACAGTGGATTTAACTTTTGCGCCAACCATCAAACTGGACGACAACTAGACAATATGTTGTGCATATTTACTACTTGCCCAATGACTGCGATCGCAGGCGCAGCAAATCCAGTTTGCTCTACCTGCTCTACAATTGTTTCTAAAGTACCAATTAATTCTTCTTGTTCTGGGCGCGTACCCCAGCGCACCAAAGCAATGGGCGTTTCTAAATTCAGCCCAGCCGCACTTAACTGCTCCACGATATAAGGCAGATTGTGAATTCCCATATAAATTACAATAGTTTCGGAACCGTGCGCGATCGCATTCCAATTCACTTTCGGTCTATACTTACCAGCAGCTTCGTGACCAGTAACAAATGTAACTGAAGAACTATACAGCCGATGAGTCAATGGAATACCTGAGTATGCTGCGGCTGCAATACCCGATGTAATACCGGGCACAACTTCTGTTGATATTCCCGCGTTGACTAATTCTTCCATCTCTTCGCCACCGCGACCAAAAATAAAAGGATCGCCACCCTTTAAGCGCACCACAATTGCATGATTTTGCGCTTTCTCAATCAGTAATTGAGTTGTTTCTTCCTGGAACAGCGAATGTTTTCCCCTCCGCTTACCAGCGTTAATTTGCTCGGCTTGGGGATTAATCATTGCCAGAATTGGCGGACTCACTAAGGCATCATAGATAACTACATCTGCACATTCCAATAAACCTTTTGCCTTCAGGGTAATTAGTCCTGGATCTCCTGGCCCCGCACCTACTAAATAAACCTTTCCCAAATACTTGTTCTCCTGTTTTTCTGTGCGGTTCATCTATCTATCTGTCTGTTAAATCCCAAATTAGCTCGGCTAATTCTGCACTTGCTCCCAGTGGTTCTGCCAATTGGAAATTCACCGCAGGAAATTGTAATTTTAGCTCCTCTATTGAGGCCGCGATCGCATCGGTTATTCCACCAGCGAATAAAAAGTATGGCAGAATTGCAATTTCTTTATAACCAGCAGCTACCAACTCTTTCACCCGTGATTCTAAACTACCAGGGACAGTCCAATAAGCAGCCACTGCTGGCAAACTCGCCGCCATTGCTTCCACAGTTTCTTTAGAACCTGGGCGACGGCTACCATGAGCTAAGAGAATCCACGCTTCTGCTTTTATAGCAGCTATTTGCTTTGCCAGCAATTTCTCTAAATTGGGGTGAGAGCCTAAGTATGGTTGCAACTCAATCATGATATCCTGACCAATAGCCTGTTGTGCTAGTGCTACTTCGGCGGGAATATCTGTCATGACATGCACTCCAGGCAGTAGAAATAGCGGTATAATTTTAAGGCGATTCTGGTTTTGAGAGAGTTTGCGATCGCCAAAAGCGCTCTTGGCAAATTCTTGAATCTGCTCGTGTAAAGGCTGAGGATTCATTTCCAAAGCAGCTATGCCAACCTGATGTGCGCCATTTAATGCATTGTGGTTTTCTGACAGTTTGTTACATACCAGCTTTGCTACTTGCTGCATAGCAATTTCTGGGCGGCGATCGCGACTTCCGTGAGATACTAGCAGATAGGCAGATGACATCGGCAAAGCTTGAACTCTCAGTGACTAATTATCATATCTTACGTATTAATCTTAGTATTTTAAGCAAAACTGGAAGAAATAAACGAGCAGTATGGGAAGTTGGATGAAGCCATTCGCACTGCTCGTTTTGTCGAAAACAGTTGCGTCATATATGAAAAATCACTTAAACGATTGCAACGCTGTTTCTTCTCTAAAACCAAAAAAGGTTCTAAGAGATGTCACTTAGGACTTACGCATTGACAAGCAATATCAAATATGTATAAAGGTAAAAAACCATATCTTTTGTAAGGGCACAGCATTGCTGTGCCCCTACAGCATGGTCTATTTATGAGCGCAGGATAATTAAGAAACGCCTGAAACAACCTCAAGCTCGTTAATGCACATCACGATGCATTTGTACAGTGCGTAAGTCCTATCACTGTTCTAACATCTGGAAGAATCGGGTAAAGTAATCTGGAAAGGTTTTCGCTGTACAGCCAGGATCTTTAATTACAATCCCTGGAACCTTCAAGCCAGTGACAGCAAAAGCCATCGCCATTCGATGATCGTGGTAGGTTTCAATCGCCGCCGGGGTAATGGGGCCAGGCTCAATTTTCAGTCTATCTGGAAATTCTTCAACCTTGACTCCTAGCCGACGCAACTCTGTTACCACAGCTTTAATCCGATCGGTTTCCTTATATCGAATATGTTCCACGTTCCGAATGGTAATCGGTGAACTGGCAAAGGGCGCGATCGCTCCTAATGTTTGTACCAAATCCGATATATCATTCATATCAATGTCGATGCCTTGCAATTGCTTCGGCCCTGTCACTTCGGTGTAATCATCCGAATCTTTAATTTGGCAACCCATCTGTTCTAAGACATTCAGCCAGAGAATATCACCCTGACAAGATTGTTTGGTCAAATGTTTGACGCGCACCCGTCCACCCGTGACGGCGGCGGCGGCAAAAAAGTAAGAAGCATTTGACGCATCGGGTTCTACTGTGTAATGTCGAGCTTGGTAACGTTGACCTGCTTTGATCTGAAATTGATTATCGCCGATTTGAATCACCTCTACGCCAAAATCTGCCATCAGACGACAGGTCATTTTGACGTAAGATTGAGAAACTAATGTCCCTTCAACCTCAATGTTCGTATCTTGTTGAGCATAAGGCGCAATCATCAGCAATGCCGAAAGTTGCTGACTTGTTTGGTTGGCTTTCAGACGGAAATTTCCGCCAGTGAATCCCTGGCTATAGACGGTGTAGGGCATAAACCCGGAGTTTCCCTCAAAGTTAACAGTTGCTCCACCCGTTTGCAGCACCGTCAGCATGTCACCCATCGGTCGTTCTCGCATCCGGGGAACCCCATCTAGGCGATATTCGCCGTTACCCAATGCCACCAGCGCCGAGATAAATCGTGCTGCTGTACCTGCCAAACCCACAAATAAATCTGCCTGTTTAGCTGGGATGTCGCCTCCCTTTCCCGTCACTTCGATCTGTGCCAGATGAGAATTTAGCGTAATGGGAATGCCCAATTGTTCTACGCATTTGGCAAAATACTCGCTATCTTCACTAAATAAAGCATTTTCTAAAAGGGAGTCACCTTGTGCCAAAGCTGCGACAAGCAACGCCCGATTAGTAAGACTTTTAGAACCAGGAATTTCTACCGTGGCATCCACTGGCCGATTTAGAGCAGGAATTGCAATGGTATCCACGTTAAACCTCTACGTAGGCGGTTAGGTACAACTTTATAATATATTGCCATATTCTGACCAAAAGGGGCAGGGGAAGACATACTGACAGGAAAACAAGGATGGGAAAAGCTCCACCCATTTACCCAAGAAGTATTTTATGGAGTTCTGGCATTTTTCATCAGTCTTGGAAAAATTAACGAACTTTGGGGGTTTCAGCCAAAGAAAAATTAAGGTTTTACCCCAGAGTAACCGGAAGAAATGTATTATAGCGGTTCTCAGTTGAGTGAGGTACAAGAACCCCACCCCCAACCCCCTCCCCGCTCTTCGATAGGGGGCTATGATGTACATCATGTGATTAGGAAACGCTACAAGTGTCTGTACACAAGAACAAAAGTATAAATTATTATAATTTTTAACACCTCTTCTCAAAAAAATTGGAGGAGTATGTATTGTCTCTGATGCCAAATAGATTGCACATTAAATAACTTTAATAAAGGTACTTTTGTACCTACTTACCGCTAATATTAAAATTTTGGTAAACTCCAGGGCGTCCACAGTTTCTCAATAAAATTATACTTTAAAATAATCTCATTAAATCTTCATTGTTAATAAAACTTTCAGCGTTAGTTTTGAGCCTAGAATGATAAATGCTAACTCTTTCGTTAATTCTTAAGCTTGCTTGGGACAGATTTTAATTTCCGAAAATGCCTGTAAAGATGCCAATATTGACATTCAAATTGCTGGATAATTACAAATAAAACTTAAGTTAATTAAACACCCTGTGACATTTTGTGAAATTTGTGGCGTTGGCGGTCAATATAATTTATTCTTGCCTCAAGATGATGAAACAATAGTCATCCTTAATCAATAAGTACCTGGGGAATATATAGCGGTTCCCACTCAGATGCGGTACAAAATTATATCGCAATGTGTAGGGGCAATTCATGAATTGCCCCTACGGGTGTACCTCACGTGAACGAGAACCGCTATACTATTTTGCGGGGAAAATATGCACTGGGAACAGTATTTATAGGAGTATTGATTAGCCTCTCGCAAAAAGGATCGCAATTGCGAGAGGCATCTTGTCAGCAGATATCGCCTCAAATGTAACGAAGGGAGGTGTATGTAAATACGGTCAACCGAAAAAGTAGGTAGTTCAGCTTTTTTTTTAAAACAGTAACAATTGTTGCTGATACAACCAGGCGATCGCGGTAAGATTTTGGACTGAAGCCTGATCTAACTCCAATAACTCATAACTCTCAACGAATAATTAATAATTCGTAATTTCTGCTATAGAGCAACTCACTTGAGTTCTGGAGTTCAAAATATTATTTATTCTAAAACTGAGATTCACTTACACCCAAAGCACAAATGACAAACCGAAAGAACTTTCAAAGATTAGTAGAACTTGCAAATGATTATGGAATTATTTGCAAACCAACACCAGAAGAATGTTTAGTTGCAACCTTGCCTGGAGAGGATGATTTCTTATTAGCTTTTACTTGGTCTGGTACAGTTGAGGGAGAGCCGCCAGAGCATGAATTAATTGCAATTAGTGTACAGGATATAGTCAAAGAAGTTACCGTTGCAGCTTGGCAAATCCCTTTTTATTTATTCGGAAATGTTTTAAGGCAGGCTCAGATGCTTGTCGCTGCCCACAAAGATTTTGTTAGCTAAGAGACAAGCTATAGCTAAAAGCTGCTATCCCTGTCCACTGTGGCAGGGATTTTTATTTGAATTTTATTCAACATATTGCGAAGTGTAAGGGCACGGCAGTGCCGTGCCCCTACGGGTGTACCTCACGTAAACGAGAAATGCTATAACGTTCCTAGTTTGATAAGTAACGCTTAAGTTGTTGTTACTATGGCTGAAGCTGTGCTTATAAACGTTCAAGTTGTTGTTAAGCTGATAATCTTGTAATTTGCACATTGTGATTTATTCAAATCATTGTAGTGCGGTCATCCTGCCCGCGTTCGGTATGCAAATTAAATGCAGAACAGCTTAAGACACAAGAAGTTAATCTTCCCAATTTTTATCTCATTTGTCTAGATTTTTAACCGCCTGCTACTTAAATGCTACTTAAAACGGTAGCCTTAAATAATCCAGCAATTCACACACTGCATCATGTTACCTAAACCCAAAAAGCACTGGACACCCTCAAACTGGGCAAGTTGGAAGCCTTTTGGCATTGGCGAACAGTACCCCAATAACTATTGGGAGGTATTTCGGGCAATTTGGCTGTCTCGTGACAAACTACCTTATGCGTGGAATATTCTTGATAAAGGTGTCTGTGATGGTTGCGCTTTGGGAACAACCGGAATGAAGGATTGGACTTTAGATGGTATCCATCTCTGCAATGTGCGGTTGCGGCTGTTGCGGATGAATACTATGCCAGCTTTTGACCCTGTGCTATTGGAAGATGTTTCGCAGTTAAAAAAGCAAAAAAGTGCCCAATTACGCGATTTGGGACGACTTCCTTACCCGATGATTCGTCAACGAGGCGAAAAAGGCTTTCGCCGTGTGAGTTGGGATGAAGCTTTAGGGGTAATTAGCGATCGCATCCGCACCACTACACCAGACCGACTCAGTTTCTATGTTACCAGTCGCGGTACTGTCAACGAAACTTATTATGCTACCCAAAAAGCTGTACGGGCAATGGGAAGCAATAATATTGATAACGCTGCCCGTATTTGCCATTCTCCCAGTACAGCAGGATTGAAAGCTGCTCTCGGTGCAGGGGCTACGACTTGTTCTTATAAAGATTGGATTGGTACTGATTTATTAGTCTTTATTGGCTCCAACGTTGCTAACAATCAGCCTGTTACCGTCAAGTATCTCCATTACGCCAAGAAAGCTGGCACAAAAATTGTAGTTATTAATACTTACCGTGAACCAGGAATGGAACGCTACTGGGTTCCTTCAATTGTAGAAAGTGCTGTTTTCGGTACAAAGTTTGCCGAAGACTTCTTTTTAATCAACATGGGTGGGGACATAGCATTTTTGAATGGCACAATTAAACATATAATTGCTAACAACTGGGTAGACCAGTCATTTATAGATTTATACACAGATGGCTTTGCCGAACTCAAAGCATCCTTAGAAAGGCAATCTTGGGAAGAATTAGAGCGGCTTTCTGGTACATCCCGCGAGTCAATGTCCGCCTTCGCCAAAATGGTCAAAGAAGCTAATAAAGCCGTATTTGTTTGGAGTATGGGCATTACTCAGCATGAATGCGGCGAAGATAATGTGCGAAGTATTATTAATTTAGCTCTCACCAAAGGTTTTGTGGGTCGGGAAGGCTGCGGTTTAATGCCAATTCGCGGTCACTCTGGGGTACAGGGTGGTGCAGAGATGGGATGTTACGCCACAGTATTTCCTGGTGGTAAACCCATCACTCCAGAAAATGCTGCCCAATTGAGTCAGCATTGGGGCTTTGATGTGCCAGCAAGTAAAGGTTTGATTGCTCCAGAAATGATTAACGCCGCACATCAGGGAGATTTAGATGTGTTGGTTTCTGTGGGTGGGAATTTTTTAGAAGTACTGCCAGAACCAGATTATGTGGAAGCGGCGCTGAAGAAAATACCACTGCGGGTACATATAGATATTGTTCTCTCTAGCCAAATGTTGGTGGAACCTGCTGATACTGTGGTGCTTTTACCTGCGACAACTCGCTACGAAATACCAGGGGGAGTTACAGAAACTAACACCGAACGCCGGGTAATTTTCAGTCCAGAGATTCCGGGGCCACGCATTGGGGAAACGCGTCCTGAGTGGGAAGTGTTCTTAGAATTGGCAAGGCGGGTAAAGCCAGATTTGGCAGATAAGCTAGCTTTTGCTGACACAGATGCTATCCGTCAAGAAATTGCTCAAGTCGTCCCCCAATATGCTGGTATTCAACATTTACAGCAAGCTGGCGATCAGTTTCAGTATGGTGGCTCACATTTATGCTTTGGCTGGAATTTTCCTACACCGGATGGAAAGGCACACTTTGGGGTATTATTGCCACGTCAAAGAGAATTACCAGAAGGTTATTTTTTATTAGCAACGCGCCGAGGCAAACAATTTAATAGTATGGTGCAGGAACGCAAGGATGCAATTACTGGGGCGATGCGAGAGGCGGTGCTAATGAATGCTGCTGATGCTGTACAGTTGGGTTTAAAAAATAGCGATCGCGTCATTCTTAAGAATGATTTAGGCGAGTTGTTCTGTCAAGTCTACATTGCGCCAATTCAGTCAGGAAACTTGCAGGTACATTGGCCAGAAGGGAATGTGCTACTAGATAAAAGTAAGCGATCGCTTGAAGGTGTACCTGATTATAATGCGATCGTGCGGTTGGAAAAAATCTAAATCAAGTCTCATTTTTTCAGCTTTAAATTTCCAACAGCACATCTATTAGGGATTTCCAAGAAATAAATTATCTAATAAACGTAGACGCATTCGCGTAGCGTCTCGTAGAGAAGCGGCTTGCCGCAGGCTACCACAGAGACGCAGAGAACACAAAGAGAGAAGAAATAGAGAGGATTTTTACATCAGTTTTGGGATATTTTTTTATTTGGAAGTCCCTTAACTTGCATCAAGACTACCGCAAAGATGAGTATCTCTGCGGTAGTTCTAAGTTAATGCCTATTAAGGTAGAGCAAAAGGAGCCAGGTTTAGCTCAACAGACGGGAATCCCCACAGCATACCGTACTCGGTATGCTGTGGGATATTGGTGCGGGAGTGGGGAGATATAGTAATTAATATTTTTTGGCATAGCCAAAACAGTTAATTGCTATTGTTCTGCCATGACCCATATTCACTATATTTATTATTTATAAAACCACGATTAATGGTATTATAAATAAGTACTGGTATTGCCGAAAATGCTGGTTGTACACTGAACCTAGACAATCTAGAATATGGGGTTCCATTCAAGAATAGACTTGTGTTGAGCGTTCGCGTAGCGTCTCGTAGAGAAGTCGAAACACATTTTTGT
>Ga0105044_10013678_pt1 | contig 11009 bp, 3 predicted proteins | sample MAT01_FD_78092 | JGI IMG/M metagenome (GOLD analysis project Ga0105044, IMG submission 78092) | Freshwater microbial communities from Lake Fryxell liftoff mats and glacier meltwater in Antarctica - MAT-01 | ecosystem: Environmental > Aquatic > Freshwater > Ice > Liftoff microbial mat | place... | reverse complement strand
GCCGCCGCCGCCCGCGATGCCGACTCCCCCGCCGATGCCAGCGATTTCACCCATCCGGGACGATATTTCACAAGATGCCCCGACTCCGCCGCCCACCGAGGACGAGCCGACCTCGCCACCCGCTGCGCCCAAGCCACCAGTCGCGCCTGTGCCGCCGCCCAAGCCGATGATCCCGTCCGATTTCTTGAGCGACGCGCCGCCGCTGTTCGCCCCGCCGAAATTCGTGCCGCCGCCGCCAATTGTGCCGCCCGCCGTCATCTCGGATATTCCGCCGACTCGCACGCATCCCCCCAGCGCGCCGGTGACGCCGCCAACCCATTTGCCGGTGATGAAGACCGGGGCGATGTCCAGCGTTTTGCAGCTTCCAGAGTCTGCGGGCTATCCAACCGAGGCGCTACCCGCCCAACAAGCCGCAGCCCATCCGCCGCATTACACCCCGCCACAGGTCAGCCCAGAGCAGTTGAATACGGATCGACTGATTTTCTTCAGCGAAAACAGGCCGCTCGTCACGGCGCGAATGGGTCTGGAAACGGTTTCAATCGGGCGCGGGGGCTGGACACAAGTCAATGTCCGGTTAGATGACCCCGCGGTCTCGCGCCTCCATGCGCGGATTGAGCGCGCTCCTAACCAGACGCTGGTGATCGTGGATGAAAGCTCGCGCAGTGGCGTGATGCTCAACGGTCAGCGTATCGCGTCCCATACGCCCACGCCCATCACGCCAGAGGATGAAATCCGACTGGGGAGTTATTGGCTGAAGGTTGAGCCGAAGGGCGTTGTCCCGATTAACTTGTCGTCGATGATGCAGACCATCGACTTGAGCGATGAGCCGGACGCCGACCCCGACGACACCCTCCAGATGATTAAGCCGCTGGATGAGGAACAGCCGCATTATTCGCCGCCGCCGATGACGGTGGACATGCAGGCCGCTGACCGCCTGATGTTTTATAGTGAAGACCACCCGCCATTGGTCGTCAAGCTGACTCAGCAAATCATGACCATCGGGCGTGCGCCCCAGCAAGACATCCGCTTGGAAGGGCGGCGTGTTTCGCGTCAGCACGCGCTGTTAGAACTCAAATCCGACGGCCACATGTACCTGACTGACCTCGATTCTGAGAATAAAACATGGGTTGGCGACACCCAACTCGTCTCGCATACCCAAGTCCATTGGGGGCGGGATGAAATCGCCCGTGTCGGCAACTATTGGGTCAAGTTCCAGCGCGGCAACGAGATTTTCGATGCCGGATCGCTCAATGTCGCCAGTGACCCGCGCAATTTGGTCGGGTCGCGTATTAAGAATTTTCGGATTGACCGCTTTGTCGGCCAGAACAATCTGACTTCCGTCTATAAAGCCACTGAGCTACCACTAGACCGCGTGGTCGCGCTCAAGGTCATGCACCCAAACCTTGCCGCCGAAGAGCCGCGTAAACAACGATTCCTGCAAGAATCGCGCATGTTGAGCAAACTCGATCATCCCAATATTGTGCGCGTGCTGTCGTATGACAACGTGAACAACGAATTGTTCATGGTGATGGAATTCGTCCCCGGCAGCAGCATCCGAAAATATATCCGCGACATGGCGAAAGAGGGTCGCTTGGCTCCACTGGCCGAGTGCGTGACCATCCTCGTGCAAATCGCGGATGGCTTGCATTACGCCAACCAACAGGGCATGATTCACCGTAGTTTGAAGCCCGAAAACGTCGTGATGCGTACCAGTACGGTCATCGGCCCGATTGTGAAATATCAGCCGGTGATGACCGATTTCAGCATCGCCCGCGCCGCCGATGGCGGGGTCATTTTCATCACCGATAAGCCCAATATGGAGTTCCCGTATCTGTCGCCGGAACAATGTCAGGGCGAACGGATAGATATCCGCAGCGACATCTACGAGATGGGCATTTTGCTCTACGAGATGTTGACCGGGCAACCGCCGTTCAAGCCGCGCTCGCTGTCCGAGGCGATTCGGATGCACGTCCACGAACCCGTGCCATTCATCAGCGATTTCCGGTCTGATGTGCCGGAAGAGTTGCAAGCCATCATCGGCAAGATGCTGGCGAAAAACCCCAATAATCGGTATCAGACCGCCATTGAGGTCGCCCGTGCGCTGCAACGGCTGAACATCGAAGGCGTCGAGGGCGAGAGCGGTGATGTTTCTGCGCTCACGGGCGTGGCCTTGGAGGACATGCTCACCTCCTATATGCCCAAGCCGCTGCCGGAGTCGATGCCGCATGTGACCCGCGTCCCGTCATTTTTGGGCGTGGGCGTCCAGCCCGTAGAGCAGTTGATTTTCTACAGCGATGATTCACCGACCCGCGTCTTGCCTTTCAATCAACAGGTGGTCACGTTGGGACGCGCCGATGACCAAGACGTGGTGCTGTCCGGTGATAAGGTCAGCCGCCGCCATTTGCGAATCGAGCGCGGCCTCGGCGACATCGTGCGCGTGATTGACCTCGGCAGTAAAAACGGCACGTTCTTGGGCGGTTATAAGCTCATCAGCGGCGTGGCCGAAACATGGGACAAGGCTGACACGTTGCGAGTGGGCAATTATTGGGTGCGCCTAGAACTGCCCCGCGCCAAGCTGGACACGCCCGTCCCCAGCCAAAAACAAATTGCCGCGCCAGTAGCGCCGGTCATTTTTGTGCCGCCGCCGTTGTTGCCAGAGAAAATCGGCGTGATTGTCAGCAGTACGGCGCTGCATGTCATCCCCGGCCAGACCACGACATTGCCGATTGAGGTCGTCAACCGCAGTGATGTGGTAGACCACTTTAAGGTCGAAATCATCGGCTTGCCGACGACTTGGTATACCCCGCCGACGGATGCGGTCTATTTGCTGCCCAATACCCGCGATACCATCGCCGTCACCTTTCACCCGCCGATGACCAGTAGCAGCGCGGCGGGCGCGCACGCCTTTGAGGTGCGCGTCAGCGCCCGCGCACAGGCGATTCAGTCCACCGCCTCGCAAGTCGCGTTGGAAATCCAGCCGTTTTACAGTTACACCATTGACCTAGAACCAGAACGCATCAAAGGTCGTGGCCGGTCAGAATTGACCATCTCCAACACCGGCAACACCTTTGCCAAGTACACCGTACAAGCCAAAGACCGCGAGCAAGGTGTTCGCTTTGATATGATCGGCAAGCAGTTCACGCTATCCCCCGGACAGCGCGAGGTGATGGGGATTAAAGTCATGCCGCGCCGCCGCCCGTGGCTGGGCGGGGGCAGTACCTTCCCATTTGAATTGACTGTTGTGCCGACCCCGACTGAGCAGTCCGGCGGCCCACAAGCGCAACAAGGCGAGTTGGTGGTCAAGGCGCGTATTCCGGCGTGGTTGTTGGCGCTCATCCTGTTGGGGATTGTGCTATGCGGCGTGCTGGCGGCCTTTGCCTATACCCAAGTCATGGCGATTAACGCGCAAAACCAGACCATCACCGCCGCCGCACAATTGGTCTACAACGACGCGACTGCAACCGCTATCGCGGCGGCGGACGACGACGCAGATGGGCTTTCAAATCTGCGCGAGGCTGAACTCAAGACCGACCCCAAGAAGCCGGATACCGATGAGGACGGCTTGTTGGACGGCGAAGAAGTCCAGAAATATGCCACCAATCCGCTGAATATCGACACCGACGCCGATACCGTGACCGATGGTGACGAAATCACGGGCGGCACGAACCCCAATGCCCCCGACACCGATGGCGATGAGTTGACCGAAGGCGAAGAGCGCGAAATCGGGACGAATCCCTTGTTGCGCGATACCGACCAAGACGGGTTGAACGATAAGGAAGACCCCGACCCGCTGAACGCCAATCTGCCAACGGTCACGCCTTTCCCGACCATCCCCGGCACATCCGGTGACATCTGCCCCGGCTCACCCTCCCCGGCGCGGGTGGCGTCTGGGATGCAAGCGGTGGTCGAGCCGGGCGGCGTCCCCAACCGTGTGCGCGCCGAACCCGCTATCGACGCCGAAGTCCTGACCCAGATGCTGCCGGGAGCGTTTTTCATCATCGTCGGCGGCCCAGAGTGCGGCCCAGACGACCAATTGCGCTGGTGGCAAGTCAGCTTTAACGGCGTGGTCGGCTGGACGGCGGAGGGCGAAGGCGACGAATACTACATCGCGCCGCCGGACTTGAAACCGGATGAGGGCGGCGGCTCCAATAACGAAGGGGACAGCGCCAACAGTAGCGGGCGTCAGGATGTCGCGTTTGCCGCGCCCGTGCAAGTCGCTGACCTCAATCCGCGCCGGATGGGGATGCAGGTGCAGTGGTATGTGCCGCAAAGCCAGTGGGATCGTGCGTTGGATTTGGCCGCGCCGTTGGATGTTGGCTGGATCAAAGTCCAAGCCGATTGGGGGATGCTGGAGAGCGCCCCCGGCCAACTCAGCGACAATTTCCCGGTGTTCGCCGATGCGTTGCGCGATGTCAATGCACGCGGCTATCGGGTCTTGGTCAGCGTGGCGAAAGCCCCGACATGGGCGCGTACCACCCGTGGCGACGCCGCCCCGCCGGATAACCCACAAGATTTGGCCGCTTTTATGACGCTGATGCTGTCGGAGGTCGGCGGTTCGATTCACGCTGTCGAAATCTGGAACGAGCCGAATTTGCAGCGTGAGTGGAACACCGACGCGCTCCCGTTTAATGGCGCGGGCTATATGCGCCTGTTCGAGCCAGCGTATCAGGCCGTGCGCGCCTATTCCCCGCGCATCACGATCATCACCGCCGGTTTATCGCCCACCGCCAGCGGCACATCCTCGGTCAATGACCGAACCTATCTGCGCCAGATGTACGCTGCCGGGTTAGACCAGTACAACGACATTGCGATTGGGGTGCATCCGTATGGGTGGGGCAACGCGCCGACTGAACGTTGTTGCAATCCCAGCGGCGCGGGCTGGGATGACCGAGGGCAATTTTTCTTCCTCGATACGTTGTCGGCGTATCGCGAGATTATGAGCGATTACGACCACGAGTCGCTCAACCTGTGGGCGACGGAATTCGGCTGGCCGACTTACGAAGACCTTCCCGGAGCCGCGCCGGAAGCATGGATGGTGTCGCTGTCCTCAGCCCAGCAGGCCGATTATGTGGCGGATGCGTTCGCCATCGGGCAGGGATTCGACTTCATGGGGCCGATGTTCCTCTGGAATCTCAACTTTGCCGATACCCACACCGTCGCCAATGTTGGCGAGCTTGCGGCCTACAGTCTGTTGTATACTCCCAACGATCAGACCGTGGTGGAACGCCCGGTTTATCGGGAACTGGTCAAGCGCCTCGGCGCGTCCAACGGCTCAGGGGGGGAGTGATGCGGCGGATCGTAGTATTGGCGGCCTTATTGCTGTTGTTGTGGGCTGCACCTTCTTCATACGCTCAGCAACAAAGCGGTGAGGTGGTGTTGGTCGGCGAGCCGATAGTGAATGGTGACATCATCAGCGTATCGGCGCGCTTCAAAGATATCGACCCACTCAATCTCGCCGGACTCGGCGCGGTCAGCTTCAGCGTGAGCGAACCCGCCGCCGATTTACAACTCACCCGTGATTCAAGCCTGTCACATTCGGTTGTTATCCTCGTATCAGCGGGTTTTGGCAGCGACCTCAACCTGATTCAATCGACCTTGCGCGCCTATACCGATTCCTACGTTAAAAACGGCGACTCGGTGCTGATGGCGGTGGTTGATGCGCGGGGGATGAGCTTGACCGAGACCAATACCCCCGCCCAACTCGCCGACGCGATTTCGGCCATCCGCATGTCTAGCAGTTATCCCAATTTGAATGACATCGTTGTCCCGGCCATTGATTGGCTGAAAACACAACCCGCTGACCATGTGCCGTTTGGCTTATTGGTGGCGTCATACCTCAACGTCAATGAAGATTTGACCACCGCCGCCGCCTTTGCCGGGGTCGGCGTCCCGCTACACGTCGTCCAAGCCCATACGTACCGCCAATCGGCAACCACGGCCATGCGCGTGATGTCGTCTAAGACGGGCGGCCTGTTTTTTGATAATTTATCCGGCCTGTATTCGCAAGGATTTCCCGCTAGAGCCAGCGCCGGTCTGAAGGTTTTATACGATGGTTTGGCGGCCACGCGGGACGTGTTCACCGTCCAATATCGCGCCACCAATACCACGCTGGTGACGCAGCCACAGGTCACGCTGACGGTGCAGTTGACCTTGACTCAGACCGTTTCGACCCCTTACACCTATCAACGCGCCTTCGAGTCGCCAACGCTGACCTTTTCGCAGCAGACCATCGCCCCGATTCGTCGCCCCAGCCTCGCGCCAACCGGGATGTTGTTTGATGTTGAAGCCTACGCCATCACCACTCGCGTCGCCTTCCCCGACAACGTGCCGCGCCGAATCGTCTCGTTGCAACTTGAAGTGACGGACGAGCAGACCGGCCTTATTTTGCAGTCGTCGATTGAGGTCAACCCGCAGCAAGACAGCGGCGGGGCTTATCGTGTGAATTGGGTGTTGGTAGACTTTATCGAGCCGGGGCGTTTGTATTCGGTGCGTTTGAAGGTGACGGCCACCGATGAATTGGGGTTGACCGCCTCGGCGGAACAGCAAGCGGCGGTCTCAGTCGCGGCGCTGCCCGCCACCGCCACCCCGACCATCACACCGACCTTTACGCCCAGTCTGACGCCGACTTTTACGCGCACGCCAACCCTCGCCGCGACCCTCCTGCCCAGTCAAGGCGGCCTACCGCTTGTCGCGAACCAGACGCCCGGCGCGCCGCCCAATGGTTTTGGCGGCGGTGGCGGCAGTGGTGATGGCGCACCGGGCGGCTTGGTCTGGTTTTTGGGTGGTTTGGCGGCGGTATTTGCCGTGCTGTCGCTTGTGCTGCTCGTCGCATTAGCCCGCGCCCGCCGTCCGCGAGCCACCACTCAGGGCGATGCTGCGGTGGTCGGGCTGTCGCTGATGGATATCCCGACGCCCGCTCCCGATGATAAGCAGGCCGCCCCGCTTTCGTTCAACCGTCCGTCGCAGATTTACGGGCGACTGCTGGTCAAGCGGGGCTTGCCAGCCGGGGAAATCCTGATTACGTCCGAGGATTTTGTGATTGGGCGCAAGGAAGATTCCGATGTTCACTATCGGGTCGATAAGCCATTCGTCACGCCGCGCCACTGTCAGATTACGCACAAACGCGGGCGATTTATGGTGCGAGATTTGAACTCGAAAAACGGGACATACGTCAACGGAGAGCGCATCCAGCCAGACCGCGATGTGATCGTCCCGATTGGTAGCGAAATCGCCATCACGCAAAATGTCGTGTTTGAATTATGGGATCCCAATACGGTTGTGAAGGTTGATTATCAGGGCGACTCGCTCCGCAGCACCCGTGTGACCGATGATAGCGCGTTTAATACGGGCGCTGGGTCGCGTGTGACAGGGTTATCCACAGCGGTGGATGATTACGAGCCGATTGATGATACCTACAGCCCGGTCTAACGGCTAGAAGTCCGAGAGGAACGACGAATGACTGCGACTTCACCGATTACTGCCCATTCCAGCCGCGAAATCATGGGGCGCGAGCGCCTTGAAGATTACGCCATAGATACTGTGATCGAGACGGCGGGCGGCCTAAAACTCCAGATTGGGCTGGTATGCGACGGCGCGGGCGGCGAGGCGGGCGAAGTGGCTGCGCGTTCCGTGGCGCGCACCGTCATGGATTATCTGCAAATTAGCACCAGTACCAACATCGCCAAGCTGTTAGCCAAGACGGTTGAAAAAGCCAACGCGGTGGTGTTTTCCGAGTTGCGTGGGCGCGGCACAACCACCGTCGCGCTGATCTGTATTGATTTGAACGACAACGCGCCCAACGGGCGTTTGTTCATCGTCAGCGTCGGCAACAGCCCAATTTATCTGATTCGCGATGGGCGCTTGGTACGCCTGAACATTGACCATACGCTGGCGAATGAGTATATCTACGCCGGGCAAATGTCGCCAGAAGAAGCGGCCAACTTGCAAAACGCCACCTACATCACCCGTGCGGTGGGCGTGGGCGCAGAGATACAGGTCGATGTCGGATTTTACGCTGAACGCGGTAAACCGTTCGTCCAATCGCGCCGCGCCGCCGCCATCGGCCAAAAAGGGATGCTGCTCAAGCCCGGTGATAGCGTGCTTGCCATGTCGGACGGCTTGCGCGAGACCTCACCGGACGGTCAGCCGTATCTGCGCGATGAGGATATCCTGCGCCATGCGCTGGACGATAATGTCGAGCGCGCCAACCAAACCCTGATGCGCTACGCGATAGAACGTGCGCCCCAAGACAACCTGAGCTTGTCGGTGGTGTTCGTGGATTCGCCGCAGCGCCGCGCCGTCCGTTCAGCCACGCTCACACGAGGTCAGCGGACGGGACTGGGCGTCGGCGTTTTGGGGATTCTACTGCTGATTGGCTTCTTGCTGGTGCAGTTCTTATCGTCACAGTCGCGGGAAATTAACCTGCGGGCGACCCAGACCAAAATTATTGAAATCGCGATGGTGCTGTCGTATACCGCCACCCAGACCCCGCTGCCCAGCGCGACCTCTACCCCAACGCCGACCCCGACGCCGACCATCCCCCCCACCCGCGCCGCGCCCAACCAAGCCGGTGTGCAATTCCAGCGCGATAAAAGCAGCAATCCGGTCTTCACCAACCGCGTCGTGTTCAGTCCCGACATCAACTTTTTGGTTTTGGAAGGGCCTGAGTTGGCCGAGGGGGTGACTCCGCCCGTCCCCGCCAACCTATTCCTGCAATCTCAACAGACCTTGCTCGAATTATCCGAGGTTAATAACGCCCCAGACCAAGAGCGAATCACCTTAGAACTCTTCCCGGCGGGCGATGTGTTCTACAACATGGGGTCATTCGACACCTTCGGCGCGGCGGTCAGCTTCCAGCAAAATCCAAGTCTGCTGTATAACGCCCGAACCAGTTGCCTTTCAACCAAGCAAATCCCCAGCGATCCCACCGATCCCAATGACCATGATAAAGTCGCGCTGACCTGTTATACCGGTCAACAGGGCGATTGTTCGGTGCGCTATGGGGTCGAGCCGCCGATTGAACTGGGGATTAATCAGCGGGTGTTGGTGGATCTCAATAACGGCAACATTATTGAACGTGGCTTGCCGGTGTTTGAGGAGGTCAAAACTTATTACGATAACGTCGTCATCTTGACCGGCAACGACTCGTTGGCGCAGTGTTTGAATACCGCCTTAGACACCGACGGCGATCTCGTGCCTTATCCGTTGGACGTTTGCCCGGATGAACCCGGCAGTCTGCCCGCGAACGGCTGTCCTGACGGCGACGAGGACGGCGTGGTTGATGCTTCCGACCTCTGCCCAACCGAGGGTGGATTCGTCGATCAAGACGGTTGTCCGCTTCCGACGCCGACCCCGCTGCCCGATGTGGACGGGGACGGCTTGGAAGGGGATGAGGACAAATGCCCGTTTGAGATCGGGCCGCCCGAAAATGACGGCTGCCCCGAACAGACCTCAACCCCGACGGCCACCGTGGACGGCTCGGCGACGGTCACACCCAGCCCAACGCGCACCCCTAGCCCGACGCGCAGTCTGGTGCCGACGCGCACATCCACGGTCAGCCCGACCCCGACGGTCAGCCTGACCCCCAGCCCGACGCGCACCATCACTTTAACGGCTATTCCGGTCACGACGACGAGGACACCCACGCCGATTATGCCGACCTTGACGCCGCTTATAGTGACGTCTACCCCGACACAGACTCTTCTGCCGCCGACTAAAACCTTCACGCCCGCGCCGCCTACGGATACGGCGACCAATGTGCCGCCGACGCCCGTGCCGCCGACTAGGACCTTCACACCGCCGCCGCCGACCAATACTTTCACCCCGATTCCACCGTCCGCCACCTTCACGCCCACGGCAACCGATACGCCGATGGCAACCGATACGCCCAGTAATACGCCGGTGCCGCCTAACACATTGACCGATACGCCGACGGACATCCCCAGTGATACGCCCACGTTTACGCCGGAGTTCATCCTAACGCTCGTCCCGCGAAGCGCGCCGCCGCCGTCCAAACCGTCATCTGACGGCACGGCGGGCGGGATATTGGCATCATTGGGCGTCCTCGCGGCATTTGGCGGGGTCGTGCTGCGCCCCGGTTCGCGCCACCGCTAGAACGGCTACCGCCGCCCCTCATCCGAGTGCTATACTCGACAGCACTTGTGTTTAGAAAAACTGATGAGGGGCGGTGTCGGATGCTACTGGCCGTTGATGTGGGCAACACGAATATTCACTTAGGGTTGTGGAACGGCGAACGTTGGGCGTTAAGCTGGCGAGCGCGCACTGTTCATGACAAGATGCCGGACGAATACGGCGTGTTGGTGCGAAATTTCCTGACCAGCGCCGATGTCGGGTTTGAAGCGGTACACGGGGTGGTGATTGGCAGCGTCGTCCCGCCGTTGACATCCGCTTTCACAGAATTGGTGCAGCGTTATTTCAAGCTAGAACCGTTGGTCGTCACCCATAAAATCAAGCTGGGGATGAAACTGGCGCTCGACCAACCTGAACAGGCCGGGGCAGACCGTCTTGAGAATGCCGCGGCGGTGGTCGCGCTGCATGGTGGTGGCCCCGCGATTGTGGTTGATTTCGGCACATCGACCAATTTTGATGTCGTCTCGTCTAAAAACCAATACTGCGGCGGCGCAATTTGTCCGGGGATTGGCGTGGCGCATGATGCGCTGGTCAGCCGCGCCGCCAAACTTCACAAAATTGACCTCGTGCCGCCGCCCAAGCCCATCGGAACCAATACCATCCATGCCATGCAGTCCGGGATTTTTTATGGGCATATCGCCATGATTGAAGGGTTGGTTGCGCGTATCAAACAGCAGTTGATTGCCGAAGACCCCACGCGCCCAGATGTCCGCGTGATCGCTACCGGCGGCCTCGCAGCCCTCATTCATAAACACACGACGGTGATTGACCAAATCGAACCCGAATTGACGCTCAACGGTTTGCGGGTGATTTATGACCTCAACGCCGAATCCCCGCCCGCCCGCTAGGAAGGCGAGAAT
>Ga0105044_10013677_pt1 | contig 11010 bp, 11 predicted proteins | sample MAT01_FD_78092 | JGI IMG/M metagenome (GOLD analysis project Ga0105044, IMG submission 78092) | Freshwater microbial communities from Lake Fryxell liftoff mats and glacier meltwater in Antarctica - MAT-01 | ecosystem: Environmental > Aquatic > Freshwater > Ice > Liftoff microbial mat | place... | reverse complement strand
TGCCTGGAATTTCCCTTTCTAACAATTCTTTAATGGCCTCAGGCGTTACATCGCGTGGAGAAAGCCCGGTTCCACCTGTTGTAATAACAAGATCAATACCTGATTCACAGAATTGAATTACCTGTCTTTGTATCGCGACGACATCATCAGCAACAATTTCATATTTGATATTTGAAAATAGCTGCTGGTTCAATCTCCCGGTTATAAGCTTTCCTGATTGATCCTCACTTTCACCCGCTGAAACCGAATCTGAAATAACAAGGACAGCTGCCGTTAATTCATGTTGTCCGATTACATTTCCCGATTTTCCGCCTTTCTTTTCCAGCAGCTTAATTGAGTGGATTTCAATTCCTTTGTCAATGGGTTTTAACATGTCGTATATCGTAAGCGCAACGACGGATGCACCGTGCATCGCTTCAACTTCAACACCGGTTTTATAGATCGTTTTGACCTCTAGCTGAATATATATTTCGAAGTTTTTTATTTCAAAACGAACTGCTGCAAATTCCACCGGCAGAGGATGACAATCCGGGATCATATCACTTGTGCGTTTCACAGCAAATAGTCCTGCGGTCTTTGACATTTCAAAAACATCGCCTTTGGGAACTGCTTTATTGACAATTGCATCAATGGTTTCCTGCCTGCTCACTTTAACGACAGCCTGAGCAATTGCCTGACGAAGCGTATTTGTTTTGTGCGTTATATCAACCACATTATTTCAGATTAGCATTGTTGGTTTTCCAATTGTGAGTTCCATCTTCAAAAAGCTCTTTTCCCCAAACAGGCACAAGACTTTTGATCTGTTCCACAATAAACGAGCAGGCTTCAAATACCTGTTTGCGATGCTTTGCAGAAACAAATACAAATAACGAAATCTCCCCGGTTTTCACTACGCCAATGCTATGATAGATATGCATGCAAGTGAGATCATATTTCGAAAAAGCATCTTCACGAATAGAATAGAATTTTTCTTCGGCCATTTCTTCATAAGTACTGTATTCAATTCCTGTAACCTCTTTTCCTTCAATCACATCATTTCTAACTTGCCCTAAAAAAATAGTATGAGCGCCAATGTTCCTTTTGCTGCTATGCTTTGCGATAGATTCAGCAATAAAATGCGGAGAAACGGGGCCAACATAAATTACTTTTGGGATCTTCTTCTTCTTCTCTTCCATAACTTTAATTTATCCTCCCGAAAAAGGTGGCAACAGAGCCAGTATATCGCCGTCTGCCAGGATCACCGTTTCCCTGATCAGTTGTTTATTGACCGCTATCGCATACTTCTTTGTTTTAAAAGAGGGAAATTTCATAAGTAACACTTCGTGTGCAGCGAAAGTGGATTCTACATTCTCAAGTGTTAATTCAACGCTGCCAGCCAGATCTGACAATTCTCCAAACAATAATACTTTGACCTTCATTTCTGTAAATTAAAATGCAGGAAGAAGATGTACTTCAACCAATTCACCAGCAGCAACATTTTCCATTTCTAAAGGTAAATAAATAAATGCATTTGCATCTGCAAAAGAACGCATTTTAAATGATTCCTGCCCGTCAAGAGATGCAACCGTACTTTCGCTGGCAACGGCTCTTAAAAATAACGAAAGCCCCTTCTTCTTATTAATTGAAGATTCGACCGGCAATTTCAATTTTTTAAGAAAAAGATCCGTGTGCCCTAGCTGTTTTCTTAAACACGGATAAACGTATTCATAAAAGCAGGTAAGCGCCGAAGCAGGATTTCCAGGCAATCCAAAAATATTAACACGCCCGTTTCTCCCATACAATAAAGGTTTCCCGGGCTTCTGAGAAACCTTGTAGAAAAGTGTTTCAGTTTCATTCTCCAGGAGAACCTCGTTAACAAAATCATAATCACCAACTGATACACCACCTGAAATCAGGAGCAGATCCGATTCTTTGATCGCTTTTCCGACCGCATCCGCAAGTTTTCGCTTTTCATCTTTTACAAAAACAATCTCTTTCACCGATAGTCCGATTGCATTTACCGCCGCCGATAATGCTGCACTGCTGGATTCATAAACGTTCCCAGGTCGCAGTTCTGTTCCTGATTCCTGTAACTCGTTACCAGTTATGAGCAAAACGATTTCGGGCTTTTTGAAAACCTTAACTCTATCTAGTCCCATTGAAGAAATAAATCCAATTACCGATGGGCCAATAATACTATTGCGAGGTAAAGCCAATTCTCCTTCTTTTATCTGCGAGCCTTTTTTACGGATGTGCTCCCCTACTTTAAAATCTCCATTCGCTATCAGGATGTTGTTTTCATTTCTTTCTATTTTTTCCTGCATAATAACAGCATCACTTCCCGACGGAACCATTGCTCCGGTGAAGATCCGCGCCGCTTCACCGTGCTCTAAATGAATACCGGCGGCATCTCCCGCTTTAATTTCGGACACAACGTTCCAACCAGCAAAGCTCCCGTTAACTGCGTAACCGTCTACATTCGACTGATTAAAAGGAGGTAAATCAATTGGCGAATAAATTGGTTCAGAAAGCCTGAAACCACGGGCATCCTTAACAGGAATTGAAATAGTTTCCGCTATTTCATCAACGTTTTGTACGATAATTAATTTCGCTTCTTCTACCGTTATCACTTTATATCAGAATTAATTTTAATGCTGCAAAAAACAAAACCAGGGAGAGTACATATTTCAATGCAATGTTTCCCGCATGGCGGCTACCCCAATAGGCGCCGGCAAATCCGCCAACTACAACAACAGGAATCCAAAAGGTAATCTCAACCGGCCAGTTAACTTTTTGATTAATCAGACCAAGAATTCCAGCCAATGAATTTACAACTATAAAAAGGGATGAAACAGCTGCTGTTTCTTTTAAAGTACCCCACCGGAAAAGTAAAATTATTGGGCTAAGAATTATACCTCCGCCAATGCCAATCATCCCGCTTAAAAATCCCAAAGCGCCGCCAATTAAAAGACCAGCAGCTAATGGTATTTCCCTGTCAGGCTTTGCTTCCTTCGGATCTAAAAAACCAATTATCCTAAGCACTGCCACAACGAGACAAACTCCAACAATCCGCTTGTACCATGTGTCATCCAATTCAATAAAAGAGCCTGCATAAGCCATCGGAACGGACAACAATGCAAACGGGTAAAATAATTTCCATTTAAAATGTCCTGCTTTGTAATAAAGAAAAAACGAAATTCCGGAGACAAATACATTAAGCAGCAGCGCGGAAGGCCGGACAACGGCGACACTCAGGTTCAACAATGTAAAGACTGCAATATAACCGCTGGCACCACCATGTCCGATTGAAGAATAAAAAAAGGATACTGCCAGTAAAAGAAGCAGTAAGAGCAGGTCAGGCATTTATGCTGAGTTTGGATCAGATTGCTGTAAAGATAAAAGAATTACAATTTCACCGCTTCCAAATTCCATATCTTTGAGCGGTGATGGGGCAAGGAGAATTATACGACACATTCGGAAGAAGGCATAATTATCTACGGATTTCATTAACCGACGCCTGTAATCTCAGGTGCACCTATTGCATGCCTGACGAGCGTTTTTCTGCAACACCTTCGCAAAAACTGATGCAGCCCAACGAGATCGTAGACCTTGCAAAGATCTTCGTTAATTGGGGTATCACAAAAATCCGGTTGACCGGAGGCGAGCCATTGGTGCGCAAAGATGCCCGGGACATTCTTTTGAAACTGTCTGATTTGCCTGTTGAACTAAGCATTTCGACAAATGCAGTCCTGGTGGATGAATTTATTGATGTGTTCAGGAGGGCCAATATTTCATCCGTTAATGTAAGCCTCGATACGCTTGATGAGGAGGTGTTTTTTCAGATCACAAAACGCGGGGACTTTGAAAGGATTAAAAGGAACGTATTTCTGCTCCTTGAAAACTCATTCAATGTAAAACTGAACATGGTGGTAATGAAGGGAATAAATGAGGCTGCCGTGCTTGATTTTATCGCCCTGACGAAGGATTTTCCACTTGAGGTTCGATTCATAGAATTTATGCCTTTCGCCGGTAACTTATGGAAACGGGAAAAAGTTGTTTCACGGCAAGAAATGTTAACCGCGATTACTGAAAAATATGCTGTCTCAAAAATAGCCGACGAAATCAACGATACAGCAAAAAAGTACAAAGTGAGCGGTCATAAAGGAACATTCGGCTTCATTTCAACTGTAACGGAACCTTTCTGTGAAGGCTGTAACCGGTTGCGTCTAACGGCTGATGGTAAAATGAAGAACTGTCTTTTTTCCCAGGGTGAAACTGATTTGCTTTCAGCATACCGCAATGGAATGGATGTGGAAACGCTGATTCTGGAAAACATCAGGGAGAAGAAAAAGCTTCTTGGCGGACGTCTTGATTTTGAGAATACCGAGAACCGAAGCATGATAAAAATCGGAGGATAACTAATCTCCCGTTGCTCCGTTTTCAATCCAACAGCCGAGCACATCTCTTTCCGCCTGGGTTATTCCGGTTTTATTTCCCTGAGGCATTGTCTTCGTGATTACCGCCCGTTGATTTATGAGTTCGGAATACTTAATTATGCTTTCTTTCGTATCGAGCATCATTCCGTTAGGTGCAATTTTAAAAACATCGTCGGTAGGATTTGCCGAATGACAGGAGACGCAGCGGTTCTGAATAATTGTATTAACCTCGGTAAATGTTGCTGGCACGTCTTCTTTACAAACCGATTTCGTGACTGGTCTTGTAATAAAGGCAAGGGAAATAATCATGACAATGCCTACGGGTAATATCCAGATCGATTTCTCGCCCTTCTCCTTTAGATTCAGGTAGTGCTTTATTAATGCGCTGGCAACGGTTAGCCCCATCAAAATCATCCAGTTATATATGCTGCCGTAGGTGCTGGGGAAATGATTGCTGATCATAATAAATATGACTGGCAGCGTAAAATAATTATTGTGTAACGATCGTAGAAGCGCTTTTTTTCCGAGAGATGGATCGACCTCTCTGCCAGCTTTAGCAGCATTTACCATCGCTTTCTGTCCGGGGATAATTACCCTGAAAACATTTCCGGCCATCAGAGTACCCAACATTGCACCGACATGAATATAAGCGGCGCGACTGCTGAAGACCTGCGATAAAAACCAGGCGGACAGGGTAATAAATGCAAGCAGGATAACGGACAATAACACCTGCCGTTTTGCTAAGGCAGATTTGCAAAGCGTGTCATAAACCAACCATCCGATCAATAATGTGCCGGTTCCGATAGCAATTCCCTGAGCTGGTGTCAACACCATCACATTGGGATCGATCAGATAAATCGCTGCATCAAGGTAATAGACAATTACAAGTAGCGTAAATCCGGAAAGCCACGTGAAATAAGCCTCATATTTAAACCAATGCAGATGTTCAGGAATTTTTGGGGGTGCGACTTTGTATTTTTCAAGGTAATAAAATCCACCACCGTGAATTGCCCAAAGATTTCCCGCAATACCTTCCTTCAGATTAGTGGTCCGGTTTAACGCATTTTCCAGGAAGACAAAATAAAACGAGGCGCCAATCCAGGCGATGCCAAATACAACGTGAATCCAACGAACAACGAGGTTCATCCATTCCACTACATGCGATTCCATCGACGATCCTTTCACAAAATTGTAGACTGTGTAGAAGAAAACAAATAATAAAAGGCAATAGAATAAAACGGCTTTCACTTGTTCCAGATCATCAATCCTACCTTTTATCTTTTCATAATTTCTCTCTCCTTCGTCCTTTCCCTCTATAATAGATTTCAGTGAACCAATTGCAAATTTTAATGTGTGATTTACACTGAAAAGAATCACAACTAAAAGAATCACAACAAGGATGTCGGTTGTATTAAACTGCGTTTTAAACCCGCTGGCGGAGTAACCTGCAGATGACAGTAGCAAGGAAACCAGCGCTGTGAATAATTTTACTTTCAATGATTTCGCGATTAACTTCCGAAAGATATAAATATAATGGTGTTTGAAGTTTCGAAAGAACAAACTATCATTTCATGAATCTCATTACCACTTGCGTTTATTCACCATAAGCTTCTAGCTTTGTTGAAACAATAAGTCAAGAATGAACGACACTTTTGTAAGAATAGCTCTGTATTCGCGGCGAATGCTTATTGACGATAGACTGCAGGAAGCTACCCTTTTCATCCAGGATGGTAAGATCCATGAAATCCGCGAAGGGAAAATAACATTGGCGGACTTTCCGTTGGAAGATCTTGGCGACCTTGTTGTGATGCCTGGTTTGATTGATTCTCATGTCCATATAAATGAACCGGGGCGCACAGAATGGGAAGGCTTTGAGACAATGACAAAAGCTGCAATTGCCGGTGGAATTACAACGCTGGTGGACATGCCGCTGAACTCCAGTCCGGTGACAACAAGCGCAAAAACATTTTCTGATAAACTAGACGCAACCGATGGGAAATTGCATTGCCACTGCGGTTTTTGGGGCGGCATCGTTCCGGAGAATGCTGGTAACCTTGAAGGCCTTATCGAAGCTGGAGTGCTGGGAGTAAAAGCATTTCTCACTCACTCAGGAATTGATGAATTTCCCAACGTAACACTCGACGATCTGAGGAAAGGAATGGTCACACTTGCTAAGTATCAGGTACCAATACTTGCTCATTCAGAACTGGACGTTCTGCACGAAGGAATTCCCGCATTTGAAAAAAATCCTTCCAACTACCTCGCTTATTTAAACTCCAGGCCGAAAAGCTGGGAAGATGAAGCTGTGAAGATGATGATTGATCTTTGTGAGGAATTTAAAACCCCGGTGCACATTGTACACCTGTCGTCGGCAGATTCTTTACCTCAGATAAAGGCCGCCCGTGAAAAAAATCTCCCATTAACCGTTGAAACCTGTCCGCACTATTTGTTTTTCTGTGCTGAAGAAATTCCGGATAGTAATACACTATTTAAATGTGCACCTCCAATCAGGGAAAGGGAAAACAATGAAAAATTGTGGAGTGCTTTAAAAGAAGGGCTGATAGATTTTATTGTGACTGATCATTCACCAGCAACACCTGATCTCAAGAAAATTGAATCAGGCAATTTAAAGGAAGCGTGGGGCGGTATCGCCAGCATTCAATTTTCGCTGCCGGTGGTTTGGACAGCCGCAGAAAAACATGGTTTTAGCATTAATGAAGTCGCAGCATTAATGAGCAGTAACGTTGCTAAATTTATTGGGTTCGACAAATCAAAAGGCAAATTAAAAGCAGGGTTTGACGCTGATATTGTCGTTTGGGATCCGGCTGCTTCATTCGCTGTAAATGCCGCGGATATTCATTACCGCCATAAAATAAGTCCGTATGTAGGACAACAATTAAAAGGAGTTGTAACCCAAACTTACGTAGGCGGCAAAAAGGTATTTGAAAACGGTAAATTTCTATCTTTACCGCAGCCACAGGGCAAGTTTTTAACACGAAAAGAGCAAAAATAAATGGAAATGTCAATTACACGTATTCCGGAATTTACTAAACTAATAGATCTTGCGAGTGAGCGTATTGGCGGAACGGCTCTTTCGTGTAGCGACGATTTTTTCGCCGAAAAGGAAAATCTCTTAAAAACCGGACGAGGCATTTTTATAGCCGATAAATATACCGACAGAGGGAAATGGATGGATGGATGGGAATCCCGGAGGAAACGTGTTCCGGGGCATGACTGGTGTATAATAAAATTAGGTGCATCAGGAATAATAAGAGGAGTTGATATAGACACCAATTTCTTTCTGGGAAATCATCCGCCACATGCATCCATTGAAGCCTGCGCTATTTCCGGTGATGCTATTAACGTACCGAAAAATGCTGATTGGACTGAAATACTTCCTAAATCACCCTTGGAGCCGGGCAGTCAGAATTTCTATGAAATTAATAGTGAGTCAATCTGGACGCATCTGAGATTGAATATCTACCCTGATGGAGGCGTTGCCCGTTTAAAAGTTTACGGTGAAGTCTATAAAAACTGGGACTCAATAGATGCTAAAGAAACAATCGATCTTTCCGCAGCCACCAATGGAGCAAAATCTGTTTTGTGCAACGATATGTTCTTTTCCCACATGGATAATTTAATTATGCCGGGAAGAGGAGTAAATATGGGAGACGGATGGGAAACCAAACGAAACCGTACGACCAACAACCGCGACTGGGTAATTGTAAAGCTGGCCCACAGAGGAACTATTGAAAAGATATTAATTGACACTTGCCACTTTAAGGGAAATTACCCTGATACCTGCTCTCTCGAAGGCGCCGATGTTAGAGATTACGCCAAAATTAATTCGGCTGAAATTACGTGGAAAGAGTTTTTACCGAAACAAAAACTACAGGCGGATCACGAACACTATTTCGAAAATGAAATTGCGGAAAACGGACCCTTTACTCATATAAGGCTGAATATTTTTCCGGATGGTGGAGTTAGCCGCATGCGTTTATTCGGAAAGATCATTAATTGAAATGACGACTTCTGAATTAAATCATTTAAGTCCGGATGCGCTTTTTGAAGAACTTTTCAAATGTTGCGGATCAACAAAATGGGCAAAAGAACTGACGAAAAAAAGAACTTTTGCAGGCATTACTGATTTGCTTGAGAAATCGGACGAAGTATGGTCAGGATGTTCAGACACAGACGGCCTGGAAGCCTTTACACATCATCCTAAAATCGGGGATTTAACAAGCCTCGAAAAGAAATTTGCTTCGACCAAAGACTGGGCCGGCGGCGAACAAGCTGGCGTTAATTCGGCAAAAAATGAAACCCTTGCTGATCTCGCCAACGGCAATGAAACGTATGAAAAAAACTTCGGGTACATTTTCATCGTCTGTGCCACAGGAAAAACTGCAGATGAAATGCTGGAAATGCTTAATCAGCGTTTAAAAAATGACGCTGCAACCGAGTTGAAAATTGCCATGAATGAGCAAAATAAAATCACGCATCTCCGTTTGAAAAAACTTATTTCATGAGCCAGATAACTACTCATATTCTAGATACTTCCAGGGGAAAGCCCGCAGCCGGAGTCAACGTTGTTCTTGAGAAACCAGGATCGAATGATGCATGGGTTATTATCGGCAACGGGAAAACAAATTCGGACGGCAGAATCCCGGAATTGCTACACATAGATGTTATACTGGCGCCAGGCACTTATCGACTCACATTTGATACAGGCGGCTACTTCAATTCGCATGGAATAAATGCATTTTATCCATCCGTAAGCATTACATTTCAAACTGCCGACACTTCACACTACCATGTTCCTTTGCTGTTGAATCCTTTTGGATATTCGACTTACAGAGGCAGTTGAATTAATTTTGAATTTTAAATGTTGAATTTTGAATGGGGCAATCCGTAAAGTTAGCAACTGTAAAAATTGCAAGCACTGCCGGACCACCATTCATAAATCGTAAATCTTTAAACCAGCAATGAAACAGTCTATTCCCGAAAACGAAAAACTATCTATCCTAAATGAATTAGGAAACGCTAATAAGGCATTCCAACTGATCTATCCGGGAGATAGGCCAGACAGGCAACCAGTTCATACTGTTTACGGTGGCGCGGATCTGTTTACTGCGGATACTGCAGCTAAAATGGCGCAGGCAGCACTTAAGACATTGCTGAACAATGCGGCGAATTTCGTAGAATTTGCAAAAGCGATCGAATTACAGGGACACGATCAGTTACCAGATGATAGCGATTCAATTAACAACCTTTTAACTAAGCTGAACGGTCTTTCGGAACAGGAAAGGAAAAAGGAGTCGTCCTGGCTGGCTTATTCAACTTATAATAAAGTCATAAATAAGTTAAAGACCGAAGCGCTGGAAGATTTCCGTATTGATTTTGAAGATGGCTTCGGAAATCGCTCCTGGGAAGAAGAAGACGCAACCGCCGCACAAGCAGCAATGGAAGTCGCAAAAGGAATGCAGGCCAATTCGCTTCCGCCGTTTATAGGAATTCGAATTAAACCTTTTACCGAAGATTTAAAAGAACGAGGAACACGTACACTTGATATTTTCTTAAGCACTTTATCTGAATTAACGGGTGGGAAATTACCTGATAATTTCGTGGTGATGCTACCGAAAGTCACCATTCCGGAACAGGTGACAGCATTGGTAAAACTGTTCGAAATGATAGAGGCAAACACTTCGATTTCAAGTGGTGCATTAAAAATGGAGATGATGGTGGAAACTACGCAGTCGGTTATTGATAAGGACGGAAAAAATCCGCTTCGTACTTTTGTCACCGCTAGCGAAGGCCGCATGATCGCCACTGCTTTCGGCACTTATGATTATACGGCAGCCTGCAACATAACCGCAAAATACCAGGATATGGGCCACGCAGTTTGTGATTTTGCGCATCATTTCATGAAGGTTTCATTGGGGGCGACAGGCATCTGGCTTTCCGATGGGGCGACGAATGTAATGCCGATCGGGCCGAACCGTGGAGATAATCTAACTCCGGAACAATTAGCTGAAAATAAACGTGTAGTTCAGAGAAGCTGGAAAAAAGCATATGATCACACCCGATATTCTTTGTGGAAAGGCTTGTATCAAGGTTGGGATCTTAATCCTGCGCAATTTCCTATGCGGTATGCAGCTGTTTATTCATTCTTTCTAGAAAGCTACGAAGATGCCGCAAAACGGTTAAGAGCATTTGTTGAGAAAGCAGCACGGGCAACATTAACAGACGATGTGTTCGATGATGCAGCAACAGGTCAGGGTTTGTTAAATTATTTTTTACGTGCCATGAACTGTGGTGCAATAAGCGCAGAGGATGTTACTGCGACAGGTTTGACAATGGAGGAAATAAGAACACGATCGTTTTTAAAGATCCTTGAAGGAAGACGGAAGAAATGATTAGTGTTGAGTTTTGAGTGTTGAGTTTTGAGTGTTAAGTGTTGAGTGTTAAGTTTTAAGTTTTAAGTGTTAAGTGTTAAGTGTTGAGTGTTGGGTTTTGAGTGTTGAGTGTTGAGTTTTGAGTGTTGAGTGTTGAGTTTTGAGTGTTGGGTGTTGAGTTTTGAGTGTTGAGTTTTGAGTGT
>Ga0105044_10013673_pt1 | contig 11011 bp, 7 predicted proteins | sample MAT01_FD_78092 | JGI IMG/M metagenome (GOLD analysis project Ga0105044, IMG submission 78092) | Freshwater microbial communities from Lake Fryxell liftoff mats and glacier meltwater in Antarctica - MAT-01 | ecosystem: Environmental > Aquatic > Freshwater > Ice > Liftoff microbial mat | place... | reverse complement strand
GGAGCAACAGAACAAAGGTAAGAAGGGCATAAAAAACTTAAAAGATAGATTTTTTTAGGCTTTATTGCTGTTTAAATAACCATATATTCTGTTGCTCTTTGTGAACCTTTGTGTCTTTGTGTCTTTGTGTCCAATTGCTATTTGCTGTCAGCCTCTGCTCCAATGTGTCAAATTGCTATTTCGCTCTTCGCTTAAAGAAGGCTACAGTCTCGATGTGGTTACTTCCAGGGAACAGCAGGTGCAATTCGATATGATCCATACCCCAGCCTTGGCTCAGGAGTATTTGATAGTCACGTTTGAATGAGGGCCACCCGCAGCTAACATAGATGAGGTCTGTAATAGATGGTGATGACTCAAATGTTTCTAATAGCAACCTGTGTAGTCCAGCACGGGGAGGATCAACGATAACAGTGTCGGCATTATCAAGTAGAGAAGCATCTTTAGAGGCATCGCCTACAATCCATGAGATCTTAGCTGCTACATCGCTTTGAAGGCGTTTTCGCGCAGATTCAAAGCATCGCGATCCCGATGCGTTGACATCGCTACACACAATAGAATCACATTTGTCGGCTAGACTAAGGCCGATGACTCCCACGCCAGCATACAGCTCTGCGACCTTTGCATTGCTAGGGATTCGATCCTTAATTGTTTCTAATATCTTTTCAAATTGATCTAGATTGGCTTGTGCAAAGCTTGCAGGCTGAAAGCACACGTCCACACCATTGAGCTTCTCCCATAAGAATTCATCTCCATGGCTGCGATGCCAGTCGTGTCCAAAGATCACATTATCGCGTCTTAAGTTAAAATTCAGCCATATGGAATGCCAGAAAGGTCTTTGCTGTTTCCATAATGATCGGGTTTTATTTGTCCATGCAACAGTCTCAGCTGTAGATGCGTTAAGAACAAGTGTTAGCTGTACCTTTTGCGTGCTTCTTTCCACAACACACTGGATATATCGTAGCACACCTCTGCCATGAACCTCGTCGTAGGGTGCTATATGCTCGCTGATAATCCATTCGCGCACAAATTCTATAGCTTTGTTGATTGCTGGGTGATGGATTCGGCAATCTGGAATTGGTGTTACTTGATGTGTCCCTTTGCGGTACAGGCCAATTGTGGGGTTTTGAGTAGTCCCTCGAACAGGCATTTTTGCTCGGCAACGCCAATTCTTTACATCTCCAATATGGATGGGTATGTCCGACACGCCGAAGAATGCGTGTACATCATCTAAAAGTTCTGGGTGGTTTACGTTTGCGTCTAGCGTGCAACCAGAGCACTCCTCGAAGTGTGGACATCGAATGTCATATTTAGATGGTAAATTTGTGTTATTCAAATTTTTAATCCCCGCAAGGTGTAATTCGCAAGATCTTTGAAAGTTATTATAGCAGATGTAAGTGTCGAAGTCTCCCAGAAACTACCAACATTATGCTCTAGCATCTCTTGCGTAAAATCTTTTTTCATGCTATTCTAAAGAGTAATTGTGGGTTTTCCGAGATCCTCTTTTTCTAGAGGAAGAAAAAAATATAAAACGTTAATGCAGTCTAGAGCATATCTTAAATAGAACCTATGCTCTGCGTGGCGCTGTGTTTCTGTTAATTGGCATTACAAATTGCCTCTTTATTGTATCTGGGAAAGGACTTGATTGTCTTATTAAAAATTTGCTGTTTGTGGAGGTTGAAGTGATTCAGGTTGATGATTTATCCGTTGCATATCACGGTGTATTTTTGTTTAAAGGTGCATCTTTCTCTCTTCAGAGAAGAGAGCGTTGTGGCCTTGTGGGTGTTAATGGTTCGGGTAAATCGACTTTATTCAAACTCCTGCTTGGGGAAGAAACCCCAGATAGCGGCAACATCTCTATTAGTAAAGGCTACCAAATTGGTTCCCTTAAACAACATCTGACCTTCACCGAGTCCACCTTGATTGGTGAAGCCGCCATGGCGCTCCCAAAAGATGAACGAGAATATCCCTATCGAGTCGAAACGATGCTTTTTGGCCTTGGATTTAAAGAAGAAGATATGGAAAGGTCGCCCGCAGAGTTTTCTGGCGGCTATCAGTTGCGGTTACATTTGGCAAAATTATTGGTAACAGAACCTGATTGCCTGCTGTTGGATGAGCCCACAAACTACCTCGATATTGTGTCGATACGCTGGTTAACGCGGTTCTTGCAGACATGGCAAGGCGAAATGTTGCTTATTTCTCACGACCGTGAATTCATGGACCAAGTGTCGACGCATACAATGGGTATTCACCGTGGGGGAGTGCGCAAAAGCAAAGGTGGAACTGGCAAATACTTTGAATCAATACTTATCGAAGAAGAAGTCCATGAAAAAACACGTTTAAGTGTCGAGAAAAAGAAAGCTCATTTGCAGGGCTTCATCGACCGTTTTGGGGCCACGGCTTCCAAAGCCGTTCAAGCGCAGGCAAGGCAAAAGATGATCGACAAAATTCCAGCACTTGAAAAGCTTAAATCTCTTCATTCATTGGATTTCGAATTCACGGAGGCGCCATTTTTTGGAAAAATGATGCTCGACGCTCAAGACATCGCCTTCAAGTATACTCCAACATCTCCAACAATCGTCAAAAAATTCTCATTGGAAATTGAAAGAGGTGAGCGCATCGCCATCATCGGTAAGAATGGTCGGGGCAAATCAACATTACTAAAATTGATCGCTGAAGAATTAGATCCTCAAGAGGGTGTTGTAAAAAAAGGCGAAAACGTCTCTATCGGTTACTTTGGCCAAACAAATATCGATCGGCTGCATCCAGAGCATACGATTATCGAAGAAATCCAACTTGCCAATTCGAAGCTTTCACAGACCCAGGTAAGAGGGATCTGCGGTGTGATGATGTTCTCTGCTGATCAAGCAAAGAAAAAAAATGGCGTCCTTTCTGGTGGTGAAAAAAGCCGCGTCCTTCTAGGTAAAATTTTAGCAACCCCTTGCAACTTATTGCTATTGGATGAGCCCACACATCACCTTGATATGGAGTCTATTGAAGCTCTTGTCGATGCTCTAGAGACTTTCAAAGGCTCTGTCGTATTCATCACCCACTCAGAGCTGATTCTCCGTCAACTAGACCTGAATAAAATCATTCTATGTAGCGAAAACGAGCAAGAAATCTTCCTTGGTAACTATGAAGAATTCCTCGATAAAAAAGGCTGGGATGAGTAGCTAAGTTGATTGGCGAGATGGACGGAATGGACACGATCGACGAAATGGACTTGTAGGGACACTCTGCCTCTTTTTGCATTTTTGGGATCCCCCTCAGTCCATTCTGTCCATCCTGTCGTTCATAAAAAAAACTCGCAGAATGCACACACTAACCGCAGGTTAGTTTTAGTGGCTCGCAAGAATGCTTGTCGATCAGGCTTTTTATATTGTTTATGTTTATTGTCGAGGCGCATAGAATCGTAGGTGAATCGCTTTTTTTATTAGCGTCGAATGTAATAGTATACTTTTTTATTTAAATTCATGTTGAGGTCTTAATGCTCCTATCAAACAATCCTCCAGCCTCATTTGGTTGGCATACCAAGTCATTGTCTCCAGAAGTCAAGGCGGAGGCGCATCAATTCGTTAACGATGTGCAATTAATGCTTGATATAGCGCAAAAAGTTGCGCTAGTGGTTGTCGCGATTCTTGCCGCAACAGCAATTGCGGGCCTTACGCCTATCGCTGTTTCTATTGCCGGCTGTGTTGGAGCCTTTGCTACAGCATCAGTAATATATGGTGGGTCGCAGTTATATAAGCAGTCACATATATGTCGAACCGCAGGAATGGTTTTCAATCATACTGTTCGCGAAGAAAATCAGGAAATTCCTGCAGCCCCGTGTGATGCTATTCCAACCGAACATTGCGCTGATACCGTTGAATGGCGCAAGCAGCTCATAGCTGCTGCAGAGCATAACATCGTGATTTCTGGCAATTACTGCGGTGGAGATAGCTTTGTTGAGCTTCTGCAATTAATACGTGAGAGAATTGCTGTTAAGCCAGATCTACAAGTCGTGATAATCTCTTCTCCAAACTTCCTTACAGGTGCTTCAAAAGCGTCTTTAGAGGCTATGAAGCTTGATTGTCCGAACAATTTCTCTTTAGTTGCGTCGCCCGATATCTGGCATATATCTCCAGGCTTAAAGAAATCCACAAACCATACCAAAGGTTTTGTGATTGATTACGGCAAATATTTTATTTTGGGTGGTAGCGGAATCAAGGATAACTTTGCTAAAACAGGTCTTGATAATCTTCCAAATGAAATCTTCTTACAGCAATCAGAGCATGCTTCGCTAAATCCTGGATTTTTGAATGGAAGTTCAGATGATGGTGACGTAGCTGATGGCATAATTAGACATTTTGTGCCTGGCAATTTTAGAGATATGGATTTTGTTTTTCATGCATCAGAAGAAAATCCTATGAGCGGTCAGGAAATGTATAAACAAATGCTTCTCTTAGCTTTTAGGTGGGAGCAGTATGATAGGATGCTTAAAAGAATTGAACCTTCACACGTCGATGAAGGAAATTTGGGGCTTTTTACTGGTGCTCCTTCAGAAGCCGATGCTCGCGATTCCATCACTGAAAAGCTATTGAAAACTCCCATACCAGTTTGGAGCTCCATCCATACTCATATTGATAGATTTCATGCAAGCGTGAAGAAAGCTGAAAATGTTGCATTTCAAATTATATCATCAGGCCCAGAACATAACGAGAGCGTCTTAGCGCGTGAGTTGTTGAAACAAATCGAAAGTGCAGAATCAAAAATCGTTATCAATCATATGTACTTTCATCCTACAGATGAAATTCTTGAGGCGTTAGCCGCAGCGGCAGAACGGGGAGTGAACATTAAGATTATTACGGCTGGAGAGTATAAAGATTGCCCAAATAGTCACTATATTTTTGGTCCTCGTAACCGCTACAACTGTGCTGATCTTGGTAGCAGGGTTTCTGAAGCTAATCGCAGCAATGTGGAAGTGTATGAATTTCAGCAAAAGAAAAAAGGTTTGCATAAGAAGGTGATAATTGTTGATGATACGGTCATAGCAGGTAGCAGCAATCTTGGCTATAAAAGCCTTGTGACGACTTCTGATCATGAAATCAATTTTATCGCTAAAAGTGCTGACTTCGCAAATGAAACAATGAAGGTTTGCAATGTCGATTTACAAAAATCTATACGTAGGATTGATTTTACAAATATCGGCTTTGGTGTCAAGGCTCGGGCTGCATTCCATAGAATATTGGCTCCTTTAATTGGCTAGCATGCGCTCAAATCAGAGTCGCACTTTAATTTGACCAGCCGTGATTCTGGAGATGATAGCTTATTTTGATGAACATTGGGCTAGGGTTTGCCTCGTTCTTGTTCATGTTGACAAAAAGATTCTGGTCGTTATTATGCAGGCCTATGCTTTAATAGTCTTTAGTGACGATTAACGAAGGGGGGCGACTATGGCAAATGAGCAAGAAGGCGAATCTGAAAATGACGAGAATCACCTGAACCGTCATCATCGAGAAGACGAACCTTTTATCCAATTGCTGGAAAATATCGTCTTATGGTGTGTGAAGGTTTTGGCTGTGGCAATCACATTCATTGTTGCGTGGGCGACAAGCGATGTGATTTACTATATCTACCGAGCGATTATTGACTCACCAACACATTTTTTTCATATAGACGATCTCATAGGTCTTCTGGGGTCGTTTTTAGCTGTGCTTGTTGTTATAGAAGTATTCATGAATATCATCTTTTACTTACGGAGCGATGCAATTCATCTGCCTTTAGTTCTGTCTACAGCCTTAACAGCCGTTGCACGAAAGGTCATCATCATCGATTATACTAAACAGATGCCTTTTATTATGATTGCTATGGCTGCATTGATCTTGTCTCTAGGAATAACTTTTTGGCTGCTAAATAAGCATGTTAAGAGCTTACATGATTAAAATACTCTGAAGGACAGCTCTATAGTCGCAGAGGGCGTTATCCCTCGGCTACTAAGGAGCTGAAGGCTTACTACCAAAATCTTCCGAGTAGGCGCAATAGATCATGATATGTGATGAAGATGAAGAACCCGATTAGCAACAGCGCAAAGGGAACAACGATCTTTTCGAGTATCTTTGGCGGTACTCTTCGTCCTGTAATAAGCTCAGCAAAGCTTAGAACGATAGTTCCTCCGTCTAGAACAGGTATTGGCAACAAATTCATTACGCCAAGATTTAAGCTTATAACACCAATCCAAAAAAGAGCTTCTTTGATGCCAACAGACCAGGTATTCTGCACAACTTGAACGATACCTATTGGTCCGCTAAGCAGTTTCGGGCTTAGAGAGCCGCTGAAAAGGCCCTGAAGAGTAAACCATATTTCATCTACGACATCATAAAACATTTTTCCTGGAGATGGATTATACTGCACTTTGCGGTCTGCAGCGACAAAACCAATAGCTAATCGGTTCTGTTGCTGGCGGAAATGTTGTTCTACCTGGGCGCGTTTCTCTTTATCATCAATAGATTTTAGTGCTTTTTCTTTTGCTTCGGCTTCAGCGAGTAAAGCTGTAGGGTTTTCTCGAACGAGATCAATTTCTTTTTGAGGAACCACAGGGGCTAAAAGAATGTAAGAGCCAGCACTTGAAAGGAGCTTTTTTGTTCCTATAGTAGCAGCTATAGCGTTGATATCTTTAAGCTCTAAATGTTTGTCGAAATCTGTATCTGCATCTGCAGCTGGGATGTTTTCGTTTATAGATGCACTTCGTTCCACAATTATATGTATAGAGCGGTTTTGAAGCCCACGTAGAAGTTCATACGAGCGCGTAATCGGTTGACCGTCGATCGCAATGATGCGGTCGCCAGCTTGAAGTGGAGCTTCTAGAGGAGAAAATGCTGTGCGCTCGAATGTCTCTTGTTCTTTATCCTTATCGATGAAATGGAGCTCGCCTTCGACCACAGCTTCATTATTTAAGTTATAAGGGATTGTAAATAGGTTCGACCATTTCTCAGCTTTGAGATCGGCTTCGTACTGCCAGTCAATAAGCTCTTCTTTTGATTCAGCAGTGAATTTTAATTCTTCAGCTTCTACTCTAGGCACACGCATAAGTAGTGTGTCATTGCCACGTTCAATGGTTAGAAGCGCTTTGCCATCATTTAGCACACTTTGGAGCTGCGGTGTTGAGAAGATTAACTCACCATCGACCCATATAAGGCGGTCGGTCGGCTCTATGCCGCTTTTCTCTATAGGCGTATTCTTGAAATATTTGGTCATCAGCGGGCTATACATCAAGTAATTGGCTGGAGACAAGAGCATCTGTTTGTTTTGCTCAGAACCAGTTTTGGGAGCGACAGAATATTCGAATGGCCTTTTGCCTTTAGTTGCATAATCGACATGATTACCACGAACAAGAATCTCGTTTCGGCTAAGCAATATAGCGTAGAGGTGATCTTTAATGCCTGTAAAGGGCTTTTCGTTGTAAGAGATAATCTCGTCTCCCGGACGAACGCCCTTGCTATATAGCTCTGAGCTAGGATCAACCCAGCCGATTTTTGCTGTCGTTTCAGCAAAAGGTTTCTCTCTACCGCCTGCTGCCCATATCAATCCAAAAAGAAAGAGGGCGAAAACTAAGTTAACAGCTGGACCCATAAAAGCGACTTTTATGCGGTTCCATGGGCCTTTGCCGTAAAAGCCATCGGCAACGGTATAGGGGTCCTCTTTGGTGCTTTCATCGGTGCCGGCAATTTTCACGTAGCCACCGAAAGGTAGCCATCCGAGTTGCCATTTGACGCCGTCTTTCATCCAGCTATAAAGGGGTTTGCCAAAGCCTATGGAAAAGACTTCTACGCGCATGCCTACACGCCTGGCCATCCAATAGTGCCCAAGCTCGTGTATGAAAATCAGAAATCCGAGGCCTAGGATAGCCAAGAGCATGTAAATTAAGTTCATCGAGATCATAAATATAAAACCTTAAATGTGACTTACAACTTAAAAGCTTTGCAAAGCCGACTTAGACAAGCGCGATCGCCCTTGCGATCACTTCTTCTTTTAAATAGCGTGGTCGACAAGCTGCACCCGCAATAGCCCCTGAAAAGCTAAAGTATACCACATTTATCGAGTAAAGTGCCAAATAAATCGTGAACATCAAGTCTTGCTTGCGTATCGATTGTTAGAATCGCTTCTAGGGAATCGATATTTTCAACCTTATGCTTGAGCATAAGTTTTCTGAGACTATCAGCTATGGCGCTCCAGGAGATTTCGCGAGCCAAAAATTTCGAGACCAGCACTTCGTTTACAGCATTCATAAAGCAAGGCATGCTGCCGCCACTCGCGATGGCATCATATGCAAGCTGCAGACATGGAAACCTCTCCATATCTGGAGGTATGAATTGCATGGTTCTTGCTTTTAAGAAATCAAATCGCTTCTGAAAACCAGGTCTTCGCTCTGGATATGTTATCGCGTACTGAATAGGCACGACCATTGATGGCTCTGACATCTGTGCAAGCATGGATCCGTCAATGAACTCAACAATGCTATGAATAATGCTCTGGGGGTGGATAACGACATCGATCTTATCTTTTGGAAGATTGAAAAGCCAATGGGCTTCTATGACTTCAAGCCCTTTGTTCATAAGCGTTGAGGAGTCGACAGTGATCTTTGCTCCCATTTTCCATGTCGGGTGCGATAGGGCATCGTCTAGCGTTACATGCAGTAAATCTTCTTTGCTGTAATTGAGGAATGGCCCACCAGAGCATGTTAGAATGATTCTACCCACATGCTTTTGAGGTTCGTCCTTCAGGCATTGAAATATGGCGCTATGTTCGCTGTCGATGGGTATTAGAGACACTCCCTTCGCAGCGACCCGAGACATTACAAACTCACCGGCGGCAACCAGTGTTTCCTTATTGGCAAGGCCGATGTTTTTTCCCGACTCAATTGCCGCAAGTGTTGGCTGCAAGCCAACTAGCCCAGACATCGCTGCGACAACGAAGTTGGAATCGCTTGCTGTGGCAACAGCTTTTAGCCCTTCCATACCAGGAATTACTGCTATATGCGGAAGGCGTGCTTGTAGTTCTGCAGCCTTAGCGTGGTCAAACACTCCAATTATTTGGGGGCTAAACTCTTTGGCTTGTGCTTCCAAGAGGTCGATGTTGCTGTGTGCGGCTATAGCTATGACGGTGACTTCGTCTTTAAGGTGGCGTGCGACATTCAACGTGTTTGTACCGATAGACCCTGTGCTGCCTAAAATGGCTATTCTTTTCATTTCAGAGCTCCTCTCGCATTTAAAGCAGCAACTCTAGCAGGCAAAGCTCCCTTTAAGCAAGGCTTTTATGCGTAAGTGTGTTCTGCAAAAAACTCTAAAAAATTCGTCTAAATCCTTTTCCTTTAATGTGTTGCTGCAGCCTAGCAACGAAGCATTTGCATATAAAACCTTGTTCATGCAAAATAAAGACATCATTCCGAGTTAGCTCAGCGGTAGAGCAGTGGACTGTTAATCCATTGGTCGCAGGTTCGAATCCCGCACTCGGAGTCCCGGCACTTAGGTTTCCTAAGTGCCTTTTTTATTTTAATTTCGTGGGACGAAAATGGCAAATGGGTCTTTTTCGGATGTAGCAATTCTTTGAATTCTGCCTAGTTCAATCATTGTTTTTAATCTTGTTCTTGCTGTTCTATCCGACACATTCCAGATTTTTGCAGCCTCTTTAGTTGTAATTGAGGAGTTGTTTTCAAGGTGTGTTAGTATGAGTTCTTCCCAGGATGCTAATTGGCGAGGGTTAGAACGCTCACTATATAACGTCAAACGAAATTGGTTGTTATGCTCTTCGATTAGAGGAGGCTTTAGACCTTCTTGAGCAGACACGGCGATAATGCGCTGAAGACCAGATCCCCACTGTTCAATGAGTTTCAATTCTTTAAATACTCGACCAATGACTCGATTGCGAAGTTTAGAAAATCCCTGAAGAGCCTTTTGAATGGTTTGTCCAAAGGGGAGGCCGCCAGGGTTTGTAATTTCGATGCGATCATCGAAGATTGCAATTTGTATATGACATCCTTTCATAGAATAATCAGAGTGCAAAATAGCATTGATAACAGCCTCGCGCAATGCGATAGGAGGGTAGGCTGAAACATCTTTACGCCGTATTCTTCCAATGATGCTTGCCTTAGAAATATTTTTTTCGATAAATGCAATCACCTCATCTACAGCGAGAGGTAGGCTGGAAGTAATTTCTGCACTATCTATAATTTTTTCTTTTGTGAGCCCTTTAAATCTCGCACATCTGATTTGAGCATCGGGATAAAGGGTATTCCGATTAAGGCCAAAGAGCAGTACACCTCCAAGAGTCATGATGGATTTACCTAGATGCTCTGTCAATATGCCGATAGCCTCTAGTTGCTTTTCGGTAGGTTTCTTTTGAACATAGGCAAAAGCCTTTTGAACACTCTTTTTATCTAACACACCTTTAGGAGATGGTTGTTCATCGTATGAGCGATTTTCTGAAAAAAGTTTTAGTGAGCTAAGCATTTCATCATCTGCAATGCGATTGGTTGAGCCAAATCGAATGTAGACGCCTTGTTTCTCGCCTACGGTTTTAAGATGAAATGGACCGGCAGCGTGGGGTACGCGTATAACAATTAGCTCTCGATTACGGTGGGTGTGAATTTCAATATCTGGGATGATCAATGGGGCAACGCTATCGTTGATGGTATTTGCAATACGTTCTTCTTCATGGAGAGCGTCAGAGACTCCTATAATCTCCTTTGATTTATCCTTAACACCAACAACCAATACACCCCCTGAAGTGTTGGCAAATGCGATGACAGTTTTCACTATTCCTGAGAGGTTCTTTGTATTCTCCTTGAACTCCAGTGTCTTAGACTCATTTTGGGTAAGATAGCCTTGAATCATGACGTTATTCCATTTAGTTTTTAACTAGGAAATTAACACGGAAGAGGGCGGAAGTCAAGCGTTTCCGTGTTGGATTTGTATGGGGGACAAATGTTTAGGTGCTTAGCTAGGAAATTAACACGGAAGAAGACGGAAGTCAAGCG
>Ga0105044_10013671_pt1 | contig 11011 bp, 7 predicted proteins | sample MAT01_FD_78092 | JGI IMG/M metagenome (GOLD analysis project Ga0105044, IMG submission 78092) | Freshwater microbial communities from Lake Fryxell liftoff mats and glacier meltwater in Antarctica - MAT-01 | ecosystem: Environmental > Aquatic > Freshwater > Ice > Liftoff microbial mat | place... | reverse complement strand
CTTCAGCCCGTCTTGATCCACGTTGGAGTTCGGGCTTCAGCCCGTCTTGATCCACGTTGGAGTTCGGGCTTCAGCCCGTCTTGATCCACGTTGGAGTTCGGGCTTCAGCCCGTCTTGATGACATTTTTTTGGGGGCAAGCCGATGAGTGCGGAAGATGCCATGTATCGTTGGCGAAAGATGTCGCCGGAAGAACGAGTGGCGACTTTGGCTGATCGTCGTGGTCGAAATCTACCATGGCATTGGCCGGAACATCGTGTGAGTGAAAGCGGCTACTACCTCTTCACCGCAGCGTGTTACGAGCATGCCCCAATCATCGGCTTGTCTTCCACCCGGATGGCCGAATTCGAACGTGAGCTTGTTAAAACTGTTAGTGGGGTTTGCGACAACATATTCGCTTGGATCGTGCTGCCCAACCATTACCACTTTCTCGCCCGCTCCCCCGATCTCCCTGCGCTTTTTGCAGCCTTACGTCTCCTGCACGGACGAACTTCACACAAGTGGAATGGTGAAGAGTCAAAGCGTGGACGTCACGTTTGGCACGGTGTTGTTGAAACGGCCATGAAATCGGAAGGTCATTTCTGGGCTAGCTTGAATTACGTACTGAACAACGCGGTACGGCATGGTTATGTTGAACGATGGCAAGATTGGCCCTACTCCAATGCGGCCCAGTATCTGGAAGACGTTGGACGTGATGCTGCGGAGCATCGCTGGCGAAGTTATCCACTCCTTGATTACGGCAAAGAATGGGATCCTCCCGAACTCTAAAACTCTAGAAGACGGGCTGAAGCCCGAACTCCAACAAATCAAACCAAGGTACCCATGCCCAAACCTCGCGTCTTTGTCACCCGGCGGATCCCCGATGTGGGATTGGATGCGATCCTCGCGGATTGCGATGCCGAGGTTTGGCCGGATCGGATGCCGCCCCCGCCCGAAGTTCTGCGCGAAAAAGCCCGCGATTGCGCCGGCTTGGTTACGCTGCTCACTGATCGGATCGACGGCGATTTGATAGCAGCGTGCCCCGGTTTGAAGGTGATTTCCAACTTCGCCGTGGGGGTGAACAACATCGATCTCGCCGCGGCCACGGCCCGCAAGATCGCTGTGGGGAACACGCCCGGCGTGCTCACCGATGCCACCGCCGATATCGCCGTGACATTGCTACTCGCCGCGGCCCGGCGGTTGGGCGAATGCATCGCCGACGCCAAGGAAAGCCGATGGTACACATGGGAACCCCGCGGTTGGCTCGGGGCCGACTTGGTCGGCCGCACCCTGGGAATCGTCGGCATGGGCCGCATTGGTTACGCCACGGCGAAACGATTGCATTTCGGTTGGGGAATGAAGGTGCTTTACTCTTCGCGCAGCCCCAAGCCGGATGCGGAAGCCGATCTGGGTGCGACGCATTGTTCGCTGGAAACGCTGCTCGCCGAGAGCGACTTCGTTTCGGTTCACGCGGATTTGAATGCGAGTACTCGCTCGATGTTCGGGGCGGAACAATTCCGGCAGATGAAGAAGACGGCGGTATTCGTGAACACGGCCCGCGGTGGGCACATCGATCCACTGGCGTTGGCCGAAGCGTTACGGAACGGAACGATCTTCGCCGCCGGGTTGGATGTGACCGAGCCGGAACCGCTCCCGTCGGATCACGAATTGTACCAATTGAAGAATTGTGTGATCGCCCCGCACATTGCGAGTGCCACCGTCGATACGCGGAACGCGATGGCGAGTATGTGTGCCACAAACTTATTGGCAGGTGTTAAAGGGGAACGGTTGCCGCATTGCGTAAACGCGGAAGTGTACAGCTAAAGCCCACCCGTTGCAACGGGTGGGCTTGTGAACCGATCTCACTTCTTCGGCGGGAGTACGGCGATGCCGCCGATGTCCGAGAGGAAGATCGTGTTGCCGGTGTTCTTATCGAGGAACACTTCGACGCCGAAGCGGTTGGCCTTCGCATACGACGATTCCCCTCCCGGTCGGGGCTTCAACACCATCGAACGCTGCCACTCCACGCCTTGTTTCTCTTTGATTCCGGCGGGTGTGGGGACGGTGGCGATGGCTCCGGTTTCCGTCAGGTAGATCAAGGTGTTCGTGTTTTCATCCTTGTACACTTCGATGCCGTACTTCTTCGTTTTGTCGGTCCAATCGAGTTCGTCCGCTTTGCGTGCCCGCAGGCTGAGGGCGTAGAGTGCGGTCGGTTTCTTCACGGCGTCTTTGGCCGGGGCCATCGCGGGGGCTTTCGCCAGTGCGATCAAACCCGCTTCCGTGACGTAAATCAAATCGCCAGTGTTCCCGTCTTTGAATACTTCGACGCCGAACTTCTTGGTGTTCGGGCCGAATGCTTCTTCTAGAGGGGTTCGCACTTTCAGTTTCAATCCGTGGTGCCATTCGGGATCTTTATCGGTATTGCCGACCTTCGCCTCGGCGAAAGCGACCCCCGCGGCTTGGCTGAGGTACAGGAGTTTCCCGCTGCCGCCGTCTTTGTACACTTCCACGCCGTACTTGGTGGTGTTCGGGTTGAAGCGGTCTTCATCGGCCTTGCGGGAATGGAGATCGTGGCCGAACAGCCAATCGACTTGCTTGTTCGATCCGACTTCGCCGATCGGCCCGACGGCGAGATAGCCCGCTTGAGTGATGGCGAGTGCGGCACCGGTACCGGCATCCTTGAACACTTCGATGCCGAGCTTGGTGGCTTTGTCCCAATCGGAATCTCCGCCCTTGCGCACTTTCAAATCGTGGGCGTAGAGCCACTGCGGTTTATTCGCGGCGGGTTGGGCGAAAGCTAACCCTTGGCAGACGAGTGTGCCGGCCACCAGGCCGAGAATTCCGAAACGCATGAGCGACCCCGCGAGAACGAAGGAGACCGTAAGTAGCCGATTCAATGAAGACGGCCCCGTTTCGTCAAGTTAACAGCCGAGTGCCGGGAAATGAAGAAAATCTTTGAAGTTCTGCGAAATCGCCGCCAACAGCGCTTGACCCCGATTGCTCCCGTGGCTATTCCCGCACGGCTTTCACACTCTTTTTCGCACGGGGCGTTGCCCCCCGGCTAGAACCGATCACTCCCTTTCGGGGGAGTGTCGGGTGCGAATCGTGTTCGGATCGGGGGATCCGAATCGGTTCGCCGGAGAGATGTCGAACTTTCGTGCTGGCTTCGCAATATCTGGGGGGATGGAGGCCATGGTGTTTCGCAAGAATCGTTGGAACTGGAAGGCGCGGTTGCTCTTGGCACCGTTCGCCGTGGCGGGAACCGGAATCGGCTTGGCACTGGCGCAATCGCCGGTGTACGTGCCGCCCAAAACGCCCGCACCGAAAATGCAATTGATCTCGCCGGTGGGCAAGCCCGCCGCGAATCTCGACCCCAAAGAAATGCTCCGGCTCGGCCGCGAAGCGTTCAACAAGGGGGATCTCGATTCCGCACAAAACTACGCACGCATGGCGGCGGAAGGCAACGCCTCCGGCCGTTGGGGCCTGTTCGGGGATACCCCGGACGCCTTGACGAAGGACGTGGGCGCCGCCCGCAGCAAAGCCGGTAGCGGCGATGCCTCGCGGTTAGCGAAAGAAGCCCGCGATTTGTACTCCCGGCCGGCCCGCAACGATTCCGAACGCGTGGCCTACCTGCACCAAGCCTCGCTGAAAATCGATGTCGCCTGCGCCGCCGTTGGTCCGAACGGCAAGTTGCCCGGCAGCGGCGAACGCCCGGACATGTTGAAGCGCGAAATCGATGGCGCCTTGGCTAAGTTGAACTCCGCGATGCCCGCCGGAAAGAACGGTACCATCGTGGTAACTGGTGGGGCGGGGTTCCCCGGTGCCACTCAACCGAAGGGGCACTTCGGCGGTAACTCCGCTACAAACTATAGCACCACCACCCCCACCAATGTGGTACAAGTGCCCACGGTGCCCGGCAAACCGTACGATCTCGAACAAACCGCCCCGCAGGTGGCCAGCAATCCTTCCCGCCCCGTGGCGATGAAGCTGATGACCGAAGGCCGAACGCTCATGGCGCAGCGGAAGATTGCGGATGCACAAGCGAAGTTCCTCCAAGCGCAAAAGTTGAATGTGCCGTTCAGCACGGTCGAAGAAAACCCCGATCGTTGCCTGCAAGATTGTGCCCTCGCGGGGCAGGCGGAAATCGATCGCCTCGTCGAGAAGGGGCAAGATCACGCCGATCGCAAAGAAGCGGCCAAAGCCGAACTGGCCTTCCACATGGCCCGAGAAATCGCCGTGGGCATGGGTATTCGCACCAAGGATATTGACCGCGAATTGGCGATGTTGAAGAACACGAAGATCGAGATCGCCCAAGCGGAAGGCAAAGAAACCCCGGTCGTGATCGACCCGAACAAACCGGCGAACGTGATTCCACCGGTCTTCCGACCGAAGGCCCCCGAAGTGGGCACGGCCCCGGTGATTCCGCCGCTGCCGGAAACCGGAACCATCACTCCGCTTCCGCTTAAGCTGAACCTGCCCGCCACGATGCCCGAAATGCCGGCGATGGTGATCGACACTCCGAAGATGCCGGACGTGCCGAAGTTTAAACCGGACGCTCCCAAAGTGGTCGATTTGGCAACGGCCGAAGGCCGCCGATTGATCGAAGATGCGGAAACGGCACTCAAGAACGGTACGATCGAACTTGCCCGCAACATGGCCGTGAAGGCGATGGCTAACCCATCGTACGGCGTTGCGAAAGAAGCCGAGGAATTGCTGCGGAGCATCGATATCGAATCGTTGAAGGCGAAGAAGAAGGAATCGGAAGATTCGCTCGCTTCGGTCGTCGAATCGATGAATTACAAACAGTACGAAACGGCGAGCAAGGTGCTGGGCCAGATCAACCCTTCGCTTCTGAGCGAAGAGAAACGCAAATCTTACGCCGAGTTGGTCATCGCTTGCGAAACCGAATTGAAGAAGTTGAACGAACCGGCTCTGGCGGTCGCCGAGTTGCCGATTCCGAAGCAACCGATTGTTCCAAAAGTACCCGGACCTATTGCCGTGGCACAACAGCCATTGGTACCGAGCGTGCCAACGCCCGAAGTTCCCATGCCAACAGTGAAAGTCGCTGTCGCCCCGAAGGTGCCCGAAGCCCCGGCTTTGATTCCTTCCACGCCCACCGCGATCTCCGAACGGGCGCCGACGGAGCCGAAAGTAGCCAAGGTCGAAGAGAAGCCCGGCGAACTCGCCAACCAAATGAAGGCGATGAATAACGTCGAGTTGCAACAACTCCGCGACGATGGCCTGCGGGCCGAGGAAGCCGCACTCAAGGCTTTCAACAAGGGCGAAACCACCGTTGCCATGCAGTCGCTCTCGGATCACGTGGCCAAGGTTCGCGCTTCCAAGCTCAGCGTTCCGCAGCAGAACATGTTGCTCGGCCGCATCGAAACGAAGCTCGATACCTTCCGCTTGATGGCCCGGCAGACCGAATTCTATTCCAAGGAAGCCAAGGAGAAGAAGGAGTTCCGAGAAGGCGTGCTGGTAAAGAACGCCGCGGACATTCAGAAGAAGGAAGAGATTGCCAAGCGTGTGCAAACGATCAACGGTTACATGAAGTCCGGCAAGTACAAGGAAGCGGAAGCGCTCGCCTTGCAAACCAAGCAGCTCGACCCGGACGAGACGACGCCCACACTGATCGCCGAGATGGCGAAGAATCGGCGCCGCGTGGCCGAGCAAAAGGACATCAAAGCGGAAAAAGAGCAGATGTTTTATGATCAAGTGATGGGTAAAGGGATTCGCCAAGGCCCGTCGCTGGATATGGATAACCCGGTCGCCGTGGCCATCGACGCGGCCCGCCGCAATCAACTCCGCGGCGGTGGCGATGAAATGTTCATCAAGAACCGCACGCCGATCGAACGCGAGATCGAACTCAAGCTCGAAAAGCCGCTGACCATGCATACGGTGAATGCACCTTTGCGTGAAGTGATGGATGACTTTGCCAAGCGGTCGCTCTTGAACATCGCTTACGACGACGCCGCCCTCAGCGACGAAGGCATCAATCTCGAAAACGTGACGATCACGCAAACGATTTCTCAACCGATCTCGCTGCGAAACGTGATGCAACTCGTGCTCGAAAAGGCCCGCCTGCAATACGTCGTTGAGAACGATGTGATCCGCGTGACGACGATGAAGAAGGCCAAGGGCCGGATGCACACGAAGGTCTTCTCGGTGATGGATCTGGTAACGCCGATCCCGGACTTCGCCATGCCGGAACACGCTTCGCTGAGCCACAAGCTCCAGCAAGCCAACGGCGGCACGCCCGCATGGGCCGGTCAACAAGGGCAAACCTCGCCCCGCGCAGGCAGCGGCGGATTGCCCGGTGGTCAACTGACCGGCAGCAGCGGTGCGACCCCGTGGGCCGGCGGAACGCCCCCGAGCGGTGCGGGTACGCTGGAAGCCAACCCATCCAACATGAGCAACTCGCTCGCCGGGAGCGCCCACTTGGCCCCGAGCAAACAGAACTACTCCGAGCAACTGAAGAAGCTCGTCACCAGCATGGTTCGGCCGTACGCCTGGGAAGACCTCGGCGGCTCCGGCAAGATCGCTTACTACGACATCGGCGGCGCCTTGGTGGTCAACCAAACCGCCGACATCATCAGCGAAGTGCAGGATTTGCTCGAATCGCTCCGCCGGTTGCAAGACCTCAGCGTGGCCGTAGAAGTGCGACTGATCTCGCTGACCGAATCGTTCTACGAACGCGTCGGCGTCGATTTCCAAATGAACATCAAAACGAAGAATACGAACGGCTTCGAGCGTTCGATCACCACCGGCCAGTTCCGCCCCGAACCGTTTATCAACGACATCAACGTCCGCGGCGTCACGACCGGTTGGAACCCCGCCGCGGGCGGCTTCACCAGCGACTTGGACGTGCCCATCCGGCCGAACAGCTACGGGGTGAGCGTGCCCCCGTTCGGCCAATACCCCGGCAACGGCGTCGGCGGTTTGAACCTCGGCCTCGCTTTCCTCAACGACATCCAAGTGTTCATGTTCTTGGAAGCCGCCGCCGGCGACCGCCGCGTGAACATCATGCAAGCCCCGAAGCTCACGATGTTCAACGGGCAAACCGCCACGGTGTTCATTAGCGATTTCGCTTTCTTCACCACCGGTTTGCAAGTGTTCAACGTGGGCGGGCAATTCGTGTACATTCCGCAGAACACGCCGTTCCCGATCGGCAACGCTGCTCCGCAAGCCCAAGGGGGCGGCGGTACCGCCGGTGCCAACAGCCCCGGTGTGAGCCTCACGATTCAACCGGTGGTGTCTGCGGATCGCCGGTTCGTCCGCCTAACGCTGCCGGTACAACTGTCGGCTCTCACGAGTGCGACGGTGCCGCTCTTCCCGGTTACGGCGTTCATCACGCCGGTGTTCGAGGGTGGTTCGCAAGGCACGCCGATCCCGTTCACCCAGTTCTTCCAACAGCCTTCCTTCAGCAACATCAGCGTGCAATCCACGGTGGTGGTGCCGGATGGCGGAACCGTGCTGGTCGGCGGGTTGAAGACTCTCGAAGAAGGCCGCAACGAATTCGGGCCGCCTGTGCTCAGCAGCGTTCCCTACTTAAACCGCTTGTTCAAGAACGTGGGCATCGGCCGCGAAACCCGGCACATCATGATTATGGTGTCCGCACGGATCATCATCGCGGCGGAAGAAGAAGCCGTTCAAACCGGCACCGGCGGCGGGAATTAATCGCTCGGTAGCAACACACGAAGAAGCCCGCAGTTCTCTGCGGGCTTCTTTTTTCGTACCAATGCGTTTCCATTACATCCAACGATTATGCCGATTTGGGGGGAGTCTCATCGCCAACTTCGATTTGTGATCCTGAAGTTTACCCATTCGATCTCAGGTATTCCTGCAACCTGCCGAAGAAAGCATACCTCCAACACGATTGCCTTGACCCATGACCACCATCGTAGTCACGCTCGGAATGCTGGGTGCCTTGCAAGGGCCGATCCATGTTCCGCAAGAGCGTTACTACATGGTACTCTTCGGCGCGCAATCGGTGCCGTTCACGACCCGCCATACGCATACTTTTGCTACGTTTGTCCGCACCGAACTGCTGCCGGTGGGCGAACGGGTAACTTCGGTGGATACTGTCAGTTGGATGCCTGCAACCCTCAAGATCCGACCGTTCGCCATGTTCCCGGAACGGGGCGTGAACCTCACCTCGGGGCAAACATTCAAATGGATTGCCACGTTCGATGGACGGGTATCGAAATGGGGGCCGTACGAAATCAACGCCGACCGGTACACTCGATTCATCGCACGCAAAATGGAATTGGAAAGCGGTGAAATCCAGTACCGAGCGGTGGGGGCGATCACGAGGAACGATCCGATCAGTAATTGCGGTCAATCCTTCGCGCGGTCGTCGCCAATCGTGGGTAGGCGTTACCTTCAACCGACGCCATCGCCGGGTGAAAACGGCACCAGCGATTTGGCCCGACGTTACCAACGCGTCGGGGCGTTTGAGGGCAACGGTGAAATCCACGATTGGTTGATTCCCGTCATTCACGCAGACGTCTATCCATCCACTACGCGCCTGCCGGGCGACAAAGTCCCCTATTTCCGCCGCTGACATGCCGCACCAGCAATCGCCCATCGTTCCCGATTTGCTCGCCTGCGATTTGCGTTTAGTTTTCTGCGGAACCGCTCCGAGCCGTTCGTCGGCACAAGCGAAGGCTTACTACGCCAACCCCGGCAACCGATTCTGGCAAACGCTTTTGGAAATCGGCCTGACCCCGCGACGGTTCGCCCCGAGCGAATATCCGCAACTACTGCAGCTCGGTATCGGTCTTACCGACGTTTGGAAGTTCCATTTCGGACAAGATGCCGATCTGCCGAAGGAAGGCCGCGATCCGGCGGTACTGGAAGCCAAGATCCTCGAATTTCGGCCGAAGCTCTTGGCTTTCACGAGCAAAAACGCGGCGCGACAAGCATTGGGTGAACAGCTGGACTACGGTTTGCAGGCCCGCACGATCGGCGGCACACGATTGTACGTTTGCACTTCCACTTCCGGTCTCGCGCGCAGGTTCTGGCGACAAGATGTGTGGAACGAATTGGCCAACCTCGTGGCGATCGGGGAGAGAGAGGGTTAGGCCAATCCCATCGCGTTCAACAATAGCCCCTTCACCGCCGTCATCGGCACGTGTCCGGCCGAGGGTTTCGGCCCGTGGCCGATGATGATGGCCCCGTCTTGCGGATCGGCTGGGTTCAAACCGTGGCTGCCGCGAACGATCCCGGCATCGAGCGAAACCACATCCATACTCATGCGGAAGCCGAGCTTCTTCTGAAGGAGCCGCCGGGCTGCGTGTATCTTCGGCGCCTTGAACTCCGGGTCGAAGAACAACTCGGCGGGATCGTACCCCGGTTTGTGATGGATCGCCACGGAGCGGGCGTAATCCGGCGCCGCGGCGTCGTCGAGCCAGAACGGATACGCGAACCAAGCCTTCGGTGTGGAGAGTGCGATAATCTCGCCGGAACGCGAATGATCGAGTTGATACTTCGCCCGCTCTTCACCCGCCAGCACTTCGGCCACACCCGGCACGGCGTGAAGCAATTCTCTCACCCTCTGCACATCCCCGTAATGTTTGACGTAAACATGGGCGAGTTGGTGATCGACGACCGCGAACGCCCGGCTTTCGTAGGTATCGAGTTGTTCGCCGAAGGGGCCGTTCCGCACCGCGAGTAAGCCCGCGCTCCGCAATACCCGATTCAAATACACCGGCGTATCGACGTTGCAATGGCCGTACTCGCTCACGACCCACACTTGTGCACCCGCCGCTTCCGCGGCATCGAGCAACGGAGCACAAGCATCATCGAATTCTTTCACTTGCTTCGCCATGTCGCAACCGCTCGGCCCGCGCCGCTGCGGTTCGTAATCCAAATGCGGCAGATACACGAGGGTGAGATCGGGCCGCTGCTGCTTCAACGTTTCGGCGGCCGCTTTCGCGATCCATTGCGAACTCTTCAACCCGGCCATCGGGCCCCAAAACGAGGGGAAAGGAAAGGGGCCAAGGTGCTTCTTTAGCCCTTCCGCAAAGCCATCCGGCGTACCCGCAACATCGAAGGCCTTGTTGCCATCGATCGCGTACCACGGCTTCGGTGTGATGCTCCATTCGACATCCGCACCTTGGTTGAACCACCAAAAGAGCTTGGCACATTTGAACTGTGGATTGAGCTTCTTCGCCGTGGCGTACAGCGGCTCGGCCTGCATCAAGCCGTTGTTCTGCTGCCAGAAACGAACTTCGTTAGAATCGCGGTAGAGCCAACCGTTTGCCACGATGCCGTGACGATTGACTGGTTCGCCGGTGAGGATGGTCGCTTGAGCCGAGCAAGTGACGGCGGGTAGCACTTCCTTCATCGGCATGGCCCAGCCCGCCGCCGCGACCTTCGATAGCCGCGGTGCCAATGGCAGCAACCTCGGCGTCAGGCCGACGGCGTTGATGAGCAGTATCTGGGGCATTAATCATCCACGGGGTAGGTGACCACCGGCGATTCCACGGCCAGCAACGAATCGATCTGTTTCACCGCCGCGCGGAACTTACCGGTCTCGGCATAGTGCGTGACGATCACGAGCGGCACCCGCTGATGCCCTTCGTTCTCTTGGATTTCGTGTTGAACCACCGAGGATATGCTGATGCCCTTATCCGCCAATACCCGGCAGACATCGGCGAGCGTGCCGGGCAAATCGAGTACCGAAATGCGGAGGTAGAATCGGCTCCGCACCTTCTCGGAGGGTTCGATGGTGAAGCCGCGGCCGGTTTCGTTCCAGAGTTTGGCGGCGGCGAACGTGCGTTGGGCACGCCCCACGGCGAGATCGACGATGTCAGCCACGACCGAACTGGCCGTCGGCATCATCCCCGCTCCGGGGCCTTGGTACAGGGTTTCGCCCACCACATCACCCACGAGTTGGATCGCGTTGAAGGCCCCGCGCACCTGGGCGAGCATATCGGTTTTGCGAACCATCACGGGGGCCACGTGCAACGCCACGTGCGAACCGACGACCCACGCCTCGGCCAAGAGTTTGATCGTGTAGCCGAGTTCCGT
>Ga0105044_10013670_pt1 | contig 11011 bp, 7 predicted proteins | sample MAT01_FD_78092 | JGI IMG/M metagenome (GOLD analysis project Ga0105044, IMG submission 78092) | Freshwater microbial communities from Lake Fryxell liftoff mats and glacier meltwater in Antarctica - MAT-01 | ecosystem: Environmental > Aquatic > Freshwater > Ice > Liftoff microbial mat | place... | reverse complement strand
GCGTTCTCCTACGTGGCGCTTCTTGGACTGCGCACGTTGGGTGTGCACGTACCTCCGGAAGACGAAGAGGCCATTATCACGCAATGGCGCGTGATTGGCTATTACTTGGGCATTGCAGACCATGCATTGCCAACCTCCATGGCGCATGCAGCAGATCTCTGGCACGACATTGACGTACGGCAATTCCGTGCGTCCGAGGATGGGAAGCTTCTTACAAGCGCGCTCACGTTGTTCTTGGAAGACGTGTTGTTTGATAAGCGACTTCGCGGCATGCCGAACCACCTGATGAATCAGTTGATGGATACGCGCATGCTCGACATGCTTGGCGTGCCATTGCATAAAGACGTGATGAAGCACGAGTGGACGGGTCTGGAGCGCCTCCTTACATGGCTGTGTAATCTCTTCCTTCGGATGGGTTGGTTGGGCCGCACCACCATGGGCTTCTTGAGCAAAATGGTGATGTCGTCCTTGGTGGAGATCTGGAATGGGAAGAAGCAAGTGCGCATCCTGTTGGAGACAGAACTGAAGCACATCCCGTAACGCAACATTGGGAGCAAAGAGCAATGGATCACGGACTCTTCAACATGCAAGACTACACACTCACAGAGATGATCCTCTTTGTGGTGGGGTGTTATCTATGGGTTGTTGCCTATGCCGTCATCATGCGAAACATTTGGAAGTATGGCAGCATAGAGATGCCCACGGTGGCCGGCACAGGGAATTTTGCGTGGGAGTTCGTGTGGTCGTGGGTGTATATGACCGACATGGGGTCTGTGTGTGTTATCGCCTATCGCGCCTGGTTTTTCCTCGACATTTTCATCTTTGGCGCACTACTGAAGTACGGAAAGAAAGACACCGAACTTCCAGCACTAACAAAAAACTTCAAGCTCTACGTGTGGTTGATCACGATCGTCTATGCCATCATTTACGTGGCGTTCAAAGAGACGGGATATGAAACGTCGATCGGAGCCGTAACAGCTTTCCTCCTGAATGCGGTGATCTCTGTGTCGTACGTGTTCGACTACACCAAGTATGCAGAGACCATCTACTACTCACCGTGGGTTGCGTGGCTGAAGGCCGTTGGTACGGGAACGAATTCCATATTCATGTTCCTTCACTATCCGAACAATCATCTCATTCATCTTGCCTGTATCATCATTGCTGTGTTTGATGCTTGGTACATTTTCCTGATCACGCGAGACCGACTTCGCGGAAGAACGCTGCCACTACCAATTCGTTAGCGACTATGGCCATTGCTTTTCCTGATGGTTACGATTCGTTCGAAGAAATTCACCACACGAATCACGTGTCTGTTTTTCGTGCGCGAAGATCGGCCGACGATACTATTGTCGTTCTGAAGTCTGTGCGTTCGGACGAAGAACAAGCGGCATCTTCGCGCATCTTCAATCATTACCTGATCGGCAAGGCACTCGACGCACCAGGCGTGGCTGCTGTGCTTGATATTCAAAAGTCTGAGCCATGGCTTCATCTTGTGATGGAAGATGCCGGTCCGTTTACGCTCGAACAACATCTTGCATCTAGCACTCCACGACTCGACGAAGCCGTTCGACTTGGATCTCTGATCGCCGAATCTCTGGCGTCGCTTCATGCCCGGCGTGTGGTGCACCGAGACCTCACTCCCTCCAACATCGTTCTGCGCCCGAATACGGGCAGCGTGAGTCTTATCGACTTGGGAATCTCTGCGCATTTACCTGAACACGGCGACATTCCCTTCCCGCAAAGCATTCAAGGCACGCTCGCCTACATTGCGCCAGAGCAAACAGGACGTATTCATCGTGGTGTTGACCAACGCGCCGATCTCTATTCTCTTGGTGTGGTTATCTACCGCATGCTCTCCGGACGCCTACCTTTTGAGTTCACCGATTCCGTCCAGCTTCTGCACGCACATCTTGCGTCGGCGCCACCAACCCTGCGCGACACTGCAGATGCTATACCACCGGTGTTGTGCGAGATCGTCGAGCGCTTACTTGCCAAGAACCCGGAAGATCGGTATCAAACCGCCTTTGGACTAGCGCATGATCTGCGTAGTGTTCGAGCAGTCCTTCGTGACGCAGATGCCCTGCAACGTTTCGTTCTCGGAAGCCGCGATGTTTCTGATCGGTTATCGATTCCAAACATCATTCTTGGACGCGAGCGCGAACTACATCGCATTCGCACGATCTATGACTCTATGCGGCAAGGTGGCATGGCCTATGTCGAAATCGACGGTCCACCAGGAAGTGGAAAGTCTGGACTCGTAGAAGCCTTCTGCGTAGAACAGATCGCCGATGGAGTGTTAGTACTGCATGGCAAGTATGACGAAGTGCAGCGCGGAGTACCATTTGCTGGCATTGTGCAAGCACTGCGAGAACTCGTTCGACACATTCATCGGCAGTCACCGGAGGTTGTGCAAGCATGGAAGTCGCGCTTAAGCGTTGCCCTTGAATCGTTCGGTGGAGTACTCGCGGCCATTCTTCCAGAGATCCAGTCGGTTATCGGTCTGCAAGCAAGCATTGCCAGTCTTTCTGCCGTAGATGCCGAAGCGCGATTCAATGTGGCGATGACGGCTCTCATGTCTGCCATCGGAACTGCGGAACATCCTGTGATCATTGTTCTTGATGATCTTCAGTGGGCCGACACTGCATCCCGACTCCTTCTTACCACGCTCCTGACGTCGGGGAAATGCGATCACGTGTTGCTGCTCACCACCAGTCGAGAAGCAGATGTTGCAACGCAGACCCCGGCAAATCACAGTACGATACAGTTAGGTCCACTTCGCCTCGAAGACGTGCGCGAGTTCCTGCAGCTCTGCCTTCATACAGATGCGCAGCGCATAGAGCCATTGGCGCAAGCAGTGTTTGCCAGTACCGACGGAAATCCATTCGTGCTCCGACAGTACATCGAACATCTCTTTCGGATAGGGTCGATCAAGTTCGATAACGCGCTGCATGCTTGGTCGTGGGACGAACTTGCCTTGGCTCGCACATCTGCCACTACGAATGTAGATCAGTTTGTATCGCTTGGCCTTGATGATATCGATGACGTGTCTCGTTCCGTGTTGTCTGTTGCATCGTGTGCTGGATTCTCGTTCACAACCGTAGACGTTGAACTGGTGATGCAACTGCCGAGCGAAGCGATTGCGAAAGCCCATACCAATGGTGTTCGAAGTGGCATTATCACCAGCGTGGTGGATGATGCCGGCAATCATTCCTACCGTTTTGCCCACGACCGCATACGCACGATCCTGTACGATTCAATGCCGGCAGCAGAGCGAGAAGAGATCCATTATCGCTTTGCGCAATCCTTGCTTCGCGGAAACGCACAGCATGGCACCGACGTGGTATTCCGATTGGCAGAGCATATTCGATATGCCAAGGCACGATTCGTGTCTGCATCGGAACGCACCGAAGCAGCAAAACATTGCTATGGAGCCGCGCAAACCGCACGAACCACCGTTGCCTTCCAGAGCGCGATCACGTACTTGGAAACCGCCACGGCATTCATCAACGGTATCAACGTCGAAGCATCGCTCAGCATCTCCATCAACGTTCTCTTTGCGGAATGCGAAGGAGCCCAAGGAAACGATGTTGTTGCCCTTGAACATTTTGCTTCGGCGCTGGCGATGGTCACCGATCCTATGGAACGTGGAAGAATCTTGCAGCAACGCATGCAATTGCACAACGTGGCAAGTAGGTTCGATGATGTTTTGGCAGATGGTGTAGACGCACTCCGAACGCTTGGTGTAGAGTTTCCGAAATCGGTGGGTCGGGCGCGAGTAGCGTGGTCACTGGTGAAGGCGTGGTACTTCCGAGACAAGCGAGCCGTAACAGACGTCGAGTGGCGCCCCGTGCTCGACGACCAACGCTTGATCTTGATCAGCGCAATTCTCAACGGATTCAGTGCCGCCGCCTACTATAAAAGTTCCGAACTGTTCACCTATGTGTTCATGCTCCGTTCGCAAATCACACTGCGGTACGGTCACGCACCATCAACCATCGATGCCTACTCGATGTACGGCGTGATCATGTCGGTGCTTGGCATACGCAAAACAGGAGAGGCCTACGGCAAGCTTTCTGTTTCTCTGAGCGACCGGTTCTCCGATCAAGGTTCACGAGGACGTGGCTTGTTCAACTACGGCTGTATGATCGCACACTGGTCTCACTCCGCGCACGAGAGCCTTGCCTCCCTCGAAAAGGCCTCTGAAGCGGCTCTCTCGGCTGGTGACCAGCTCTATGTTGCCTACTGCGAAGGTGTTGGACTTCAGACGCGCATGTTCCTCGGCAATACGTTGCCTTCACTCGAAGAGCAAGCACGTACTTCGCTGGCACTCTTGCGTCGCGTGTATCAGCGCGTAGAAATGCTGCCAATTGCAGCCGTGATGTACTATCAAATGTTCTCTCAGCTCCATAAAGGCCTGGCCAGCAACGCGTCTGTCGAGCAAGAGTTGAACGATGCGGAGTTTTCATCCGAACGCTTCATTGCCTCGTTAGAAGCAGTAAAAAATACAACGGGCTTAGGCGTGTGGTTCGGTTCGCTGTGCATGAATGCTGTTGTGAATGGAGAGTATGAACGCGGCGTGCAGCATGCGAACCAGCAGGCGAAGTACAAGCAAGGACTGATGGGTCAGTTGATTGGCATTGAAGTATGGTTCTTCAATGGCCTTGCCTACCTCGGTCATGCCATCCGTGGCACCGGTTCACAGCAATCCAGTGATGTACGTAAAGGAAAGAAACTCGCAAAGGACTTTGCCGGTTGGGCCGCCTCGTCACCCGAAACGTTTCTGGCACGAGCGCTTGTGCTCAAAGGCTTGGTCCGTCTTGCAGCAAACGACCACCACATGGCCATGGATGTGTTGCACCTAGCCGTCGACGAGGCTCGGCTTCGCGGATACATCCACGTAGAAGCGGTTGCACTCGAGTGGCTGTCGATCGCATCGAAGCGTTGCGGATATAGCGATGCAGCAGAGCACTACGAAGAGCGAAGCGCCAATGCATTTGAAGCGTGGGGCGCCGCAACCGCTGCACGTAGGCTCCGCCCACGACGCGCAGCCATGGAACGATCTGCAACGGTGAATGCTGCGTCGTCCACGAATGCAACGATGACCGAAGGTGCAGACGTGATCGACATTGTTGGTATTCTCCGTGCAGCAAATGCGCTCGCCAGTGAGATTCGCTTGGATGATCTTGTCCAACGCATGGTGTCGATCGTGCTGCAGATCGGTGGTGCGAATAGAGCACTGCTCACCTTCATCGATCGGAACGACCAGGCGACGGTCGAGGCCGAAGCTCGCTCTGACAACAGCACCGATGAACGAGGCTACTGCGTACCCGCCGTCTTCGAGGCCGCACGCACAGGCGAAACGGTGATCGTGGGCGATGCTCGCACGGATCATCGATTTGGCATCGATCGGTACGTTCGATCATCCGGCATGCTTTCTCTTCTCTCGATGCCCATCCTTCATCAAGGAAAGATGATGGGAGTTCTCTATCTCGAGAACTCTCTCTCGACGCATGCCTTTACGCCAGACCGAACACAGATTTTGCACATGCTCAGCAGTCAGATAGCTGTCTCGCTCGAGAACGCGCGGCTGTATCAAGAACAACAACAACTCTCAACGTCATTTGCGCGCTTTGTCCCAACAGAGTTTTTGGAATCCCTCGAGAAACACTCTGTTACTGATGTACGTCTTGGCGACGCCGTGCGCAGAACGATGACGGTGATGTTCGCAGACATTCGCAGGTTCACCTCGCTCTCCGAGCACATGAACGTTGACGATAACTTCCGCTTCTTGAACGACTATCTGCAGTACATCGAGCCCGACGTGTATTCACACGGCGGATTCATCGACAAGTATATCGGCGATGCCGTCATGGCCCTCTTCCCGGGCGGCGCAGACTCTGCCGTGAAGGCCGCCGTTGCCATGCAGCAGAGTATCGCGCGCTACAATGAGGAGCGAGGGCGGCAAGGACTGGAACCCATTCAAGTTGGTATCGGCCTCCACACCGGAGAGGTGATGTTGGGCACGGTAGGTTCTGCACATCGCATGGATACGACGGCTATAGGCGACACCGTGAACCTTGCATCTCGCGTCGAAAATCTTACCAAGAGCATGAACACTCCAGTGCTGATCACAGGCGCAACGTTCGATGCACTCGAGAATCCATCGCAGTTCGTCACCCGCCGGGTGGGCGAAGAAACGGTGCGCGGACGTACTGAAGCACTCACTATCTACGACGTGATCGTACCACTATGACGCATGGGCTGTTGAGTATACCGTGGCCAATTCTTGTGGGCCTTGTGATCACGCTCGTCTGTGCGGTCTTCATAGGCGGACTCCATCTGGTGCGCCAACGTGCCTTGCTGGGAAGCCTGCGCGACAGTCACGACGTAGCCGGCTTTGCCTATGGCGTTGTTGGTGTGGTTTACGCTGTGCTGCTCGGCTTCATGGTGTTGAAGGCTTACGATAAATCCGTGGCCGTTCACGACGCGCTCAACGACGAAGCGCGTGTGCTGCTGGATCTCGGTCATCATAGCCTGGCCTTTCCCGACAGTGTGAGTCAGGGCATGCGCAAAGGACTCGTTCGCTACGCCAACACCGTCATCGAACACGAGTGGCCACAGATGGCGCATCACACTAAGCTTATGGACGATCGCACGTCGATCGACGAACTCTGGCACCTCTACTTAGAACAGCAACCCGTTTCACAACGCGAATACGTGTGGTTCGATCACTCGATCAACCTAATCGACGATCTCAGCGATGCACGACTCCGCAGACAGGTTGCCTCGCACGAAGGCATTCGTCCCATGATGTGGGGCTTGCTTATTGTTGGTGGCATGATCGTAGTGTTCTTCCTCTACCTCTTCGAAGTGAAAGGCTTCTTCCGCCACGCCCTCTTCATTTCGTTGATCGCAGGATCCATTACGTTTGTGTTGCTCGTGGTGTTAGCCTTCGACCATCCGTTCACAGGTCCGAATGGCATCGAACCCACCATGCTCGATAACGTCGTACGGCATTTGTCAGAACTGCCCTAGCCAGCACTGACTAGTTCAGCACCTTGTTCGTCACTCCCCGCCATGAACATCAACAAGCTTACCCTGAAGGCCCAAGAGGCCGTGCAAAAGGCACAAGAGATCGCCGCTGGATATCAGAACCAGGCACTTGAGCCAATTCACCTCCTTGCCGCCTTAGTACAGGACTCGCAGGGCATCGTTCCACCCTTGTTGCAGAAGACCGGCGCGTCGATGAATTTTTTGAAGATCAAAGTGAACGAGCTCATGGAGCGTCTTCCGAAGGTGCAAGGCGTGTCGGGTACGCATCTTTCGTCAGACCTGAATGCGGTGATGCAAACGGCATTCAAAGAAGCGCAAGACATGAAGGATGAGTACGTGAGTACCGAGCACGTCTTGATGGCCTTGGCCGAATCGCGCACGCCGGGCGGACAGCTCTTGAAGGATCAAGGTGCTACGCGCGAGGCCATGTTGAAAGTGCTGACGGAGATTCGCGGAAACCGGAAGATCACGGATCAGAACCCGGAAGACAAATACCAATCGCTGCAGAAGTATGCGCGCAACCTCAACGAAGAAGCACGCAAAGGAAAGATCGATCCAGTGATAGGTCGCGAAGACGAGATCCGACGCGTCTTACAGGTACTCTCTCGCCGAACCAAAAACAATCCCGTGCTCATCGGCGAGCCCGGCGTTGGAAAGACGGCCATTGTCGAAGGTCTTGCACAACGCATCGTTACGGGCGACGTGCCGGAGTCACTCAAGTCAAAGACGATCTACTCCCTGGACATGGGCGCACTGATCGCAGGGACGAGCTTTCGAGGGCAGTTCGAAGAACGCCTCAAGGCCGTCGTGCAAGAAGTAACCGATAGCGATGGCGCTTTCATCTTGTTCATCGACGAACTGCACACCCTTGTTGGCGCAGGCGCAACGGGTGGTGCGATGGATGCTGCCAACATTCTCAAGCCCGCACTTGCGCGTGGAGACCTGCGCGCCATTGGCGCCACCACACTCGATGAATATCAGAAGTACCTCGAGAAGGATGCCGCTCTCGAGCGGCGGTTCCAGAAAGTCAACATCCACGAACCAAGCGTCGACGATACAATCTCGATCCTACGCGGACTCAAAGAGCGCTACGAAGTACATCACGGCGTACGCATCACCGATGCCGCCATCGTTGCCGCAGCGCAACTCAGCAATCGGTATATTACCAACAGATTCTTGCCGGATAAGGCCATCGACCTCGTAGACGAGGCCGCGTCGAAACTCCGCATCGAGATAGACTCGATGCCCGAAGAAGTAGACTCGCTTGAACGCAGAATCCGTCAGCTCGAGATCGAGCGACAAGCTTTACTCCGAGAGTTAGGTGAATCATCTTCCGCATGACCGCATTTGCATCCATTCCTCGAACCCGTCGTGAGCGTTTGCGCATGGCGGGTTTCTTGTTTGTACTCGTCTGCGGATTTGCTTGCACGTACGTTATGATGGAGCCCTATCCCTCGCCCATCCTACCCGGCTTTGCACGAGTACCGCATGAACAGGACACGGTGAACATGGAAGAGCCGCGCATTGTGATCATGCAGGACGATCACGCTGGCGCAACCATCTCTGCACAAGAACTCTTTGCGAACACAGACAATGTGAATCCCATCGAGCTCTTGCGCACCACGTTCTATCACGGGCAAAAATCACCTGTGATCGCCGCCGCAGAAGGCACCGGGCTGTACCATTCGCTCAAAGCATTCCGTCGCATTACCCGCGATTGGTTGGCGAGTGCTGTGCCGTCGGTTGCACGTTCACTGCGTCGCAACGGCTCTGTTCCTGCCTCAACACAGCGGTGGCTCTTTGCGCGCGTTGCAACACTTCGGCCCGCGCTTCATGCGAGCACCGTTCGCATCGAATGGTACGAGACCGATGCCACCGTTCCGTTCGATGTTGTAGAGGTAGGGGCACCATGAGCACGTTTCGCATTCTCCTTGCCGCCTTCATTCTCTTCTTTGCCGTTCCCGATGTGCGATGGGTTTCGACGTTGCCCGATGGAATGTTCACGCCGCCGCTCGGTCCGATGATGTTGTTCTCCGGTGTGCCGTCGCTTGCGTGGACGTCGATGCTCTTGTGGGCCACGTATGCGTGCGCTGTGTGGTTGTTGTGGGGCAAGGGCGTGCGTTGGTCGGGTCTGGCTCTCTCTGCACTCCTTGCCCTTGGCTTTGGTCTCGAAAGCTCTTTTGGCAAGATCAATCACACAACTCCATTCATGCTCTTGCCCGCTGTGGTAGGGTGGCATGGAGCATGGAGGCGGTTACCGGTGTACTACGTGTTGGTGATAGCGTTTCAATTCTTCACGGCCGCCATGCCGAAGATTGTGGGCGGATGGTTGCAACCACAAACGCATGCTGCCTACGGCTATGCTGTGGAGACGCTCACCATTCAGGGATCTCCTGCACTTCTCACGCAATGGGTGGTGAGCTACGTTCCGCGTTGGATGTGGGAGCTTGCCGACGTGATCACTGTTGCATTTGAATCGCTCTTCATTGTTGCCATGTGGCGTCCACGTTCGCTTGCCACCGTCTGTGCCGTGGCCTTGTGTTTTCACATTGGTGTATGGTACACACTGCACATTCCGGCAACCGGCTACATTGTTTGCTATGCCTACATCTGGATTGCCTTCTTTGCGCCGCACGCTCTACCCATCGTTGCACCGCAGCGCGTGATGCTCTTCGTGCTCGTCGCCGCACTCTATGCTGGCATCCGCGCCTACCTCTCTCCCACCGGCGTACTCGAAACCATTGGCATCCCGTTTACAGAAGAGATCGAGAATTCTGTTGTCATCACCGTTGGGGGTGGATTGCTTGTGTGGCTGTTCTATAGATCTCTCCATTCGCCACCTGGACGATGATCGACGCCTCACATAGTTTGGTCTTGACATGTACTCTGTATACACCGTTCGAAAGTACCTTCACTCGAGACGTAGCCTCATTGAACAGTACTCCACGTAACTCAAGGCATTGTGTGCCAGATACAGAATGAACAGTCATAGTTTCGATCACATCAACGTCCCACGAATTCTGACATCCTGAAGCATCGAGTTGCCCTCTAGAATAATCGGATTCGTCTGGTGTGCTAGATGAAATCTCTCGTTGTATCGATGCGAAATAGTATTTCGAACCAACGAGAACAATCTCGTTCCCAACTGCGGCAATTGCCGTCGGTGAACTAGTAAATCCCGTTCGAACCGACGGTAGCTGTTTCCAGGTACGGCCTTCGTTGGAACTCTGAAGGAAACCCCCATCAAATTTGGTGCAAAGGAGAAACTGTCCAACACTAAACATTATTAGTCTTTCTGCTCCGATGAAAGGGATGGTCACCCCTGACTTCAATTCAACTCGCGCAGTGTTGCATTGCCACTGTCCATAACTCAACGTACAACGTAACTGCCGCCCGTTCGGAACAGTCACAGATTCTACAACGGACATCATCATCGAAATCGTATCACCGCTCATAAACAAACGTGGAGTCGTGTACGCAGAGTCAGGTATCAACGCCACCGAATCAATGATCACCGAATCCAATACGTGATGAAGCGAATAGATGACACTTCGAATGTTGGTCGTGCCTTTGTACACGGTTGCCAAAACACCAATTTCATCTTCGTCGATCTGAACCCCATCAACAATAGCTGCATGCTCTGTTGAGTCAAGGGAGATCTTGAGAGTAGACCACGTTTCATCTAATTTTTCGTTCATAAGATTCTTTATGTTTCAATACGAGGCCATTTCCATGCATAACGGATAATCAAACAAAGAAGAACGACTTGTATAACTGCGCCAACTACCATGTGTATCCAAGCCTCTCCTGCCAAATTGTATAATATTAAGGGAATATTAATTGCTGCAATAATGATATTTGCCCAGCGATTTACTTTAGCTGTGAGGGAAACAGAAAGGAAAATCATTAGTGCCGGAGTTGCAACCATGGCGAGTGCTGCCAAAAGAAATCCATGCGT
>Ga0105044_10013668_pt1 | contig 11012 bp, 6 predicted proteins | sample MAT01_FD_78092 | JGI IMG/M metagenome (GOLD analysis project Ga0105044, IMG submission 78092) | Freshwater microbial communities from Lake Fryxell liftoff mats and glacier meltwater in Antarctica - MAT-01 | ecosystem: Environmental > Aquatic > Freshwater > Ice > Liftoff microbial mat | place... | reverse complement strand
GGAGAACGCCACGTGGACTCCTCCAGCAGCACGATTGACGAGGTCGCCCGCCGTGTCTTCGAGGCGGCCTGGCTGAAGGGCCAACCTGCCGCCGTCGAGGATTTTCTTCCTCCGCCAACGGATCCGCGCCGACTGGCTACGCTGGAAGAACTCGTCTTCATCGAGTTGGAGTGCGTCTGGAAGCGGCGGCAGTCCCGCGGCAGTGTGTCCCCGCTGCCCAGTCCGGTCGAGGCTTATCTGGACCGGTTCTCCGAATTGAACGACCCGCCTGCTCTTCGCCGACTCGTGCGCGAGAAATGGCTGGTTCGCCACCGTTTCGGGCAGAAGCCAGACCGCTCGGAATACCGGTCACGCTTTCCAACACTCTTCGTCGTGGACGTGGCCGACGAGACCATTCTACCGACTTATCAAGCCGAGCGGTCCGACCCGGACGCCACCGACCCGTACACTGCCGACGATTCCCCGGCCAGATTCCCGAAGATCCCCGGCCACGAGTTGATGCACCTGCTCGGCCGCGGCGGCATGGGCACGGTTTATCTGGCTCGGCAACAACGGCTCGGCCGGTTCGTCGCGGTGAAGGTGATTCGCGGCGGCAGTGCCGGGCCTGACGAATTGGCACGTTTCCAGGCTGAGGCCGAGGCGGTTGCTCGACTCCAGCATCCCAATGTGGTTCAGGTATTCGAGACGGGCGAGTGGGAGCCAGACCCTGGTGCGCCAGGCCTGCCTTTCTTCACGATGGAATACGTCCCTGGCGGCAGCTTGGCGGATCAGCTCAAAGGCCGTCCGTGGGCCGCCGCCGATGCCGCTCGATTGACCGAGACGCTGGCACGGGCCATTCACGCTGCCCATTTACAAGGAATCGTCCATCGGGATCTGAAGCCGGGGAACATCCTGATTCAGGGGTCAGGGGTTAACAGTCAGGAGACAGTGGTCGATCCGGAGAACGTAACTCCTGACTCCCGTCTCCTGATTCCCAAAGTCTCCGACTTCGGGCTTGCCAAGAACCTTGAGCAGGATTCCGGGCAGACGCGCACCGGCGACATCGTCGGTACTCCCAGCTACATGGCCCCGGAACAGGCGGCCGGCAAGACGAAGAGCATCGGCCCGCCCGCCGACGTCAGGGCTCTCGGGGCCGTTCTCTATGAGATGCTCACCGGTCGCCCGCCATTTCGCGGCGAGACTGGTTGGGACACGCTTCAACAAGTGTTGCTCGAAGAGCCGGTCCCGCCGCGTCGGCTCGTTCCGCGGCTGCCACGCGATCTCGAAACCATCACGCTCAAATGTCTCGAGAAAGATGCCGAGCGCCGATACGCCCAGGCGGATCTCCTGGCCGACGATCTGCGACGATTCCAGGCTGGCGAGCCGATTACGGCATGTCCCGTCGGATTCACCGGTCGAGCGTGGAAGTGGGCAAAACGCCGGCCAACAGCGGCTGGGTTGCTCGCGCTGAGCGCACTGATTCCCGTTGGCCTGCTCGTCGTCGGCATTTGGTACACCGATCGTTTGCGGTGGGAAAAACAGCAGGAGACACTTCGAGCCGAGGAATCGGAACGCGAGCGGAAGGCAACAGAGCGGGAGCGCGACCGAGCGGAAGAGAACCTGGACCTGGCTTTCGACGGCATGACCCGCATGGTCGCTCGGGCGCGTGATACGCGTGTGATCGGCACCCCACAAGGTGAGGAAGCCGTTCGCGGGCTGTTGGAAGATGCTGTCGAGTTCTGCCAAAAATTCTTGCTTCAGAAGGGGGACAGTCCGAAATTCCGTCGGAATGCCGCGATGGCACATCGGCTGCTCGGCGACGCTCGCCGACACATGGGCCAACCTAAGCTTGCAGAAAGTTCCTACGGGACGGCGATCGATCTGCACGAGCATCTCGTCGCCGACATGCCCTCCGAAACGATTTACCAACTGGATCTTCCAGGCAGCCTGCTGAACCGAGCCCACCTGCGGTCCGAACTGAATCGCCCGGCAGACGCGGAGGCCGATTATCGGAGGACAGTTCAAGTTCGACGGCAGCTCACAGAATCGCACCCGAATCAGCCGACCTTGAAACGTGAACTGGCGATCGCACTCTTCAATCTCGGGGCCTTTCTTTCTGAACAGAGGAAGTACGACCAGGTCGAAGAGCCGTACAAGGCCGCTCAGGAAATTCTTATCCTGCTGTTGGCCGATCAGCCGGTGGACACGGACACTCAGGCAGCTTATGCGGCATGCAGCACCAACTTCGGTCTCGCCTGCTGGCATCGGCAACAATGGGCCACGGCCGAAATGCACCTGAAGGCCGCGACCGACATGCAGCGTCGGCTGGTTGCTGCGAACTCGCATGATCCCATGCACCGCTATCGGCTCGCCAACACGCTGAACACTCTCGGCTTGGTGCAACTTGGGGCCGGCCGATCGAACGACGCCGAGGCTCGATTTAAGGAAGCGGTTGCGTTTCAGCAGCAACTGGCCGCCGATCACCCGTCGGTGCCGGCCTACCACAGCGAATTGGCTATCAGCCTGCACAATCTGGCCGACCGTGTCTGGGATCGTGAGAACTCGATAGAAGCTCGCCGTCTGCTCGACCTGGCCATTCGCCATCAGCAGCTAGCTCGGCGATCGAACCCTGTCCATCAGGAGTACCGAATGTGGCTCGCGAACCATTATGCATTACAGGGAGACGTGGCCTTGTCCGTGGGCGATCATGCGAAGGCGGCCGAGTCGGCAACTGGATTGGCGACAACGGGCGTCAAGATGGAAGACGCCTTCGATGCCGCCGGTCAGCTCGCTCAGTGCGTGGCCCTGGTCGCCAAGGATGCATCGCTGACGCCGGAGCAAAAGCAAAAGAAAGCCGACGAGTACACGGAACAATCGGTGAAGCTGACCCGCGAAGCTTTCGTTCGCGGATACAAAGATGCCGACGGGCTAATGAAAAACACAAACTTCGCGCCACTTCAAGAGCGGGCAGATTTTCGGAAGTTAGTGGCCGAGATACGGGCGAAAAAGTGAGAAGCGTCGTGCCACATTCTCAGACTCTCAACGCGTGACAAATACACTAAGGCAAATGAACGAAACCGACATATTCACGGCCGCATGGGAATCGTATCGCACCATGGTCCAGTGCGATTATCTTTGGCATTCGATGGTCATGGACTCGCTCGACACGATGCTGGCTCGATTCTCCAAGCCCATTCGTTTCCTCGACCTGGCGTGTGGCGACGCGGAGCAAACGACGAAACTGCTTCAGGCCAAATCCATCAGCCGCTATTTCGGCGTCGATCGTTCGGGGCCGGCACTCGCCATCGCTGCGAAGAACGTGAAGCGACTTGCGACACAGGTTGAACTCGTGACCGCCGATTTCGTGGAATTCCTTGAAGGAACGGACGAACGATTCGAAGTCATCTATGTCGGGTTGTCTGCTCATCACTTGGGAGAAACCGGTTTGCCGCGTTTCTTCAAAGTAGTCCGCCGCTGTCTGGCTCCGTCAGGAGTGTTTGCAGCTTACGAGCCATTTCTATTGCCCGACGAGGTTCGAAAAGACTATGCCGATCGGTTCTGCATCATCGCGAACAAGCTGTGGGTCGGCATGTCGATCGAGCAACGCGCGCGAGTCAACGCCCACGTTTGCGAGTTTGATTTTCCACTCACTTTGACGCACTGGAACGACATCGCCCGAGCCGCTGGGCTGAGCAATGCGTCTATTCTCATGAAGACCCCCGACCGGATTAGCATGATGGTTTCTCACGTTGCCTCCACATGAACCTCCTTCGCTCGATCCTTCGTCTGGTTCTCGGCAAGCGGTTGCCAATCACGACGGGTGAACTTCGCGTTCCAGGCTAGGCCGCCAACGCCACGATTCGCCGCGATCAACGCGGCATCCCGATGATCGAGGCACAACCCGAACGCGATGCCATCTTCGCACTTGGCTTTTGTCACGCCCAGGACCGGGCCGCTCAACTCGAAGTATTGGTGCGACTTGGTCGCGGCACGATCAGCGAAATGGTCGGCAAGAAGGCCCTCCAGGTCGATCGTATCTCGCGAAGAATTGGCTTCTTTCACGCGGCCCAACAACAGTGGAATTCTCTAAGCGAGGCGAATCGCACGGTTGTGCAAGCCTACACCGATGGCATCAATGGGGGGTACTCCCACGGTTTGAAATCTCGGCCACACGAGTTCGTCTTGCTGCGAACCAACCCCACCCCGTGGGAACCGGCCGACGTGCTGGCCTACACGAAACTGCAATGCTGGTTCATGGCTTCCAACTGGGATTGCGAACTGGCCCGGCTGCGCATCCTTCTCGCCGACGGACCCGAAGCCCTGAAAGCCCTCGACCCCTGTTTCGTCGATGATTCAGTCATCACTCCTCACTCATCACTCCTCACTATTGATCGCCTTGAAGCCGACATCAACGCCCTCACCGAGATCATCCCGCTTGGCGGCGGTTCGAACAACTGGGTCATTGCACCCAAGCGATCTGAAACGGGCCGGCCGATTCTTTGCAACGATCCTCATCTCGCGGCCCAGGTGCCGGCTCCGTGGTATCTCGTTTCGATTCGCACGCCGGAGTGGAGCGTGGCCGGTGCCTCGTTCATCGGTGCGCCGGCGATTGCCTGCGGGCATAATGGCCACGCCGCGTGGGGTGTCACGGCGGGCCTGTCAGATAATTCGGATTTGTTCATCGAAGAGATTCGCCTCGAAGGAGACACCTGGCAATATCGCCAAGGTGATCAGTGGCTACCATGTGGCGTTCGTAAAGAGGTGATTCATCCGAAGAAAGGTGCGCCGGTCACGGAAGAAATTCTCTCGACGCCACGCGGGCCGATCATCAGTCCCATCTTGAACGACACGCCTGAAGCGCTCTCGCTGCGAGCCGTGTGGCTCGACCCGTTACCGCTCGATGGCTGGCTGTCCGCGATGAAGGCGAAGAGTTTCTCGGAGTTCCGCGAACCATTCCGCGAGTGGCCCGGCTTCCCGATGAACCTCGTTTATGCCGACATCTCGGGAAAGACGGCCTGGCAATTCGTCGGCCAGATTCCGGTTCGCAAACGTGGACACGGCATGTTGCCCATGGCTGGCTGGGATGAACGGAATGGCTGGGAACAAGATCTTGTTCCATTCGACCAAATGCCATTCGTCGAAGATCCGGAGGAGGCGGTCTTCGCAACGGCCAACAATCGCCCGGTGCAGAAAGCAGGCGGACCGTTCCTGGGTGCCGATTGGCTCGACCCGTATCGGCATCAGGTGATTGTCGAAGAGTTGGCGAAACGGGAAAAGTGGGATCTGGCCGGTGCCGCGAGCATTCAGATGTGCGTGCGGTCGATTCCTTGGCGAGAGCTACAAGCCATCATTTTGAAAAGTGACTCACGGGTGGTTGGCAAATATTTCGAAGACTGGGATGGCAATATCTCGGCCGATTCTTTCGCGGCCGCCATCTTCGAGCTATTCCTCGCGGAGTTTGCCATTCGCGTGAACAAGGCCAAGGCTGAAAAGACGTGGGATTGGAGCGTCGGCAAGGGTCCGTCCACCCTGAATCCTTACAGTTTTTTGGGCTATCGCCGTGTTGCCCACCTGATCGACTTGATAAAACGGCAACCAGACGGTTGGTTCGAGCAGGGTTGGGCGAAGGTGATTGCGGAGACACTCGACGATGCCGAAGTCGACCTTCTTCAAATCAGCGACATTTTTCTGAAGCCGACCTGGGGCAAGCTTCGCCCTCTCACCCTCTCCCACATCATGCTCGGCCGCACGCCTCTGCGGCGAGTGTTCGATCTCGGCCCCGTGCCCGTTTCAGGCGACGAGCACACGCCCAACCACGCTTCGGCAATGCCGCTCGATCCACTGGGGCCTGTCAAGTCGATGCCGAATCTGCGCGCGTCGATCGATGTCGGCAACTGGTCGGCGAGCCGATTCTCCATCGCGGGTGGGCAATCGGGCAATCCGTGTTCCCCGCATTATTCCGATCTGTTTGAACTGTGGCAGCGCGGCGAAGGTGTGCCGATCGCGTTTACGGAGGACGAAGTGCGGGAGGCGACGGTGGAGAAATTGCGCTTGCTCCCCGTTTAGCGTTGCGACCAACGGTCGCAACGAGTTCGCCTCTATTCCCGATATTCCACCGCCACCACTTCATAGAACCGCAACCGATCGTACAGGCCCCAAACTATTGCAATCTGTTCGACGCTCATCAGCGGCGAAACCTCATCCCACCAGTGGATCCATAGAGCGTCCGTCCCTTGGTAATTGTCCCACAAACTTGTGAAGTCGATCGGTGCGAGGTCCGAAAGCACGCCCCAGATCGCGGAAGAATGCAAGTGGCTCCATTCGTGCGGCGGACCGAAACGAAAGAGATTCGCCAACGGGCGATCGCGAAGTTCTAATTGCGCCATCGCGGCATCGGCTGCCGCCAGCGTATCGAACGCGGCCACAGCTCGACCGGAAGTTCGACGTCCTGCCGTCCAGCGCCACGTGCGCTCCTGCTCCGCGGTCAAGTGCCAGTGTCGACGCAAGACCACATACACGGTCTGGCCGGCATGCAAGTCTCCCTCGGCAATCAATCCGAGCGGGCTGTGCTCGGCCAGGTCGCGATACTCCAGGGGATCGGTCGCAACTTCCTCCGGATCGAGATGAACGAAAGGATCGCGTTCGATTCTTTTCCACGAGTGACGAGGAGCGTGGAAGCCCGTGTAGCCGCCAAGTCGAGCCAAGCCGCTCGCGAACAATTCTTGACATACTCGGTTCGCAGTGGATTCGCTTCGGGCCAGAAGATAGGGGATACTGCCCCAGTCTTGCGAGGGATCGATGTAGTCCCAGTCCGATTCTTGTGGAGTCGAGACCAGGTGGCACGAAATGCTCGTCTCCCATTCGACTACACGGAAAAAGCGCACTCGATCGAGCGCTTCCCAAACGGCTGCTCGTTGCAGGTCCGTGAATTCGGCATGGTGCTCATGCCACCAGATGGACCAAGCGGAACTCTCCTTGACCACGGCCGGCGGATCGAGTCCGGCGTCCAGACACCAGTCGTAGAGCCGGGCGGCGTCGAACCCGGTTTGATAATTCAGAAGCGGTTCGCCGCACTGGAATGGATTGAATCGGCGACGGATACCCCACTCCACGTCGCGATAAAATCGGTGCGATTCCTCGCTCTTCGAGAACCCAGCCACGAACGCACTGCCCGGCAGCAAAAGCCAGCGCCGGCCATCTAGCCTCCAGTTCAAGCGTTCGACAACAAATTGGGTATCAGACATAAGCGGATCTAATTGGCCAAAAGGAGTTCAACCGCTTCCTTCACCCAGCCTCTGTGCCAATCGTGCTTGCGACTCGGGCCGTCGCGGTACTCGTGGGCAATTTTCAATTTGTCCATTAACTCGTGAGACTTCACATGCTGCTCGCGGAAACCCCCATAGCCAGTCAGGATCAGACGTTTCTCTTTTCGAAACTGTTCAGCCTTCGACTCCAGCAGCTTTGTGACATGATAGTTCGCAAAGTTCTCCGCCGTGCCGAAGATGTCGCCGTTGCCGTACTGGCCAGGCTTGTCCATCATCAAGGGCGCATCCCACCCTGCCGCCTTGTGGAACTCGTCTGGATGCCGCAACAGCAAGCTGAATGCTCCCCAGCCGGATTTGCTGAAGCCGAGCAGATAGCGACCCTTGGCCTCGGCCTGCACGGGATAGTTCTTTTCCACGAAACTCAGCACCACCTTGAGGAAGTACGATTCCTGGCGAACGTCCTTCTTGGTCGGATGATCGGCATACCAGGGTAGATGCGAGAAGGTCGGGGCGACGAACACGGTCTGGTACTTGTTGTGCAGATCGTGCTTCTTGACTTCGGCCAGCCCGTCGCCGTAACGATTCTCCCGACCGGCCTCCACGGGCAAGACGTACACGACCGGGTAACGACGATCCTTTTCGAGCTTGTCGGGAAGCAGCACGCGTATCTGTGTCTTGCCCGCCTGATAGTCCGATTGCACTTGGTGCGTGAGAATACCAGCCTCATCTTTCGTGCCTCCTGAGATGCTCGTGGGGATTTGAGCGGAAAGTGCTGTGCAGCAAACAACTATCACGACGAACGCACGAAGCATGAGAAGTCCTCGCAAAAATCTGTAACAGACCGGGAATAAACTACGCGTCCACGGCTCATAACTGCAACATATCGCCGATTGAATTTTCCCCTATTCCCCTATTCCCTTATTCGAGGAGTGTCCCATGACACTGCGCTCCCGGTCCGTATTGCGTTTACTCGGTGCGTTGGCGTGCTGCATCCCACTCACGGCGTGCGACGACAAAAAAGCCAGCGGTTACAGAAATACGAGTGGACAAGCCGAGGCCAGACTGGCACCTGCCATGGTCCCGGTCGAACCCGCGAATACCGAAAACTACCAACACCTCGTCGAAAACGCCTTCGTGCTGGCCGCTCGCGAGCCACGTTCAACATTCTCCGCCAGCGTCGACACCGCTTCATACAGCCTACTCCGGGCGAAAATTCATGACGGTCAGCTTCCGCCCAAGGACGCGGTTCGCATTGCCGATCTCTTGAATTACTTCGAGTACAACTATCCGAAACCGCAAGGTGACGATCCCGTGGCCGCCACACTGGAGATGGCTCCGTGCCCGTGGAACACCAAGCATCATCTGCTGCGAATCGCCCTTGCCGCGAAGACGTTGAGTGCCAAAGAAATGCCGCCTCGGAATTTCGTGTTCCTGATTGATACGTCCGGTTCAATGTCCCCCGAAAATCGTTTACCACTCGTCAAGCAATCGCTGCTTCTACTCACCAATACGCTCACGCCCCGCGATCGGGTCAGCATCGTCACCTATGCCGGGGATGCTTCGCTGCGGTTGGATTCCACCGCGGGCGACCAGCTAGGCCGCATTCGTTCCGTGATCAATTCGCTCGGTGCCAACGGCTCCACGAACGGTGGAGGCGGCATCGCAATGGCCTATCAGCAAGCGGCGAAGTCGTTCATCCCCGGCGGAGTCAACCGCGTCATTCTCGCCACCGATGGCGATTTCAACGTCGGCATCGCCAGCGAAGGCGAGTTAGTTCGCCTCGTTGAGGAGAAAAGAAAGACCGGCGTCTATCTCACCGTTCTCGGCTACGGCATGGGCAATCTTCAAGACGCGAAGCTGGAACAACTCGCTCATCACGGCAACGGGCACTACGCCTACATCGACACCATTGACGAGGCCCGCAAGTTGTTCGTCGCACAAGGTGGTGCTCTCGCCATTGTGGCGAAGGACGTGAAACTCCAGGTCGAGTTCAACCACAACCGTGTGCAAGCCTATCGCCTGATCGGCTACGAGAATCGCGTGCTGAAGAATGAGGACTTCCGCAATGACGAGAAAGACGCCGGCGACATGGGGAGTGGCCACACCGTGACCGCCCTCTACGAAATTGTTCCACCTGGCGTGGACATCCCCCTCGCCGACTCGGGCGATCTGAAATACCAGGGCAAGAACATCGATACCGATGCCGCCAGGACCGGCGAATGGCTGACGTTCCGGATGCGTTACAAGAGCCCGGAGACGGAGGAAGCCCGCGAGATCGCCTTCCCGCTCAGCAAGGAAGGCCTGCGAAAATCGGGCTCCACGGATTTCCGCTTCGCCGCTTCGGTGGCCGCGTTCGGCATGTTGCTCCGCGAATCGGAGTACAAAGGTTCGGCGAACTGGTCCTCGGTACGCGCCTGGGCGTCCGAAGCCATCGGCCAGGAACGGGCAGACCTGCGACGGGATTTCCTCGACCTGGTGAAGCAAGCGGAAGCTCTGAGCGGTAAACGCGATTAGAAAATGTAGCCCTCTCGCGGTTGCGAGAGGGCTACTTCGGCACGCCGTCTGCACCTCAAGCATGTTTCCACTTCGTCCATCGAGGGATGGACGTCATCATTTCAGGAGAGATGCATGTTCAGATTTCAAAAAATCGCCTTCGCAATCGCTGTCGCGTTCACCCTACTGATTGGCGCTGACGCTTATTCCGCTGAGGCGAAGGGCAAGATCACAAGCGTGACGGCAGACAAGCACGAGTTTGTCATGACGGACGACGCGGGCAAAAGTTGGACGATCGTGACGGACAAGGGCGTGAAAATTCACGTCAACGACAAGGCCAGCAAGCTGGAAGATCTCCAGGCCAAGGACGAAGTGGTGGTGACGTACGAGAAAGACGGCGAAAAGTTGCTTGCCAAGGAAATCAAGGCGACACGCAAGTAAGATCAACGCAGCACGACTCTTTTTGAAAAAACAAAAAACCGTTCACGCAAAGCCGCTAAGACACAAAGGAAATTCAAGAAATGTAGTGTCTTGGATATCTCTTCGCGTCTTGGCGTCTTTGCGTGAACCTCTTCGTGCCATCCTCGGGTACAATGAAGGAAACCCTTCTTGCAACGAGGACTGAATGGACGTCTTCATACTCTCCGCCGTCCGCACGCCGATCGGCAAATTCTTGGGCGAGTTAGCCGAACTCCCCGCGCCGCGATTGGGCTCGATCGCACTGGCCGAGGCCCTGAAACGTGCCAACGTCCAACCCGACCAAATTGATGAAGCGATTTTTGGCAACGTGCTCCAGGCCGGCGTGGGCCAGAATCCCGCCCGTCAGGCCGCCCTGTTCGCGGGCTTGCCCAGTACCATTGCCGCCTACACCGTGAACAAGGTGTGTGGTTCCGGCCTGAAGGCCGCGATGCTCGGTGCCCAGGCGATCAAGGCCGGTGATGCCGAGATAGTCGCAGTCGGCGGCATGGAGAGCATGAGCCGGGCACCCCATATCATCGAAGGGGCTCGCACGGGCATCAAGTACGGCGACGGCAAACTTGTTGATGTCTTGATTCGCGATGGTCTCTGGTGTCCGTTCGAGAACTGGCCAATGGGCGATGCGGCCGAATACATCGCCGGAAAATGGTCGATCTCGCGACTCGAACAGGATCGCTTCTCGGTCCAGAGCCACAAACGTGCCGCCGGCGCATGGGAGCACGGCGCGTTTGTCGGCGAGGTTGTTCCGGTCCCAGTGGGCACCGGCCCGAAATCTCGAACGGTTTCCAAGGACGAAGG
>Ga0105044_10013662_pt1 | contig 11013 bp, 4 predicted proteins | sample MAT01_FD_78092 | JGI IMG/M metagenome (GOLD analysis project Ga0105044, IMG submission 78092) | Freshwater microbial communities from Lake Fryxell liftoff mats and glacier meltwater in Antarctica - MAT-01 | ecosystem: Environmental > Aquatic > Freshwater > Ice > Liftoff microbial mat | place... | reverse complement strand
CTCCCCAGCGCCCTCGACAACCGCCCGCTCAAATTTGCCGAATTCATAGGAGCGACCTATCAGCGACTTTATGTCAGCGCTACTCCGGCGAAATTCGAGATTCAGAATTCGGTGGTGGGGAATGAAGGCTACATCCCCCGCCAACGGGATCGCATCGGCGAGGATGAGGGCGTGCCGGAGCGCCTTCCGCGAATCTCGGGCAGCCGACAGTCGGTTGACTCCTTCGACCCGTCGAAGCGGGGCACTGACCTCATCGTCGAGCAGATCATTCGCCCCACCGGACTGATCGATCCGGTCATCACCTTGCGCCCGCTCAAAGGCCAGATCGACGAGACGATCGAACTCTGCCGCCAGCGGGTCGAACGCAACGAACGGGTTCTCATCACCACTCTGACCAAGCGCACCGCCGAGGATTTGACCGACTATCTCAGGAATGTCGGACTCAAAGTCCGCTACCTCCATTCCGACGTCGATGCGATCGAGCGGGTCGAAATTCTGCGCAGCCTGCGAGCGGCTGAGTTCGACATTCTGGTCGGCATCAACTTGCTCCGTGAAGGTCTTGACCTGCCTGAGGTCAGTCTGGTCTGCATCCTCGATGCGGACAAAGAAGGCTTCCTCCGCAGCCAAACCAGCCTGATTCAAACCGTGGGACGGGCGGCCCGTCACCTCCATGGCGAAGCCGTCCTGTTTGCCGATGTCGTGACGGATTCGATCCAGGCACTCTTATCCATCACTGAATATCGCCGACGCGTGCAATCGGAACACAACGAAGCCAACGGCATCATCCCTCGCAGCACCAGACGCAGCGACCAGGGCAGCCTGCGTCTTTTCACCAATGGCAAAGCAGTCGAAAGCTCCCTCGTCGCCGAGAGCGGGGCGGACGTGGATACCCTCACCGTGATCCGGGAGCTGGAGGAGGAAATGCAGGAAGCCGCCAGCCGACTTGAGTTTGAACGCGCCGCGCTCATCCGCGACCAAATCGGCAAGCTGAAAGTCGAGGTCGGGGAGAAGCCGCTCGAAGTGAAACGGAAAAAACTCCGTTACTGAAACCCGCCGGCGAGACCCTCGTTTTTTCATCGCCAAGTTTCTGGATCCTGTCAATGATTCCCCCCATGTCCTTACCCCATCCAGCTTCACCTTCGGGAACGGAGCCCTCGCGTGCGTTGCGGGCGGAGGTGTCGTTGTTGCGAAGGGAGGCGCAACATTTCTCGGAGTGGCTCGTCCAGAAGGGCGGAGTCGGCGAGCAACTGCTCTGCGATGTCGCGAAGCTTGGCACTCAGGCGGAGCGGTTTGAAGGCGAACTGGACACCTGGTTTCCGATTGATTCGTCCGAAACGCCGGATGCCACTTTCCTGAGATCAGCCCGTCACGATGCCCGCAACCACCTCAATCATTTGTTCGGCGGGACCCAACTCATCCAGATGACGACCACCGAACCCGAGACCCTCGCGATGGCGGGCCGCATCGCCAGCCGACTGGAGGCTTGCCTCAGTTTGGTGTCCAAGGCGGGGGCCGAGAAGGAGCCGTCAGGTGCATCGCCTCTGCCCCAGGAAACTGCGACTGCGGCTGCGACATACGCCCATCCGATCGCACTCCCTCAAGTCGCCGGTCACACGGGCCGCCTTCTCGTCGCTGACGACGATCCCGAGAACCGTGAAATCCTTGATCGTTTGCTGAGCCCTCTCGGCTTTCAACTGGCCTTTGCTGTCAACGGGCGGGACGCGATCCGCCAGATCGAGAGCGAGGACTTCGACGCCGTTCTCCTCGACATCCAGATGCCGGAGATGGATGGCTTCCAAGTACTGGCCCACCTGCATGAAACCGGCCATCTGAGGCACACCCCGGTCATCGTCGTGACCGGTCTCCAAGAGGAACAAGATGCGGTCCGCTGCATCGAAATCGGAGCGGAGGATTTCCTCTCCCGGCCGATCCGCTCGGCTCTGTTGATGGCGCGGCTCAACGCCAGTTTGGAGAAGAAACGACTGCGTGAAAAAGTGTTCGAACAACACTTCACTCCCGAACTCGCCCGCGAGCTGGCCCGCAACCCCGACCCCATGAAGATGAAGGCCAGGCAGGCCGAGGTATCTCTTTTGTTCTGCGATATCAGGGGTTTCTCCACCATCAGCGAGCGCCTCGGACCATCGCAAACCGTCGATTGGCTCAGCGGTGTCATGGGAGAATTCTCCACCATTGTGATCGATCACGGAGGCGTGCTAGTCGATTATACCGGCGACGAATTGCTTGCCATGTGGGGAGCGCCCAACGAGCAACCCGATCATGCATCGTTGGCCTGTCGCACCGCCCGGGAGATCCTCGCGAGTCTAGAACGCCTCAACGCCCTCTGGCGGGATTTGATCGGGGCGGAAACGGCGGTGGGAATCGGAGTGAACACCGGGGAAGCGCTCGTGGGGAATATCGGCACCCACCGCAAGTTCAAATACGGCCCGCTCGGGACTTGTGTCAACGTCGCCAGCCGGGTCCAGGGAGCCACGAAATACTTCGGCAACTCTCTTCTGCTGACCGGCGAGACGGCTGCCCGTCTCGATCCCGCGCATCGGACCCGACGGTTGGGGCGGGTCCAGGTTCAGAATATCGCCGCGCCAATCGACTTGCATGAACTTGAATTGCCCGGCGGAACGGTGGATTGGAATGCGTGGGCCAGGCACTATGAAGCGGCTCTCTCCTTCTTCGAACAGGAGAAATTCGGCGAAGCTTTGGCCATACTGGATCACGTGCTCGCGATGACGCCCGACGACGGACCCAGCCTGCTCCTCTCGGCCAGGATTGCCGAGAGCAGCGCCCGACCTTCGGATCGCTTTTCTCCCGTCTGGAAGCTACCGGGCAAGTGACCGGAAAACTGGTTCGGCGACACGGAGATCAGGAGAGAGAATTCTATTTTCCGGGAACAAAGTCGAACACGAAGACTTTCTCAAAGAAAGGCTTGGCGAAGGCAACAAAGGCCTCATGCGCCGGATGCGGCAAGTAGGTTGCCAATCCCGCCTTGTCGCGGAAGCTCACCACGAAACCAATGGTATAATCATCGTTGAGCGGCTCGATGTTGTCGGTCGTGCCCCACTCAAGATCGACGATGGTGTCGATCTTGCCCTTGAGAGCGACGAATTCCTCCACGACCTTGGCGATGTCTGCCGGTGTGGCGGATTCCTTAAACGCGAAGCAGACGACGTGGCGGAACCCCGCGTCTTCGGCATTTGTATGAGCGGGGGACAGGAGGGAGCCGAGCATGACGAAAAGAAGAACGCGGAAGTGTTGCACAAGTTTCATGGGAAACCTTTTGCGAAATGTGGCAATCTGTCGAACGTAAATTTCGACCCTATGAGCCAGTGGACCACCTTTCAGAAATCACTCCTTCGTTATCCCGACCTCGGTTTTTCCCTCGACACAAGTCTGATGGATGCCCCGGCGGCTTGGTCGCCTGAGATGGAGACGAAGATCGCCCGCGCCCAGCGGGACCGGGTAGCGATCGAAGCGGGCGAGATCATGAACCCCGACGAAAGCCGGGCGGTGGGTCACTACTGGTTGCGGAACCCCGACTTGGCTCCGCCGAGCGAAGGCGCTTGGATTCGGTCCGTGAAGGAACAGGTCCAGGCCTTTGCCGCTCAGGTGCTTTCAGGTGCGATCACGAACCCGGCGGGAGAGACCTTTCGCCATGTTTTGCTGATCGGAATCGGCGGATCGGCCCTGGGTCCGCAATTGGTTTCCAAAGCGCTCGTTCCCGCGCAGGCACCCATCAATCTCCTTTTTTGTGACAACACCGATCCCGGCGGCATGGACGATCTTTACCTCCAGTTGGGCGACGGCCTCGCCGAGACGCTGGTGGTAATCGTGTCGAAATCGGGAGGCACCGCCGAGACGCGCAACGGCATGCTGGAGACCGAAGCCGAGTTCAAACGACGCGGTCTTTCCTTCGCGGGGAATGCCGTGGCTGTAACAGGCGAAGGCAGCGCCCTAGACAAGCACGCCGTTGCGAACGGCTGGATCGCCCGCATCCCCATGGCGGATTGGATCGGTGGACGCACTTCTGTGATGAGCGCGGTCGGCCTGCTTCCCGCTGCTCTCCAAGGCCTCGACATCGACGCCTTCCTCGCCGGGGCCGCCGCCATGGATGAAAAGACCCGCAGCACTGACACAGCGGCGAATGCCTCTCTGCAGCTGGCCCTTATGTGGCACCATGCGGGAAATGGTCGAGGCGAGAAGGACATGGTCATTCTGCCTTACTGCGACCGGCTCGATCTCATGAGCAAGTACCTCCAGCAACTCGTGATGGAGTCGCTCGGCAAGGAATTCGAGCTGGGCAATGAGACCCGCGTCCATCAAGGAATCGCTGTCTATGGCAATAAAGGATCGACCGATCAGCACGCGTATGTGCAGCAACTTCGCGATGGTTTGGCGAACTTTTTTGCCACATTCATCGAAGTGCGCCGGACCCGTCGCCAACCATCCATGATGGTGGACGAGATGGGTTCCACCAGCGCCGACTACTTACAAGGGTTCCTTCGCGGCACCCGCAAGGCGCTATACGAGAAGGGCCGTCAGTCCATGACCATCTCCATCGAGCAACTCGACGCCTTTTCCCTCGGAATGTTGATCGCACTTTACGAACGGGCCGTTTCGTTTTACGCCAGTCTGATCAACGTGAACGCCTATCATCAACCCGGCGTGGAAGCGGGCAAGAAGGCGGCTGGCGAATTTCTGACCCTCCTCAGTCGCGTGAAGCAGCATCTCGCCGAGACCGGTTCTTCGGGCGTGACCGCTGCCACAATGGCCTCCAATGTCGGTGAATCCGATCTGGAAGCGGTCTTCCATTGTCTCACCCATCTGGCGGCGGCAGGCTTCTGCACGGTCAGTCCCGGAGCGTCGGCCGGAGAGGATGAGTTTCGCTGTTAAGAGGCATTTTTGCCTGAAATCGGGCGAATACCGGGCAAAACCCGAGCAATCGGCGAGATGGACTGAAAAGGGGCCATTTTTCGAGTAGAAATGCGTCCAAATCGTTGATCTTTCGGGCTTTTGGGACTAGGTAGAGGGATCGTTTTTCGGTTCCCTAGCGAGGGTTCCGCCGTGCAATTTACCGTCTCGAAATCTGCCCCCCCATGTCCGACCCTCTCGACCTTACTCCTCCCAAGCCCACCGGAAATTACGATGCCGGACAGATCGACAAATTGGAGGGTCTCGAAGCCGTGCGGAAGCGTCCGGGGATGTATATCGGAGACCCCACGACGGAGCGCGGCCTGCACCACACCGTTTTCGAAGTGCTCGACAACTCAATCGATGAGCACCTTGCCGGGTATTGCAATAATATCATCATTACGATCCACGGAGACGGCTCGGTTTCGGTGGAGGACGACGGACGGGGCATCCCGGTGGATATGCATCCCAAGTTCGGTATTCCGGCCGTCGAGTTGGTGCTGACGAATCTGCACGCCGGCGGGAAATTCGGTCAAGGAGCTTACAAATTTTCCGGCGGTCTTCACGGGGTGGGAGCGAAGTGCGTCAACGCCCTCTCTGACTGGTTCACCGCAGATGTCTATCGACATGGTAAAATCCACCACATCGCCTTTGAGCGAGGAGCCACCACCAAGCCGCTCGCGGTTATCGGGCAGCTGAGTGATCCAACTCAGACGGGGACAAAAATCAGCTTTTTCCCCGACACGACGATTTTCACCGGCGGGATCAAGTTTAACTTCGATTACCTCTCCACCCGGATGCGGGAGCTGGCCTTCCTCAACCCCGGGGTCCGCATCGTCATGATTGATGAGCGGGCGGACTCGGAGCGCAAGAAGGAATTCTTCTACGAAAAAGGCATCGTCGAATTCGTGCTCCAACTCGGCGAGAACAAGGAGCTGGTCCATCCCAACCCCATCGTGCTCGCCGGAAAGCGCATGGTCGAAATCGATGACGATGGCAAGACCGCCGAAGACGAGTGCTACGCCGACATCGTGATGCAATACACCGGCGAGTATCACGAGAACATCCTCTGCTACGCGAACTCCATCCCCAACGGCGACGGTGGAGCCCACCTCTCAGGCTTCCGCGCGGCGGTGACCCGGGCGGTCAACAACTACGCCAAGGTCAACAAGCTGCTCAAAGACAAAGATCCACCTATCACCGGAGAAGACTGTCGCGAGGGCTTGATCGCCGTCATTTCGGTGAAGCATCCCAATCCTCGTTTCAGTTCGCAGACCAAAGAGAAGCTGGTCAACAATGAAGTCGAGGGGGTCGTCAGTAGCATTGTTTACGAAGGGCTCTCGGCATACTTTGACGAGAACCCGTCTCTCGCCAAGCGCATGATCGAGAAAGTGGTCAACGCCGCCCGCGCCCGCGAGGCCGCTCGGCGCGCCCGCGAGACGGTGCGGAAGTCGGCCATGTCCGGCGGCGGTCTGCCCGGCAAGCTGGCTGACTGCTCTTCGCGCGACCCCTCCGAGAGTGAACTCTATATTGTCGAAGGAGACTCCGCCGGTGGCTCGGCCAAACAGGGTCGTGATCGTCGTACCCAGGCGATTCTGCCGATCCGAGGCAAGCTGATCAATGTGGAGAAAGCCCGTCTCGATAGAGTGCTGCAAAACAAAGAGATCCAGACCATGATCACCGCCATCGGGGCCGGGATCGGCGATGGGGAAATGGAGGGCTCCTTCAATATCGAAAAAGTACGTTATCACAAGATTATCATCATGACCGATGCGGACGTGGATGGTTCGCACATCCGCACTCTGCTGCTGACCTTCTTCTGCCGTCAGATGACTGAGTTGGTCAAGCGCGGCTACGTCTATATCGCCCAGCCGCCGCTTTATAAAATCACTCGCCGGAAAAAAGAACAATATGTGCAAGACGACCGCGAGCTCAGTCAGATCCTGATCTCGCTCGGAGCCGACGATGTGTCCTTGCGCAGCCTCGCTCTGCCCGACAGTGAGCCTATCGGCCATGCCGATCTCAAGGAAATTCTACAAATGCTGGAGAAGCTGAATCGCTACAGCGATTCCATCGCGCGGAACGGCGGGGATTTTGCAGACTACTTGGCAAAGGGGCTCGACGGAAAACTGCCCGAGTATCTCGTCCAGGTCCGCGAGGGCAACGAAGTCCATCTGCATTACTTCCTCGGGGAAGAAGAGTTGCGCGACTTCGCCACTCAGAATCCCGATTTGGCGATCTTCGGCCGCAGCCGACCCGTCGCCGAAGAGTCCACGGAGGAGCCTTCCGGAGATACCCCTCCCGAATCCCGCGCCCCCGGCGTGATCCGTCGCGCTCGCCTCGTCGAGATTCACGAAGCCCGCTCGATGACCAAGATCATCGCCGCCCTCGCGGAGAAAGGCGTGGCCATGGACCGGCTCTCGGACGAAGACCGTCCGATCTTCGAGATTCTCGAAGGCGAGGGGGCCAATGCGAAAGTGCATCCCGTCTTCAGTGTGCCTCAGATTCTGGAAACTATCGTGGAGATCGGACGTCGCGGGATGCAAATCCAGCGCTTCAAAGGTCTTGGTGAAATGAATGCCAAAGAACTTTTTACCACCACGATGGATCCGGGTGCCCGTAAGCTCCTTCGGGTCAAACTCGATGAAGAAAACCAAGTCGAAGCAGACCGCATCTTCACCATTCTGATGGGCGACGTCGTCGAGCCACGCCGGCAGTTCATTGAGGACAATGCGCTGAGCGTGCGGAATTTGGACATCTAAAAGATGTCCTGTCACGGGTCATGAGACATGGGTCACGGGTAAGAATGAGGAGATGGATATCGATGATCTTGAAATCTACCGAGAGTCCATGCGCTTCGGTGACGCCGTTTGGAATGAGGTCACTCCCTGGGATTACTTCGCCAAGGATACCGTGGGGAAACAACTCGTCCGTTGTGCGAATTCCATTGCCGCAACCATTGCCGAAAGCCACGGGCGTTTCCATTCTACCGAGAATAAGAACTTCTGCCGTTATGCCCGAGGTTCCCTTCAAAAGTTCATCACGTTCCTGACAAAGGCTCAGAACCGGAATCTCATTTCACCCGAATCGGCGACGACCCTTATCAACGTCCTGACATTCTCCGCAAGCGCCTCAACGCCTACATCCGCACCATCTGCGAAAAGGGAAAGTCCTAGCCCGCGCTCAAAAGGCGACAACCTACGCATCGCTCCATTTCTTAACCCATGACTCACGTCCTGTGACTCATGATTAACTTCGCCTCGCTCCGATTCCCGACCCGTGACCTCTTCCTCGTGACCCATGACTCCTGACTCCGAACTCCCCCCTCTCCCCGCATCCCCACCTCCGCCGCCCTCGCCAGGTGGAAGCATCGAGCCCATCAGTGTAGCAGATGAGATGTCGAGTTCCTTCCTCGACTACTCGATGTCGGTCATTATTTCGCGGGCCTTGCCCGATGTGCGCGACGGACTGAAGCCTTCCCAGCGGCGCATTCTCCTAGCGATGAATGACCTCGGCCTGGCGCCCGGACGCCAGCATCGAAAATGTGCGAAAATTTGCGGTGATACCTCCGGTAACTATCACCCCCACGGCGAGGCGACGATCTATCCGACGCTCGTGAACATGGCCCAGCACTGGTCCATGCGAGACACCTTGATCGATGGCCAAGGCAACTTCGGCTCGGTCGAGGGCGATCCTCCGGCCGCGATGCGTTACACTGAGGCCCGCCTCACCCACCTCGGCCACGCGCTCATGGCCGACATGGACAAGGCCACCGTCGATTTCGTGCCGAACTACGACGAGACCCAAACGGAGCCGGTCGTTTTCCCGGCGGCTTTTCCGAATCTTCTCGTCAATGGCGGCACCGGCATCGCCGTCGGCATGGCGACGAACATCCCGCCTCACAATCTCGGTGAGGTGGTCGATGGCATCTGTGCGACCATCGACGATCCTGACATCTCTCTATCGCAGTTGCTCAATTACATCCAAGGTCCCGACTTTCCGACCGGATGTACCATCCTCGGACGACGGGGAGTGTATGACTACTTCACCACCGGTCGCGGCAGCATCCGGGTGCGCGGACGAGCCACGGTGGAAGAGGATGCCAAGGGTCGCGAGCAGATCATCATCACCGAGATTCCCTACATGGTGAACCGGGCCCGCCTTGTTGAGCGCATCGCGGAATTGGCTAACGCGAAAATCCTGCCAGAGATCAGCGCAGTTCGTGATGAGTCCGACGAAAACACCCGCGTGGTCGTCGATCTCAAGCGCGATGCCCGCGCCCAAGTGGTGCTGAACAATCTCTACAAGCAGACCCAGTTGGAGAACTCTTTCTCCGCCAACATGCTGGCGATCGACGAGCGCCGTCCCCGCTTGCTCAACGTCAAGGACGCCATCGTCTGCTACATCGAGCATCGCCGTGAGGTGGTGCTTCGTCGGACGCGTTACCTGCTCGGCAAAGCGGAGGAGATGGCGGAGAAACTGGAGGCTTTCCTCCTCGCCCTCGGCAATCTTGACGACTTCATCAAAATCATCCGCGACTCGCGCACCCGCGATGAAGCGCGCGAGAAAATCAAGGCCTACACCTTCCCAACAGAAGCGGCGGAAGCCCTCGGGCTTTTCCTACGCGGTCAGGCCAGCCTGAAAGCGCAGCCCGGTCGGTATGTCCTGACGGATCGCCAGGTAGATCACATCCTCGAACTGAGACTCTATCAATTGGTCGGCCTTGAGCGAGACAAGATCAAAAACGAATACGACGAGCTGCTTGGAAAGATCAAAGACCTGCTCGACATCCTTGCCCGCGAGGAACGCGTCCTCCAAATCATCAAAGACGAATTGCTCGACATCAAGAATCGCTATGCGACGCCTCGTTTGACGAACTTCGGTGCCGACGAGGGCGAGATCAATACCGTCGATCTCATCGCCAACGATGCGAATATCATCACCATCTCGCATCGCGGTTACATCAAGCGGACCCCTGCTGCCGAGTTCCGCACCCAGGCACGTGGGGGCAAGGGACTCAAGGGCATGGAGACCCGTGAGGCGGCCACTGATGATGATGCCGCCGATTTCGTCGAGCATCTCTTTGCCGCGACCGCTCATGACTACCTGATGTTCTTCACCGACACCGGGCGCGTCTATATCGAACGAGTCTTCCAGATTCCCGAAGGCAGCCGCACGAGCAAGGGCCGCTCCATCAAGAACTTGCTGAATCTGCAACCCGAGGAAAAAGTTGCGGCGGTCCTGCGGATTGAGGCCGAGGGCAGCGAGGATCGCAACGCGACTTTCGCCGAAGATCGTTACGTGCTGTTCGCGACGCGCTCAGGCAAGGTGAAAAAGACGCAGCTTTCTGCGTTCCGTAATTTCCGCAAGGACGGCATCATCGCTATCAAGATCGAAGAGGCCAATTCGCTCATCGACGTGAAATTGACCAGCGGCAGCGACGACATATCCCTCGTCACCAATCAAGGCTATGCGGTGCGCTGCTCGGAGAACGACATTCGTCCGATGGGTCGCGACTCCGCCGGGGTCGCCGGGATACGTCCTCGGGGGGAAGATTTCCTCGTTTCCCTCACCGTGGTGGACGGAGAAACTCACCTGCTGGTGGTCAGCGAACGCGGCCTCGGCAAACGCACTCCCTTTGAAGACTACCCCACCAAAGGGCGCGGTGGCAAAGGCGTCATCACCATGAAGGTAACCGAGAAAACGGGAACGGTCATCGCTGCTCTCAAGGTTGCCGAAGACGACGAGATCATGCTCATGACCAATACCGGTCAGTCAGTCCGGATCCGCGCCAATGACATTCGTATCACCGGACGCAATGCTTCCGGCGTGAAACTGATGAATTTGAAAGACGGCGAGACGATCCAGGATGTCGCCCGGGTCATCAGCGATGAGGTCACCGCCGAAGTTGCTGGGACCGTCCCCAGCGGAGACGAGGACTCCGACATTCCTGATTCTACAGACTCCTCCGATTCTACCGATTCTACCGATTCTACCGATTCTACCGATTCTACCGATTCTACCGATTCTACCGATTCTACCGATTCTACCGATTCTACCGATTCTACCGATTCTACCGATTCTACCGAT
>Ga0105044_10013660_pt1 | contig 11014 bp, 10 predicted proteins | sample MAT01_FD_78092 | JGI IMG/M metagenome (GOLD analysis project Ga0105044, IMG submission 78092) | Freshwater microbial communities from Lake Fryxell liftoff mats and glacier meltwater in Antarctica - MAT-01 | ecosystem: Environmental > Aquatic > Freshwater > Ice > Liftoff microbial mat | place... | reverse complement strand
TGGTATCCGGAGTGGAAGGCTTCGTTGGATGGCGTGGACTGCGGCATTCAGCGGGTGTTTCACTGCTTTCGCGGAATTCCGATTGAAGTGGGGCACGATACCATTGAACTACGATATCAACCGATGCGTTTCTGGATTGGACTTTGGGTTTCCGTGGCGGCGATGATCGTGGTGTTTGCAGTTTTTGTTATGGATTTCAGGCAGCACGAAGTCCCAGGAAAGTTGTGCCTGCAATTCAGACCTTCTGAGTCCTGATGGCGTTTTCCAGTGGTTCGCGGGGAATCACGGCAGCTATCTGAGCGTGATCCTGCTGATCGCGTTGGGAGCGTTTGAGTTCGCCGGAATCGGCCTGCTGATCGCTAGCCGTGCGAAGACGCTGGAAGCGGTCTCCGGGCTGATGAATCTCGCGATGGTGCCGATGTGGATCGGTTCAGGGATATTCTTTTCGGCGAAACGCTTTCCGGCGTTTGCTCAACCGCTGATTGAACTGCTGCCGTTGACTCCGCTGATTGCCGCGTTACGACACGTGATGCAGGAAGGAGCCAGTGTTCTTCAGATTCTGCCCGAGCTGGGTTTAATCACGATCTGGGGAGCGGTGGCGTTTGTCGTTGCCATCCGCGTTTTTCCCCCGGAATGATTGAAGGCAGGAGCAACGCTACCCAAATCGCGGAGCTCCTGATCCACTATTTTCAATGAATCCACATGACAGCTTTCTGTGTTCCTGCATGTGCGGCAGGCAAGCAATTGCGAGAAACTCTTAATGTTGTTTGAATTGAGAGATTCTGTCCCGGAGGTGTCTTTAGCTTGGATCCCTGTTTGAGATCCGTTAACATGCGGTGTGCATCGTCGTGCGGCGCTGATCTGGATGACAATCGTGGTTGGCGAAGTGTTCGACGACGCCCAGCGGCAATCGTTTTCTCGCGTCACTGTAGGCACCGGATTTTTCCGAAAGCGTCTTTTCCCTCACACGCTTTCAATTGATTTTTCGGCGCAGAAACATATAGAAACCAAAGGGTTTTCGAACGCTGGCAAAGCGTTTGCGGGGCGGTTTTTGTAGACCTCCCCGAAACACCGGATGAGCCAACATCTATTTCTAAAGTGGGTGCCATTGAGCGCTAGCCGCCGGTTTTCGACGGTCACCAGAAATCTGCCGCTCGCGCAATGACCGACCTGGAAATAACATGCTCAGAAGAATAAGTAACAATGTCTGAAACAAAGACTCCTGATTCCGCAACCATGCAGCTGTCTCTCGCGCCCCTGCTGCCACTGGCAAAGACGATTGGCCAATCGATTCCCTACGAACGATTCCTCGACTGTGTCCATTGTGGACTTTGTACATCTGCATGTCCGACCTATGTGGAGACCGGCGACGAAAATGACAGTCCACGCGGACGAATCTACCTGATGCGTTCGGTGGTGGATGGGCGCCTGCCGCTGACGGACAACGTGCGGCGGCATCTGGACTTATGCCTTGATTGCCGAAGTTGCGAAACGGCCTGTCCCAGTGGCGTGCAATACGGACGACTGATCGAACCGTTTCGTGTTGAAATGCACGAACTGGCACCGGCGAATGCTGCCGCAGATTCGCAGCATGGAACGTTACAGCGGCCGAGCGGACATCGGCCCGATTGGTTTCATCGCTGGATCATGTACGGACTGTTTCCTCATCGCGGTCGCATGCGTTGGGCGTTGAAGCCGGCCCGTCTGATGCAGGTGCTGGGAATTGATCGGCTTGCAGACAAGATTGGAATGACACGTCTGCTGCCGGTAAAACTGCGTCGGATGCAGGCTCAATTGCCGAAGCTCAAGGCATCACTTCCGGAGCTTCCTGCATTCCTGCCAGCCAAAGGAATCCGGCGGGCTCGCGTGGGCCTGTTTATCGGTTGCGTGGCCGATGCCATGTTTCGACACGTTCACTGGGCCACGGCCCGTGTGCTGCAGGAAAACGGCTGCGATGTTGTGATTCCGCGCAGTCAGGGGTGCTGCGGTGCCATTCATTACCACAGCGGCGCCTCGCAACCAGCGCTTCGACTGATGCAGCAGAATATCCAGGCATTTCAGGACGAAAAACTGGATGCCGTGATCGTCAATGTTGCAGGCTGTGGTGCGATGATGAAAGACTACAGCCATATCTACAGCGAGCTGACAGGCCAAAAGGAAGAGCATCTGACGGCGAGCGGATCTGACGAGACCAGATTCTGCCGTCAGGTGAAGGACATCAGCGAATTCCTGATGACCCTGGGACCGATCAAACCACAAGGACGTGTTGAAGCCGTCGTGGCGTATCAGGATGCATGTCACCTGCAACATGCTCAGAGGATTCGCCAGCAGCCGCGAGACTTGCTGAAACTCATTCCCGGAATTTCCGTACGTCCGATTGCCGAAGCAGAACTCTGTTGCGGGGCAGCGGGAAGCTACAATCTGACACAACCCGAAATGGCCGATCGCCTTGGGCGACGCAAAGTCGGATGCCTGATGGACGTAAAGCCGGACGTCGTGGTTTCCGGAAACGCCGGCTGTTCGCTGCAGTTGCAGGCCAAACTGAAGGAAGCAGGTCACGATGTCGCGGTGCTGCATCCGATGGAACTCCTCGACCTGAGTTACCGTGGCGGACACTTGAGCGAACTCACATGACACGACTGGAATCAATGCTGGAATCAACGAGTCACCGTCCTCCGATCCGCGCGGTCGTGTTTGACATGGACGGCCTGATGCTGAACACCGAGGACGTGTTCGACCTCGCTGGTCGGCAACTACTGGAACGACGCGGTTTAGAAATGACGGACGTGATTCGCCACAGCATGCTGGGACGCCGCCCGGTCGATGCGTTCACAGCCTTGAAACTGCATACCGGTATGACCGATCGCATCGAAGATCTGATGTACGAAACCAGGGAACTCTTCGAAGCCATCGCCGAGAATTGTCTGGCAACGATGCCTGGGCTGCACGATGTGCTTGAGTTGATCGAATCGCTTGACCTGCCACGGGCCGTTGCTACGTCGTCACCGCGTGCTTACATGCAACCGTTGCTGGAACGCTTTGACCTGCTGCATCGATTCCACTTTACGCTGACTGCCGAAGACGTCACGCACGGCAAACCACACCCGGAAATCTATCAGATGGCAGCCAGTCGGTTGAATGTATCACCCACTGAAATGCTGGTCCTGGAAGACAGCGAGACTGGCACCCGCGCCGCGCATGCTGCCGGAGCCTACATCGTGTCTGTCCCCAACCGCCACACTGTCGTCGGCGACTTCAGCATGAGTTGTCTGGTAATCGACAGCCTCCTCGACAAACGCCTGCACGACCTGCTGCGATCTCCGTAACCCTGGACAGGCCGTAGGGGAATCGAATACTGCGTGCCGGCTGATCGAACCCAGCGAGGCATCGTGGCTTCGCCGCTCGCCTCAGACCGATGGATTGTAAGACGCTTTTGAGCGTGAGGACATCCTGTCGAATCGCAGTCGCGGCGTCCTGCCGCGAAAGTTTATCGCATTCTGGCCAACTCCGGAGTGTGAAACGGAGACGGGCCGAGTTCCTGAAGCTCGGTCCATAGCTGCGATTGCTGTAGCTTGGACATTCATGTCCGAGATCCTGGCCATGCGACGGACATGAATGTCCATCCTACATTCGATCGTTCCGACATCGCAGACAAAACTTGACTCATCTGCTACATGTTTGGAAAGGTAAGCGTAGCTATCGTCCCGGGAAGGCCGTTTCAAAACTTCAAATGAACCCTCTGGCTATGGGATTCAACCATGAGTTGCGGAACTCAGGTTACTTTCGATGAATTGTCATGACCGAGTGTGGCTGGAGTTGGAGAGTCAGGGAATCGCCGGTTATTGATTCCGGTGTAACTTTCGCATTTGGTTCCAACGAATCGATTTGCCATTCCATCCGTTTGCCTTGAGGCCATGATGCGAGATTCACCGTCAAGTTGTATGACTCCTGAGAATGATTACTCACAAAAACTGTACATTGCGTTCGATCCGGATTAATTCCTGCCAGAACCACGACCGCATCGGGAAGGTTGCCGCTGACGGAGAGTCGTGACGTCGTCTGCAACAACATCGCGAATAGTTTGAACGATTCAAAGTTCTTGTGGGGAACGCCGTGCTCACTGAACATTCCGAAGCCATGGATGTCGGCGTCGTTCCGGCAACGGTCCAGAAAACCACGCACGAATGGCGAGGGGGTTAATCGGTCCGCGTTGAGCTCTCCTGCAAATCCGACGGCGGGACCACCCACGCGCAGGTCTGGAAATTGAGTCTTGATGGCTTTGGCTGCGGCTGCGTAGATGCGAAAGTAATCTTCGTCGGATCCGGTCCACATCGCCGGGCGGTTCTCTGGTTCATTCCAGATCTCCCAGTACTGGATGTTGTGACGGAAGCCGTTCGCCCATTCATCGTTGTAGTGACGCACAATACCAAGGCATATCGCCGCCCATTTGTCAGCGTCGGCCGGTGGATGCACATGATATTTTCGATGTGTATGTTCAATGCTCTCACCCAGACGAAACACGATTTGCGAATCGGTATTGACAATCGACTGGACATAATCGTCCGTGCGACTGAAGTTGTAGCTTTCCGGAAGTTCCGGGTCTGCGTCCGGGTTGGGAAAGAGCACATGGATATCGACGACATCCGCGTTCGGCCAATGACAATCGTGCAACCTGGTCAACGGCACTTGCAGTTGGCGATGCGCGTCCGACAAATCCAATGTATCTCCTGAGTGAAGCGTGCCGCCATTGACACCATGCAAAGGTCAGATTTGGCCAACGACAGACGAAACATCGACGTTGAACTCAATTTTTTGTGACTGGCCGAATGCACAAAACGAGAAAATCGACCACGCGAGCCCTGTCGTCGTCGCTCTCCAGAATGCCTTACGGACTTGATCAACCCATACGGGAGGCCAATTGGAACGAGATTCTTTACGATTTGTCAGCATTCGTTTCGGTCCGTCATCCATCAAGAAAACAGAGATCCACTGATCAATTGCCAGCAAACTGTTTTGCGTCGCGCTGCGTAAAGTGTACCAGGACATTGCGGAGCAATCCTTCCATGGCAGTGCCAAATGGACGAAACAGGTGGTTTGGGGTTCTCTCCGAATCTGCAGGCGACTATCGTGCGCAGTTACGGATTTTGGTCCTCTGAGAAATGCCGGGCTTTTGAAGGAAGTGAGCGAAATGCGCAGGTCGACTCTGGCTTTGTTGGGATTAACGTTAGTTGTGGCTGCTGCAGTCGTGTTGATGATGCTTCGCAGGGATTCAGCGTCAAATGCACGGCTTGTCACTGAACCGGACGGCGCAACTCCTCGGATTTCGGAGAGTGAATCGACGTCGTCCGCAACGGCACAGCCTGACGCTTCGGCCCAGCCTGACGCAACGGCACAGCCTGACGCAACGTCGGACGAGGCAACTTCGTCGAACCTTCCACTTGTTGAAGACAAGAAAGAGAATGATGAAGAGGACAAACCAGCGGCAACGCCAGTGGTGCCGCTGAAGTTTCCGTCGTGGCCGACACCAAAGCTGGCTCTCGTCGCGACCGGCGAACAACTGGGGTATTTTGAACCGTGCGGATGCACGGCCAATCAGCTCGGGGGAATGTCTCGTCGCGCATCGTTGTTTGAAAAGATCCGATCGCTGGGCTGGGATGTGCGTGGCATCGATGTCGGCAGCCTTTCGCGTCGCACGGGAACGCAGGCAAGGCTTAAATTCGAAACAACGCTCGAGGCACTGCGGGAACTCAAATACGTTGCGTTGGGCCTCGGGCCGGAAGAACTGAAACTTGAACCCGGCTATTTACTTTCGCAGCATCTGTCTGATGGCGATGAGCCCTTGAAGTTTCTGGGGGCCAACCTGACATTTTTCGGATCGAAAGATCTGGGTACACCCTTGCCATCGGCGATTTTCGAAGTCAATGGCATCAAGGTCGGTGTCACGAGCGTGATGAGTGATTCGATTCGGAAAGCAGTGATCCCCGACATGACTCCAGATGAAGGTGCCAACGCGGAAATGCACTGGACCGATCCGGCTGAGGCGCTGACCTCTGTCCTGAAGGAGTTTGATGAGGCCAGCGTGACAGTCCGAATACTGTTGGCTCAAACGACACTCGAAGAGTCGAAGAACCTGGCGGAAGATTTTCCCAGTCTCACGCTGATCGTGCGTGCCAACGGGTTTGGAGAGGGAGCGGACAATGCAGAAATGGTAGGCAGCGTTCGATTGATTGAAGCGGGGAAAAAGGGCAAAGCGGCAGGCGTCATTGGTCTGTATCCGGACGACGCAGAGAATCCCGTGCGATTCGAACTGGTGCCGCTCAGTGCCGAGCTGTTCTCTGATTCGGAACGTGTGACACAATTGATGCAAGGCTATCAGGATCGACTCCGGTCGGAAGCCGTCGCTAAGACCGACGGAGCGGTGCCGCATCCGACAGGAGCCATTTATGTCGGCGCGTCGAAGTGTGGTGAATGCCATACGCAAGCGTACGAAATCTGGAAAAACACGCCCCATGCACATGCGTTCGAAAGCCTCGACCCAACTTTTCAGCGGAAGGGTTTTGAACGTTTACAGGGTGTGAACAAGTCGTTTGATCCGGAATGCATTGCCTGCCATGTGACGGGCTGGGATCCTGAGGAGTATCTGCGATATGAGAGTGGTTTCTTGAATGAAGAGTTCGCGACGGACGATGCGGAAAAGCAGCTTCAGGGGCTTTTGGCTGGTAATCAGTGCGAAAACTGTCATGGTCCGGGAAATCGGCATGTGGAATACATCGAAGTCGACAATAAGGCCGCTGCGATCAATGAAGTGAAAGTCACGCTGCTCCAGGTGGAACAGACCTGTAACAAGTGTCATGATGGTGACAACAGTCCAGGATTCAAGTTCGAAAAGTACTGGGAAGACGTGAAACATTATGGCAAAGATTGACGGAGCGTAATTCTGATGAGCTTTGACGCATTTGCCGAACTGGAAGCACTTTGTCAGGCACCCGTACCGACGGCGTATCGAGCTTCTTTGACGAAATACCCCGAAACGCTCCGGGGGGCTGTGCGAGCCGATGACGGCAGTGATGCAGAGGGATTTGTCTCCGAAGCCGAGTTGCTCGCCGATCCCGTTGAGGTGCTCCGAATCAACCGCGAAGTGCGACTCGATAGTATTCTGGATCCCGAAGGTCGGGAATTTCGCTGGCCCACCCCCTTCCTGGTCATTGGCGAAACGGGTGATGGAGACTATTACTGCATTGATGCTTCCGGGGAACATGAAGGCGTGTTGCAGTTTCAGCACCACGCCGTCGAATTTGAATCCGTCGCCGATTCGATGGATGAGTTTATCGAATTGCTTGTCGAATGCTTTGTCACTGGCATTGATGGTGAAGATATAGAGGGTGAGGACGACGATGAATTCGACGACCAAGAAGATGACGAGTTTGAAGACGCCGATGATCTGGAAGACGAAGAAGATTTAGACGCAGAAAATTCTGAGAAAAGTACTATGCAGTCCCCGCAGAATATCCGAGTCCATAAAGAGCAGCGTACGCTGGAACTCATCTGGGCGGAGACTGATGTCTCGCAAATTCCGTTTCGTACGGTACGACAAAACTGCCGCTGCGCCGTATGCGTGGACGAGTTCAGCGGCAAGCAACTGCTCGATCCCGATTCAATACCTGCCGATCTTGGCGTGCTGGAAATTTCGCTCTGCGGCAACTACGCGCTGCGCGTACGCTGGTCGGACAATCACGATTCCGGACTGTTTACATGGAACCACCTGCGGACGATTGCGGACAGGATCACGCTGTAGCCTGGACATTCATGTCCGAGATCTTCCCAACAAGCCGCCTGTCATCGCAGATCTGCCAAACCTGTTACCTTTCACTTCGATGGCGTTGCATGGCCATACGACGGACATGAATGTCCATCCTGCATATCCTGCGACCGCATGACGCACGACGACACCACGAATCCTGAAGACGACTGCGAACTCAGCGACGACGGCATCAGAATTCGCAGGTGCCAGGCATCAGAATTCGCAGGTGCGGCATCAGAATTCGCAGGTGCCAGACACTTTACGTTGCAATTCGCAGGTGCCAGACACTTTACGTTACCTCCAGACACTTTACGTTACCACGAACTCAAGGGCAAAGCCGCGACAGAAGTTCAGACTGTCTGCGGCTACTTCACCAACAATGCCAGTCGCATGAAGTACCACGAATATCTGGCGGCGGGTTACCCGATCGCCACCGGAGTGATCGAAGGTGCCTGCCGTCATCTGGTGAAAGATCGCATGGAACGCAGCGGGATGCGGTGGTCCGTCGAAGGCGCGCAGCCGATGCTGCACATCCGAGCGATCCACCAGTCTTCCGATCGCGATGACTTCTACAAAGTCCGAATCAAGACCGAATTAAAATCCCTGTACCCGCACAAATCGCGTATCAAGAACTACAATCCATGCCCCGCATAAGCCTGCGGGATGCCAGCCATACCCGTGCCAACTTGCCTGGCACGAGCGAACGTTTTGGGGTTAGTTCAGGATGCGTGACGACGGGCATCCGCGGTTGGCTTGCCCAACCGGAAGGCAAAGGTTTGCTGGTGAAACCTGGCTTCCTGCCAGGCAAGCTGGACAGGGGAGCGATGGCGTTTACGATTGTGTGCTAATTCCAAATCGTACGTTCCTGCCGGACAAGCCGGCAAAGGGGACGGAAGGAAAACAGAACTTTTTCGCCCCAGAAAATCATAGGGCAATACCAGGTTTTTAACGGCCCAGCGCTAGCCTGCGATCGCAGCGCAGCAGGCTTGAGCATGTAAAAAATCGCTTCATTGAGATCCGTGCCCCAGATCACTACAATTTGGCCTGTTACGCGCTCAACAGGCTGCCGTTTTAAGATCCTGACTTTTAATTCGCACAAATTCCTTGGAGAACGATTTCGTATGATCAACCCTTTGTCACGTCGATCATTCCTCACATCATCTGCAGTCGCTGCGGCTGTAGCGACCGTTGGATCAAACGCCTCAGCAGCCTTTTTTCGTCCGGCTGCTAAGTTCGATATTTCCATCGCAGAATGGTCGATTCATCGAGCCCTCTTTAAGAAGAAGGTGGATCACCTGGACTTTTCGAAAATTGCCAGGGAAGAATTTGGCATCGAAGCTGTCGAATACGTCAATCAGTTTTTTATGGACAAGGCGCAGGACAAAGCGTATCTCGCGGAGCTCAACAAACGGGCACATGACCTTGGCGTTAAACAATTGCTGATCATGGTTGATGGTGAAGGTCAATTAGGAGATCCGAATCTGAAGACCAGAATGGAAGCAGTGGAGAAGCATTACAAGTGGGTGGAGGCCGCAAAGGAACTTGGCTGCCACTCAATCCGCGTGAATGCAGCCAGCAGCGGAAGCTACGAAGACCAGATGTACCGCGCGGCAGACGGGCTGCGTGCTTTATCGGAATTCGGCGCGACGCACGGCCTGAACGTGATTGTGGAAAATCACGGCGGTTTGTCTTCCAACGGCGAATGGCTGGCCGGAGTCATGAAGCAAGTCGACCTGAAGAACTGCGGAACCTTGCCTGACTTCGGAAACTTCAGAGTCAGTAAGGACGAGGAGTACGACCGATATAAAGGCGTCACCGAACTGATGCCGTTTGCAAAAGCCGTTAGTGCAAAGTCACATGACTTTGATGACAAGGGCAATGAAACTCATACGGATTTTTTCAAGATGATGAAGATTGTCCTGGATGCCGGTTACTCAGGCTACGTCGGCATTGAATACGAAGGCGACCAGCTGGATGAGTACGCAGGCGTGAAGGCCACAAAGGCACTGCTGGAACGTGTTCGTAGCGAACCTGGCTGAGTAATAGTGAATTCTCGTTAGACGAATCGCGGCCCGGCATTCGACATGCCGGGCCTTTTTTTCCTGACTCTTGAGCGTCGTTCGCTTCCTGTCGCCTGGATATTCATGTCCGAGATCTTCCCAACAAGCAGCTTTAAAAAAGGGGTCAGGAATCAATAGCCAAATGGCCCGGAGGGTGCTCCGCACTAGTGGTTATCACGGTAGGGACGGCTGTCGCCAGCCGCCCCTCGCACAGATCCGTACTTGACGAACTACGTCAAACGGCTCCTTTCTTGAGTCGGGCGCAAAAGCGTTGGATGGGATATAGATGGGTGATGCGTGGACGAGGCAAATGCCGACGGACAAGCCGCTGCATTCTTTCCCATGTCCACTTCCTGCGACCACACTGACTCCGCCGACGGATCACCTCCAGCCAGAGCCGAGTGGTCTCGTCAACAAAACGACACAAGCAGTGACTGTTGCTCGGAACGGCGTGATAGTTCAGCCAGCCCTGCACAACACTCCGCAGCCAGCGACCCGTTTCGCCGATCGGACGATGCATACGTGTCCGCAGTTGCTCTTTGATCTTCTGAAGGGTCGCACGCACGCGTTCGGCAATCGAGTGACGATGGATCGTGAACCAGCCGTGCTCCTTCGTCTGGGCACACTTGTGAGTGAAACCCGGAAAGTTGAAAGTCTCTGGCCGGCTCTCGCGATGCCGCTCTCGCCGTTCGATGACGTACTTCCCAAACTCGATCAGTCGAGTCTTGTCCTTGTGCAGCTTTAAGCCAAACTGGGCAAACCGTGTGTGGAGTGCTTCCAAACACGCGGTCGCCTCGCTGTGGTTTTCGAAGCCAATCACAAAGTCGTCTGCGTAACGAACCATAACAACATTGCCGCGACAGCTCTTACGCCACCACTGAATCCACATGTCGAAGACGTAATGCAGGTACACGTTCGCAAGCAACGGTGCCCTGTTGCGACGTTCGCACCGAAGTGCAAAACCGACCGCGCCTTGAGGAGTGCCCACGGTGGTCTGTGACCACTCGCCGTCTTCACTCACTCCGGCTCGAAGCAATTTGCGGATCAGACGGAGAATGCGTGGATCGCCAATCCGACGTTCCAGAAACCTGATCAGCTACTCGTGGTCGATCGCGTCAAGGAAGCCCTCGATATTGGCCTCCACGTTCTGCTC
>Ga0105044_10013658_pt1 | contig 11014 bp, 9 predicted proteins | sample MAT01_FD_78092 | JGI IMG/M metagenome (GOLD analysis project Ga0105044, IMG submission 78092) | Freshwater microbial communities from Lake Fryxell liftoff mats and glacier meltwater in Antarctica - MAT-01 | ecosystem: Environmental > Aquatic > Freshwater > Ice > Liftoff microbial mat | place... | reverse complement strand
TTGGCCTTCATCGGGACCGAGTATTTGGTGCCGAAATAGAAAATATGGCCGACCTCGATGCCGCGCGCGGTGAGGCGGTCGGCCTCGCCGGTCTCGGCCTCGAAGCGGGGGGCGTCATGCATTTCCTCGGTCGCTGCGTACAGGCTGGTGCGCTCATCGACGATGGCCTGCAGGTCGTTCCAGTCGACGTCGGGGCCGGGCACCGGCATCTCGACCAGCTTGCGGTCACAGAACACCTGGCTTTCGCCGGTATCGGCCAGGACGATGAACTCGTGGCTCAGATCGCCGCCGATCGGACCGGTGTCGGCCCGCATGGGCACGGCCTTCAGCCCCATCCGGGCGAAGGTGTTCAGATAGGCCACGAACATCCGGTTGTAGGCGCGCCGGGCCGAGGCCTCGTCGACGTCGAAGGAATAGGCGTCCTTCATCAGGAATTCGCGCCCGCGCATGACGCCGAAGCGCGGCCGGCGCTCGTCGCGGAATTTCCACTGGATGTGAAACAGGTTGAGCGGCAGGGCCTTGTAGCTCTTCACATAGGCCCGGAAGATGTCGGTGATCATCTCCTCGTTGGTGGGCCCGTAGAGCAGTTCGCGCTCATGCCGGTCGGTAATGCGCAGCATCTCCGGGCCATAGGCATCGTAGCGGCCCGATTCGCGCCACAGGTCGGCCAGTTGCAGGGTGGGCATCAGCAGCTCGATGGCCCCGGCCCGCTCCTGCTCCTCGCGCACGATCTGCTCGATCCGGTTCAGCACCCGCAGGCCCAGCGGCAGCCAGGCGTAGATGCCGGCGGCCTCCTGCTTGATCAGACCCGCGCGCAGCATCAACTGGTGCGAGACGATGGTGGCGTCAGACGGCGCCTCTTTCAGTGTGGGCAGGAAATAGCGCGACAGGCGCATCGGTTGCTTCTCGGAAGTCGGCAGGGAAAGCGAGCCATAGCCGGGGGACCGGGGCGAAAGCTAGGCCGCCGCTCAAATCCTGCGCCAAAGGTCGATTCAGACCGGCGGTGCGAGGTCGGGCAGCGGCATCCAGCCGATGTAGACCAGGCCCATGACCAACGCCCACAACAGACCGGCGACCCACGTCGTGGTGATGAATTTGCGTTTCAGGTCAGGCTTGTCCGGCGCGCCCCACTGAGCCCCGTCGGTCGGCGGCTCGTGGACTTCCCGTGACGTGCCCAGCGGCAGCACCGCGAACAGCACCGTCCACCAGCAGACGATATAGATGGCGAACATGGTCAGAATGCCAATGGGCATCAGCGGGCTCCATCTCTGGGCGTTTCCATAAGTTCCACCAGCACCCCGCCCATATCCTTCGGGTGGACGAAGAGGATCTGCGTACCATGGGCCCCGATGCGAGGCTCGCCGGTCCCGAGGATGGTCGCGCCTTTCGCCCGGAGAGCGTCACGCGCGACGAGGATGTCGACCACCTCGAAACAGACGTGGTGTTGGCCGCCTTTGGGGTTTTTGGCGAGGAAGCCGTGGATGGGGCTGTCGACGCCCAGCGGTTCGATCAGTTCGATCTGGGCATTGGGCAGGTCGATGAAACAGACCCGCACACCCTGGGCCGGCAGGTCGAAGGGCGCATGCGCTTTCGTGGCCCCCAGTACGTCGCGGTACAGGGCGACACTGGCCTCGATGGACGGTGTGGCGACGCCGACGTGGTTCAGACGACCGATCATCACGTTGCCTTAGCCCGTGTCGGTGCCACGGAGAAGGCTGACGGTTCGTCGCGGTTCGGCCTCGGCGTCAGCCCCGAACCACGCCGACCCGGACGGAAGAGTTGCATACCCGCGAGTGGCCGTGGCCAATACCCGCAAAACTAGGCCGAGTCAGCCTAACCGGAACCGCATGTTGAACGTCACACTGGCCCCGGGAGCGGCGCCGGCGATCATGCCAGGCGAGATACGCGCATCCTGCGCGGCCGCGATAGCAGCCACCCCGAAACCTTGACCGACGGGGTCCTCGCTGGTGGCCGAACATCCAGAAAGCCGACCATCTGACTCTGCCCGGCAGGTAAGGGTGACGCTCGCTTCGGTCACACCTTGGGCGATAGCTTCCGCAGGAAACGTCGGCATCGGGAGTTGGACCCATGTGGGGTTGCGGATCGTGGAGGGAAGGTTCGCATCCTCGCCGGCGTTCGTTGGCGGCGTCTGTTCGGGGGCCGTGACCGGCACCGGGGCGACGACGGCGTCGCTCAGGATATCTTCAGCGATGGCGGCGCGCTTTGCGGGGGCGGTGAAGATCAGCGGCCGGGCGGCGGCTTCAACGTCCGGAGTACGGTCGGCGGCGGCGTATGGGGTCGCGACAATGACTGGCTCCCGCTGGGCGGCGATGGCGATGGAGCCCGTGCAGGCTATGCCGGCGAAGAGGCCACCCAGACAGACGGCGACTTGGCGCATGCGCGGTCCGGCGGGGCTCGCCGGAGCAAGGATGGCTTTCAGTCGAAGCATGGCGAATTTCCTTTTCTCACTGGTGAAGGTCATGGCGGGAGCGTCATTCCGAGGCATCGAATTCTTGAGCGCCTCGATCAGGGCGCGCGCGTAGAGGCGCCGCGTGGCCGCCTTGGTGCCGGCCAGCGCCAAGGCGTCACACGCTTCTTCACGAGCCGCCGCGCGGCGGCTGCGGATGCTCATCAGTAGCGGATTGATCGCCATGACGGTCAGGAGAGCTTCCTCTGCCCAGAGCTGGCGATGATCGGCGCGCTTGAGATGGGCGAGTTCGTGCGTGCAGACCGCTCGTGTCCCGGGACATTCGTGCGCGTTCGCCAAGGCCGCGGGCAATACCAGCACCGGGTTCAGCAGGCCGGCCAGCATGACATCCGATCCCGAGTGGCTGACTCTGATCACCGGAACCGGTGCGCCAATTCGGCGGGCCGCCTTTTCCAACATCTGTCGCAGAGGCGGGGTCGCGGGGGCGGTCGCACGAAGCAACCGGCGGAGACGCAGGGCCCTGACGGCCAAGGTAGCGGCCCTCACGACGGTCAAGACCGTCGCGAGGATCAGCACGACGATGGCCGCCGTGTCGCCAAGGGTACCGGTCAGGAAGCCGGAGGCTGCGTCGGCTTCGATCCCCGTCGGAAACGAGACCGTCGCCGCTTGGATCGACGAGACGGTGCCCGTTAGGACCGGAGCCGGCCCCAGCACCAGCAGGCCGACGAACAGTGGCGGGAGCGCTGGTATGTACAAGGCTGCGGCCCAGGCCTTCTCGCGAAGGACAGGATCGCCAGCCTGGCGCTCCAGCACCGTCATGATGCCCAGACCGAGCGCGGCCGTAGCCAACGAGAGCCCGAGCGACAGGGCCAAAAGTTCTGCAGTGGTCACCCCCGGTCCTCCAGCTCGTCGGCCTTGTTCAGGAACGTATCGAGCTCGGCGATGTCGTCGGCGTCGAGAATATGGCTCCCGGAGAAGGCGGCTACGGGCAATGAGCCGTCCATCTCCAGCAGGGCTGAGAGCCGGCGCATCAGCCCACTCAGAACCTGGACCTTTGGATGGACGTGAGAGTAGACCGCGATCCCGTGCACATCCCGGCGGGCCAGCATTCCCTTCGCCCGCATTCTTTCGAGCACGGTCCGGGTCGTTGATGGGGTCCAGCCGAGGTGTGCCATGACGCGGTCCTGGACTTCCCGCGCCGACAGATCGCCGTCGCGCCAGAAGCATTTGAGGATTTCCACCTCACTGTCGCTGGGGTTCGCCGGGCTCTTTGACATGTTCAGTCCGCATCAGTGTCGTTATGACGCTACACCTGTCACGCATCAGCGTCAACAGTCGTGCCTCGCGGGCTCCAATGGATTGACGCCGAACGAAAAAGGGCCGGCGACTGCGACCGCCGGCCCTCTCATGTCGTCATCCCCCGCCCGCAGGCGCAGGCAGAAACGGCCCTACAGGCCAGCCGTCATCTGCGCGACTTCCGTGGCGAAGTCCGGACCCTCGACCTTTTCGACGCCCTCGCCCAGCGCCAGGCGGACGAAGCCGGCCAGGTGCAGGCCCGGGGCACTCAGTTCCTTGCCCGTGTCGGCGACCAGCTGTTCGATGGTCACGTCGGGGTTCATCACGAACGGCTGTTTGATCAGCACGACTTCCCTCTGGAACTTGTTGATCTGGCCTTCCACGATCTTGGCGATCATGGCTTCCGGCTTGCCTTCCTCCTTGGCCTTTTCGGTCAGGACCTGACGTTCCTTCTCGATGGCGGCGGGGTCCAGATCGTCGGTGTTCAGCGACAGCGGGGCCGTAGCGGCCACGTGCATGGCGATCTTGCGGCCCAGTTCGCGCAGGGCGACCTTGTCGCCGCCGCCATGCAGGGCGACGAGCACGCCGATGCGGCCGAGGCCCGGGGATACTGCGTTGTGGACGTAGGAGGCGACCACGCCCTCGTCGACCGACAGGCGGGCGGCGCGGCGTAGCTGCATGTTCTCGCCGATGGTGGCGATCATGCTGGTCACTTCGTCCTGGACCGACTTGCCACTTTCCAGTTCGGCGCCGTGCAGACCTTCGAGCGTGGCGTGCTCGAGACCTAGTTGGGCGAACGACTTGGCGGCGTTCTGGAACAGGTCGTTGCGGGCGACGAAGTCCGTTTCCGAGTTGAACTCGATGGCGGCGCCGACTTCACCGGCTCCGACTTCCTTCGAGGCGACGGCCACCAGGCCCTCGGCGGCGACGCGGTCGGCCTTCTTTGCGGCCTTGGACAGTCCCTTGGCGCGCAGCCAGTCGATCGCGGCGCTGATGTCGCCTTCGGTCTCCTGAAGCGCCTTCTTGCAGTCCATCATGCCGACGCCGGACTTGGCGCGCAGTTCCATCACGAGGGCGGCGGTGATCTCGGCCATGGGTAGTCTCCTTGGGTATGCGTATGCGGGAACGGCCGGGCTGAACCAGCCCGGCCGTATGTCAGTTTCGCCGTCGACAGAAATCGGGGTCGGTTAGACCGCGGCTTCCTCGGTTTCGACGGCGTCGTTGGCGTCCGAGGTCGCGGTTTGGGCGGCTTTGTCGGCCACCGCCGGCTCTTCCGCGACAGCTTCGACGGTCGGCGCTTCTGCCACCGGTTCAGCGGCGGCGATCATTTCCTCGGCGACCGCCTCCGTGCCTGCGGGGGCGACGTCTTCAACCTTGGCCTTGGGGGCCCGGGCTTCGCGCAGCATCGGCTCCTCGGGGTTGATCGCGGCGCCCAGATCGACGCCCGAAGCCGACTGGCCGGCAGCGAGGCCGTCGAGAACGGCGTCGGCGATCAGGTCGCAATAGGTCTGGATGGCGCGGGCGGCGTCGTCGTTGCCGGGGATCGGATAGGTGATGCCGTCCGGATCGCAGTTGGTGTCCAGGATGGCGATGACCGGGATGTTCAGCTTGCGGGCCTCAAGGATGGCGATGGCCTCTTTGTTGGTGTCGATCACGAACATGATGTCGGGGATTGAGCCCATGTCCCGGATGCCGCCCAGCGACAGTTCCAGCTTGTCCTTCTCGCGGCCGAGGTTGACCAGCTCCTTCTTGACGCGGCCTTCGCCACCGTTCTCGAGGATGCCTTCCAGCTCGCGCAGGCGGGCGATCGAGCCCGACACTGTGCGCCAGTTGGTCAGGGTGCCGCCCAGCCAGCGGTGGTTCACATAGTATTGGGCGCAGCGTTTGGCGGCCTCGGCCACCGGATCGGAGGCCTGACGCTTGGTGCCGACGAACAGCACGCGACCACCCTTGGCGGCCACGTCGCGCACGGCAACCAGCGCCTGATGCAGCAGCGGGATCGACTGCGACAGGTCGATGATGTGGATGTTCGAGCGCGATCCGAAGATGTAGCGCTCCATCTTCGGGTTCCACCGGTGCGTCTGGTGGCCGAAATGCGCGCCGGCTTCGAGCAGCGAACGCATGGAGAATTCTGGCAGAGCCATGAAGGGTCGTGTCCTTTTTCCGATAGACGTTGCGCGGGCGATGAAAAGGACCAGCCACTCCGTCGGAAAGCTGGACCCTCGGAACGGAGCGATCGGGGATGTCTCCCCCAACCACGCCACGCCCGCGTGCGAAGTGCGGGCGGCTTCTAGGCGGGATGGGTGGAAAAGGCAAGCGGTGCAGAGCGGGTTGGGCAGCGCACCCTCTGGCATCTGTCATATATCGCGGATATGGTTTCCGGCGGGAGGGTCAATGATGAGCCATAAACCTTTGGGCATGATCGTGGTCGCAGCGTTGGTGGCCGCGGTGGCGGGATTCGCCACCTCTCAGCCGCAACCGTCGTCGCCCGTCGCGGCTACCCAGGTCGACCTGCCGCGGTCGCGGACCGATAGTGCCGCCCTTGGGCAGGCGCGGCAGGATCCCCTCGCCGCGCGCCTGCGTGGGGTGTTGGGTCAGGACCCCGCGACCGCCGCCGTACTGCAAGCCGCCGAGGCGTCCTCCGTGCCGGTTCTGGGCCCGGCCGATGCGGCCCTGCTGCGCACCGCCCGCATCTACACCGGCGACCGCCACTATATGATGGTGGTCCAGCGCGGCGACCAGATCATCGAAATCTACGGAACGGCGAAGGCCTTCCAGTCGCCGACCGCCCGCCCCGCACCACAGGGCACGCCCGGACGCCGGCCCGGCCTGACAGCGGGCCCGGCCGCCCTGCCCGTGCCGGGCCTGGCGCAGCAGGCTCCCGGTGCCGCACCTCCGACCACTGCCCGTCAGGTTCCGGCCACACGGCCCGCGAACGTCGCCACGGCCCGCGCCCGAGCCGTGGCGGCGGCCGCCGCCCAGACCCGGCCGCCGATCGGCCTGACCAATGTGCGGACCGAGCGCACCGAGTATGGCATCGACATCACCTTCAGCCGCTTCGGCGCCGCCTACAACGTCACCTTCATGTGCTCGGGACCGGGTGTGCCCGGCTGCACCGAGCCCGACGCGATCGCCTTCGCCTCGACCCTGCAACTGATCGGCGGAGGCGCGTCGTGAGACGTCTGGTCCTCACCGCCCTGCTGTTGCTGACCGCTTGTTCGCCCAGCGGTTGTGGCCAGGACCCGGGCAAGAAGGCCGATGGTCCGGCTCCGGCCCCGGGCGATCCGGTCGCCCCGGCCGAGCCCGAGGGACCGCCGGCCCCCGAACCGGTCACCTGGCCGCACGATCCGGGCGGGGCCCTGCCGCCCGGATCGGGCTCTGGCGCGACCGACCCGACCCTGTGGGCGGCGGGCATGCGCTTCCCGATGGAAGCCGGTCCGGCCTATGCCAACTCCCAGGTCTACGGCTATGGCGGCTTCGCGGCGCCCGGGCCCGGCGGCCAGTGCGATGCGCGCAACTACGCCTACCCATGGCGCGACAATTTCTGCGAAACCCGGTCCTGGACCAACGGCAAATGCCCCACCGGCAAGGGCCACCAAGGTCAGGACATCCGCCCGGCCACCTGCGAGAAGAAGGTCCATTGGGCCGTCGCAGCCGAAAGCGGAAGGATCACCGCGATCGGCAGCTACACCATCACCCTGCTGGGCGATTCCGGCCGCATCTACCGCTATCTGCATCTGGACATGGCGGGCGTGAACGCCCTGTTCCCGAACCCGGCCTCGCGCAATGTCGAGCGCGGCCAGCGTCTGGGCAAGGTCTCCGCCGACTTCGGCGGAAACGCGACCACCATCCACCTGCATTTCGAGATCAAGGCCCCCGTGGCCGACGGCGGGGGTGCCGTGGTGATGTTCGTGCCGACCTATTCCAGCCTGGTCGACAGCTACGGCCGCCTGCTGAACGGCGCGGCCTGATGCGTCAGGTGCCCCGCGGTTTCACGCGCGTGGTGGCCTCGGCCTGGGTCGGGTCCTCCGGCCAGGGGTGGCGGGGATAGCGGCCGCGCATCTCGGCCCGCACCGCCGCCCAACTGCCAGCCCAGAATCCAGGCAGATCCTTCGTCAACTGAACCGGCCGCCGCGCCGGTGACAACAGGGCGAGCGTCAGCGGCACGCGTCCTCCGGCCACGGCTGGATGCGTCGTCACGCCGAACAGTTCCTGCACCCGGATATCCACCCGTGGGCCGCCGTCCGCGGCATAGTCGATCGTGGCCGATCCCAGCGGCGTCTGCAGCCGGGCCGGAGCTAGTTCATCGAACGCCCGCTGCCGGTCCCATGGGACCAGCGATCGCAGGCTGGTCTCCAGCGCGGCGTCGGCGACGGCCTCCAGCGACTGGACCGCGTCGAGCAAAGGCCACAACCAGATCTCGCGCTGCGCCCGCAGGCCTGCGTCCGTCACATCGGGCCATCCAGTCTCTATCTCGCCCAGGAATGCCAGCCGGGCACGCAGGCCCACCGCGCGTTCGCCCCATTTCAGCCCCGCGAGACCGACCACCTCGATTTCGGCCTTCAGCGCCGCTGTGACGGCCGCCCGGTCCGGCACCCCCGTGATCCGCTCGTCGACCACGATCGCCCCGATCCGGCGGATGCGCCGCACCACCATTCGCCCCGACGGCTCGCGGGTCAGCCGGTCCTCAATCGAGATGCGGTGCTCCAGCGCCCCCGGATCGACCGGAACCGCCAGCCGGATGCGATCGCGGGCCTCCCCGCCGCCCAGTTCGGCCACTGCCAGCCAGGCCTCCCGCGCCAGCGCGTCCGTCGGGGCCAGGAAAGCGCCCCGCCCCGAGGCCAGCAACACCTCGCCCGGCCTGCCCCGCGTCCGGGCGACCCGTTCGGGAAAGGCCTCGGCCAGCAGGACGCCCGGGTCGACCTCGCCCCGTTCGCCGGTCACCCGGCCTCCCCCGGCCGCCCGCGCCCACCGCTCTGCCAGCTGCAGAGCGTCGCCGGCCCTTGGCGACCGGTCGCGATCCAGTCCGCGCAAGCGCTCCCGCAGATCGACGTCGCTTCCGCCCAGTCCGGGTTCGCTCAGTACTGCGGCCATTCGGGCACCCAGCGCCGCATCCCCTGCATCACTGGCCACCGCCACCATGTGCGCGAGGCGCGGCGGCAGTGGAATCCGGGTCAACCGTCGACCGTGGTCCGTCAGCCCGCCTGTCTCGTCGAGCGCGCGGAGCCGCTCGAGCACCTTGCGGGCCTCGGCCAAGGCTCCGGCGGGCGGTGGGTCCAGCAACGCCAGCCCGTCCGCCGACCGAGCCCCCCATCGCGCCAGGTCCAGCGCGAACCCCGTCAGGTCCGCCTCGAGGATTTCGGGCCGCTGGTGCGGAACTAGCCCCCGGGTCGCCTCTTCATCCCACAGCCGGTAACAGACCCCCGCTTCGGTCCGCCCCGCCCGGCCCCGACGCTGTTCCGCCGAAGAGCGGCTTACGCGTACCGTCGCCAGCCGGGTGAGGCCGCTTGAGGGCTCGAACCGGGGCACGCGCGACAGCCCGCCGTCGATCACCACCCGCACCCCCTCGATGGTCAGGCTGGTCTCGGCCACGGAGGTCGCTAGCACGACCTTGCGCCGGCCGGGCGCTGCCGCCGCGATGGCCCGGTCCTGCGCGTCCCTGTCCAGCGCGCCGTACAGCGGAGCCACATCGACCAACGGGTCCCGCAACCGCTCGGCCAGCCTCTGGGCGACCCGATGGATCTCGCCCTGCCCCGGCAGAAAGGCCAGCACCGAGCCGCCCTCCTCGCCCAGCGCCAACAGGATCGCCCGCGTCATGGCGTCCTCGATCCGCTCGACGGCATTGCGCCCGAGGTAGCGGGTCTGGACCGGAAACATCCGCCCCTGGGCCTCGATCACCGGGGCGTCGCCCAACAGTCTGGACACCCCCGCGATATCCAGCGTCGCCGACATCACCAGCAGCCGCAGGTCCTCGCGCAGCAGAGCTTGCGTCTCGTTTGCCAGGGCCAGGCCCAGGTCGGCGTCCATCGACCGCTCGTGGAACTCGTCGAACAGCACGGCCCCGACGCCTTCCAGTCCGGGATCGTCGAGGATCATCCGCGTAAACACGCCTTCGGTGATGACCTCGATCCGGGTGTTCGGCCCGATGCGGCTTTGCAGCCGCGTGCGATAGCCGACGGTTTCGCCGGTCCGTTCGCAGAGCATGGCCGCCATTCGCTCCGCCGCCGCCCGCGCCGCCAGCCGTCGCGGCTCAAGCACCAGCACCTTGCCGCCCGCCAGCCACGCCTCGTCCAGCAGCGCCAGCGGCACGACGGTGGTCTTGCCGGCCCCGGGCGGCGCGGCGAGCACCACCGCCCTGCTGGTGGCCAGAGCGGCTTTCAACGGTTCCAGAACGGCGTGGATCGGCAGCATGCTTTCGGTCTATCCTTCAGGGTCCACAGGGGAAAGCCAACGGATTGAGACTTCCGGACTTTTGGTCCGTTGACAGCACAACGGACGCGCCTAGGGTCCCGGCGTCGTGGACGGCCGACTCAAGGGAGGGGCGCACGGTTGGACGAGATACCAATGGCCGTTACAGGTCGACCGTCAGGGCACCGGCTCCTGATCAAGAAATCCGTAGCCCAGATCCAGAAGGAAGCGGCCAAGAGCGAGCTGAAGCGCACGCTCGGCCCCATCAATCTGATGTCTCTCGGCATCGGCGCCATCATCGGCGCCGGCATCTTCGTTCTGACCGGCCAGGTCGCTGCGGCGCACGCGGGTCCGGCGATCATGCTCAGCTTTGTGGTCGCGGGCATCGCCTGCGGTCTCGCAGGCCTCTGCTACGCCGAACTGGCCTCGACCATGCCGGTGTCCGGTTCGGCCTATACCTATGCCTATGGCACGCTCGGCGAGGTGTTCGCCTGGATCATGGGCTGGCTGCTGGTGCTCGAGTACGGCGTCGCCGCCTCGACCGTCGCGGTCGGCTGGTCGGGCTATGTCGTCTCGATCCTGCACGATTTCGGCGTGGCCGACGGCCTGTTCCCGATGATCCAGTACGCCGGCGGCGAAGGCCCGTCCTGGGCGACCCCGCTGGTCCAGGCCGTCACCACCAACGGCGTGAGCAGCTTCCCCTTGACCGGCACCTTCAACCTGGTCGCCGCCATCGGCATCGCTGCCGTTTGCAGCCTGCTGGTCCTCGGCGTCAGCGAGTCGGCCTCGATCAACAACGTCATCGTCGTGATCAAGATCGTGGTCCTGCTGACCTTCATCGCGGTGGGGATCCAGTATATCAACCCGGACAACTGGACGCCC
>Ga0105044_10013656_pt1 | contig 11015 bp, 11 predicted proteins | sample MAT01_FD_78092 | JGI IMG/M metagenome (GOLD analysis project Ga0105044, IMG submission 78092) | Freshwater microbial communities from Lake Fryxell liftoff mats and glacier meltwater in Antarctica - MAT-01 | ecosystem: Environmental > Aquatic > Freshwater > Ice > Liftoff microbial mat | place... | reverse complement strand
GATTCTATCCATTTATCATTCCAAGGGTCTGCTACCTGCTCCGTGTAGGGATCTGCTATCTTTAACTTTCCATCGATCCAGTACTGGTAAACATATGACTTTTGGGGAGTAATCCCTGACAGTTCTATCCAGTAGTATTGTCCATCAGGGGTACGTTTCATCTGGTTTTCTTCTCTTACTTTCCAATCAGAAAAATCACCCACCGCGTAAACAAACTCTTTAAATGGAGCCAAAAGCACCAAAGTTACTTTGGTAGGATCTGCTGAATTATAATTGACGCCAGATTTCACACCTGCAGGAAGTATTGCGATGACCGTAGATTTTTTTAATACAAGATTATATTTTTTTACAGTCTCTATGTTTTGGCCATTAATATTGGCAGTAATTTTAATTCCTAAATCTACCGATGCCGAAGGAAAATAATTATAGCTGATGGCTTTGCCTGTGTTTACTACCGCCTTTTCGGTGAATCCATTTCCTTCGTCCAGCCAGATTTTCATTTCGGATACATTGGAAGAAGCGTCACCCTGGATACTGATGGATTGACCTTGCTCAAAAAATCCTTCTGATGATACAGGATTTTTTATGGTGATAAAGTTATCATTATTGAGATTGATATAAATGTCATTATTTGAAACCACACTACCCCAGCCGTATTCGCCAGGTGTAATGGTTGCTTTTTGGGTGCCATCGGCGCTTCTGAACACACAGGATATTCTGAATATATTCTCGCCGGTAGGTACGCCAAAATAGGTTCGAATATTAGGATTGAAAATAATTTGCCACTTATTGGCTTCGCCTGCCACTTTAGACATCTCCCCGATTCCATCGTCCTGTCCCCAATTGCCTTTTACATATTTCCAAGCTGTTCCGTTGATTTTATCAGTCACCACACCATGGTGCATATACACTTTATTGGCTCCTGATAATTCTTTATTGCCCTGACTTGCATCAAATACTAAGACAGCCGATTCATCACTTCCCGCTCCTGTTGGATTCAAAGTGATGATTTGGCTGTAAGCTAAATTTGTCTGAATTATTACAATTAATACAAAAAAAATATGGCGCATGATTTTAATTTAAGCAATGTTATTGTACAAATGACATTAAGTGTTAAAAATAGTCCTTATCCTCTTAACTGCATAACATTCTAACAATTAACTTACAAATATGTTAATTGGAAGACATAAATTATGGAATCGCCTTGTTGCATGGATAATCCTATAGACAAAATTTTAATGTAAGCACTATTGCTTTTTACCCTCAAAAAAATCAACCAAAGTTTGGGATCCATTGGAAACTTGATTGGTCATTTTTATAACACCAGCATTTTCAAAAAAAATAAGTCTGAACTTTTTTGTCGTTTCCGGTGAATCAAAGACATAATGTTTTTCATTTAGGATAATGGTGTCAGCTGTTTTTATCAATCTGCTTTTACTATAAATGCCGAGCTCATCTTCTACGATGATACTGTTATTGTCAAATAAAATAACTTTTATCAAATTTAATACACCAAATGAACATGTTGTGTCTAAAGTAAAATTTATGGGTTTGCATAGCTTAGATTCACCTGAATATCTGCCTACGACTTTGGCAAATTTTATCTGAACTGCATTGTTTTCATCTTCAACACAGGAATAAAACGACAAACCAGTCCAAATAAGTAGAAAAACAAATGAATAATTGAGCGTCATAATTTATATTTCCGAACAAAGTTCCTGTTAAAAATGATAATAAAGAAAATGTAAAAACTAAAGTTACTATGGGGCTATTCAAAAAATTACTTTACTCAATGCAATTTATTTTCCACCAGTATATCATTACAAATAAAGCAAGTTAATGAATGTATCTTAGTACGAACACTAAGCAAGCAGCCGTTTGTTTTTTACAGAAAAAAAATATGATTTTTTTCCTATCAAATATAAAATACTATAAATAGACAGCAAAGTCAAAGCATACTTAGCTACCATTGCTACTGATTGTGCTTCATTTCCTTCTATCGCTACCTGTTTACTATATATGCCATACAATGCCCAAATAATGACCAAGGCAAAAGCAATATCCTGCTTCCTAAAAATCATAAGAATGCCTAATAAAGTGGCCACTACCATTAATATTATTGCCCAAAAATAAGATGAAATGCCACCACCCTGCCAGCCGAATGAAACCAATAGCGTAGTAACATTGGCGATGGTGGCAACACTGATCCATCCCAAATAAACACTAAAAGGCAAGAGTACTAACACATTATCCTTCATGGTGTGCGGGCGACCAATATTTAGTTCATGATTTATTTTGATTAAACTAGACAACAAAAGTATCATTATCATCAAAGAAAGGACTATAAATTCATAATGCCATGCTATGATCCAGGCTGCATTGGCCAATCCGCTGATTAGAAACCAAGGTCCTATTGCCAGAATATTTTCCATTGTATCCATATCTTTTTTAAAGTACTGATAGGCTTGATATAACATAAAGGCTATAAGTAATAAATAAATGATCCCCCAAATACTGAATGTAAACCCGGCAGGGACAAAATAATTTGGATAAGCATCTGACAATTCACCCGTGGTTTTATTATTAAGTGGCAGACTTACAGCAAGAAAATTTAATATCAGTGCCATTATCACTGATATGATATTAAATCCCACATAATTTCTGGCTTTGGTTATATTCATTGTATTATTGTTAAAGTTATCAATATTAATTCAGTTTAAAGGTAAATTGTTGTGAGAATGAAGCTAAAGAAAATGTTTAAATTCCATTATTTATCTGCAACCTTAAATTTTCTTTTGTACTTCGGAAATCTTTTTCGTCATAGCTGCCTTGATCGACTTCAAAATATACCTTTCTGATAGCTATCGGAATAAATTAAATTTTCTCTATTTTGATCAAACATAAAAATTTAATCAAACTCTTATTCATGAAGTAATATTGTGACTGCTGGCATTAATTGCTTTTAGTATCTATTCATAAATAAAAGTTAAATCATACTATGCGAATGAATATTACAGTAAGAATCTCTTATTTTTAGGTGTTCAAATTTTTGTATCATGAAATCCATCTTCCTATTTCTGCCTTTTATTGGCGTATTAACTTCTTGCATGATTCCAAGAAAACCACTCTATACTGAAGCTACTAAGAACAACAGAGATTATGAGATTTCATATCTTTTTGAGCATGATGGCTGTAAAGTATATCGATTTTTTGATTTGGGCAAGGCAGTTTATTTCACATCTTGCAATGGAGAAGCCAACTATTTGGCAGATAGCACTACCATCATAAAAAATACAACCAGATTAAAAAATAAAAATAGGAAAAACTAATTGTCATTGAAAAGTGTAAATTTTTATTCTCGTATCAAGATGGACTTATTTTATATTTTTCTGCCTTCTTTTACTTCAATCTCCGATCCTTCAGCCAGAAAAATTGATGCCGGATTTTCATCGCCTAAAAACTTAAAATCCTTTCCGTAAGTACAGCCAAAATCAACATGTATTGAATAATCCAGGGTATCATACACATTCCACCTGGGATGTTCAACGCCATATTCTGACGTCAAGTGCTCATTTATTTTGGTAAAGCCCCAAAAATGTTCTGTGATAAATTCTTCTTCACTACCTGATTTGATTTCTTTTTGCTCAGTACCTGTTTTCACATGAATACTATTCCAGGCATTTTGTTTTTTCCAACTATACTCACAAAATAATGCGTCCAGTGTAGTTTTCCAGGTATGTGCCATAGGCAGGGTTTCATAATGCTCATTATATATTAAATTTGCGATTATCGTTAGGGCAGGTTTTGGAACTATTTCTTTAATAAAAACAACGCCCCTTTTCCAATCCTCTTTATCCTTATACCTGACATAAAATCTCAAATTAACTTCTTCAAAGTTGGTATGAAAAGGGATTTTTATTCCCTTTATCCTTGTGTTGAGAAACATAAAACCTACCAAACTTACATAACAAGATCCATTCCATAAGTCCAATTCAGTCTTGTAGGGCAAATAGGGTAATAGTATCTTAGGATCAATGATGTAATTTATCATGATAATTTTTCTCCATTCTGCTTTTAAAAAGGTCTTGGCCATAATGTGAAATTTGTAAGTAGATAAATATTGACAAATACGGATTTTATAATTGATGGAGCGCGCCGATAGTCCGTTTTATCGTCTTATACACTGTTAGCAATTGGTTATTAGCTCCTTACTTCAAAAGTAATATTTTTTGATTGTAACCCATACCTTCATACATGTAATGAACAAAATTGATACCATTTTTTTGCTTGCTTATATCTACATTATTTCCATCACGCATTAAATTTATTTCCTGACCTAAAGAATTATATATTTTTATTTTTAACTACCCCTCGATATTTGATCCAAAATTAATAATACCTGATGTAGGGTTTGGATAAAGTGAAAAATGAATGTCCTTGTCTTCATATGTGTTTACAGTCTTGCATGAGGCTAATACCTCTTCTGGCGAATTACAACCTGTTTTGTTGTTTACAATACTGTATATACCAATGTTTTCTTCTAGATATTTGCATATAGGATATACATTACATAAAGAGAGACTATCATTTTCTGCAACTGATAGTATTTTTAATTTTGTATAATCAATGTTTCTCAGTTCAGAGATATCTATTAGATTTCTACATCGTGATATTGCTAATCTATCTGAAATGATTTTTAAATTTGTGATGATTAAGTCTCCTTCTGTATTCGCTAAATTATTAAGCACATCAAGTGTACTTAATGAATCATGATTACTTATTTCAATATTTCTTGCTGTCCTTAGATTATTGAGCCCTATTAAGCTTCTGAGTTTCGAGTTTCTTAAAATCAAAATATTTTGTTTTACACTTGATATACTATCGAAAGAATTTATAGATTCTAATACAGGATTATCATAAATGGATAAGCTTATCGATTTTTGCAATTTCTTAAATCCAGTTATTTCATTTAATTTACTATTTAAAGTAATACTCAATGAATGTGTGATGCTGTCAAGACTGTTGAGTCCATCAAGTAGCTCAATGTTTGTGGAGATAATCGAAATAGCCCCATTTATTTTTTTTATTTAGTACAATGAGTCAAGATTTGATACATCACCCGTGATCAATAGACTTCCTTATATTTCAGTACATCCAGAATACACAAGATCGAAGTAGTCAATTTGCAACTGAGAATCAATATAACCATCAAATGTTATACATTTTTGGCACTCGGCAAAAAGTGGAAAGATATGTAAAAGTATAATAATATATTGTTTCATTTGATTTCTTTTTTGGGGAACACTATAATTTAATTTTTCTGTGCCATATATTGAATAAGTAATAAATGACTACCATACGCTAAATTAAATTTTTACCATTTTTGTATTTGGATATTTCTCTATCCACGATAGTATGATCTGATTACATTCCGGATTGGAAGGCAGATACTTTATAGTTTCTTTCCATTCTTCAGTTCCATAAGTCATATCTTCGACCGCGATGTAACCGAATCCTCTATAATGACCACCCTCAACAAGCACAATTCCCTTTTCTTCCTGATTTCGCCCTTCTGTGACTATAAAAAAATTATCGTCAAATGATTTTTTAAGCAAATCTATAGCTTCAGAAGCTCTTTCATTGTAAGTGACAGTATCTTCCACAGACTGACAAGCGCCACTGCATGCACCGGTTTGAAAGTAAAAACAACTACTTTCTGCTTCATGGAGGCCCGTGAGGCCTGCACAGAGCCCAAGCAATTCTGTGATATGATGCAAATGTCCTCTGGCTGATGACTTTGAACTATAATGATTTAGAATCATTTTATTTGCTCTTGTTTTGACACTGCTTTTGTCCCAATTGAACCGAATGTAACCTTTCCCGTCAATAAAGTGATACACAAAATAGGGATACTCCTTTGAGCGTTGCGCCTTGTTGACTTCAGGTTGCAGGGCCTTTATTTCATTGGACTCCAGCAGTATAGCGATCAATTCCGATCCTGTTTCTTCATAGGTTATATCAGCTACTTTTGCAATGAATTTATCGGTTTTGGTATCCATATTGCCAAAATGTTGCATGATCCGTTTACGTATATTAATGCTTTTGCCTACATAAATGACATGACCGTAAACATTGTAAAAGTAATATACACCTACACTTTCCGGCAGACTATGTATTCTTTCCAATGAAATATCTTTGGGCAAATGTGATGCTTTGATGCCCGCATTGATGATGCGATCGGCTTGTTGTTCACCATCTTCATTGGACAATATTCTACCCAAAATATCTACCGTAGCCAATACATCGTCCATTGCTCTATGCCGATTGGCAACTTGTATATCAAAATGTCTGATCAGATTGCCCAAACTATAAGACCTTAGGCCCGGGAAAGCCTTTCGACTCAAAACTACGGTGCAAAGTTGTTTGCGCGTAAATGTAAAACCAAGATTAGCAAACTCTTCTCTGATAAAACTGTAGTCAAAACGGACATTATGTGCCACAAATATAGCACTGTCCGTCATCTCCACTACTTTTTTTGCTACCTCGTAAAATTTAGGTGCATTGGCTACCATACTATCCGTAATACCGGTGATACGTGTGATTTCGAAGGGTATAGATCGTTCAGGATTTATGAGTGATTCAAATCTTTCAATGACTTTTTGGCCGTCATAGAGTACTATAGCAATCTCTGTGATGCGGTCTCTGCGAGCCATACCTCCGGTAGTTTCGATATCAACTACAGCATAAATTTTGGGTTTCATGAAGGGGCAATATTATGCAAATGTAAACAAACATAGTTAATAAACAAGTAGTTCACTACATGCTTCCCTTCACCAATCCGCCATCAATACTGATGGTCTGGCCTGTGATGAACCTTGAATGTGGGGACAAAAGCCATACAGCCAAAGAACCAAAATCTTCCGGATTGCCGAGATGACCTACCTTTGTTTCCTTTTCAAACTCTCGTCTGGCATCTTCAGAAGAAATACCAAGTAACAATGATTTATTGGCAAATAAACGCTCCATAGCTGGCGTGGCGTGGTAGCCGGGTGCCAAAATATTGCAGGTGATGCCCTGATGCGCCACTTCTTGCGAAAGCGTTTTTGCAAATCCTACAACTGCCATACGTAAGGAGTTGCTCAAAATAAGGTTTTCAATAGGTTGTTTTACCGCTGCACTTTCAATAAATAATATACGACCATATCCTTGTTCCTGAAATTTTTCCAATAATTCCTGCGTCAGTTTTACTTTCCATCTAAGTAACTTTTCGTAAGCATTGTCCCAATCCGTAATTTCTGTATGGATAAATGATTTGGCCGGAGGTCCTCCTGCATTGATGACGATACCATCCAGTTTTTTACCATGCACCTGTCTGATCAAATCTGAAATGACTGCGTCTGTTGTAATATCGCCTGCCAGAATGGTAGTCTTGTCAGGATATTTTTGATGAAGTGCTTCAAGTTTTTCTTCACCACGCGCATTGATGATGACATGAGCTCCTTCGTTGATAAGCTGTTCAGCAATAGCTTTGCCAAAGCCACTTGTAGAACCAGTCACCACAAATAAAGCACCTTTGAGATTTAAATCCATAATTACATCATTTTATCCAAAAAATGCAACAATTCCTTTTCCATGATATTAAACTCGGCATCTGCGTGAAAAAGATCAGTGATTTTTTCAATTATTTCTCCTTTTTGTTCTACTGTAGGGAAATATACTCCTTTATAGGATAATATAGTATCATATGCTTTGTAATCACTCATTGATTCAAATTCTGTCAGCATTTTTGTATAGGTGGCCTCACCTACATTTTTTTTGATCATCGTTTTTTCTTCTTCTGCAAATTCCATATCTACATTGGCCACGTAAATCAATAGAAAAGCCAGAAACTCATTAAAACTCCATTTTAAATCACCCATGATATTTGTTCTTTTTTTTAATTTATTTTAATTGATGTGTTTTCTAAAGCTATTCTGCATCTATTTCTGTAAGATAACATGGCGTAGCGATATGACGTTCATTGGGATAAATTTCCTTCATGACCAATGTATATTTCACTTTTATGCCTGCTTTTTTAAAGGATTCCGGTATATTACATGCTAAGAATCTACTTTCTCCACTTTTTGAGAGAATAACAAAATGGCCCGCTACTTCCAGAATACTACCTGTTTGATTTGAAAGCGTGTCTATACTTTTTCTTTCCGGCAAACAGTCTGAAATGGATAGTCCGTCATGCCCTGACTTACCCATCGATATACAGCCTGTTAACAAGAAAACAGACAAAACTACTTTTATACTCAAAATAACACCTTTCATCCTATTTGAATTACACCAAACTTACTTCAAAAAATCATTTAATTTTGATAATGCTTTATCCAATCCACTTGTATCCGTGCCACCTGCCGTGGCAAAAAATGCTTGTCCACCGCCACCGCCATTGATTTCTTTGGCCAATTCTCTGATGATATTACCGGCGTGCCATCCTTTACTTTTGGTCAATGTCTCCGAAATACTCAGCATAACCGTGGCCTTGCCCTGATCTTCCAGACCAAAAAGTATGACCGCTTCACCCATCTCAGCCAGCATGTTGACCGAAAGCGTTTTGGCAGATTTACTATCGATATCTTTTAATCTTGCAACTACCACTTTCTGACCATTGACAATTTTAGCACTGGCTATAAGACTATCTTTTAAGGCTGCTGCCTGCATGGCTCTCAATTTTTCTACTTCTTTTTGAAGATCTTTATTTTCTTCCTGCAGATCAGAAATGTTTTTGGCCGTATTGGCATTATTTTTAAAGAATGATTTGATAGCGGTAAGTTCACGAATTTGCTGATTGAGATACTCTTCCGCTTTATTGGCAGTAACTGCTTCAATTCTTCTTACGCCTGCAGCAATACCGCTTTCAGAGATGATTTTGAAAAATCCCAACTGACCAGTAGCTTTCACATGACATCCACCACAAAGCTCACGCGAATAAGACGGATCAAAAGTGATCATTCGCACCGTATCACCATATTTTTCACCAAAAAGCATCATAGCGCCTGATATTTTTGCTTCTTCTATAGGCACTGCCCGGGCTTCTTCCAGTTGGATATTTTGACGGATTTTTTCATTGACTATTTTTTCTACTTGGGCCATTTCCTGATCTGTCATCTTCTGAAAATGAGATAAATCAAAACGAAGGTAATCGTCTTTTACTAGCGAACCTTTTTGCTGCACGTGTGTGCCTAAAACATGACGCAATGCAGCATGTAACAAGTGAGTAGCTGAGTGGTTATTTTCAGTCAACGAACGTTTATTGGCATCCACTTCACCATAGACCGGACTTTCAATATTATCCGGTATTCTGTCTATGGTATGAATAATGAGGTCGTTTTCTTTTTTAGTATCCAGCACCATAATCACCTCGCCCTCAAACATAAGGAAACCAGTGTCACCAACCTGGCCACCGCCTTCAGGATAGAAGGGTGTTTTGTCCAATACTAATTGGTACAATTCCTGATCCTTTTGTTTCAAAATTCTATATTTGATGGCTTTACTTTCACTGACTATAAGATCATCATATCCTACAAATTCAGATTGTCCATCTTTGTCTACCATGACCCAATCTCCGGTTTCTCTTTTTGCATCTGCTCTCGATCTCTCTTTTTGTTCATTGAGTGATTTCGCAAAACCTTCTTCATCTACTTTCCAACCCTTTTCATCCGCTATCAAACGGGTGAGATCGACTGGAAATCCATAGGTATCATACAATTCAAATACATCTTTTCCTTCTATTACATTATTAGTCAGTCTGATATCTTCTATCCTTCGCAAACCGCCTTCGAGCGTCTTCAAAAATGATTTTTCTTCTTCTCTGATGACTTTTTCAACGAATGACTTTTGAAGATATAACTCAGGAAATACATGTTCAAACTGCTTTGCCAATACATCTATCAATTGGAACAAAAGCGGCTGTTTATAATCCAGGTAGGTGTAATAATATCTTACTGCTCTTCGTAAAATACGACGTATGACATACCCTGCCCCATTATTGGAAGGCAACTGTCCGTCGGCTATGGTAAAAGAAATGGCCCGAATGTGATCTGCCAGAACACGGAAGGCTACATCTCTTTTTGAGTCACTAAAACTGTAATGCTTGCCCGTGAGCTTTTCTACTTCGGAAATGGTCCCTGTAAATACATCCGTGTCATAATTGCTGGATTTGTTTTGAATGGCTCTTACCAGACGCTCGAATCCCATTCCTGTATCTACGTGCATCGCTGGCAAAGGCTCTAGACTGCCATCCGCTTTTCGGTTATACTGTATGAATACGTTGTTCCATATTTCAATCACCTGTGGATGATCATTATTGACCAATAGATTTCCCGGGGTTATGGCCCTTTCTTCATCAGGCCTAAGGTCGATATGGATTTCACTACAAGGACCACAAGGCCCGGTGTCACCCATTTCCCAGAAATTGTCTTTTTTATTCCCGAAGATGATTTGATCTTGAGGTACCAGCTTCGACCATTCTTTGAGTGCTATATGTGAAGGAGGAAGATTTTCCTTGGGATCTCCTTCAAAAACAGACACATACAATCTGTCTTTTGGCAATTTATACACTTCAGTCAATAATTCCCAGCTCCAGGCTATTGCTTCCGCTTTAAAATAATCCCCGATACTCCAGTTGCCCAACATTTCGAACATGGTATGATGATAAGTATCTACACCTACTTCTTCAAGGTCGTTGTGTTTCCCACTTACTCTCAGGCATTTCTGGGTATCTGCTATCCGTGGGTTGTCTGGTTTTTTATTGCCTAAAAAATAATCTTTAAATTGATTCATGCCCGCATTGGTAAACATCAATGTCGGGTCGTTTTTGATCACAATAGGAGCCGAAGCCACTATTTTATGGTTTTTGGAAGCAAAAAAGTCAAGAAACTTCTGGCGTATTTCGTTGGATGTCATCTCTCGATCAACTGTTTTAATAAAAAAATTATAATTTGAGCCGCAAATATACGAGATAATGG